>Ga0194120_10000795_pt1 | contig 59272 bp, 39 predicted proteins | sample TA2MahCa65mmetaG_FD_148642 | JGI IMG/M metagenome (GOLD analysis project Ga0194120, IMG submission 148642) | Freshwater microbial communities from Lake Tanganyika, Tanzania - TA2015019 Mahale Deep Cast 65m | ecosystem: Environmental > Aquatic > Freshwater > Lake | place: Tanzania: Lake... | reverse complement strand
GAGACCGCCGACGAACGCCGCCAGCAAGCCGATTCCGCTGGACACAAAACTCCGACGGCCAATGGACGCACTCACGAACCCGCCCCCAGCCCTTCCCGGGAGGGGAGCCGTATTGCGCGCGCGAGCTTCAAATTCCCCTCCTGGGAGGGGCGAAGGGGTGGGTTCGTCGAGATCTCCCGCGGTCTCGAAGCCGTCCATGAGCCTGGGAGGGTGAGTCCGTCCTGGCGAGCCGCGCCACGCGCTTGGAACACGTCCGGCTCGGCTCGCTGGGGACAGGCTCGCCCTACCGCGTTCACGCGAAAAGAGCCAATGCAAGTCGGCTTCCAGCGAGCGCTCACCTGTGGGCGGATCGTTTTCCAATTTCAACGCCACGCGATTGCTGCGCTCCACAAATTTGATTGCGTGCGTCGGACAGACCCCGCCGCAGGTCTGGCACAGCGTGCAATCGGTGACGCGCGTGGTGAAGTCCGGTTTGATGGCGTCGAACGGGCAAATCTCGACGCACTTGTTGCAGTGAATGCACGTGTTTTCCACCTTGCGCTCGCTCACGCGAAAAAGATTTCCCAGGGAGAAGACCGCGCCGCTGGGACAAACGTATTTGCACCAGAATCGCGGGCGAAAAAAGCCCAGGCCGAGCACGGCCAGGAACAAGACGATCGACACGATCTGGCCGAGGTTCATCGGCGGCACCTGATGCCAGCCGCGCATGAATCCCAGTTGTAGCGGCGCGAGGAGAAAGAGCAAACCCCGTGTCAGCACCGGAATCGCCGAGACGATCCCGGACAACAAGACCCCGCTAAAAGCCGCCAGCATCACGCCGAACAACAAATAGTACTTCAGATGAACCCACCAGCCATCCTCCGGCACGCGGAGCCGCGGTTTGCTGCTTTCAGTGGCCGTTCTCCCTCTCCCAGCGGGAGAGGGTTGGGGTGAGGGAGACGCGCCGGTACTTTCCAAGGTCGCCGATTTGTCCAGCGCTTTCACCCTCACCCTATTCCTCTCCCTCCAGGGAGAGGGAATGCCGAAGAACCAGATGTCGGAACCTTCACGACGGTTGCCGCGGGAAACAGCGAAGAACCACCAGCGCTTCACGCGTCCGACCACAGCCCAGTCGAACAAATCGATCAACGTGCCGAGCGGACAGACGTATCCGCAAAATCCGCGCGGGATGAACACACAGACCGCCAGGATGATCGCCGCGCCCCAGAGCGATCCCATCCAGGCCTTGGCGGCCACCGCCGTGGATAGGCTCACGAGCGGATCGATCAAGAGAAACGCTTCGACCGGGATTTCGTCGCGACGCGCGAATTCATCCGCGTAGTGTGAGGGCCATTCGTTCGGTGGACGGACCGAGAGCATCCACGGGCCGGTGCTCACGGACATTTTTTCCAGCGCTTCGGGCGTCATCGCTTTTTCAGGATGCAGGTGCAATTCCTTGTTCTCGGCGCGGCGAACCACAAAGGGGCCAAGATAGGCCGTCGCGTGGCCGCTGGGACTTTCATCCGAGATGTGGAGAAGATCGCCTTCGCGAATCACGCCCGGCAGTTCATCCTTCGCCGTGACGCGGCAGTCGCCGGTATCGGCATCGATCTCAACGGGAATCCACGCCTTCCAGACCGGCGCGGGCTGCACGCGATACGGCCAGCAGGAGTAAAAGAAGAACCAGAGAAACAAAACGAAGCAGACGCCCTGGATCACGCGCCGCACGGGCGAAGAAAGCCAGGTCGGTCCGAGACGCTTCAATGCGCGGCGGATCGCGCCGGCTTTGCGGGATTCCCAGTGTGAAAGCCATTCAGCCGGCAAGAGCTTTTGCGCCAGACGCGACGGCCATTTGGCGAGCCGAGGCGGACGGCCTTTGATCCGGGTCAGTGTGGGTAGGAAATGGTCTAATCTCACAGCGCTCTCACGTTATTCAACTTCCCATGAACCAGACGGTAGGGCGAGCCTGTCCCCAGCGAGCCGAGTCGGACGTGTTCCACGCACGTCGAGCGGCTCGCCGGGACGGACTCGCCCTACCGGGGTTCTCCGAAACGTTTTAACGGCGCTCCGCCGCATTCGTGCTCATCCCGCTTGCCAGCGCTTTGGCTGCGGCGCGGATGACGGCTTCGGAAGTCACCGTGGCGCCGCTGATGGCATCCACGCCGTTGACCGTTTGCCGCTCCAGGATGCGGCGGATCGATTCATCCACGGCGTGAAAATATTGGCGATCCGGGTTGTAGGTCACCTTGAGGTCCTCGATTCGTTTTGCTTTCACGATGGCTTCCACTTCGAGGTGGCCGTAGTAGCCCAGGCTTTTTCCGGGATAGCTGCCGTCCGGAATCCGGCTCACGTCCAGCGTATCGAACAAGCGAATCACCTCCAAAGTCGCGGCCGCTCGTTCCTGGTCCCTCTTGATTTCATCATCTGGCTTCGCCGGTTTGGGGACGCCCAGGACTTTCTGGTAAAACTCGGTTGCCTTGGAGAAATCGCGGGCCGCGCGGCAGGCGTCCCCGGCCAGCAGGTAAATCTGGCTGGGCGGAAGGCCGAGCTTGAGGGCCTCGTCGCAAAGGCAGAGCGCTTTCTCGGTCTCCTTCAGATCGGCCCAGGCCTTGATGACAGCGGGTGTCAGCGGAAGCTGTTCGAGCAAGCTCGTGGCGCTCGAACGGCTGCCCAATCGCCAGTAACACTCCGCCAGGTGAGCAGCGCTGGGCGATGGAGTGAATTTCGGATTTTGATCCACTTTGGCCTGACGCCACCAAAACGCCGCCCGCGCGTAATCGCGGAAGAATTCAAAATACATTCGGCCGAGTTCATTGATGGCGCGGGCGCGCACGCCTTCGTTTTGCTGATTGACGTTCAGGACATGGTGCATGAAGCGGACGCCGCTCCGATAGCGCCTGGGATTCGAACTGATGATGTCCCAGAGGTAGTGGTCCACGTTGCGCGTGTAATTCCAAATGACCGGCGCCGGTTCGGGCCAGGAGAGATCGAGCGTGTCTGGATATTCCAGCGGCGTGGCATCAAACCAATCCGGCGGCGTGCGTCCCATCTGGTCGATTTGCGAATCCAGACCGGGATCAATGGGCGGCGGTTTCCCCGGTACGGAGGCGGGACGTGAAGCAGCGGCGGGCGCCGAGTTCGAGGCCTCTTTGCCTGTAGGAACGAGAATCTGGCGCTGGCCGTTTTGAGTAATGGCTCGCACGCGGTTGAGCGGATAACTCCGGACCAAAGGACGTTTCTCCACTGTGATCTGAATTTTGATCGATTGGGCGGTGCGCTCAATAATCTTCCCCTGAATTCGATTGCCGCTGAGAAGTTCGATTTCATCCTCGGCGATTACAGTCGTGGCGGCCAGACAGGATAGGCAAATCCAGAGGAACCAGCGCAGCCACGTTGACAGAAGGCCGTCTGCTGCCGTGGGTTTCACCCCGAGCTCGCACGGCTTCCGAACTGCGCACACGGTGCAGGAACTGGTAAGGACGCGTTCCGCCGCGTCCCTCAAGCTGCACTTTCGAATGCAGAGTAGAGTCAGGGACGGAGTGGAATCCGTCCCTACCGAGTTCAGGAGAAGCTTCCACGGCCTGCGAGCCGTGCCTACGGCCCATGAACGCGTCGATGGTAGGGCGAGTCCGTCCCGGCGAGCCGCTCCACGTGCTTGGAATACGTCTGGACCGGCTCGCTGGGGACAGGCTCGCCCTACCCAGTGGTTCATGGGGAGTCTCCTGTTGTTCACGGGCCATGAACTGAAGACCGTGCGGACCGCAGCCTTGAGGCTGCTTCCGGCCCCGCTCCGGAGTTCGCGGATGCAGCGGCTCAAAGGCCACGGTCCGAAGAGACGGTTGATGGGGAGCTTCCACGGCCTGCGAGCCGTGCCTACGGCCCACGAACGCGTCGATGGTAGGGCGAGTCCGTCCCGGCGAGCCGCTCCACGTGCTTGGAATACGTCTGGACCGGCTCGCTGGGGACAGGCTCGCCCTACCGTCCGGTTCATGGGAAGCTCTGGAGCGGGAAAGTTCAACGGGTTCATGGCGCTTCAGCGATCAGTTCTAAAAAATCCGGCGTCATTTTTTCCACATAGCCATCTGGAGTCCGAAGGACCATCAAAACGGGCAGTCCTTTTTTCGCGGCCAGCGCGAATCCCGCCTCCGAACCCAGAACGTTCAAAGCCGTGGCCCACGCATCCGCCATCGCGGAGGAATCATGGACGACGCTGACCGAGGCGAGCGCATGGGTGACCGGACGCCCGGTTCGCGGATCGATCGTGTGCGAATACTTCCGGCCGTTCTGCTCGAAAGACTGCACGTAGTCCCCGGACGTGGAGAGCGCTTGATTTTGAAGCTGCACGCGGCGGCAAATTCGGCTGGCGTCCCTCGGGTCCTGGATGCCGACGTTCCAAGTCTGTCCTTCCGGATTCTTCCCTTTGGCGCGCACCTCCCCGCCAATTTGCACCAAATAATCCTGAACGCGGATGGCTTCCAGATATTGCGCCACGCGATCCACACCATGCCCTTTGGCAATGGCCGATAGGTCGCAATACACCTCCGGCGCGGTTTTGCGGATGCGGGGAGGGCGCGTCTGCGCGAAAACCTTGTTGTAGCCCACGTGCCGCAGGAGTTGCGCGATGCGGTCGGCCTCCGGAACTTGCCAGGCCCTTTTCTCGGGTCCGAATCCCCAAAGGTTCACCAGCGGTCCCACCGTGATGTCGAACGCGCCCTGGGAAGCCTCACTGAGCGCCAGCGCGTTCTCGAAGACTTCCACGACTTCTCGAGACACCGGAAACCAATTCGTGTGCCCGCACGCATTGAATTGGGAAAGCTCCGAATCGGGCAAATAAGTGGACATCTGCCGGTTGATCTTCTCGAGCAATCGATTGATCTCCGACTCGACCTCTTTCACAAACGCGCCCCGTCCTACGGACACCCTCTCCCCCTCGGAGGGGGAGAGGGAACGGGAGAGGGGGCCGTTCAGCGGTTCAATGTGCGAAGGTTTTTGGAGAATTCTCCTCCTGGATGACTCCGAAGCCGCAGGAAGACTGGTCAAGAATTTGACCGTGAAAGTCGTCCCCATCGTCCGACCCGATATCACTTGAAGCGAGCGATCCCGGGGAATGTCTCCTGCAAGAACGGACCCGACCGACAGAAACGACACGAGGACGAACAAATCTCGGGGGCGTGATCTCGGCGTTTGGCGGGCGACTGCGCTCATGTCGGCGCCATTGAGTCAGGAGCGCAATCGCTTGGCAAGACTGTGACGCTCAGAGCGCGTTTTGAAAATGCCTTTTGGGTGGAACAGGTCACTGGCCTGTTGCGGCAGGCTACCAGCCTGCCGCAATGTTCGGCGGCAAGTTGCCGCCGAAAATGGGCTGGTAGCCCGTTCCACCCATTTTCAAAACACGCTCTCAAGGACCCCGGCGGCGCTCTTCCCACCTTGGCGACATCTCCCGAAGCTTCGCGACCGCCGACGCACAGGTCTCGATAACTTGATCGATCTCGTCGGTAGTATTGCCTTGGCCGAGACTGAAGATGATGCTCCCTTGCGCCAGGCTGTGCTCCAGCCCAATTGCCGCCAGCACCGGCGAGATTTTCAGGGATTTGCTCATGCAACTCGTGCCGCTGGCCACGGCGATTCCAAGCATGTCCAACCGCAGCAGGATCGCCTCGCCTTCGAGAAACTCGAAACTGACATTCAGATTCGTGCTGATTCTGAGTGGTCCAGGTTCAGGTCCGTTCAGCGTCACGTGCGGAATCCGGGTGCGAATGCCCGACCAAAGCCGCTTTTGAAGCTCCGTCGTGTGTGCGATGCGTCGAGGCATCTCACGAGCCGCAATTTCCGCCGCGGCTCCGGCTCCTACGATTGCGGGGACATTCTCCGTCCCCGCCCTGCGCCCGCCCTCCTGCATTCCACCATGAATGATCCCCGCGAGCCGCGTTTGGCGATTTCGATAAAGGACGCCCACGCCTTTCGGCCCGTAAAAACGATGCGGTGTCAGCGAGAGCAAACCAATCCCCATCACTTGCACATCAATGGTCAGCCACCCTGCGCTCGCCACGGCATCGACGAACAAGGGGATTCCGCGCTCCGTGGCGATCTGCCCGATCTCGCGGATCGGCTGAATCGTGCCGATGTCGTGATTGGCCAATTGAAAGCAGATCAAAATGGTCTGATCGGTCAGCGCCGCTTGAATGTCCGCCGGATGCACGCGGCCTTCCCGGTCCACTTTCACCCGGCTGCAAGTGAAACCTTGTTTTTCCAGAAATTCCACGGAGTTCACCACCGCCGGGTGTTCGACCTCGGTCAGGACGACATGCGTGCCGCGCCGTTGACTGGCATAGGCGGCGCCTTTGACGGCGAGGTTGGCCGCTTCCGTTCCGCCGGAAGTGAAAAGGATATCGTCAGGCGACTCGGCATTGATCAACGCCGCAACTTGCGCCCGCGCCTTGGCCAGCGCATCCCGTGCCTGGAGGCCGAGTTGGTGCAGCGACGACGGATTCCCAAAAGCTTCCGTGAAGCAAGGCTTCATCGCCTCGAACACTTCCGGAAGCACCGGGGTCGATGACTGATGATCCAAAAAAATCCGGCGCATTTGCATTCCGACCAATACCTACACTCAACGGGTCGAAAGGAAACGCAGAATTTCGGTTTTGCGAAGGTTTGCGAATTGCCTTTGTCGAGTCTCCTCAGGTATTGGTATGCCCCGTCGAGCGTATGGAAAACTCAGAGCGACCTCCTGAACCCGCGCGGCGGGATTTCGTCAAGAAAGCCGGATCCATCGTGATCGGCGGCTTGGCGGGCGCGATTCCGACGGGCGCCGCCCTGACGGTGTTCTTGGATCCGCTGCAACGCCAGGGCCTGCGCAGGGAATTTATCCACGTCGCGTCGATCGACTCGCTGCCGTCCGATGGGACGCCCCGGCAGTTTTCTGTGGTCGCGGACCGCACGGACGCCTGGAACAAATCTCCGCGCGTGCCGATCGGCGCGGTTTATCTTCGCAAGACTGAAGCCAACGAGGTCATTGCTCTGAATGTGGTGTGTCCGCACGCGGGGTGTTTCGTGGAATACAGTTCGGCTCAGAAGGCTTTTACCTGTCCCTGCCACAACAGCCGGTTTGGGCTGGATGGAACGATTGCGGATCGCAAGAGCCCCAGCCCGCGCGCGCTGGACGCGTTGGAGGTCGAAATTCGCAACCAATCGGAAATCTGGGTGAAGTTCCAGAACTTCGTCGCCGGCCACGGGCAGAAGATTCCGGTGGCATGAAAGCGCTTCTCGACTGGCTGGATCAACGAACGGGTTACCGCCGGATCGTTCGCTACAGTCTCTACGAGAACATTCCCGGCGGCGCGCGTTGGCGTTATGTCTGGGGCAGCACGCTGGTTTTCACGCTCACGATTCAATTTGTCACGGGCCTGTTTCTCTGGATGGCCTACAGCCCCAGTTCGCAGACGGCCTGGGAGAGCGTCTATTTCATCCAATATGAGATGACCGGAGGCTGGTTGCTGCGTGGCATTCATCATTTCACGGCTTCGGTGATGAACGTGCTGTTGGTGCTGCACCTGATGCAGGTCGTGATCGACGGGGCGTACCGCGCGCCGCGAGAATTCAATTTCTGGTTTGGGATCGGGCTGTTGCTTCTCGTGCTGGCGCTCTCGCTGACCGGATACCTGTTGCCCTGGGACCAGAAGGGATACTGGGCCACAAAGGTCGCCACCAACATCGCTGCGATCGTCCCGGTTGTTGGACCGACCCTCCAGAAACTCATCATCGGGGGATCGGACTACGGACATCACACGCTGACGCGTTTCTTTGCGCTTCACGCCGGTGTGCTGCCCGCCACAGTCATCGTGTTGCTGGTCTGGCACATTTTTTTGTTCCGACGCCATGGCATCACGGCCAAAGATCCCAAAAGGAAACCGGACGAATACTTCTGGCCGGACCAGGTGCTCAAAGACGCCGTGGCCTGCCTGGCTGTCATGGCCACGATATTGTTCCTGGTGCTCAGGCCCTGGCTATTCAACACGGGTGAACATTTGGGCGCCGAACTCGCGGCGCCGGCCGATCCTTCCGAGACCTATTCGGCCGCGCGACCCGAATGGTATTTCCTGTTCTTGTTCGAGTTTTTGAAATTCTTCCCGGGCGGCTACGAAGTGTGGGGAGCGGTGGTCATTCCCGGCCTGATCATGAGCATCATTTTCTTGATGCCGATCATCGGGCGATGGCACCTGGGTCACGTCTTTAATGTGGGCTTGTCGATCTCGTTGCTCGCGGGTGTGGCGCTGCTGACTTATCTCGCCATGACTCAGGACGAGCGCGATCCCGCGTATCAAGTCGCCGTTCAGGAGGCTCGACGAAACGCGGAACGCGTCCGCGAATTGGCCCAGGCGCCCGCGGGCATCCCGCCAACCGGCGCCGTCAATCTCTTGCGCGACGATCCAAAAACACAGGGGCCGAAACTCTTCTCCAAGCATTGTGCCAGTTGCCACCGCTATGACGGCCATGACGGCACGGGGATCCCACTCCAAGAGGAGCAGACTGCGTCCGACTTGAAAGGTTTTGCCGGACGGGATTGGCTAACGGGGTTGATGGACCCCGCGCGTATCGTCAGCCTTCATTATTATGGCGGCACTAAGTTAAAGGATGGCAGGATGGTGCGGTATGTCTTGCGTGACGTCGCCAGGTTTTCCGTCGAAGAAAAGGAGAAACTGCGGAAGGTGATCCTGACCCTTTCGGCCGAGGCCGACCTGAAAGCGCAGCGGGCCGCAGACGAGCAAGACGCGGCTGCGATCAACGAGGGCCGCAAGCTGATGGCCGGCGAAGACATGCGCTGCACCGAATGCCACCGGTTTCATGATCAAGGCGAGGATCCCACGGGCCCAGAGTTGACCGGTTACGGTTCGCGCGACTGGCTGATTGAGTTCATCAGCGATCCGGGGCACGAGCGATTCTACGGCAAACGCAACGACCGGATGCCCGCGTTTGGCAAGGACCGCCTGGACCCGCACGCGATTGGTTTGCTGGCCGATTGGCTCCGGGGCGATTGGTACGAGCTGCGGGAATCTGAATCCAGTGCGCGGCAAGCCAGCTTCTCGCAACAAAACTCCACGAACGAAAGTCGAACTCCGAAACCCGGAACCAATTCAAATGCGCAAAGGAAATAATCGCATTGGCATCATCGGCGGCAGCGGTCTTTACCATATTGAGGGCCTGAGCCGGCAGAAGTGGGTCACGACCAAAACGCCTTTCGGACCGCCTTCGGATCGCCTGCTGACCGGGGAACTCGCCGGACGCAGCGTAGTGTTCCTGCCTCGGCACGGACGAGGCCATAGAATTCTTCCCAGTGAACTGAATCACCGCGCGAATATCTGGGCCCTGAAAAGCCTGGATGTGGCCTGGATTATCAGCGTCAGCGCGGTCGGCTCGTTGCAGGCGCGCCTCAAGCCTTGTGACATCGTGCTTCCGGATCAATTCCTGGACCGGACCAAGCGATCCGCCGACCACACGTTTTTCGGACGGGGAATTGTGGCGCACATCGCGTTTGCGGATCCGATTTGCGAAGAACTGCGCCGGTTGCTCCTCAGAGCGTGCCGCCAGGCCGGCGTTCGAGCGCACGACGGCGGCGTTTACGTGAATATGGAAGGCCCCGCCTTCAGCACGCGCGCCGAATCACTCACGAATCGCCGCGCCGGTTACTCGGTCATTGGCATGACGAATTTGGGAGAAGCCAAATGCGCTCGTGAAGCCGAAATCGCCTATGCCACCCTGGCGATGGTCACGGATTACGATTGTTGGAAGACGGACGAAGAGCACGTCACGGTGGAAATGGTCGTGGCCAACCTCCAGAAAAATGCCGCCCTGGCCAAGAACATCATCGTCACCGTCCTCCCGACGATTCCGGCGTCACCAGATTGCTCCTGCCATCACGCTCTCAAGAACGCGATCCTCACGGACCGCAAACTTTGGCCCGCAAAGACGGCGAAACAACTGCGGGTCCTGCTCGCGAAATACCTCTGAGCCGCGTCATTTCTCAGTTTCGCTCCGCGCTCTTTCCGGTGTCGGATGATTTCCCTTTGGCGCGCTCGCCCGCGGACCGATAATGGCTGGAATAATAGCGGTTTTGATAATAGTAGTAGGAGTAGTAGTAAGAATCCTTCCCCTCGAAATCAATGTCGTTCAAGACCACGCCGACGATGTGGATGCCGGCGTTCTGAACCCGTTGGATCGACTTCCGCGCGTGCTCGCGGCGAATCTTGTTGAACTTCGTCACGAACAAAACGCCGTCGGACATGGCGGCAATGATCAACGGGTCGCTGACGGCGGAGATCGGCGGGCAATCCAGCAGGATCCGATCATACTTTCCACGCACCGCGTCCAGAAACTCAATCATCCGTTTTGACCCGATCAACTCCGAAGGATTCGACGGCACTGAACCGCAGCAGATGACATCCAGGTTGGGCACTTCGGTTTTGTGAATGATGGGCTCGATTTGGCTGACTTCATCCATCAGGTAAGAGGACAAGCCCATCGGGCTATGGAGGCGATAGGCCTTGTGGACGGAAGGGCGCCGCAAGTCGGCGTCGACGAGCAGCGTTTTCAGCCCGGTCTGCGCCGTCACGATCGCGAGATTGGATGCCACGAGCGATTTGCCTTCGGACGGAATCGTGCTCGTAATCGCGACGGTTCGGAACTGATCGGGTTTGTGGGTGAGGGAGATAGTCGCGCGAATGGTGCGGAATCCCTCTGCGGCGTTTGACTGAGGATGCGAGTGCGCCTGGAGGTCGCGTTCGACGACGCTGTTGGTTTTGATGTTCGGAACGTAGCCCAGGAAGGGCAGACGAAGATAAGTTTCGACGTCATCCTGGCTCTTGATGGAGTCGTCGAGATAATTGACAAAAAAGGCCAAGCCCAAAGCAACACCCAGCCCGCCAATGATGCCAAGGAAGATAGTCAAGAGCGTGCGCGGCTTGACGTGCTTGAGCGGCACGTCCGCATCATAAACGACATTGATGTTATTGATCTTGTTCCGGGCCGTCAGTTCCATCTCGTTAATCTTCGCCAGCACCGCTTTGTAGAGCTGCTCCTTTTCCCCGGACTCGCGTTTCAGAATGTCGTATTGCACGCGAAGTGCTTTGAGCTTTTGCTGCTCGCCGGATTGCTGATCAAGCAGGCTCGCGACGGTTTCCTTATGGGCCTGGGCTATCTGAGCTCGATGACGGAGAGCTTCGAGGAGGGTTGCAGCCTGTTGGGTCAAGGAGGACTGGAGCGAATGAGCCTTCTCCTCAGCTTGCCGATACTCCACCATTCCGCCGAGATAGCGCTTCTTGAGGGCATCAAACTCGGCTCTGGCCAGCGCCAACTCCTTTTTCAGTTCCTGGATTGGGGCATTGTCCGCCACCTGGGGCAGCGCCTCGATCGGGACCCCTTGTTTAATGAATCGATCCACCTCCTCCACAACCTTCTGGGCGGCATCAGATTCTGCCGTGGCCTTGGCGTGCAAGTCGGTGTACTGCTTTAGCGCCTGGAGAATGATGTTCTCGCCCTCGTCGAACGAAACAACTTTGTTGGTTCGACTGTACTCCTGGACGAGCTTTTCGGCCGCCTCGAGATCGTGGCGTTGTTTTGTGATCTCGTCCTTCAACCGCTGGACCACATCCAGTGAATTGGTGATTTTTTGATCGAGGTTGCGCCGCATGAAATTCGTGGACCAACTGTTGACAATCCGGGCAGCCTGCCTGGGGTCTGGATGCTCGGCGCTGATGTCCACTAATCGGCTCAGCCGAATGGGCGCAACCTGAAGGTCACCCACCAGAGCAGTCACGGGATCCAACGCCCGAGCGTAACGTTCGTCATCCTTCAAGTTGAGTTGATTGAACACCGACCGAAGCAAGGTCCGGCTGAGCAGGTTCTTGTACTGAGTCTGGAGATAATCCTGCTCCTGCCGCGCCATAGCAATTCCTTCAACCCGGAGAATGTTTTCGGCTTCGGGGTCGATTTGAAGACGCGCCGTGGCGCGATAGATCGGCGTGGCTTTGAACAAGTATATCAAACTGAGCACGAAGACCGAGATGAACGCCGTCATGATCAGCCAGCGCCGCTCCAGGATGACGTGCCAGTAGTGGCGCAGATTGATCGTGTCTTCCTGAGCCGTTTGATTGAACGGGCCTAAATTGTCGTTTTCCATATTCACAACACGATTAAAACATTCGTTCGGGCACGTAGATCACATCCCCAGGCTCGAGCCAAATCATCTTTGAGGGATCAGTGAGTTTCAGAAGCTGTTCCAGCTTGAATTCGGACTTTCGGCCTTTGCGATAAAGCTGGATCTTGTTTTGATTTCCGTTGGGCGCGAAACCGCCGGCGTCGGTGATCGCTTCCAAAATGTTCATTCGGCGTTCCGCAGGGAGTTTGATGGCTCCCGTCTTGCCTGCGACCTCGCCCAGAACGCTGACCGTCATCAGGCTATACTCCTTGACGTTAACGCTCACTTGCGGATCCATGAGAAAACTCTCCCCGAGCCTCCTGGTGAGTTCCTCCGCAACCTCACGCGTCGTTTTGCTGCCCACGAGCACGATCCCCAACAGCGGGAAGCTGATAGTTCCGCCTTGTTCAACGCGCCGTTCCACGGAAAGCCCCTTCTCGTTGAGAACGTCGATTATCAGCGTGTCGCCTGCGGCAATCTTCCGGTCCGCTTCATCCGGCTCTCGGTTTGGCCCGAGCAAGTTCGGCGGCAGACTATCCCCGGAGGCGGTCGTTCGTCCGGCTCCTTGTCCCGGTCCCGCACAACTGGTCCCAAAGAAGGTCAGAAGCAAAGATAAAGTCAGCCCTTGCAAGCGAGCTATGGCGATTTTCATGTTAATAACCAATGGCAATTCCCATCGTAGCGCGGTTCACGTCGTAATCGGACCCACCACCCGAGCCCGTTCGAATGCTATCCCAGGTGTAACCCAGGCTGGCACTTAACCACAGTTGTATCTGGTATGCCAGTCGAAAATACGCTGAATACTGATCGTAGCGCCGTTGGGCTGCGCTGTCCGGCGATTCATAGTCGAACATACCAAACCGTCCGCCTACCGTTGTCCGCCATTTGTGCGAGGCACCCAACATCTGGTCCCACTGGACTGTCGCCACGTTGGCCGTGTACGACTCTTTGCCATACTGAATCGAAACATCGTGCAGCCGGGCAAATGAGAAGGAGATCGCGCTTTTCTGTGTTGCTCGATAGCTCAGCGCCAGATCCGCTACCGGCGAGCTCGGCGTCGGTGTCTTGTCACTGAATTCTCGCGCTTCGTAGCCGACGCGCACTGAGCCCGACAGCTTTTCGGTGAAATTGCCCCGCGCGCCAAGGCCACCGCCGATGGATTCGATGTGCGGATTCTTCGGAGCGGGGAAGTTTGGAGTTGTTGCTGTTTGGCCATAGAACATCTCTCCCAAGAATCCGACTTTGGGGAATGCCTGAAATCCAAATCCGACCGTCCCTCGAAGCGTGTTGATATCATAGAGGCTGATCCCCTGCTCGTAGTCGGTCGTCGAATGCTGTCCCTGCAAATAGACCCCGGTCTTTGGGCTGATGGCGTAGCTAAGGCTATACCCATCCGAGAAGCTGTTCCGATCCACGCTCCGGTCCGCGACGGTAGAGATTACTTCCGGCCCTTGAACCGTACCCGGCGGTTCTCCTCCAACGGGCGGTGGAGCCGCTCCGCCTCCAGGATCTGGCGTTGGCGGTGTGGCCGCAAATCGCTGCGCGTATTCTGTCACGAGTCCGATCGGACTGGACAGCAATTGGACCGAGTCGCTTCCGCTGAAAGCGAGGCGGTCGCCTTGAATGCGGCTGCGAAGACTGAAGCTGTGTTCTCCCGAATTCAGATCCGATCGATCCAAATAAAAGTGCTGGCTCAACCCGTAGTCCAGGGTCACGAAATTCCTGGCCAACCGACCAAACTGGATGTTGATACCCGGACTGACCGTGGAAATGAGATCACTTTTGCCATCCGGTTGCGAAAAGAGATTGTCCGTGAAGTCCTCAGACACGGACAGCCGCGGGCGCACCAGCAGCGGCCCTCTGCTGAAAAGCAGATAACCGCTGGCGTCTGCTGCCTGCAATTGCACCCCCGCTGACGACACACCAGCCAGGGCCAGGCCAAACAGGATTGGTTCGCGACGATCAAACATCAACACTCCGCCAGTGCTTACTCTTTTTCCATTCAGCCTGTCGAGAACCGTTTTCAAAAATTGTCTCGCGAAGCTGCCTCCTCGCGCCTAACATGAACTCGACACCTGACATCCCGTGCGTTTTTTTTGAGAAAGATTGACCATGATAACTGCCGAATCGATTTCCAAAGCGCCTAATTCCTTCCAGAAAGCCGTCGGCCTGCCTGGGGCAGCAACGCTCACATCGCTGTGCCCTCGAAGCCGGTTCGCCGCTTTCACACTCATTGAACTACTCGTTGTCATCGCCATCATCGCGATCCTCGCCGCCATGTTGCTGCCGGCGCTGGCGCGGGCGAAGTCCAAGGCCAAACAAACTTCCTGCCTCAACAACATGCGCCAGTTGGGCCTCGCGACCGTCATGTACGTGCAGGACAACGGCAAGTATCCCGGCACTCTGTTCGCTCAGGGAGGCGTCCGTTATGTCTGGCCCGCGCGGCTTTTCACCCAGATCGGAACCAACCGGGAGATCTTTGCGTGTCCTGCGGCGCGGGCCGATAGCCGATGGAGCACGAATCTCAACAAAACCCTTGGAGCGCTTAACCTCTACGGCGGCGGCCGAGATCCCTGGGGAATTAGCGAGACCGCACTTTTCTCGGTTGGTTACAACGATTGGGGAGCGTTTCCCGCCTTCTCGGACAAAGGCCTGGGAGGGGACGTGGACACACTGACTTACGAGGTCAAAGAAGCAGCCGTCCGAGTGCCATCCGACATGATCATGCTGGGCGACAGCAAGCCCGGTGACGGCAGCAGCGCCAAGCCTACCCGGGGGCAGTACGACGCGAACATCGATCCAACGACTTCCACCGAATGGCCCTCCAACCGCCATAATCGCCGCACGGTCCTCATGTTCTGCGACGGCCACGCCGAGAGCGCGCTCCGCAACGACGTTATCAATCCCAAGAATGACGCCTGGCACCGCCGGTGGAACAACGATAATTCACTGGCGGGATCGTGGTCGGTCAACCAGACAGAGGCGAATCGGTTGGATCCTTGACCCGCCGTGATTTGCCCATGATTTACGACACGACGATTGATGATGTGTTGCAGAAGGTCTGGGACGGCGGGCGAATCAACCCCTCTGAGGCGCTCCGGCTTTACCATCTGCCCCTGGAGGAACTCGGCGCGTTGGCGGATCGCCGCCGGCAACTGGCCAAGGCCAGCGCTTACGAAGGCCGCGGCAACCAAATCGTCACTTACATCATCGACCGCAATATCAACTACACGAACGTCTGCAACGTCTATTGCAAGTTCTGCGCCTTTTACCGCACCGAAAAGGACGCCGACGCCTACGTCCTCACTCTCGAGGATCTCGACAAGAAGATCGAAGAAACCATTGCGCTGGGCGGAACGCAGGTCTTGATGCAGGGCGGGCATCACCCGAAACTCACGATGCAATGGTATCTCGATCTGCTGGCGCACATCAAAGGCAAGTTTCCCCAGGTCAACATTCATGGATTCAGTCCGAGCGAGTTCATCCACTTTCGCGAGGTTTTTCAGTTGCCGCTTGAAGACATCATTTCTCAATTCATGAAAGCGGGTTTGGGCTCGATTCCGGGGGGCGGCGGCGAAATCCTCGTCGATCGCGTCCGCAAGCGTATTTCACCGCTCAAGGCGATGAGCGATGATTGGCTCGGCGTCATGGATGTGGCTCATAAGCTTGGACTGAACTCTACGGCGACAATGATGTTCGGCCACGTTGAGACGCCGGAAGACCGGATCGAGCATCTCGAGCGCGTGCGCGCGCAACAGGATAAGAGTAGGCCCGGCTTCCAGCCTGCCCAGACCGAGAGACCGGGCGAAAATGCCCATGCCAACGCGAACACTGGCGCGGTGGAAGGCAAGATGCCTGCCCTACATCCGGCGGGCTTCACCGCGTTCATCGGTTGGACCTTCCAGGCTGAGAATACAAAGCTGCGGGCGCCAACCGTGGGCGCTCATGATTACTTGCGAACCCAAGCGCTGAGTCGAATCTATCTGGATAACGTCCCGAACATTCAGAGTTCGTGGGTCACTCAGGGGTTGTCGATCGGACAGATCGCGTTGAAGCACGGCGCAAATGATCTTGGCAGCATCATGATTGAGGAGAACGTGGTTTCGCAAGCCGGCACGACGTTCCGGATGACCGTGCAGGACATGCAGCGGCTCATCCGGGATTTGGGCTACGAACCACGCCAGCGCGACAATTGGTATCGCTTGCTCAACTAACCAGCTTCACAACGCTGGCTGGCAGCGCAAACATCTTCCGTATGCAAACAACGAATGGCGTTGCGGCGATCGTTGTTCGGCACATTCCAGATATCGCAGACGACGACTTGTTCTTTCCCGACAGGCGGGGCGGAGGCACTCCGGCAACGACGGGACAACTTGCATGAGCGCCTCGGTACGCTGGGGCATTCTGGGCGCCGGACAAATTGCGCGGAAGTTCGCCGCCGCGTTGAAGCAGACGCCGGGCGCCGAACTCGTCGCGGTCGGATCGCGCTCTTCGGAACGGGCTGAGTCGTTCGGTCAACAGTGCGGCGCGCCGAACCGTTACGCCAGCTACGCTGAACTGGTGAACGATCCTCAAGTCGATGTCGTGTACGTGGCCACGAGGCACTCCAGCCACAAAGAGAACGCCCAGCTTGCTCTCTCCGCGGGAAAAGCGGTGCTCTGCGAAAAGCCATTCGCGGTGAACACCCGCCAGGCCGAGGAGGTCATGGAGCTCGCGCGCCTCAACAAACTGTTTTTGATGGAGGCCATGTGGACGCGTTTCTTCCCGTTGATGGTCAGGCTGCGCGAAATGTTGCAAGAAAAAGTCATCGGTGAGCCGCGGATGTTGATGGCCGATTTCGGATTTCGCGCCGAGTTCGATCCGGCCAGCCGGCTCTTCAATCCCATTGATGGCGGAGGCGCACTCCTCGACGTCGGCATCTATCCGATTTCACTCGCGTCCATGATTTTCGGGTCGCCAACGAAGATCACGGGCCTGGCGCGTTTAGGAAAAACAGGGGTGGACGAGGAATCCGCGGTGCTCTTGCAGCACGCCGGAGGCGAACTGGCCATGATCGGGTGCGCCGTGCGCACGAACATGCCGCAGGAAGCTTTGATCATGGGCAGCGCGGGCCAGATTCGAATTCACAGTCCTTGGTGGCGCCCCAAATCGATGTCCCTTGTGATCGATCAGAGCCATCACCGGGTTCAGCGAGAAAAACAGTTCCGTTTGAATCTGCCCTTCGCGCGACCCATCACCTTGAACGTCAGCGCTGGGGTCGGATCGGAGAAAACTCTTGATTTCCCCTTCGAGGGAAACGGCTATTGCTACGAAGCCGCCGAAGTCATGCGGTGTCTTCGCGAGGGAAAACTCGAAAGTCCGACCATGCCTCTTCATGAGACCCTCTCGATCCTGCGCACGCTGGATGCAATTCGGGCGCAGTGGGGACTTCGATACCCGGTCGAATAACGTCAATAACCGGTGAAAAACACCTGGAACAACTTGTGAAAAACTCGGTGGCGCGGGCCGCGGCTGCCCCCGATCGACGCGGGCCAGCACTCAAACAGCGCAGGTGAATATTGTGTGAACAGCGTGAATAACTCCTGCCTCCTGGAGCAAAGGGCTTCGGTAAATGATCCGTTGTATCTTCCGTGATCGCTGACTTTTCGGAGAATCAGAGAGGCCCGGCCTGGACAGGCGAATCCCGGCAAAGCCCTGCTGAATTTCTCCGATTTTCAGCCCGTTTTCTTGGGCTTTTGAAGCTTCTTTCCTGCGTCTTGCCCCGCTCATGTCAATTGTCGGCGTGCGTTCAGGCAAACGAATCCTGCGCCTGGCCTCCGAAGTGATGCGCTGACCAGCAGGGAGGCGCATCTTGCCCTTTCCACCAAACGCGGTAGGGCAGACCTGCCGGTCTGCCGAATTTCGTCGCCGCCCTGAGGCCGCCCCTTGAAATCGCTCGCTTCCAAGTCGAGGCGGAGCCGTAGCTCCGCCCTGCCGGGAGGCGGCGGACAGATGCGCTGGCGCGGCGATGCCGCGCGCCAGGGCAGAATTGACGCGCCGGATATTGCGCCAGTAGTCTGCGGCATGCTCGAAAGAGAACCCAGCGCGCCAGGGCCCGCCGCCGAATCTTCACCAGAGCCAGAAGTCGCTTTGGGAGTCTCCAGTCGCTCTCGGCACACGCCTATTCTGTTCGGGCTTTTTGCCGGGGTCACTCTCGGCCTGGCCGCGAATCTCGTCCTCGGCGGCAGCCATCCCGGCGTCGTGTGGTGCATCGCTTCAATTACGGAGCCGGTTGGCCAACTTTTCCTGCGGCTGCTGCTCATGACCGTCATTCCGCTCGTGTTCTCGTCGCTGGTCGTCGGCATTGCTCAAATCGGTGACGTGCGCAAACTGGGCCGAATCGGCGTCAAATCGTTCGCTTACTGTTTCGTCCTTTCGGCGATCTCCGTCGCGATCGGTCTGGCTCTGGCGAATTCCGTGCAACCGGGCAAACGAGTGAGCCCGGCGACGGCGGCCGAACTGCAAAGCCGTTATGGCGGCGATGCATCGCAGCAGGTTTCGGCTGCGAAGAAAACAGGCCCTGGCGAGTCCGCGGTTCTGCAAATCGTGAAGACATTTGTCCCGGCCAATCCAATTGCCGCCGTGGCGAGCGACCCGCCCAACATGCTCCACTTGATGTTTTTTTCGCTAGCGATCGGTGTTGCCCTCACCCTGATCCCCACGGCCACATCCGCGCCGCTCGTGCGCGCGCTCGAAGCGCTCTTCGCGATCTCGTCAAAGCTGATCGATCTCATCATGCGGATCGCGCCGTTCGCGGTCGCCTGCCTGCTCTTCACGAACACGGCTCGATTCGGCCTGGAACTTCTCTACGCGCTGGGCTGGTTTGTGGCGACAGTGCTCGTGGGCCTGGCGCTGCACATGTTTGGCACGTACTCGCTGGCCGTTCGGTTCCTTTCCCGAATTTCGCCCCTCGAGTTCTTCCGGCGCATCAAGGTGGTCATGTTGACGGCCTTCTCCACTTCGTCTTCCAATGCGACGCTTCCAACCGCCTTGCGTGTGGCGGAGGAGAATCTGGGTGTGCCCCGCGAAATCAACAGCTTCGTGCTGACCATCGGCGCGACGGCGAATCAGAACGGCACGGCGCTTTACGAAGGGATCACGGTGCTCTTTCTCGCGCAACTGGCCGGGGTCGAGCTCTCGCTGGGCCAACAAATCATGGTCGCGTACCTGGCAATTTTGGGAAGCATCGGAACGGCGGGTGTGCCCTCGGGATCCATCCCGTTCATCGTTCTGGTCCTCGCCACGATCAACGTCAACCCGGCGCTGATCGCCGTCATCCTCGGCGTGGACCGCATCCTCGACATGTGCCGCACGACACTCAACGTCGCCGGCGACCTCACCGCCGCCACCTTTGTCGCGCGCTCCGAAGGGCACGAGTTGCTCCGGCGGCCTCAAGCCGCCGCTCGACCTCAAGTGTAATTGCGCCGCCATTCTCACTTTGGACCGGTGGCTCTGAACGGCCCGCATGTAGTCCCGCCTTTAGGCGCCTTTAGGCGGCCCGGCGGGAGAAAACCGACTAACGTCGGGACTACATACCGCCAAATGAGACTTCCTCGAACCAGTGCGCGCATTACGCCCATGAACCGGGTAGGGCGAGTCCGTCCCGGCGAGCCGCTCGACGTGACTGGAACACGTCTGACTCGGCTCGCTGGGGACAGGCTCGCCCTACCGTCCGGTTCATGGGAAGAAACGCAGATCATCTTGGCTTCGTCCTTGAGTTTTCTTTCCCTTTAGGCTTTCCTGTTCTGTGAACCGCATGGCTCCTTCTGCTACCAGCGATTCGACCCGGCCTTTGTCGGAGAGCCAGAAGACAGCGTTGGTGAAATTGCTCGCGGACGACGACCCGGCTGTCTATCAAGCTATCCGAAGCAAGATTCTGTCTTTCGGCGAATCGGCCAACGACTGGCTGCGGCCGCACACGTTGAGCAGCGATCCCCTGCTGCGGCGCCGCGTGCAGGAGATCGTTCATTACCTCAAGAGCCAGGTCACCGACAACCGCTTCCTGTCCTTTTGCGTGACACAAGGCGAAGACCTGGATTTGGAAGAAGGCGCGTGGCTCCTGGCCCAGACCCAATACCCGGAAATCAACACCGCCGCCTACGCGGCCTTGTTTGACAGTTACGTCAGCGACCTGAGGGAGCGGATTGATTTTGGCGCGGAGCCGGATGCGATTCTGGCCACGATCAACCGGTTCTTGTTCTCCGAGTTGGAATATTGCGGCAATGAAGAGAATTATTACGACCCGGATAACAGCTATCTGAACCGCGTGGTGGATCGCCGCACGGGCAATCCGATCAGCCTCTGTCTCGTTTACCTGTTTGTCACGCGGCGGCTTCGCTTGCCCGTCGTGGGCATCGGCATGCCGGGACACTTCCTCGTGCGCTATCAATCCACTTCCACAGGCGAGCTGTACATCGATGCGTTCAACCGGGGCAAACTGCTCACTAAAGCCGATTGCATCAAGTATCTCCTGCACACAAGCTACGGATTCCAGGAGGCTTATCTGGCGCCAGTGAGTCCCCGGCGCATTCTGGTTCGCGTTTGCTCCAACTTGCACCAGATCTACTCCCAGCTTTCGCTCACGGACGAAGCCGCGCGCATTCACCGCTACATCGTCGCGCTGTCCAGGCAAAGCTGAACGACGCTGGCCAATTCGAACTCGTCCGAGCCGTTTGATTGTAGGGTGTGGTCCTGTCCCCGCGCGGAAAGGAATTCTCACTTCACTTTGACATTAACCAAAGACTTGAGCCATCGGCGCGAGTGGTTAGTGTCGTCCCGTGCGACCGGCCAAATCACAAGTTGCCTCGTGGACTGCGAGATCGTCTGTCTTTTATGCCTTGGTGCTCGGCCCGTTCGTCCTGTCGAGTTGCGATAAGCGGCCCCACACGACTCCGGTCGCTCTTTCGAGCGCTAACTCCGGTCGGCAAACGAGCACCAACGACGCTCCCTCCGAAGTTGGCAGTTTCGGCCGGTCGCTGCAAAGCACTTCGCCGCCATCGCCGCCACTTCGACAGACGAACCCGCCGCCCAGCGAAACCGCGCTGAATTCCGCGGAATCGATGAGGCTGTACAACGAAGGCGTCCGCCATTTCCAGGGCGATGGCGTTCCCAGGAATGCCGCGGACGCCGCAAAATTTTTCCGGCAGGCCGCCGATCTCGGCAATCCGGGCGCGAAACACAATCTCGGCGTGATGTACCTGACTGGAAACGGTGTGACCAACGACGCCGTTCAAGCGGCCCATTGGCTGGCCCAGGCCGCCGAGCAAGGATTGGCCGAAGCTCAATTCAAGTTGGCGAGCCTTTGCGCCGCAGGCCTCGGAGTGACTCAGGACATGAAGTCGGCGGCCCAATGGGCGCGCAAAGCGGCGGAGCAAGGGCATTCCGACGCCGCCTACAACCTGGCGGCACTCTACGCGAGCGGCAACGGCGTTGAACAAGATTTCGCGCAAGCGGCGCACTGGTATCGCCAAGCCGCCGACAAGGGGAACATCTCCGCCCAATCGAATCTGGGTGTGCTGTATGCCCGAGGCCAGGGCGTGCCTCAAGACGCGAAGGAAGCTATCGCCTGGTTCCGCAAAGCGGCGGAGCAAGGCCATCCCTTCGCGCAATACAATCTCGCCCGCTCGCATGTCGAGGGCAAAGCCGTGGCGAAAGACCTGGTGGAAGCTTACAAATGGTTGATCCTCGCCAGCGATCAGGGAGACCGGGACGCGCGAAAGGATCGGATTGAGTTGGGACTCCAGATCACGGCCAGCGACATCGCGGAAGCGATTCGCCGTGCTCACGCTTTCTCCGCCCGGCTGAAGGCCAGCTTGACGAATAGTCCCGCGAGCACTCCAACCAGTCTGAGCGCCACAGCCCGGCCTTGAATCAATCGGTTGCATGAGCCCCATCGAAATCTGCCGGCAGGCCCTGGAGAGAGACGCCGCCGCGTTCTGCGCGAGCTCGTCTCGACGAATCCTGATCTGGTCCACGCCCGCGGCGGCGACGGCCAGACGCCGCTGCACTTCGCCAGCACCGTTGAGATTGCCGAGTTTCTGCTGGATCGCGGCGCGGACATCGATGCTCTGGATGTCGATCACGAATCCACACCTGCGCAATACATGATTCGGGATCGGCAAGACGTCGTGCGTTGCCTGGTTCGCCGGGGCTGCAAAACAGATATCTTTATGGCCTCGGCGCTCGGCGATGCCGATCTGGTTCGCAAACACCTCGACGTGGACCCTGATTGCGTTCAGATGCGCGTGAGTGGCGAATCCTTTCCCATGATCAACCGGAGATCCGGTGGGACCATTTACCAATGGACGTTGGGTGGCGCGGAATTGCACAGTCACGCCTTATGGATCGGGGGCGAACTCGGGTTTGAGGCGAACGAACATTCTCATCCATGAGCGGTAGATGCTTTGCGAAATGCCGAGCTTCCCCGCGCGTTCCAATCCATCCAATTGCTCCGGGGTGTCGCCGTCATAATGGCCGATCCACCCGCAAGCGATCTCGCGGGACGCGCGCAGGAATTTCTCCAGTTGGTCCACGTCGCACTGAAGCGGGAAGGTTTCCTCGATCACGACCGGTTTGCCCGCGCTGCAGATGCGGAGCGATTCCATCGCCTCGTCCGGAAGGTCGCGGTTCGGATAAATGTGCACGCTGATGAAATCCAGTTGCGAAGCGGTTCTTTCAGGCACGAAACCGGACAGATGCTTCCACTGCCGCGACCACGGGAGAAGTCCGACCGTGATCAAGGCCTGCCGGTCGTGTTTGCGAATCGCCGCGGTCATGCGTTCGATCCATTGACTCGCGATGTGTTCACGCGTGCGGCCGCCGGGATCCAGCGCGATGTATTGCAGGAAGTCGTAACCGCCGAACAAGCTGCCCGATCGCCATTTTCCCGGCTCGCGGCGTTGGCCGGGTGAAATCGGTTCGTTGATCAAATCGTAGCAAAACACCGCCGGGCTCGACGCCCCAATCTCGGCGGCCGCCTCCCAGAATTTCGCCTGCGCCGCCCAACGCGCCGTCTCTTCGAGCGCGTCGAACCACGCCGGCACATCGCTCGGCCGGTAACACGCCAACCCGGTAACATCGAGATAAATTCCCGTGCTTTCCGCGAGCCGCAGCAGCCGGCGGAATTGCGTCAAGGCATGGACATCTGGACGGTCCGCTGCCTTCATGAACTTTCCGAACTGAAGGTGGACGCGCACGACATTTGCGCCGAGCGCCTTCAGCTCGCGGAAATCTCCAGCCAGCGTGTCCCAGTCGCGATCCCAGAAATCTTCCATCAAACGGCCCGCGTTGCCGTAGTTCATGCCCCAGGGATGAAAGGCTCGGCGTGACTTTGCGAGCATGAAACCCCGCGCATCCGGCGCAACGGCGACGCGGTCCAGGGTAGGGCGAGTCCGTCCCGGCGAGCCGCTGCCCGTGCGTGGAACACGTCCGGACCGGCTCGCTGGGGACAGGCTCGCCCTACCGTCAGGTTCCTGGGAAGTCTGCTTGCTCGGCGATCTGGTTCCTTCCGTGCGCGGCGCAGTCTGGCAACTCAAGAAGAGGCTGAGGCCGATCAGGCAAACCGGAACGAGAAGGCCTTTCACGAATTTCATTTGCCTCGCCTTGGCGCGAACAGCTCGCCGCTACGAATGAGGCTGAGCATCTGGGTGCGATTCAGCCAAGTTCTTGTTCAAGGTTTCCACCGACACTTCCCGCTCCCACCGGCTGATAGCGACCGTCGCGACGCCATTGCCGATCAGGTTCACCAGCGCGCGGCATTCGCTCATGAATCGGTCGATGCCGACGAGGATCGCCAGCGAAGCGATCGGCACCGTAGGGATCACCGCGAGCGTCGCCGCGAGCGCGATGAACCCCGCGCCGGTCACACCGCTCGCGCCTTTGGAAGAAATCATCGCCACGAACAGCAAGGTGAGCTGCTGCCCCAGCGTGAGCGGCGTGTTGGTGGCTTGCGCCAGAAAGACTGCCGCCATCGTCATGTAGATGCTCGTGCCGTCCGGGTTGAAGCTGTAGCCCGTTGGAATCACCAGTCCCACGGTCGATTCCGCGCAACCGAGACGCCGCATTTTTTGAAGCATCCCTGGCAAGGCGGTTTCCGAAGAACTGGTGCCGAGCACGAGCATCAGTTCCTCGGTGATGTAAGCCAGAAAACGCAAAATCGAGAATCCGCTCGCGGCGGCGATCGCTCCGAGGACGATGAAAACAAAGAGCGCCGCCGTCGCGTAAAAACAGACCATCAACATCACCAGCCGATTCAAGGCGCCCAGTCCGTAGCTGCCAATCGTGAACGCCATCGCCCCGAGCGCGCCGAGCGGAGCTACCGCCACGACGATGCGCATGATTCCGAAAAGGATTTGCGACGCATACTCGAGGGCGTGCAACACGGGCTTGCCGCGCTCGCCCATGAAGGTGATCGCGAACGCGGTCAGGCCCGAGACCAGCAGCGCCTGGAGCAGATCGCCCGTTACGAAAGCGTCGAACAGCGTGTTCGGAATGATATTGAGGAAAAAGGAAACCACCCCCATCGAGTGCGCCTTTTGCGCGTAGGCCCGGCCGATTTGCGGATCGAGAGTCGCGGGATCGATATTGAAGCCGACGCCCGGCTTGAGGACGTTCACCACCACCAGGCCGATCACCAGCGCCAACGTCGAGACGACCTCGAAATAAACCAGCGCTTTGATCCCGACGCGCCCCAGTTTTTTCAAATCGCTCATCGACGCCACGCCATGAACGACCGTGCAGAAGATGAGCGGCGTGATCAACATCTTGACCAGTTTGATGAATCCGTCCCCCAGCGGCTTCAACGATTTGCCGAACTCCGGGAACGCAAACCCGACCAGGATCCCGATGAGCACCGCGATCAGCACCTGGACATAAAGGATGCGGTACCAGGGCGTGAGGGCAGAGGGCGTGCTGGGAGGCGAGGGGCTCACGCGCAATTCGGTTGATCGTTCGGCTGCAAGGCCGCGATGCTAATGGCTCCTCCCGCGCCTTGCAATCAGCGAGGGCGTGGCGCATCTGGGCGCGTCTCATTTTGTAGGGCAGGCTTTCCAGCCTGCCGGTTTGGGGGACTTTCCAGTCCCCGGGGGGCGCAGCTCGCGAAACGGAGCTGGAAAGCTCCGTGAACCCGCAGGCTCGAAAGCCTGCGCTACTTCGCTCGCAAATGGCGACGCAAAACCGACACGCGCACATGCCGCCCGCTCTGCAATGCGATTTGACCCTGCCGGTCGCTTTTCTTACACTCCGCACCTCATTTGATATGAAGGTTCTGATTTGCGACCCGATTTCACCGAAAGGGATCGCGTATTTTCAGCAGCGTTCTGAGTTTGAAGTGAACGTGCTGCCGAAGCGGCTGCTCGAACCCGACTTGCTTTCGTGGGTCGCGGAGGTCGCCGCCATGGTCGTGCGTTCCGAGACCAAGATCACACGCACAGTGATGGAAGCGGCCCCGAAGCTCCGCGTCGTCGGGCGCGCCGGCGTGGGCGTCGATAACGTCGATGTCGAAGCGGCGACTCAGCGCGGGATCGTGGTCATGAACACGCCGGGCGGGAACACGATTTCGACGGCGGAACTGACGTTTTCCATGCTCATGGCGTTGGCGCGAAAGATTCCCCAGGCGCACGCCTCGATGAAGGCCGGCGAGTGGAATCGAAAAGCGTTCCAGGGCGTCGAACTGTGCAACAAGACGCTGGGCATTCTGGGCATGGGCCGCATCGGAAGCGAAGTCGCGCGCCGGGCCATGGCGTTCGGCATGCGGGTTCTCGCCTTCGACCCTTATCTGGCTTTGTCCCGCGCGAAAGCTTTGCAGGTGGAAATGGTCGAACTGGATGAGCTTTACGCCCGGTCGGATTTCATCACGGTTCACATGCCGATGTCCGATGAGACCAAAGGCATGATCGACGCCGCGGCGTTCGCGAAAATGAAGAAAGGCGTCCGCGTGCTGAATTGCGCGCGGGGCGGGATCATCAACGAGACGGACTTGGGCGCGGCAATTCAAAGCGGCCAGGTCGCAGGGGCGGCGCTGGACGTTTACGAAGCCGAGCCGCCTCCCAAGGATTTTCCGTTGCGCAACCTGGCTCAGGTGATCATGACGCCTCACCTCGGCGCGAGCACCGAGGAAGCGCAGGACAACGTTGGGATTGAAGTGGCGGAGGCGATCACGGATTTTCTGCTGAGCGGCGCCGTGCGCAACGCCGTGAATCTCCCCAATCTCGATGCCAAGACCTACGCGCAGGTGAGACCCTATTTGCACCTGGGCGAAAAGCTCGGACGCCTGCTCGCGCAACTGGCGCCGAAGCGGAACGACCGGCTCGTCGTCACGTACGGAGGCAAAGCCACGGCGTTGCCGGGCGACCCGATCACGCGCTCGGTCTTGAAAGGTTTCCTGGAATCGGCCGGAGGAAAGGACGTCAACCAGGTGAACGTGCGGACTCTGGCGCTGTCGCTCGGCCTGCTCGTGGAGGAAATCAAATCCAACGAGGAAACGGATTACAGCGAATGGCTGCACGTGGCGGCCTTTTCGGGGGACCAGAAGATTTCGGCGGGCGGAACATTTTACGGCTCGCACAGCCAGCCGCGCATCGTGCGGTTGAACAGCCAGCCGGTGGAAATCGTCCCTTCAGGTGTGCTGTTCCTGATGACGAACAAAGACCGGCCCGGTATTGTCGGATACATCGGCACGCTCATGGGCAAATATCAGGTCAACATCGCGAGCATGAGCCTGGGCCGTGAAAAAGTCGGCGGGCAAGCCCTGACGGTTTTGAACCTGGACAGCATTCCGCCGCAAGAGTTGCTGGAGGAAGTGCGGAGGGATGCCGATATCAGCAACGTGCGCGTGGTGAAACTTTGATCGCATCGAACATGACTCCTTTCCAAGAACACGGTAGGGCCGCGTTGCCGCGCAGCCGGTCTTCCGTCGATGCGGCGGCGCAGCAGCACCGCGATGGGTTCAAGGCCCGTGCGCGCGGGTGGGAGGCCGTGGAAGCTTCCCATGAACCCGGTAGGAACGGATTCCACTCCTTCCCTGACTTTACTCTGCGACCGGAAAGACCATTTCAGGGACGCGGTGAAACGCGTCCTTACCAGTTCATGGCCAGCGCGTACGGCTTGCTGGCCGTGGGAGCTTCCCAGAAATGTGCGACGGTCCTTTTGGCGGCACTCGTGCTGGCTGAAAGCTTCTCCTCCGTCCAGGCCGCGGATCCCGCCCCTCAGGCTCCCCCCAAACCTCTGTTCTCCGTTTCCGCCACCAACCTCTTTGCGGACCGGATTCTCGCCAAAGGAAAGGGCGTGGAAGTGCGGCAAAGCCAGGTGGACGATTTGTACGTGGCGTTCAAAGCGACCCAGGCGGCCGCCGGGAAGCTGGTTCCCGATGCGATGCGCAAGAAAATCGAGGCCGACATTCTGGACAAACTCGTCACGACGCAACTGGTGTTGAGCCGTGCCACAGAGGCAGACCGGACCAAAGCCAAAGGGCTCGTCGAAGAGCTCGTGGCCGCGCAGAAGAAGCAAGCGCCGTCGGAAGAGTCCTTCAACCGCCAACTCCTCGCTGTGGGAATGACCCCCGAACAATACCGCGCGCAAATGCTCGAACAGGCGATCGTGGAGTCCGTCATCGACCGCGAGATCCGGGCGAAGAAAGTGGTCACAGAATCCCAGGCGCGCGAGTTCTACGACAAGAGTCCGGAGTTGTTTCAAGAACCGGAACTGGCTCGCGTCAGCCACATTTTGTTTTCCACGCAGGACCCAAAGACCGGACAGGATTTGCCTGCGGACCAGAAACTGGATAAGCGCCGTCTCGCCGAGAAAATCCTGGATCGCGCCAAGAAAGGGGATGATTTCGCCACGCTGGTCAAGGAATTCTCCGAAGACACCCCCTCGAAGGACCGGGGCGGAGAATACACCATCGCCCGCGCGCGGGACGATCGCTCTCGCTCTGTCGTGCCTGAATTCGAAGCGGCGGCGTTTTCGCTGGCGCCCAATCAGACCAGCGACCTGGTCACGACGCGTTACGGTTACCACATCATCAAAGCGCTGGAACGGATTCCGACCCGGACGATGGAGTTTTCGCGCGTCGTGGAACGGATCAAGCAAGGATTGCTCAAACAGGAAGTCGAAAAAGACCTGCCGGCCTACGTCGAGAAGCTAAAGAAGGCCGCTGACGTGCAGGTTGTCGATGGAAAGTGAGCGCTGCCTCGCGCCCCGCTTCGCGGCGCCGGGAACGCGACCTTCAGAGCTTTAGCCTGCTCCGACGTCAGCAGGCTTGGAAAATGCCGGCGAATTCTGGCGCGTCCGAATAGACTTGGTCGATTATGCAAAGAACGCCTCCATTCCTTCACGCCGGCCTGTCGCGCCGGCAAATGCTCCAGGTCTCAAGCCTGGGGTTCGGCGCGCTGGCGTTGAGATTCCTTCTACACGCGCAAGCCTCATCGGTTTCGCCAGCCCACGGCCCGGACCCGCGGCGTTTGCGCCCGCATTTCCCGGCCAGGGCCAACGCGGTCATCCTGCTGATGCAGAACGGCGGGCCCAGCCAGATGGATTTGTTCGATCCGAAACCGGACCTGAAACAGCACGACGGCAAGGTCCACAGCGTCAAAGTCGAAATGTTCCAGAAAGGGAGCGAGGCGAACAAATTGATGGGGACACCGTTCGCTTTCCACCGCCAAGGCCAGTGCGGGATGGAGCTTTCCGAAGTGATTCCTCACATTGGCGCGCTGGCGGATGACATCACGCTGGTGCGCTCGATGCACACCGAACACAACAATCACACCGAAGCGCTCGTGATGTTCAACACGGGCAAGATCTTTCCCGGACGGCCCGCGCTCGGCTCCTGGATCAGCTATGCGCTCGGCACCGAGAACCAGAATCTGCCAGCCTATATCGTCCTGCGGGATCCCGATGGCTACAACACGAGCGGCACGCTGCTCTGGCAAAACGGCTGGCTGCCCGCCCGGTATCGCGGCACCGAAGTCAGCACCAAAGGCGCGCCCGTCCTGAATTTGCACCCCGCGGTTCCGGTTCCTTCAGAAGTGCAGCGCGACAAGCTCGACCTGCTCGCGAAGCTGAATCAAGCGCACCGCGCACAATACTCCTACGAATCCGAACTCGAAGCGCGCATCCAGAATTACGAACTCGCCGCCCGCATGCAGTTGGCGGCGGAAGGAACGTTGGATCTGGCCCGCGAGTCCGAGGCCACCCGGAAGTTTTACGGCATCGATAACCCAGTGACGGCAGGCTACGGATTGCGTTGTCTGATGGCGCGGCGGCTGGTCGAAGCCGGCGTCCGGTTCGTTCAGATTTTCCCGCCGGTAAAACCGCAGTTCCAGCCGTGGGACAGCCACAAGAACGTCAAAACAGAACTCGAGGAAATCTGCCGCATGACCGATCTGCCGTCGGCGGCGCTGATCCAGGATCTCAAAGCGCGCGGATTGCTCGACTCGACCATTGTGATCTGGGCCGGTGAATTCGGGCGTTTGCCCGTCTCGCAAAATGGAACGGGCCGCGACCACAATCGCAATGCGTTCAGCCTTTTCCTGGCGGGCGGCGGATTCAAAGCGGGCCAGGTTCACGGCGCGACCGACGAGGTGGGTTACCGGGCGGTCGAGGAGCGGGTGAGCGTGCCGGACCTCCACGCCACGATCCTTCACCAGCTCGGCCTCGACCACGACAAACTGGCTTATCCGCACCATGGCCGCGAAGAAACGCTCACGGACTCGCCCGTGAGCCGCGCGCGCGTGGTGAGCGAGATTCTGGCGTGAACCCGTTGATCGACATACGGCTGGTTCAAGCAGGAGCCCGGGCAGCTTGCCCGCGTGTTGCTGAAGGTTTCGAGAAGAGCGCGGGCAGGCTGCCCGCGCTCCTTTCGCGAGATTCGATCAGCCGTGACTGAACACTTCCTATGAAACCCATTCTCTCGACCTGCGGCTTTGAACCTGATCTCCGGCGGATATTCTTGGCCTTCGCGCTCCTGGCTGGCGTGCCGGCCTCGCGGGCCGGGGATTCGGCCGCTGAACAGCCGCAGATTGGCAAGGCTGTCGAAGCCGGTTTGCGGACTTTGGAGAAAAGCGCCGCCATTTACTCGGAAAAGCGCGCCTGTTTTTCGTGCCACCATCAAACCCTCCCCATGCAAGCCATGGTGATCGCGCGCCAGCATGGATTCAAAATCGACGAGAATCTTTTCCGAGCGCAAGCCCGCTTTACGCATGAGTCTTTCCGCTCCCGCGCCGGCGATCTCAGGGACGGGACCGGCATCGGCGGCAAATCCATGACCGTCGGTTACGGTCTCTGGGCGTTGCACCTGGCGAATTGGGACCGCGACGACACGACCGCGGCCATGATCGCGTATCTCCTGAAAACGCAAGCGGAGGATGGCCGCTTCTGGAGCAACACCGTCCGCCCGCCTTTGGAGGACTCGGCCTTCACCGCCACGACAATTGTGGCTTATTACATGCAAAGATTCCTTTCGACGAGCGACGCCTCCGCCGCAGAAGGAGCCGTTGCCAAAGCCAAGCGGTGGCTTGTCGAAAACCGCCCCAAGACTCAGGAAGATCGGAATTCGCGGTTCTGGGGCTTGCACTTGCTGGGTGCAGACCGCGAGCAGATCGAAACGGCGCGCGTCGCGGTGCAAGAAGGCCAGCAGCCCGACGGCGGGTGGGCGCAGCTCGCCGAGATGAAGAGCGACGCCTACGCCACAGGACAGACCTTGTTCGTGTTGCGCGAAACGGGAATGCCGGTCGATCACTCCGTCTATCAGCGCGGCGTTCGGTTCCTGCTCGATACGCAATTGGAGGACGGCACGTGGCACGTGAAGACACGATCCAAACCGGTGCAAACGTTCTTCGACGCCGGTTTCCCGCACGACAGGGACCAGTTCATCTCCGTCTGCGCTACAAGCTGGGCCGTGGCGGCGCTCGCCGCGGCGCATGCCCGCTAGTAGAAAACGCCGTTTGCTGTAGCAGCCCAGGTAACGAGGCTCTGATTTCCTCAACAATCAGGAGGAAATGAGCCTCCTCATGTCGGCTGCCACAATCTTTCAAACACACTCTGAGAGTTATGGGAAGGGCAAGCCCACGTCGTTGTCGAGGATGGTCACGGCGGCGCTGCCGACTCCGCCAATCGCGTAGCCGGGATCGCTTTGCAGCGTCAGAATGACGGTTTCCGGAGGCTCCACCGCGGTGTCGTCAATGGGGATCACGCGGATGCGAACGGAACGGGCGCCGGCCGGAATCGTCGCCGAGCCCGGCAAAGCCGGATAATCCGTTCCATTCGCCGCCGTGGCGGCGCATGTTCCAGAGGGACCCATCCTGAAAACGGAAATCGTTCGGCTCAGCCGGACTGCTTCCATGACGTCGAATGTTTTCCACGGCAGGACGAGTCCATCCCGGCGAGCCGTGTCCGACGTATTGGGAACACCGGACCACCTTGGAGGCGGCTCGCTGGGACAGGTTCGTCCTACCGAAGTCAAACTGTGATTGCTGGGACCTCGTTCTTCGTTCTTGCGGAAGAAAGTGTCTCCATCGTACATTTCGCCCGACCCCCAGGTCATGACCATCGCATCACCATACGCGACGACATTCGCCTCGGCAGAATCGGAAGCGAGCGATACCGCCCCCCACTTAACCCTCTCCTCTCGCAGGCGAGGGGAGAGGGTACGGCAAGCCGTCTCGCAGACTCCCACTCGTAATCCTAATCTTCATCTTAGAGCCTGTCTGAAAATCGTCTTCTGGGTGGAACAGGCCACCGGCCTGTTGCGGCGGGCTACCAGCCCGCCGGGCCTTTTGGCGGCAGGTTGCCGCCAAACACGGGCTGGTAGCCCGTTCCACCCATTTTTCAGACAGGCTCTTAATCCTGCCTCCCAGTTAGAGACTACGAGTCAGATCAGGATCAGGATTACGAGTCAGATCAGGAGCGGAACAGCGCCGCGTTGGAAAAACCGGTTAGTTCAAGGAGCCACACTTAACGACCTATGAAAGAGTACCCTTCTGCGGACATTCGCAATTTCGCCATCATCGGACACGCCACCGCGGGCAAGACCATGCTCAGCGAGTGCATGCTCGCCTGCGCGGGCGTGATCAACCGGCTCGGCAGCATCGCCAATGGCAGCACGGTCTCCGACTACCACGAGGACGAGCACAAACGGCAGATTTCCATCCATGCCTCGCTCCTGCATCTGGAGTGGCAGGGGAAGAAATTCAACTTCATCGACACGCCGGGCTACCTCGATTTCATCAGCGAAAGCCTGGGCGCGCTCCGGGTCGCGGACTTCGCCCTCGTGGTGATCCACGCCAATCACGGCGTGCTCGTGGGCACGGATCAAGTCTGGGAATCTGCCACCGCCAATGGCATCCCAAAAATGATCGTCATCAATGCGGTCGATAAAGAGAACGCCAATTTCGACATGGTGCTCGAACAAGCGCGAAAACGGTTTGGCGACCGCGTTTTTCCCATGACCCTTCCCGTCAATCCCGGCCCTGGCTTCAATCAGGTGCTCGACGTGATGCGCAACGAAATCATCACCTACCAGACCGACGGCAGCGGCAAATTCCAGGAGGCCCTCGCCACCGGCAAATGGGAGGAGCGCGTCAAGCAGCTCCACCAGGAACTCATCGAGCACATCGCGGAATCCGATGACGCGCTCCTGGAAAAATTTTTCGACCAGGGCGGATTGTCCGAAGACGAAATGCGTGCCGGGGTGCACACAGCCGTTCAGAAGCAGACGTTCATTCCCCTGTTCTGCACCGCCGCCGAAACGAATGTCGGCGTCGCGCGCCTCATGGATTTCATTGCCAAATACGGTTCTTCACCCGTGGACCGCAAAACGGTCAAGGGTCTCGACATCAATGACGCCGAGGTGGAGATTTCGCTGACGAATCCCGACCCGGTGGTGTATGTCTTCAAAACGATCAGCGAAGCGCAATTTGGCGAATTGTCTTATGTCCGGGCTTACTCCGGCACGGTGCGCTTCGGGATGGACCTGTACAACACCTCGCGCAAGGCGTCGGAGAAAATCGGCCAGATTTACATCCTGAACGGGAAGAATCGCGCCATGGTCAACAACTTGACCGCCGGCGATATCGGCGCCTTCATCAAATTGAAAAACACACACACCGGCGACACGTTGTGCGAGGCCAAGAAATTTGTTTCCCTGCCCAAGGTGACTTATCCGAAGCCGAACATCCATGCCGCGCTCAAGCTCAACTCCAAAGGCGACGAAGACAAGATCGCGCAGGGTTTGTCCGCGTTGCACGAGGAAGATCCGACGTTCATCTATCACGTCGATTCCGAGCTGCACCAGACCGTAATCTCGGCTCAGGGCGAGTTGCATCTTCAAGTGGTTTCGGACCGCCTGAAACGGCGCTACAAGGTCGATATTGAATTGGTGGCGCCGAAGATTCGGTTCCGTGAAACGATCAAGAACAAGGGCGAGTCCAAATACCGTCACAAGAAACAGACGGGCGGCGCCGGCCAGTTCGCGGAAGTCTGGATGCGCATTGAGCCGAAGCCGCGCAACACCGGCGTCGAATTCACTCAGACTCTCACGGGCCAGAACGTGGACCGCGCCTTCGTGCCCTCCGTAGAAAAGGGCGTCATGCGCGCCTGCACCGAGGGCATTCTGGCCGGATACCGGGTGGTGGACGTGAAGATTGATTTCTACGATGGCAAAATGCACCCGGTGGACTCCAAGGACGTGGCGTTCCAGACCGCCGGCTATTACGCGTTCAAGGAAGCGTTCGCCGCAGCCAAAGCGTGCCTTTTGGAACCCATCCACGTGATCGAGATCAAGATGCCCGAGGATTGCATGGGCAAGGTGATGGGCGATCTTTCCAGCCGCCGGGGAAAAATCTTGGGCATGGACGCGGTGGGAGCCTATCAGATTGTCAAGGCGCATGTGCCGGCGATGGAGCTTTATCATTACTCCACGACGTTGCGTTCGCTCACCGGCGGGCGCGCGTTTCACACCGAAGATTTCGATCATTACGAGGAGATGCCGCGCGAGCTGGAGCAAAAGATCATTGCCGAAAGCAAGAAGGGCAAGGAGGCGGCTCAGAATGAGTGACTTCCGGAATCGTGCTCAAATCCCGCCGACTTATGCCGCTCTTACCTGCTGCCATCGGGCGCGTCACCGCGATCACCTTGTTTTTCCTCCCCCTCGCACCCGCAAACGCGGATACCCTTTTCCCGTTGGGCGCGCCCTGGAAATATTTTCGGGGCACGGCGGATCCGTCTCCGGGCAACACTTCTGCCTGGCGCCAGCGCGCTTTCGCCGATTCTACGTGGACCCAAGGCAACGCGCCGTTCGCCTACGGCGAACCGTCCTTTCGTGGCACGGACCTGACGGGCATGCAGGGCAGTTACACGACGCTCTACCTCCGAAAATCCTTCAACGTCCCCGACCCCACGGCCCTCGCCAGTTTGCAGCTTCGGACGGTGGTCGATGACGGGTTCATCGCCTGGATCAACGGGGTCCGCGTCGCGTCCACCAACGCGCCGGCCAGCGACGCCGGGTTGACGCGGACGAGCGTGGCCACGACTTCGATTGAACCTTTCGAGGCGGCCTTCGATCTGCCCGCTCCGTCCAAGTACCTCGTTGCGGGGGAGAACACGCTGGCGGTGCTTGTGCTCAATGGCGCGATTACAAGTTCCGATCTGGTTTTCGACGCGGAATTGACTTCGACCGAGAGCGTGCCGGTGCCGCCGACGATCACCGGGGTCGTTCCGGAGCCGGGGGTCGTCAACGAACTCACGTCTGTCTCAGTGACCTTCAGCGAACCGGTGACCGGGGTTCGCGCGGGAGACTTTCTGATCAACGGGATTCCCTCGGCCAACGTCTCCGGCGGAGGGGCCAGTTACACCTTCTCATTTCCGCAACCGCCGTTCGGGCCGGTGGACATTGCCTGGGGCGCGCTTCATTCCATTACCGACCTGGGCAATCCGCCGCAGCGTTTCGACGCCGGTGTTCCCGGTTCGAGGTGGGCTTACCAGTTGATCAATCCCGCCGGGCCCGCGTTGACCCATATCTTTCCCGTTCCAGAAACCACTTTGCGCAGGCTGGGCGAAGTGGAGATCAGTTTCACCCTCCCGGTCGATGGCATCGATGCCAGGGACCTGCTTCTCAACGGAGTTCGCGCCACGAACGTCGCCGGCGTCGGCGCAGGGCCGTATCGGTTTATGTTTGCCTCAGCGCCGGCGGGCGAGGTGACTTTGTCGTGGAGTCCGAACCACGGAATTGTGTCAGACGACGCGGTGTCGGTCGCGTTCACGGGCTTTTCCTGGAAATACCGCATCAATCCGGTGTTGCCCGCCGCCGGCGTTGTCATCAGCGAAATCATGGCCGAAAACCAGACCGGTATCACGGACGAGGAGAAAGATCCGGAGGACTGGATTGAGTTGCACAATCGCGGTGCGCAACCGGTCAATATCGGCGGTTGGTCGCTCAGCGTGGATCGCGAAGAGGAAGGCCAATGGGTGTTTCCACCGACGACCATCCCCGCCGGCGGGTTTCTGGTGGTCTGGGCTTCAGGCAAGGATCGCCGCGAGCCTGCGCCAGGTCAGCGGTTCCACACGAATTTCAAATTGAACCCCAACGGCGATACGCTCCAGCTTTTCGGCGCGGAGTTGCCCAGAGCGGTCGTGGATGAACTGACGTATCCGGAGCAATCCCCGAATCATTCCTATGGACGTCAGGCCGGCACAACCGCCGAAGCCTGGAGCTACTTTGCCGTGGCGACGCCCGGCGTGGCAAATGGCGTGAGTACCGTCACGGGCAAAGTGGATGAAGTCCACTTCAGCGTGGAACGCGGCTTTTTCAGCGCTCCGTTCAATCTCAGCCTGGCCAGCCGCACGCCGGGCGCCGAGATTAAATATACGCTCGATGGCAGCCCGCCCGCGCCCACCAACGGCGTGGTGTATGTTTCGCCGATTCAGATCACGACCACCCGCATCGTTCGCGCGGCGGCCTTCGCCTCCGACCAACTTCCCTCGCGCGTGCGGACCCACACTTACTTGATGAACCAGGCGGCCAACCGACGGCTCCTGCCCGTGCTGTCTCTCGTCACCGCGACCAATAACCTGTATGGCCGCACCGGGATCATGGAGTTTAATCCGCGCAACACGACCAAGCACGGCGCGGCCTGGGAACGGCCCGTCTCCGTCGAATGGATTCGCCCAGAGGACAACGGCGGATTCCAGCTCGACGCGGGCATTCGCGTGGCGGGCGGCGATTATATCCGCGGCCTCTACACCTACCGCGGCAGCAGTCTGCCGCAAACCAAGTATTCCTATCGCCTTTATTTTCGCGGCGATTATGGCCCCGGTCGATTGAACTATCCGGTCTTTCCTACTTCGACGTTAGAATCGTTCAACACCCTTCACGTTCGCGCCGGGATGAACGATCACTCGAATCCGTTCATCAAAGACGAATTCATCCGCGCGTTGAGCCTGGACGTCGGGCTTGCGGCGTGCCACGGCACGTTCGTCCATCTCTTCCTGAACGGCGTCTATAAGGGGCTGTACAACCCTACCGAACGCGTAGATGACGATTTTCTCCAGGCGTACCATGGCGGGGGCAAACTCTGGGACGTGCTCGGACCCAGCAACGCCGCGATCCGTGGCGACACCGCGGCCTGGAGCCAGTTGCGCACCGCGGTCCGCTTTCCAGATCTGACGATTCGCTCCAACTACCTGGATGTGGCGACGCGGATGGACCTGGCGAATTTCATCGACTATCTGCTGCCGCTGATCTGGGCGGACAACGACGATTGGCCGCACAACAACACTCGCGCGGCCCGCGAAAGGAAACCGGGCTCGAAGTTCCGGTTTTATCCCTGGGACGCCGAGTTCGCTTTCACCGCTCATTCCGTGAGCTATGATACCATTGCGACCACGCTGTCCACTTTGAGCCCGCCGTGGGGCACGACGGATTACCAGGCGATGTTCAACTCGCTGAAGAAATCGCCGGAGTTCAAACTGCTCTTTGCGGATCGGATCCATCGCGCCTTCTACAATGACGGACCACTGACGGACGCCAGGATTCGCGCCCACTACAATGGAATGAAAGCTCAGGTGACCAACTCGATCTCCGGCTTCAGCGATGTGATCGGGACCTGGATCACGGGCCGAAGGCGATATCTGACCAACATGTTCATCAAGGCCGGATTCCTCGCTTCATCCAATGCGCCGGTCGCGAGTCAATTTGGCGGACGCGTTCCGGCCGGCTATCAACTTGCACTCAAGAATCTCGATGGAGCGATCCTCTACACGACGAACGGCATTGATCCGCGTATGCCCTTCACGAGCGTGGCCAGCGACGCGGCCATGGAATACCGCGCGCCGATCACCGTAACCGGCCCGCTCCATCTGCTGGCGCGCTCACTGGCCGGCACGAACTGGAGCGCGGTCCTCGATCTCGAGTTCGAAAGCACCCAGCCCGGCAATCCGGTTCGGATCACCGAAGTCATGTACAATCCCCCGGGCGGCGACGCCTACGAATATCTCGAACTGGAGAATACGGGCGGCCTGGCGGTCGATTTGAGCGGGTGCAGTTTTGGCGGAATCGGATTTAGGTTTCCCACGCCGTTCCCCGAACTGAAGCCGGGCGGGAGACTGGTTCTCGCCAACGACGCCCGGCCTGCGGACTTTCAACGCCGCTATCCGGGCCTGAGCGTCGCGGGCTGGTTCTCCGGTTCCCTGGACAACGGAGGCGAGCGCATCGTGCTGCGCGACCTTTCGGGCCGGACTATCACGGCGGTGGAGTTTCGCGACGCGCATCCCTGGCCGGTGGTCGCGGATGGCACTGGCGCTTCGATTGAAGTGGTCGATGCGCAACGCGAACCGGATGATCCGTCCAATTGGAAAGCCAGTGCTCCAGGCGGTTCGCCGGGCGACGCGAATGCGCTGGCCGCGCCGCCGCGGATCCAGATCAACGAACTTCAGCCGGGCACCGACCGCGATTGGCTCGAACTGCACAATCCCGGAGCCACGGCCGTGCAAATCGGCGGCTGGTCGCTCACCGATAACTCCGATCCGCGGCAATACGTGTTCCCGGCAGGCGCCTCTATCGCCGCAGGCGACTATCTGCGGATCGACTGCAACCAGGGCGCTTCAGGCGGTCCTCTTAAAGCTTCGTTCGGTTTGAACCGCGACGGCGAGACGGTCGCGCTCTTTGACGGCGCAACGAATCGCGTCGATGTCGTCTGGTACGGCGCCGTGCCCGATGGCTACACCGCCGGCATCGTGAATGGTCGTTTGACCTTGTGTGAACCGACGCCCGCGGGCCCCAACGAACCGGTGGCGCTCGGCGGTTTGAGCGGACTGAAGATCAACGAATTCCTGGCGAACCCGGACGGCGGGGACGACTGGATCGAACTTCATAATTCGAGTTCGCTCCCGGTCGCGCTGCAAGGCTGCGCGATTGTCACCAGCAATGCGTTGGCCCGCATCGCTTCGCCGGTGTTCATCGGGGCGGGCGGCTTTGCGGTGTTTCGCGCCGATGAAAACTCCGGACCGGATCATTTGGAGCTGAAGTTGCCTGCATCCGCCGGCCTGATCGCCTTGCTCGCTCCGAACGGCCAGGAGTTGGATCGGGTCACGTATGGCGCGCAGGCGACTGGCATTACCTTTGGCCGGCTGCCCGATGGCACGGGAACGTTTCAGCCGCTCCAATTCAGCGCCACGCGCGGCGCGAGCAATTATCTGGCGGAATTGGGAACACGGCTGCGCATTTCTGAATTCCTCGCCCGTTCCTCGACCGGACCGGATTGGGTGGAGCTCGAGAATGTTTCCGGAGGATCGATGGCTCTGGCTGGATTCTCGCTTGGCGCCGAGTCCCCGGCGGGACCCCTTGTTCGATGGGCGCTGCGCCCCGAAGCACAGATGCGAGCCGGTGAACGAATGATAGTTTATTTCGGACCCGCGCCCGCCCGCTTCACTGTGCCGCCCAATGCGCATTCCTTCCCCGCGCCGCTCAACGACGACGGCGCCGTGCTGAGCATCCGCGACTCACTTGACCGCGTCGTCGATCGCATTGAGTACGGCCTGCAAGTCGCCGATCGCTCCGTGGGGCGCGTGAGCCAGCAATGGGTTTTGCTCTCCGCGCCTACGCCCGGTCAGGCCAACGCGCAGCCGGCGGCGCTCGATTCGGGAAACGAATTGCGGCTGAATGAATGGCTGGCCGGCGGCGGCGGAACCAATGACTTCGTCGAGGTGTACAATCCCGCCGCCTTGCCCGTCAGCCTCGAACGCTGGGTGCTGACGGATGATCCATCGCTGCGAGGCGCGACCAACAACCGGCTGCCTTCACTCACGTTCATCGATGCGAAGGCCTTCGTGCGCTTCAGTACCGACGGCACGCGAAATCGTGGTCCGGCTTACACCGCCTTTCAACTCGACCGTTTTGGCGAGACGATCCGCCTGCTCAATCCGAGCGCGCAAATCATCGACAGCATCGATTTCGTCGTTCAATTGGATGGCGTCTCTGAGGGGCGATATCCCGACGGCGCTTCGCAGACCGTGCGCTTTCCCGGTTCGCCGACGCCCGCCGCGCCGAACCGCATTCTGCCCGGCGATGCGGACCGGGACGGCATGGACAACGTCTGGGAAGCCCTCAACGGCTTCGACCCCACGTCGGCGGCAGATGCGACAGCCGACGCGGATCAGGACGGCATGAGCAATTTCTCGGAGTTCCTGAGCGGCACCAATCCACGCGATGCTTTCAGCCGTTTCCGAGTTGATGCGGCGGCGTTCAGCGGAGGAGCAGCCGGCATCCGCTTCGCGGCTCAACCTGGGAGGAGCTATCGCGTGGAATATTCAGATGGGATCGCGCCGCCGGCGTGGACGCTTTTGGAGAACGTGTCCATCAGCGATGGACCGCGGGAAGTGGTGGTTACAGATCCCGCGCGATTCGATCAGCGTCCGACGCGCTTCTACCGCGTCGTGATCCTGCGGTAGCAGCGAGCCGACTTAATTGGCTGCGACAACTTTTCAAACATTGGGGAAGCGCACCTGGAAGCCGCGGCCTGAAACACAACCGATCGCCACGAGCCAGGTAATGGCAGAAAGCATGGCACATGCTGTGAATGGACACCTTCACAAACGGATCGAACACGTAGAATCCCTGCTGCGATGGGGACAGGTCAGTGAGCCTGATCGGAGAAGCGAAGGTCTTGTTTCCTGATCTTCGTTTCCTTCGTTTGCTTTTGTTAGCATCTGGATCGTTCTGGTCAAGGGCTTCTCCGATGTCCGAACCGCCTCTGCTCCGATTTGACCAGCGTGCGTTTTCCTGGTCACGCTTCGATTCCATTAGACGGCGTGGGCCGCGCGTTTGCTCCCTTTGTTCGGTGCGCGCGCTGGTTTTTTCGGAAGAATTCTCCTGCCAAATTCCATTCCGCCGCCGTGTCCGGACCGCTTCGATGAATGGTCTTCATCGAAAGCATGACTTTTTTGCCGGCCACTTCCGCGTCCATCCGATTCTTCGGCATGTCGGCTGCGAGTAACGCGTCATGCATCCGGATGCGCACGTCAGCCAATAGTCATCAATCCCATCATTCATGAGAAAAAAAACCAAACCCACTCCATTCAAACGTTCCCTCTCGAACCCGGTGAGAATCGGGGCCTGCCTCGGCGGCGCCCTGCTCGCCGCCGGGCCGATCACGGCTCTGGCCCAGGATCCGGGCCGATTTGAGAAACTGGAACAAGAAAACCAGGATCTTCGCAAGCGATTGGACGCGCTGGAAACGGTCGCGAAAAAGGAAGGCATTCTGCCCAGCGCCGCGGATAGCTCCGCGACCCCCATCAAAGCGCTGTCCGAAATCACGGTCAGCGGCTTCGTCCAGGCCTCCTATTTCTACAACTTCACCGAGCCGTCCGATCGCAAGGGCAACGGATATCTCTGGAACACCACGCACAATTCATTTTCGCTGAACAAGGTCAAACTCACGCTGGCCAGCCCGGCTGCGGAGCGCAGCGGTGACACCTGGGGCGCCGGTTACCGCGCGTCCCTCATCTGGGGCGAAGACTCGCCGGTGTTGAACACCGGCTCGCCCACCGCGGGCTTCGAAGCCGTGCGCGAGGCTTACGTCGAATTGAACGCACCCATCGGAACGGGACTTAACATCAAGGCCGGCCAGTTGATCTCGTTGCTGAACTGGGAATCCGGCGACGGTGGCGCGGCGAATCCGAATTTCTCCCAAGGTTATCAATGGTTCTTCACCGGGAACGGCCCGGCCGCAGGCGTTCAGGCCGGTTACACGTTCACGGACTGGCTCGATGTGAAAGTGCGGGTGCAAAACGGCATGTACGCCGGTCCCATCGACGGGAACAACGGCAAGACCGTCATCGGCAGCATCGGAATCAAGCCGTGCTCCAAAGCATGGATGAACCTCATCGGCTTCGGCGGCGACGAATCCACGACCATGAGCGTCAAAGGCGGTTCGGTGATCGGCGGCATGGATATCACCGAGCAATTCCACACCGGGTTCGAGTTCGACTATTTCGTGTTCGATCCCTCGGTTGGCGCGTCGGCGGACCTGTGGTCCGCGGGCGGTTGGGCCTGGTACGATTTCACGCCGAAGGTTGGCCTTGCGCTGCGCGGGGAGTACCTGGACGACAAGGACGGGGGCGGCATCAAAGGCATTGCCTTTCCCGGCGCCAGCCGCGTGGGCAGCGCCGTCACGTCGCCGGATGCCGACGGAGATATCGCCAGCGTCGCGCTGACCCTCAACTGGAGACCGGCGCCCAATGTGAAAATCCAACCGGAAATTCGTTACGACCACACGACTTACACGGGCGGCTTCGACGGGAAGAAAGACCGGGTCGTGGTCGGCGTCGGTGTCACTTACCTCTATTGATTGGCAACAAAACAAACTTCAAAACCACTCCACTGAACTCGAAATCGCCCATGAAAAACACACTCAACAAACTGCTCGCCCTGGCGGCGCTCTCATACACCGCCACGGCAGCCGAGACCGTCAAAGTCGGCGTGCTGCACTCGCTCAGCGGCACGATGGCGATCAGCGAAACGTCCCTGAAAGACGTGTTGCTCTTCACCTTCGATGAAATCAACAGCTCCGGCGGCATCAAAATCGGCGGAAAAAGCCACAAAATCGAACCGGTCGTCGTGGACCCCGCCTCGAACTGGCCGCTCTTCGCTGAGAAAGCCGAACAACTGCTCGTCAAAGACAAAGTCGCGGTGGTATTCGGCTGCTGGACCTCGGTGAGCCGCAAGTCCGTGCTGCCCGTCTTCGAGCGGAACAACGGCTTGCTCTTTTACCCGGTGCAGTACGAAGGGGAAGAACAGTCGAAGAACATCTTCTACACCGCGGAGGCGATCAATCAGCAGGCCACTCCTGCCGTGGATTTCTTGATCGCGGATGGCCGGAAGAAGTTCTACCTCCTGGGCTCGGACTACGTGTATCCGCGCACAACGAACAAAGTGCTCAAAAAATATTTGCGCGCGAAAGGATTCCGGGTGCCGGAGGAAGGCGAGGCCTTCGATCCCGTCAAGCACGACGTGTATGAAGAGTACACGCCGTTCGGGCATCAGGATTACCAGACCATCGTGGCCAACATCAAAAAGTTTTCCGCCGGCGGCAAGGCCTGCGTCGTCAACACGCTCAACGGCGACACCAATGTGCCGTTCTTCAAAGAGTTCGCCAACGCTGGGTTGACTTCGGAGAATTGCCCAGTCGTCTCCTTCAGCATTTCGGAAGACGAATTCCGCAGCCTGCCCACGAAGGACCTGGTCGGCCACCTGGGTTGCTGGACTTACTTCCAAACCGTCAACACGCCCGAGAACAAGAAGTTCACTCAGGATTTCTTCGCCTGGCTCAAGACCAAAGCGCCGGGCGACGTGAAAAAGGAAGGCCGCGTGACTTGCAGCCCGATGAACCTCTCGCGCATCGGAGTGTATCTCTGGAAGCAAGCGGTCGAGAAGGCGGGTTCGTTTGAGGTGGACAAAGTTCGCGGCGCCATGGTGGGTCTGAAATTCAAGGCACCCACGGGCGAAGTGACCATGCAGGCCAATCATCACTTGAAGAATCCCGTGTTCATCGGCGAGACGCTGCCGAACGGACAGTTCAAGATCATCAAGTCGCTCGGCGCAATTGCGGGCGAACCCTGGAGCGAGAAGTTTTTGCCGAAGCTGTAACGCGCCCTTTTCTGTGCATGGATCCTGTGCTTGCTCCACGAGGTCCTGTATGGGTGCTGGTGAGAGGGGTGGGCCGGAGGCGGCCCACCCCTTGTTTTGTCGGACGACAACAACCGCGAATTGGACCATGAACCAGAGGGGACACTCCTCCGCGCGACAGGGTCTTGGACTGCCTCAGTCCTCTGCCGCTTTTGAATTCCTCCCGCCAAACGCCCGGCGCCGCCGCGTCGAAGCGGCGTTTTGGCGCCTCGCAAAAGTGGGAGGACCCTGCTCCTTGCACGCAATTATCCCATCTGGAATCCCAACGGGATTCTGCCCCAAAGCCCAGGGTTGCGAGGAGCAGAGGCGACTGGTGGAATCCAAAACCTCGAGGACGAACCGTGATTCATGCGAAGTTCCCTTGGTTTCAGAACCATGCGCTCGGCTCATGAACCCGGTAGGGCGAATCCGTCCCGGCGAGCCGCTCGACGTGCATGGAACACGTCCGACTCGGCTCGCTGGGGACAGGCTCGCCCTACCGTCTGGTTCAAAGGAAGCTCTGAGTGACTATCGGACCTGCTTGCGGCCCACGAGCCCACCCCTTCCCCTGCCAGGAGGGGAGTTCTGTCCGGCGTCGCAGGTCCCAGTTCCCCTGGAAGGAGCGAAGGGGTGGGTGGGTTCACAGGGAGCCTCCATGATCTTCGCCTTTCTCCTCTTGCTGACCGCCAGCTTCACGCACGCCAATCCCGCCGAACGCGCGAACTTGCTCAAGGCCATTTTCGACGACGGCGGCAACCAGATCGGACTGGTGCAATCGCTAGTCAGTTCGAGCGATCCCCTCATCGCTCAAACGCTCGCCGCGTGGCCCAAGGGCGGCGTTTTCGTCCACGAAACCAACGACACAAAAATCGCTTACATTCTCGACCCGCAGGGCGACGAACAAAACCGCCAGAAAGCGATTAGCGTCGCGGACGGAGAATTGCTAAAGGACGGTTCCGGAAAACCGTTGCTCTTTTCGGAGAGAGACCTGAGGCCGGTCGATACCACGCGTTCCTTGCGCAGCGCCATCAAGCGCACGCTCGACTTGATGGCGCTTTCCAATCCGGATCCCAAATTCCGCCGCGACGCCGCCAATCGCCTCGGCTTCGAGCAGAACTCGGATTACGTGCCCGTCTTTCAAGCGCGCCTGGAGAAGGAAACCGTGCCCGTCGTGCGCAAAGCGTTGCAGGAGGCCGTCGCGATCACGCAGTTGGCCAGCGAGGACGCGCCGACTCGGCGCAAAGGCATCGAGACGCTTGGCGAACTGAGGTCGATCAGCGCGCCCACCTTGCTGAAAAGAATTCTGGCTGAAGCCAAGGCCGACCCGAAGAAATACGACGCCGAGACCGTGAAGGCCGCCGGCGCCTCCCTGGCAAAGATCGAAACTTACATGTTCTGGGGCGAAACGGTGGGACGCATCTTTCGCGGCCTCAGCCTCGGCGCGGTGTTGCTCGTGGCGGCGCTGGGGCTGGCGATCACGTTTGGTTTGATGGGCATCATCAATATGGCCCACGGCGAAATGATCATGGTCGGCGCCTACGCGGCTTTCGTGACGCAACGCTTCTTTCTAGACGACAAGCTGCAACCGCTCGCCTTCTTCGATTGGTATTTCCCGCTCGCGCTGGTCACGGGTTTCCTTTCCGCGGGAGCGATTGGCCTGATGTTGGAGCGCGGCATCATACGCTTTCTCTACGCCCGCCCGTTGGAATCGCTCCTGGCGACGTGGGGTGTCAGCCTCATTTTGCAGCAGGCGTTCCGCCGCATCTTCGGCGCCGCGAACGTCTCCGTGATCTCGCCAGGCTGCCTGAAAGGGACGTACGAGGCCTGGGACATTCTCTTCGCTTACAATCGAGTGTTCCTGATCCTCTTCGGCGTTCTCATCGTGGTCGCGACTTATTTGCTGATGAATAAAACCGCGATCGGCCTGCAAATCCGGGCGGTGATGCAAAACCGCAACATGGCGGCGTGCGTCGGCGTGCGAACGGACCGCATGAACATGATCACCTTCGCGTTCGGGTCCGGGTTGGCGGGACTGGCGGGCGCGTGCCTTTCGTTGATCGGGAACATCGGCCCGCAGCTTGGCCAATCCTACATCGTGGATTGTTTCATGATCGTCGTCCTGGGGGGCGTGGGCAACTTGGCGGGAACGGTCTGCGCCTCCTGGGGCGTCGGCACCACGGATCAAATGCTGCAACCGTTCATGGGCGCCGTGCTGGGCAAGATCACCGTGCTGGTCGCGATCATCCTGTTCCTGCAATGGCGGCCCGCGGGATTGTTCGTCACGCGGACCCGCGGTCTGGAAGGGTAGGAGGGCATTTATGATTTATGATTTACGATTTGTGAGTGGCTATGGGCAATTGGCGATTGGCGATTGGCGATTGGGTGATTGGCGAATCGGGGTGATGAACTTTGGAAAAAATCATAAATCATAAATCACAAATCCAATGCCCCTGCCCAAACGCGAACTACTCTGGCTGACGCTGCTGGCCTTGATCGGCCTGGTCGTCCTGCCTTGCCTGAACGCGTTCGTGCCCAAGGAAAGCGCTTTCCACGTCAGCAGCTTCGCCATTTCGTTGTATGGAAAATACCTGTGCTACGCCGTGGTGGCGCTGGGCGTCGGCATTCTCTGGGGTTACACCGGCCTCCTCAGCCTGGGGCAATGCCTGTTTTTCGCGCTCGGCGGTTATGCGATGGGCATGCACTTGATCCTCATGATCGGCGAGCGCGGCGTTTACAAGAGCCGGCTGCCGGACTACATGGTGTTTCTCGAATTCGACAAGCGTTTTCCGGAAACCGGCGGGTTGCCGCCCTGGTTCATTCCATTTCAGAACTTCACCTTCGCTGCGGGCGCCGTGATCTGGGTGCCTGCGCTGGTCGCGCTGGTCTTCGGCGTTCTCGCCTTTCGCGCGCGCATCAAAGGCGTCTATTTCTCGATCCTGACCCAGGCGCTCACTTACGCCGCGTGTCTGATGTTTTTTCGCAACGACTTCACGTTCGGCGGCAACAATGGATTCACCGATTTCAAAGATGTGCTCGGCCACGATCTCAATGCGCCCGGGACCAAACGCGCCTTGTATATCGCGTCGGGTCTGCTGCTCCTGGCGACGTATCTTCTGTGCCGCTGGATCACTTCCACCCGGTTCGGCAAAATCCAGCGCGCGATCCGGGACAGCGAGAATCGCGTGCTCTTTTCCGGTTACGCGACGGCGAATTTCAAGCTCTTCATCTTTGTGTTCGCCGCCATCATTTCAGGCGTCGCCGGCGCGCTTTACGTTCCGCAAGTCGGCATTATCAACCCCAGCGAAATGTCCCCCGACAAATCGTTGGAAGCGGTGGTCTGGGTCGCGGTGGGAGGGCGCAACTCGCTCGTGGGTCCGATTCTGGGCGCTCTGGGCGTGAACTGGCTCAAGAGCTACACCACCCATTCTTGGCCGGAATACTGGCTCTTCATTCTGGGCGGCTTGTTTGTGTTCGTCACGCTCTTCACGCCCAAAGGAATCGCCGGTCTGCCGGAACAATTCCGCGCCTTGAAGCAGCGCTGGTTGCCGCGTTCCTCTCCGGCATTGTCAGCGAAAACCGAGGCGCCCAACGGGCCGGTGGCCACGGAGGATCTCCCGTGAAACCCGAATTCATCCTCGCAATCGAAGGCGCCAACAAGACGTTCGATGGCTTTCAAGCCATCCGCGACCTGAATTTCTACATGGACCGCGGCGAGTTGCGCACCGTCATCGGCCCGAATGGCGCGGGCAAAACCACTTTGCTGGACCTGATCACGGGCCGGAGCAAGCCGGATTCCGGCAAAATCGAATTCGAGAAGGATACGGATCTGACGCGCCTTAACGAATACCAGATCAACCGGCTGGGCATTGGGCGCAAATTCCAGACGCCGTCCGTTTACACGGATCACACCGTTTTCGAGAACATTCTCCTTTCGCTCCAAGGCAACCGCGGCGTTTTCGCGGCGTTGTTCTCGCGCGTCACCTCGGCGCAGCGCGATCAAATTCAGGAGATTCTGAACACAGTCGGCCTCGCGGACAAAGCGGATTGGATCGCGGGGAACCTTGCGCACGGCCAGAAGCAGTGGCTCGAAATTGGCATGTTGCTCGCCCAGAACCCGAAGTTGCTGCTCGTGGACGAACCCACCGCCGGCATGACCGACGAAGAAACCGCGCGCACCGGCGAACTGCTCATGAGCCTGGTTCCCAAGCACAGCGTGGTCGTCATCGAGCACGACATGACGTTCGTCCGCCAAATCGCGCGCAAGGTCACGGTGCTCCACGAGGGCAGCGTTCTTTGTGAAGGCACCGTGGACCAGGTGCAAAGCGACGAACGCGTGGTTGAGGTATATCTGGGGAGGAAGAAGAAGGCGGAGGCCGCGTGAATTCGGTAATCAGTAATCAGTATTCAGCGGTCAGTTTTCAGTCCCCCGGGCTCCGTCATTGGCAATTGGCGATTGGCGATCATTCCTGGACGCGCCGCATCAATTGGCGAGCCGCCGCAACCGACTGCAGACTGCCACCGACCGCTGATTGAAAGACCAGAAAGCCAATAACCAATCCCCCATAGCCAACACCCGACCGCAAACCACTGAATACTAAACACTGATTACTGATTACTGAACAAAATGCTCTCCCTCACCAACCTCAGCGTCAGTTACGACGGCTCACGCATCTTGCGCAACGTCAGCCTGACCGTGCCGCCGGGCCAGGTCGTCTGCCTTATGGGCCGCAACGGCGTCGGCAAAACAACCACCCTCAAAGCCATCGCGGGCGTCGTTCAAACCGATTCCGGTTCCGTGAAGCTCGGCGACACCAAACTCGTCGGCCTGAAGCCGGAGCATCGCGCCCGCCACGGACTCGGCTACGTGCCGCAGGGACGCGACATCTTTCCGAACCTCACGGTCCGAGAAAACCTGCGCATCGGCGCTATTGCTCAAGGAAGGAAAATCAACGGAGAAATGGATCGCGTGCTCGAATTGTTTCCCGTCCTGAAAGAAATGCTCCAGCGCAAGGGCGGCGTGCTCAGCGGCGGCCAGCAGCAGCAGCTTGCGATTGGCCGCGCGTTGCTGACGAATCCGAAGGTGTTGCTCCTGGATGAACCGACCGAAGGCATCCAGCCCAACATTATCGATCACATCGGCGAGACAATTAAAAAGCTCCGTTCGAACGGCTTCGACCGCGGCGTCAAGGAAGCTCTCGGAGAAGCGATCGATAAAGTCCGCGCTGAAGGGAAAATGGGGATTCTCCTCGTCGAGCAATATCTTGATTTCTGCCTGGAGGTCGGCGACAGCTTCTACATCATGGACCGCGGTTCCATCGTCGCTAACGGTCCCGTTTCCGAACTCAATGACGACATCGTCAAGCAACACCTGACCGTATGAGGGATGGGTTAGCGCTTTTCGCTGTGCCCGGCGCCCGGGCACTTTCCCGCGAACCAGGTAGGGCGAGCCTGTCCTCAGCGAGCCGGTCTGAACGTATTTCAAGCGCGCGGAGCGGCTCGCCGAGACGGACTCGCCCTACCTTTTTCACGCGGTGTGAGCAGTCGTTTTCGAAACCATGGAGATCCTTACGACCGTGAGCCATGATCGCGCCGACCGACATCTACCGAGGCACGGCCGGGCACGCCGTGCTCGAAGTCACGCAGGTCGCCGGAGAAAGCGCCGTCACTTCCGCCTTCGCCACGAGTCCACTCAAACTCTTGACGCCTCGGACGCGGGGCCGAAGCGTCTGGGCCTTCGCAAGCAGTTTCGGCGGCGGCCTGGTTGCTGGCGACCAGACGCGCCTTGACCTGCGACTTGGAGCGAGCGCCCGATGCTTTGTCGGCACGCAAGCCTCGACAAAAATCTACCGCAATCCGAGCTGCCGCCCCTGCGGTCACGTAACCCAGGCTACGTTGGAAGCCGGATCGTTTTTGGTGTTTGCGCCCGACCCGGCGCAGCCGTTCGCTCATTCCACTTACAGCCAGCGCCAGGAGTTTCACCTTGGTCCTGACGCGGGTCTTGTGCTTGTGGACTGGTTTTGTTCTGGCCGCGTCGCGCGCGGCGAGCGCTGGGCGTTCCAGCGCTTTCAAAGCCGAAATGAAGTCTGGAGCATTCAAAAACGAACCTCTCGGGGAGTGCCAGAGCTTGTCCCTCACCTTGATCCTCCCCCGCTGAGGGAGGAAATCGTGTCCTCTGCGCTCGCAGAAACAGCGCCCATTGCCCCTCTCCCAGCGGGAGAGGGTTCGGGTGAGGGAGAAGCAACCGATTTCGATGCCGTTCAGAGAATTGAGAAGCGCGCCGCACAAACCATCCGACGCGGAAGACCCCTCTTCCTGGACTCATTGCTGCTCGACTCCGCCGAGGGCTCTCTCGAGAGCCGGCATCGCACGGGCCGTTTCAACTGCTTCGCGCTGTTGCTGGTTCTCGGCGCGCCCGTTCGTCGCATCGCGGCCCAAATACTGGAGAGCGTTTCCGGGCAACCCGTCCCTCGCGGTGGAACGGTGGTTTTCAGCGCCAGTCCCGCGCAGGACGGCGGCGTCTTCCGGGTCGCTGGAAATCGAGTCGAAGAAGTCGCACGCGAACTTCATCGCCACCTCCTTCCCGTCGCTGAACTCCTCGGCGATGATCCCTTCGCCAGAAAGTGGTGACAAAGCGCGAGAAGGTTAAATGGGTATGAGAGTTAAATAAGCTAAATTGGGCAAAAGGCCGCCGTGCATTTGGCTGGCGCAAACCGTTCAATCTCTTCCACTCATTTAACCACTTGACCCATTTAACGATTCAACCCATTACAAAATGCACTTATCCCCCCGCGAAATCGAAAAGTTGATGTTGCACAACGCCGGTTTTCTCGCACAGAAACGCCTCGCCCGCGGTCTGCGCCTGAACCATCCGGAAGCCGTTGCGCTGATCGCCGCCGTCTTGCTCGAATTCATCCGCGAAGGCAAACGCGTCGCCGAACTCATGAACCTGGGCCGGCAGTTGCTTGGCCGCAACCAGGTTATGTCCGGTGTGCCGGAAATGATTCACGAGGTGCAGGTGGAAGGCACGTTCCCGGACGGCACCAAACTCGTCACCGTGCATCACCCCATCGCAAGCGAACATGGCAATCTAGCGCTGGCCCTGCACGGCAGTTTTCTGCCTGTGCCGGATATGTCCAGATTCAAGGACGAACTTCCGCTTAACGAACCCACCCCGTCACCCCTCCCAGGAGGGGAAGCTGAAGCAGGCGCGACAATCGTGGCTCCCCTCCTGGGAGGGGCTGGGAGTGGGTGGGTTCGTAGGGAGGAAGTATTCGCCGTCCCCGGCGCTTGCGCTCCACTCGAAGGGGAAATCGAACTCAACGCCGGCCGCGCGACGGTCGAGTTGCCCGTGACAAATCTTGGCGATCGTCCCATTCAGGTCGGCAGCCATTACCATTTCATTGAGACGAACGCCTTTCTGGAGTTCGATCGCGCCAAAGCCTACGGCAAACGCCTCGATATCCCTGCCGGCACGGCCGTCCGATTCGAGCCCGGCGAAACCAAAACGGTGAAGCTCGTGGACATCGCCGGCGAAAAAATCATCCGCGGCGGAAACAATCTTGCCAGTGGCCAGATCTCAGAGGCAGGTCGAAAGGCCGCATTGGCACGGGCAAAACAGAAGGGATTCGCCACGACGAAATCATGAAATTGTCCACCGTCGGAGATTCAGATCAGATGGGGAGCGCACGCGCCGCGCGTGCTGGAGTCGGCGCCCTCGCCGACTCTATTCCATCGAACTGAACCATCCCATTCAGTGCAATGGTTTCAACGACGATCCGACTGGCGAGGCGCCAGTCGCCACACGCGAGGGCGCGTGTGCTCTCCAGTTCCAACAGAATCGTTCCGGCTTAAGTGCGCTCGATCAGATCTCACCGATTTAACGATTTAACCTTTTTTAACCCATTTAACGTCCCATGCCTCACAAAATGAAACGGCGGCATTACGCCGAAATGTTCGGCCCGACCACGGGCGACAAAGTCCGGTTGGGCGACACTTCCCTGGTTTTGGAAATTGAAAAGGACCACACCACTTATGGCGACGAATGCAAATTCGGAGGCGGCAAAGTCATTCGGGAAGGCATGGGCCAGGCCGCCGGCGTGGGTGACCAGGACGCGCTGGATTGCGTCATCACCAACGCGCTCGTCGTGGACCACACCGCCATCTACAAGGCCGACATCGGCATCAAGAACGGCTTGATTAGCGGCATCGGCAAAGCCGGCAACCCGGATGTCATGTCAGGCGTCACCCCTGGAATGATCGTCGGCGTCACTACTGAAGTCATCGCCGGCGAAGGGTTGATCCTCACCGCCGGAGGCCTGGATGCACACATTCACTTCATCTGCCCGCAGCAAGCGCATGAAGCCATCGCAGCCGGACTGACCACAATGGTCGGCGGCGGGACCGGGCCAGCCGTCGGCACGTGCGCGACGACGTGTACGCCCGGTTCGTTCAATCTCCGGATGATGCTGCAAGCCGTGGACGATTTGCCGCTCAATTTCGGGTTCACCGGCAAAGGCAACACCGCCTTGCCCGCCGGTCTCCCCGAACAAATCGAAGCCGGCGCCATCGGTCTGAAGTTGCACGAAGATTGGGGCACGACGCCGGCGGCAATCGATTGTTGCCTGGGCGTCGCGGACGAACACGACGTCCAGGTGACCATCCACACGGACACCTTGAACGAATCCACATTTGTCGAAGGCACGATTGCCGCCTTCAAGGGGCGCACCATCCATACGTATCATTCGGAGGGCGCAGGCGGCGGGCACGCGCCGGACATCATCCGCATCTGCGGCGAACCGAACGTGCTGCCCAGCTCCACCAACCCGACGCGCCCGTACACGGTGAACACTATCGACGAACATCTCGACATGCTGATGGTCTGTCATCACCTCGATCCGAACTTGCCCGAAGACGTCGCGTTCGCCGAGAGCCGCATCCGCGGCGAAACCATCGCTGCCGAGGACATCCTGCACGACCTGGGCGCGATCAGCATGATGAGCAGCGACAGCCAGGCCATGGGCCGAATCGGCGAGGTGATTACTCGCACCTGGCAGACGGCGGACAAGATGAAGCGTCAGCGCGGACGCTTGCCCGGCGAACGAGGCGAAAACGACAATCTCCGGGTCAAACGGTATCTCTCGAAATACACCATCAATCCGGCCATCGCCCACGGCATGAGCCACCTCATCGGCTCAATCGAAGTGGGTAAGTTGGCTGATCTGGTGTTGTGGAAGCCCGCGTTCTTCGGGGCCAAACCGGAGATGGTCATCAAGGGCGGCGTCATTGCCTGGTCGCAAATGGGCGATCCCAATGCGTCGATTCCGACGCCGCAGCCTGTTTTCATGCGCCCGATGTTCGGGAGCTTCGGCCGAGCCTCGGGGCCGTGTTCCATCGCTTTCGTCAGCCAGTCTTGCCTGAGCAAAGGAACCGCCCGAAGCTATGGCCTGACGAAGCGCATCGAAGCCGTCAAAGGCTGCCGCAAGATCGGCAAGAAAGATCTGAAATGGAACAACGCCACGCCGGAAATCGCCGTGGATCCGGAAACCTACGAAGTCCGCGCGGACGGCGAGCTGCTCGCGTGCGAACCGGCCAACGTGTTAGCGCTCGCGCAGAGGTATTTCCTCTTCTGACTTAGCCGTGTCTGTGCAATCGAAATTGGGGAGCACACGCGCCCTCGCGTGTATCGACCGGCGCCTCGCCGGTCGATACGTCGTTGGAACGGTTAGGTCCTGCAATGGCGGTTTCGGACGGAAGCCCGAGGTCGGCGAGGGCGCCGACCTCGGCACGCGAGGGCGCGTGCGCTCCCCATCGATTGAATCGTTTTGGTGTAGCAGCGAAGTATGGAGGCATTGACTCAACAATCCGCGATCGATCAACGCTTTCTCACGTCCGCATCGGGACGGAATGACTGGCTCGTGTGGCAACTGGCGGATTCGGCCTTTCCGACCGGCTCGTTTGCGCATTCCGCGGGACTGGAAGCGGCCTGGCAGCATGGCGAAGTGCGGAACCGTGTGGAGCTTGTCTCTTTTCTCGAAGCCAGTTTGCGCCAGCTCGGCCACAGTTCCCTGCCTTTCGTCGCCACGGCGCACGCCGAGCCGGAGCGGCTGGAGGAATTTGATGAACTGTGCGACGCGTTCACGACGAATCACGTCGCCAACCGCGCAAGCCGTCTGCAGGGCAAAGCCTTCTTCACTGCGGTCGAGCGGATCGTGAACGTAGGGCAGGCTTCCAGCCTGCCGGTTCTGGCGGCATCTTGCCGCCAGAACGACGGAACAAAGATGCCCACTCAGCCGGTTTCGAGGATGTCTGCCCTGCAGTCTCAAACGACTTCCAACGACCCTTCGCTCAATTGGGCAGGCTGGAAGCCTGCCCTACGTTACTTCCACTACGCCCCTGTATTTGGCGCCGTGACAAACCGGCTTGGCCTCAACCGCGAACTCGCCACGCGGCTTTTCTTCTTCAGCCACCTGCGCTCATTGCTCGCCGCAGCCGTGCGGCTGAACGTCGTCGGCCCCATGGACGCACAGGCGATCCAGCTTCAGCTTTCGTCCCACGCCGAAGCCATCCGCACGCAATGCGAGCGGCTTGCGCTCGATGATATTGCCCAGACTTCACCACTGCTCGATCTTTGGCAAGGAACGCAGGATCGACTTTATTCGCGACTCTTTCAAAGCTGACTAATTCCGTGTCACAGGACTAAAATGAAATCCACTCTACTGCTTCATTTCGGAGACCACCATGGCAAGGGCCATCCTCCCGAACACCCGGATCATCCCGGCCATTTTCATGAGCGGGACCTGCCGCTGGACCGCGATTTTCATCGGAGGGCGTTCACCGTTGGCGTCGGCGGCCCGGTCGGAAGCGGAAAAACCGCGCTCATGCTCCAACTCTGCCTCAAGCTGCGCGACCGCTTGAACATCGCCGCTGTGACCAACGACATCTTCACCAAGGAGGACGGCGAATTCCTGATTCGGCATCAAGCCCTGGACGCCCAGCGAATTCGCGCCGTTGAAACCGGCGGTTGTCCGCACACGGCCATTCGCGAGGACATCTCGGCCAACTTGCTGGCCTTGGAGGAACTGCATCAGAAGTTCCGTCCGGACGTCCTCCTGCTCGAATCCGGCGGCGATAACCTGGCGGCGTGCTTCAGCCGCGAACTCGCCGATTACACCATCTACGTGATCGACGTGGCGGGCGGGGACAAGATTCCGCGCAAAGGGGGGCCGGGCATCACGCAGTCCGACCTTCTCGTCATCAACAAGACGGATCTGGCCAGCGCCGTGGGCGCAGACCTGGGCGTGATGGAACGCGATTCCAAAAAGATGCGCGGCAGCGGGCCATTCGTGTTCGCGCAAGTGAAGCACGGTGTGGGACTGGACGAGATCGTTGGCCACGTCCTTCACGCCTGGCAACACGCCCACGGCGTGCCGCATTGAGAACGGCGGTTCGAGTTAAATAACAGGAGACAACGGAGGGAACGGAGAAAGAGTTTCGTGCCGGCACCGGACAGCCTTACAGTAAGAGCTGGACACTGCACCGTGTAGTTACTCGGTCTCAACGAGCGATCCAACAACCGTCTTGGCTTCCCATGAATCGCCGGCTCGGACCGTGGCCTTTAGGCCGCTTCAACGCCGAACTCCAGAGCGCGGCCGGAAGCAGCCTAAAGGCTGCGGTCCGCGCAGTGCTCGGTTCATGGGCCGTGTGCATGGTTGGGAACCGTGGGGGCTTCCCATGAATCCCCCGGCCCTTCGGCGCCCTTCGGGCCTTCGCCTCGAATGAAAACACACCATCGGCGCCGCTCAGGCCCGGGGATGCGCCTCGTCGTAGGCTTTCTTCAGGCGTTCGGTCGTCACGTGCGTATAGACCTGCGTCGTCACCAGGTGCGCATGACCGAGCAATTCCTGCACACTGCGCAAGTCCGCGCCGGCATCCAGCATATGCGTGGCGTAGCTGTGGCGGAGTTTGTGCGGCGTCAAACCCGGATCCAGTTTGGCAATCTCCAAATAACGCTTGAGGCGAAGCTGGACTAATCTCGGATACATTGGCTTCAACTTCTCCTCATCGGTCAGAAAGACCGGCACCGCCCCGATCGGCGGCACGGAAAGCTGCTTCCAGTAAAGCTGGATCGCGGTCAGCGCGGGTTTGCCAATCGGGATGACGCGCTCTTTCTTGCCTTTGCCGCGCACGCGAACGACTTGTCCGGCCCAATCGATGTCCTCGGCCCGCAGCCCGCACAGTTCGCTGACGCGCAGGCCGCACGAGTAAATCGTTTCCAGCAGCGCCACGTCGCGGAGAAACGGGGTCTCAGCGACGGGCTGATCCGAAGCTCGCTTCAACAGATCAAGTTCCAGGAGCGGCGCCTTGAGCAAATCCAGCATCTGCGACGCGGTCAGGAATCGGGGCAGCCGTTTTTCCAATTTCGGCAGCGCGATGTTTTTGATCGGCGAAGTCTCCGCCCCGCCGCGGCGCACCAGGAATTTGTAGAAGGAACGCAGCGCGGAGAATCGCAGTTGAATCGCGGCCCGGCTCAGGTTATTCCGGCCCAGGAATCGGAGGTAAGCTCGAAAATCATCGCGTTGGAGGCTCGGCCAGGACGGCGGCGCCTGGCGCTCTTCCTGGAACCACCGGCAGAATTCGGCCAGCGCCTGGCGATAATTCCGCTGCGTGTAAACCGACGCCGCTCGCTCCACGCTCAGGTGATCGAAGAACTGGCGGAGCGATTTGTCCGAATCCACGGGATCGGAATCGGGTCTGGCCATGCCGATCACCTTAACCTGGAGCAAGTGCGAAGTCGAATCGCGCTGTTGACGCTGATCGAAACGAAGGCGCCATGACCCCGTACTCCTTCACAGAGCCGGAACGATCCAGTTGGAACTCTGGGGAGCGCACGCGCCCTCGCGTGTTCCGACTGGCGCCTCGCCAGTCGGAAGGACCGCGTCAGATGGTCCCTTCGATGGTGACTTGCTCGATGGCACCATTGTGGTCGGCGAGGGCGCCGACCACAGCACGCGAGGGCGCGTGCGCTCCCCATCGGTCTGAATCATTCTGGCTGAGGGATTACTCATTTCCTGAGTTGCCGGAGGAGTCGTGATCTGAGTAATGCCATGCGCATGAAACGGAGCTGTCGGTTAGGCTTTACGCTGATCGAACTGTTGGTCGTGATCGCGATCATCGCTGTGCTGGCCAGTTTGCTTCTTTCGGCGCTTTCCCATGCCAAAGCGCGAGCCCGAGCAATGAGTCAGCACGCACGAATTCAAATAGACCGAAGCAGATTATGAAAAAGGCGATTCGGATTTTGTTCGTGGAGGATGTCGCGCGGGACGTGGACTTGATTCTGGCGGCGTTGCGCGGCGGCGGGCTGGCGTTTCGCTTCAAGCGCGTGCAAACCCGCCGGCGCTACGTTTATGAGAGCGAACATCACCCGCCGGATTTGATCCTTTCCGATTACGGAATCCCCGGCCTGGGCGGTTTCACGGCGCTGGCCATCGCCCGCAAGAAATGTCCCCGCGTGCCGGTCGTGCTCGTGTCCGATCAAATCGGCGTGGGCGCGATCATCGACACGTTAAGGAGCGGCGCGACCGGATGTGTTCTCAAGCGGCGGCTCGACGTGAACCTCCCGCATGTGGTGCGGCGGGCCTTGAGCGAGGCCGACGATAACACCACCGCGCCGAAGTCTCGGTGGCTCAACCGTGCTTCCGTGGTGTTTTGGAGGCCGACTCTCGAAATAGCCCTGGCAACCAAAACGGCGCTTACCAGATGTGCCATCTCGGATCGAAGCGGACCCCAATAAGCCCGATCAAGAAGCGTCAACAATTTCGACGTAGCCAGATGAGCCGCTGGCTTCGGAGCCAATCGCTCCAAGGACCGACGCCGTTTTCCATCTTATTTCTGCCGGCGGATCCGAGACCCCAGAGTTTCTGCGGGGAAGAGCTACCTCGTTTCCGGAAGGGCTGCCTCACCCAGCGCGCCTGACGCCGCAGAAAAGCGAGAGCCCGATTGAATGCCGCGCTGCCGCGCTGGGAGTTCAAAGTTTAAGGTTTCAAGTTCAAGGTCTGTGCCTGAAAGTTTGCCAGGAAAGCAAAAATCTGTTGGATTGTCGCGAAACACACGAGAGCAGGAGATTTGAGGCGGAAGGCCGGCTAGATGAATAGATCGTTCTCTCCAACCACATCGCTTTTCGTGTCGTTCGTGTGTTTCGTGGCTTCTACTGCCCAGGCTCCGCTGGTTTCGGTGGCTGCCGCCGAAGCCGCCTCCGAGTTGCTTTTCGAGGAAAACACCGGGGAACGATTCACATTCACCGAGAAGCTGCAGCGAAGATTACCATGAAATCGAAACTCGCCTTCTTCTGTATCTTGCTCGCCACTGGGGTCTGCTCGGAGGCAGCCACTGCCACCGCCTCCGTTCGCCGCCCGAACATCGTTGTCATCCTCGCGGACGACCAGGGCTGGGGCGATTTGAGCGTGAACGGCAATTCCAATCTGTCCACGCCGAACATCGATTCGCTCGCCAGGACCGGCGCGATCTTCGATCGATTCTATGTGTGTCCGGTGTGTTCGCCGACGCGCGCGGAATTCTTCACGGGCCGCTATCACCCGCGCGGCGGCGTGCGCGGCGTCTCGACCGGCGGCGAGCGCCTGGATCTCGACGAAAGGACCATCGGCGACACGTTCAAGGCCGCCGGTTACGCGACCGGCGCGTTTGGCAAATGGCACAACGGCACGCAATGGCCGTATCATCCCAACGCCCGCGGCTTCGACGAATACTACGGCTTCACCTCCGGTCATTGGGGCAGCTATTTCGATCCGCCCATGGACCACAACGGAAAGCCGGCGAAAGGCAAGGGCTACATCACGGACGACCTGACCGATCACGCGATCCAATTCATCGAGAAAAGCAAGGATCGCCCGTTCTTCTGTTATGTGCCTTACAACACGCCGCACTCGCCCATGCAGGTTCCCGATCGCTTCTACCAGAAATTCGCCAAGGCCGATTTGAAAAAGCGCAGCCACGACGCCGGCCAGGAAGATCTGGACTTCACGCGCGCCGCGCTTGCGATGTGCGAGAACATCGACTGGAACGTCGGCCGCATCTTGCAGCGCCTCGACGAACTGAAGCTGGCCGACCACACCATCGTGATTTATTTCAGCGATAACGGCCCGAACAGTTGGCGCTGGAACGGCGGCATGAAAGGCCGCAAAGGCTCGACCGACGAAGGCGGCGTGCGTTCACCGTTTCTCATTCGCTGGCCGGGCCGCATTCCGGCGGGAACGCGCGTGCCGCAAATTGCCGGGGCCATTGATCTCTTGCCGACGCTTGCGGACCTTGCGGGTATTTCGATGGCGAGCCAGAAGCCGCTCGACGGCATCAGCCTCACGCCGCTGCTATTGGGCAAACCAATCCCTGGTAAGGACGCGTTCCGCCGCGTCCCTGACTCTTCGCCCGGACCGGAGACAAAAGTCAGGGACGGAGTGAAATCCGTCCCTACCCAGATCGCGGAAGGAGCCAGTCACTTTTTTCACGAGCTTCCCGTGGTGGCAGCTCGAGCCGCGCGACGAACTGGCCGGAGAGAACACGTTGCTCCTCGCCGAGGCTGGCCGCCGCTACGTGGCGTATTTGCCGAAGAGCGGCTCGGCGAAATTCACGCTCGCTGCCGGAAACTATTGCGCTCGCTGATTCAATCCGCGCCTGGGCACCTGGCGTGATTTGCCGCCTGTGGCGCAGAGGACCGAAGGCGCATGGTTTTCTCCACACGCGCCCGATGCAGGTGATTGGGCGCTGTTGTTGGACGCGCGTTGACTCATGGGAAAAGCTTACCGAAGGGGATCTGAGTTTTGGTTCGGCTGACTCATCATAGTGTGGACTGTTTTCGGACCTGGCGGAACAGAGCTTTGAGCTGCTCTTCCAGCGTGGTTTTC
>Ga0194120_10000794_pt1 | contig 59280 bp, 46 predicted proteins | sample TA2MahCa65mmetaG_FD_148642 | JGI IMG/M metagenome (GOLD analysis project Ga0194120, IMG submission 148642) | Freshwater microbial communities from Lake Tanganyika, Tanzania - TA2015019 Mahale Deep Cast 65m | ecosystem: Environmental > Aquatic > Freshwater > Lake | place: Tanzania: Lake... | reverse complement strand
GAACCGCTTCATTTCGCGGAGATAGTGCTCGTTGGGGTGGAATCCCGGCATATCGAACCGTTTTTGCTCGGCCAACGCGTCGGCCGAGCGGCGGATCGCCTGAAGGATGGTTTGATAGGCCGGGTCGGATGTGTCCTTGACGACGTCATCGCCGCACAGACCAAGTCCACCCGCGTTCGTGGCGAGCGGCGCGCGCAAGATGTGCGACTTTTCGGGCCGCGTGAGATTGCACATCGCCTGCAACGACTCGCCATCCAGCTTGCGGGCCCGGCGAGCTCCCCCTTCCCCGCCATGGCATGCAGCGCAGCGGCTGACCAGGATGCCGCGCGGCAGGTCGACCGGAACCATGCCGCATCCCAAGGCCGCATACGTGCCCGGATACGTGGCGCTCGTATCGATCCACAGCCGCACGGTCTTCCGCTCGACATCGGTCGGTTTGGCGTCGTAGTGGCTTCCGTCGAGGAATCGCATGAGGCGGCTCGCCGAACTGCCGATCGTGCGCGGGGCGCGGTTGGAATACGGTTGATTCCGGCCGTCGGCGATCAGACCCCGCGTGATGATCGTCCAATAGCTGTTCGAGTACTTGGGACCATGATCGCCGCATAAGTCGATATCGCCTTCGCGGTTGTCCGGATTGTGGCATTCCACGCAGTGCTTATCGAGAATCGGCTGGATATCCCTCGGAAAATCGAGGACCGAAGGCACATCGCCGATCGGTTCGAGTTTCGACGGCGGGTGCTGGAGGGCCATCAAGCCGCTCCGGATCGGCGAAGTCCGCGACCGCTGCTCGTGGCATCCGACACAGCTCGTCCGTTCCCCCGGCTGGATCGTCACGAAGCTCTGCATCCGCTTCACGGAAAGGTCGTTCTTGTCGAGCGCCACGAAGAACAAGGAACGCAGCGCGGGGAGCTTCATGTAGGCCGAGCCGTCGGGATGGACGGGGATCGTGCCGAGCACGCGAGACATCGTGAACGTGCCGCCGATGCTCAGCGGCTCCATGCCGCCCGAGAAATGGACCGGTTCGGGCAACTGTTCGAGAACCAGCAGCTTCGTGATCTCGCCCCGTTCGATGCCCTCCATATTGCGTCCAAGATAGACATCGGCGAGCACAAGCTCACCCGTGTCGCTCGCAAGATCGACCGAGGAACCGAGAACGGGCTCGACCGGACGCGATTGGAGCGGCCGAGGCTCGTGGCACTCCATGTGCCGGTCGGATTTCGGGAGTGCGTACACCAGTTCGGTATTCCCCTCGCCGTCCATGACGAAGATGCCTTTGGCGTCGGCGACCAGGATGCATCGTTCCGAAATCGCGAACGGATCGCGGAAAAGACGGTTGTCGCGGCTGATCTGCCGCGTCACGGGCAGGAGGTCGGGGCCGGCGCTCGGATCGACCACGGTGACGTGCCCCATGTGTTCGGGCATACCGTGCCCGGGCGAGAACGACGCGACGATCTTGTTGGTGCCCGCGATCGGCTTGGCGTCGAGCATGGCGGTGCCCGCGAACTCGTTTCCGTACCATGTCATTTGGCCCGTGCCGTCCGGGTTGACCGTCCAAAGATGGTGGAAGTGGACCTGACTGCGGTCGACATATTCCCAGCGCATGTAAAGCACGCGACCGTCGGGCAACACCCAAGGCGTGTTGTCGTGGTCGTTGTTGCTCGAAACCATCCGCACGTTGCGCCCGTCGCCGTCGCACCGATAGAGCGTCGCGACACGGCTGAACCAGCAATTCACGAATCGCCGGCACCGGCTCGAACCGAACATGATGCCGCCGTCGGGAAGATAGGTCGGTTCGATGTCGTCGTCGGGGCCGTCGGTGAGCTGGGTCAAGCCCGTTCCATCGATTTGGATCTCGTAGAGATGGTAGGTCGGCGTTCCGCCTTTCCGATACGAGAAGACAACCTTCTCACCGCTGTAATGGACCTGCGGATCGCGGACGCCGCCGAGCGGATCGTCGATCAGGTTGGTCAGTTCGCCCGAACGGAGATTGAGCCGGCAAAGGCGGCCGCCGTCGCCGTAACCGCGGAGCGTTTCGCCATCGGGATATTTTCCAAATCCAAGCTCGGGGCCCGGACCATAGTCGCAACTGTAGTAGCCGAAGCTGACGTACCAATGGTCGCGTCCCGAGACCCGGGTCGCGAAGACGATCTCGTCGATACCCTTGAGGTCCTCCTCGAGCATCCGGGCAAGGAGTTTTCCCGGCGCGTGCGGTTTCGCCTGTTCGAGTTTCCCGGGCTGCGGCGCCTTCGGCTTCTTGTCTTGCGCGGTTCCCGGACGGACGAGGGTCGTCAGAGCCAAGAGCCAAATGGCGAGGCAAGCGATCGCTCGAGGCGATTCCGACCGGCACGGTGTCGCGAACGGCGCGTTCATATCCGTTGAACCTCATTGAAAAGAGGACCATCGCGACGCCGAAGGTTGCTCGCCGTCGGCGTCGCGACGTGAAGCGATCGGCTCATCGCCTACAACGATTGGAGGTAGGCGACGATATCGTCGATTTCCGCGGGCGTGAGCTTATCGGTCGTGCCGTGGCGGTGTTCCTCGTTGTTGGTCGTCAAGACGTCCTTGAGCGTGAGCGCCCGGCCATCGTGCAGATACGGAGCCGTACGGTACGCTTCGAGCAAGGCGGGCGTGTCGTACCGGCCATCGGATTCGTTCGGGCTAAGCACACCGACGTTGTGCATCTTGTTGTCGGTGAAATAGGGGGCGGGATGGCACCGCGAGCAGGCGGCCTTTCCGTCAAAGAGGGCCTTGCCGCGCTCGGCAGCCTCCGTCAGCTTTCCGCCCTCCCCGAGGTGCGGGCTCGGCACGGGCCGCAAGGAGATCAAATACGCGTACAGATCGTCGACGTCCTGTTCGGTCGGGACGATCATGTTCGTGGACGCGAGCCCGTTACGCGCGCAGTCGCGCGATTTCTGCATCGTCGCTCGACGATTCATCGGTTCGGTCTTGTCGAAGTGCACCAGGCTGATCGTGTCCTTGGGGTTGCCGATGCCGTCGCCGAGGAAGTCCCAGCGCAGTCCGTCGATGCGTCCTTCGTTCGCGTGGCACGAGGCGCACGAATGCCAGCGTTGGAACGCGCGGGTCGCGTCGTGGAAGATGATCGCGCCGCGCCGGACCGGATCGGCTTCGGCTTGAGGGCCGAGCGAGATGGTGCCTTGCAGCCGACCCGATGCCGTCTCGATCATGGACACCGAACCCGAGAAGTAGTTGGCGACGAACAGGCTTTGCCCGCTCGGCGACAACGCGACGCCGCGGGGAACGACGCCACCGGATCGATAGCGCCGGATGGCGCCCGCGATGTAAAGCGCCGTGAGATCGTTTTCCAAGTCGGCGATCTTCGCCTTGTCCTGCTGGATCTGGACCCAGATGTTCGGGCGCGTTCCGTCCTTGAGCGCGGCGAGTTCCTGGGAGACCTTGCCTTCGAGCAAGTCGTGGAGCAGGCCGATATCGACCGCCGAGATTTCATGGACGCCCGAGTGGCTGATCCAGAGTTTCGATCCGTCGGCCGAGCACGCGATGCTGTGCGGGTCGGCGGCGCCCTGGGAAAGATCGTCCAGGAGAACCGTGGCGATCCGAGTGCCCTCGGCGATGTCGATGATACTCATGCCGAACGTGTTGACCCAGCCCCGTTCGAGCTGCGTGATGGGAAGATTGAACCGCCCCAGTCCATGGACAACATAGGCGTACTTGCCGCTCGGCGCGATCGCGACGCCGGGGACCATGGTCGACCCCGGAGGCAACTTGACGTTGCAGGCGACGGCGAGCGATTGCCCGTCGAGGATCGCGAGTTCGGCCGCGAGATCCGGGTCGGTTCCACGGCCCAACGCCATCAAGTTGGTGACGGCGACACGTTGTCCGTCCGGCGACACGGCGATACAGCTCGGCTCGCGGGTTACGGGAATTTCCTTGACGACCGCGGCGGGATTTTGTCCGAGGTCGATGACCGAAATCGAGTCGCGGTCCTGATTTCCCACGTAGAGTCGCTTGGGAGTCTCGGATGTCGCGACAGCCGTCGGCCACTTGCCGACCGCGATACGAGACGTGATTTCGAGAGAACCCGTGTTGATCACGGCGACCGTGCCGGCGCCGTGTTCGGCGACGTAGAGCGTCGCGCCGTCCTTGGAGAGCGCGAGGCCGAACGGGTTGCCGTGCAGGGCGACTTCCCCGCGTTTCGACATGTTGGCCACGTCGAGCACCGACACATTGGCGCTGGTTCGATCGGTGACGTAGACCGTCTTGCCGTCGGGCGCCGCTTGGATCGCGAACGGCGATCGATAGGCGGTCGTGTCATCGGCCCTCGCCGCATCGCGCGGAACGGCGACCGCCGCAATCCCGCTCAACAGAACGCACGCCCACAACGCCATGCCTCGTATGGATCGATTCATTGCCAAGTCTCCGCGACAGCCTGGGCCGATTCACCGAACCGCGAACCGCGGTCGGCGGCGAGTGATTCCATCGCTCGGCCAATATACACGAAACCGAACGGGGAATATACTCTTTCCGAAGAGGCAATCGCAACCAGTGCGGACACCAATGCGGATGCGGAGGAGCGGTCGGGTCGCATGGCGAGCATCGTGAGTGCGTGTCGAGGCCGTCCGAATCCCGCGCGGGCCCATGGCGCGTGGATCTACCTTCTGCTTTCGGTCGCGTCGGGCGTGCTGCTTGCCGTCGATCAGGAGATCCGTTACGCCGTGCTTGTCGGCGCCGGTTTCGTCGGCGCGTTCCTCGCCGCCGCCGCGCTGTCGGTTCCATCGCGGCGGAGTGGACGGCTGGTCTGGTTCGGAGCCGGGACGGCGGCGGCGGGTCCGGCCGTCGCGCTGTGGTTCGAGGCCGATTCGCGTTTCCTGATCGTCGGAGGGCTCGCCGCCGTGCTCGGCGGAGGCGCCATCCTGCTCGAGAAATGGTTCGGATTCCTGTCCTTCACGGCGCTCGCCGTCGGGCTCGCCGCGCTCGCCATCGCCGCGCCGGTGTCGGCGATCGCGGGCGGCGCGGGTTTGGGTCGAGGCGCGGCGCTCTTCGCATTCCTCTGGCCGTTCTTCTGTTGGCGTACGTTCCGGATCGCGGCTCCCCTCCAATCGGGTGAAGTATGGAATCGGCACGCGCTCAAGGCTCGCGGCCTTCGCGAGGCGGCGATCGCCGCCGCCTGGTCGCTCGGTGTCACAATGGCTCTGCGCGGCTTCTAGCGACGGAAGTGCGCGGATCATCAAGAAGACGCCGGTGTCCGGTTTCGGGGGAAGAGGCGATCGAGGACGATCGCCCTACGTGGGACGACGGTCCCCGTCGTCCTGCACAACGCCAGATCCTAAGGGCGATCGAGGACGATCGCCCTACGTGGGACGACGGTCCCCGTCGTCCTGAATGGAGCACACGCCATGGACAATCTCCGTGCCTCCGCGGCTATCCGAGGACTCTTGATGATCGGGATCGCGGCCGTGATCTCGACATTCGGTTCCGTCACCGCCGAAGACGAGTCTCAGCCGTGGGTCAACAAATTGCTTGCCGTTCCCTACCCGGATTCGACTCCATCCGATAAGCCGGCGATGCAATTGCTCTATCAGGACTACTCGGTGCTCGGGATCGGAACGCCTTGCAGCGGCAACGGTGTGATGACCATCGGCACCAAGCGGTTCACTCACGGCCTCGGTACGCACGCCAATAGCCGAATCCGAGTTTTCTCCCCCGAACCGATCGCTCGGTTCACCGCAATGATTGGCGTCGAGAACAACACGATCACCAACCCGGAAGGCCACGCGATCGGAACGGTGGTGTTCGTCGTGCTGGCGGGCGACCGGGAGCTCTTTCGTTCCGAATTGCGCCGGGCAGGCGAGGAGCCTGAGAAAGTCGATCTGGACTGCGGTGGCGCCCCGTCCATTGACCTGATGGTCACCGACGGCGGAAATGGCGCCGCGTGCGACTGGGCCGACTGGGGTGATGCCGCCATCACCCTGGCATCCGGCAAGACGGTCCCGTTCGATGGAATCCCGCAGGGCGTCATCCCCGCCGGCGCGACGCGCTATCCGTTTTCATTCCTTTACAAGGGTACGCCGAGTGACACGGTACTTGGCGATTGGACGATTACGCGCCGCGCGGCGGCGACTGGTGCGGATGGCAGGGAAGTCTCGGCAACGATCTGGACCGATCCCGACACAGGACTCGCCGTGACGTGGGAGGTCACACGGTTCCCCGACCGTCCCGCCGTCGATTGGGTGCTCTTCTTCGAGAACACGGGCAACGTGGACACCCCGATCATCGAGAACGTCTTGGCGCTCGACTTCAACGTCGACACTCCATTGCCCTTGAACCCGCCCTACAAAGTCCACAAGACGCACGGCGGCACACCGGACCCGAGGCACTTCGAGCCGACGCTGCTGGACGTGGACGCCAAACACCCCCAGACGTTGGACGCGGGCCACGGCAGGTCGTCGGGCAACGACCTGCCATTCTGGAAGGTCGAGACGGGAGCCGGTTCGCTGATCGTCGGTATCGGTTGGTCCGGCTACTGGAAATCGCGGCTGGAATGCCAGGATGGCAAACACCTTCACATGACCGCGGGTCTCGATAAGACCCACTTCGTCCTGCGCCCTCGAGAGAAGGTTCGGACTCCACGGATCCTCCTCACCAATTGGCCGGGAGATACCCTCGAGGCCAACGCCAGGTTCCGGCAGCTCATCCACAGACACTATTCGGCTAAGCGTGGCGGCAAGCCGATGCTTCCCATTCCATTCTGCAACACGTGTTTCACGCGGGGGGGAGTCTGGCTGAACGAATGCAACGCCGAGAACCAGATATCGCTGATCAAGGCCTACGCCAAGCTGGGGTTAGAGGCGCTATTGACCGACGCGGGTTGGTTCACGGGAGGGTGGCCGGCAGGAGCGGGCAATTGGGACCCAAGGAAGGACGCCTACCCGGATGGCATGGAACCGGTGGCCGCCGCGGCCAAGGAAAACGACATGATCTACGGCCTCTGGTTCGAACCCGAAAGGGTCGTTGCCGGAACCACGGTTCAAAAAGACCACCCGGAATGGTGCCTGGGAAGCGTCGACGGCCCACAGGGCACCTATCTGCTGAACTTCGGAATGAAAGAGGTCCAGGACTACTTTTTCAGCATCGTCAGAGGCTTCATGGAACTTCCCGGCTTCCAGGTCTACAGGCAGGATTTCAATATGGATCCGAAGGGCTACTGGGTATTCAACGATGCCCCGGATCGCCAGGGCATGACGGAGATGAAATACATCGAGGGCCTATACGCGTACTGGGACATGCTGGCGGCGGCGTGGCCCGACAGCTTGCGCGAGGAATGCGCAAGCGGCGGCCACCGCATCGATCTGGAGACCATCCAACGGCTGCATATCGCGCAGAAGACGGACTACTGGTTCGACAATGAGGCGGACCAGTCATCGCTCTGGGGCATCAGCCAATATCTGCCGAACAACCTGATCGTGGCCCATCTGAACCGGATGGACGATTACTCGTTCCATTCCACCATGGCTTCCTCACTCTGTCTGGGATGGATTGCCGACGCGCCGGACTTCGATGTGGCCAAGGGCAGGAAGCTGCTGGGAAGGTACCTTGAGGTCAGGCATCTCCTGGTCGGCGGTTGGTATCCGCTGCTTCCCTATACGCTTGAGCGGGACGCCTGGATGGCCGTCCAGTATCACCGTGACGATTTGAACGAAGGCATGATCCTCGTCTTCCGTCGTCCGGAGAGTCCGTACCGTTCGGTACAGGTTGCCCTCCATGGGCTCGACACCGGATCCACCTATGCCTTGAGCCACGACCGCGACGGAACGACGACGACCGCGACCGGAGCCGAACTGACGCGGCAATGGGTCCTCATCTTGCCCGACAAGCACAGTTCGGACCTGATCCATTACCGACGAATCGGTTCATCCGACTGACGCGCTCTCGGCGCCGGATGGCGGCCACGGCGTCCACGAATCGCGGAACGCGCACTATTCGTCGGGGACGAACGTGAAGACGCCCCGCGCATCGCTCGTCACCACCGTGAAATAGACTTCGCCCTCGGCGTCCTCGCCGAATGACAAGATCGGCAGTTTCTCCGACGGAATCGATTCGTTGCGAATCACGTGGCCCGTCTTCGGATCGGCGGTCAACGCCCAGATCCTGCCCGTGACGTAATCGGCGTAGACGTATTTTCCAACGAGTTGCGGGCAGCGGCGACCTCGGTACACGGTGCCGCCCGTAATCGACTTGCCGACCTGGTGATCGTATTCCCAAATCGGTTCGATCAGCTTGACGTCGGGCGAGGGCGCGGCCGCGCCGAACGCATGCGTTCCCTCGCGGAACGCCCAACCATAGTTCCCGCCCTTCCGGATCAGGTTGATCTCTTCCCAGAGATTCTGGCCGACATCGCCGCACCAGAGATCGCCGGTCTCCCGGTCGAACGCGAGCCGCCACACATTGCGGAGCCCAAACGCGTAGATCTCGGGCCGCGACTCGGGTCGTCCGAGGAACGGATTGTCGGCCGGAATGCCGTAGGGGCGATCCCCTTCGGCCGCGTTGACATCGATCCGAAGGATCGAGCCCAGAAGGGTCTTGAGGTTCTGTCCGTTGCCGAACGGATCATTTGCCGCGCCGCCGTCGCCGAGGCCGATGTATAGATACCCGTCCGGGCCGAACGCGACCGTTCCTCCGTTGTGGTTCCAGAACGGTTGTTCGATCTTGAGCAGGACTTGCTCGCTCGCCGGATCGGCGCGATCGGGTTTTCCGTCGGCGACGCGGAATGACGAAATGACCGACGTATGGGGCGGGTCTTTCGCTGAATAGTAGACGAACACACGGCCATCGCGCGCGAATTCCGGGTGGAACGCGACACCCAAGAGGCCTTCCTCGTTCTCGCTGTCCAGGTAGCGTACCCGATCGCGGATATCAAGAAACCGCCCGCCTCGCTCCGCCGACGGTTCGTTCGCCAACGCGTAGATCGCTCCATGCTGATCGGCGATAAACAGGCGGCCGCTCGCATCGTTCGCATGCGTGACGACGACGGGGCGAAACGCGCGGGGCCGGCCGCGTTCGTCGGCGGGCGCCCAATCCTCCCATTCGATCTTAGGAAAGGCCGGAACGGCTCTGACCTTCACGACGCCGTCCACCGGATCGGGCACCGAGCCATCCGGCGCGAGTTCGCGCGCCTTGATGTTCCGGAAGGCCACGGGATCGCCATGGTCCTGAAGGCAAATCAGACCTTTGTCCGCCTTCGCGAAGTTCGCGAATCGCGCGAATTTGCTCGCCGCCACGCGCCGGTTCCAATCGTCGGAACCGATCTCGAACGCGGCGTACCGCACGCCATTGACGTTGATCTCGCACTCCGAATCGGTGATCCGCACGTACACGTGGTTCCACTCGCCCGCCGGACGGCACGCATCGGTCGTCTGTCCGGTTCGCGGATCGACGGGCGGGCGATAGAGTTGGTAGAGCCAGCCGGCCTTTTGGGGATCCCGGCCTCGGACATTGTCCTGGATCTGGATCTCGGGCCCCGAGTGCCACGGCGCGTCGGCGTCCTCGGTGACTCGGAACATGATCCCGCTGTTTCCTCCCTCGGAAATCCGGAATTCGATCGAAAGCTCGAACCGCTCGAACGCATCGACGGCGACGATATCCCCCGCTCCGCCGGCGGCTCGAACGAGTGCTCCGTCCTGAACGGTCCACCCCTCGCCGATCGACTCCTTGCGATAGCCGCGCCATCCTTTCGTTGTTTTGCCGTCGAAAAGGAGCTTCCAACCGCTCTTCCGTTCGGCGACGGTGAGCTCATTCTCGGCCCCGCGTGCGGGGCACGCCGCGCGGGTGGCGAGGCACGACGAAAGGGTCAGGGCGATGACGCGCGTCCACAGGGTGCGATTCGAACGCATGGGAAGCCGGCTCCGGTCGGTTCGGGTCACAAAGCGATTCCACTCCGGCCGCCCATCGTATCGGTCCGCGCCGGTCTCCGCAATTTGGGCTCAGCGCCAATCGCCGACCAATTGGAAGCCTCCCCAGTAGGCCGGGTGCCCGGTCTCCGGTCGTTGCCGCAGCGCGAGCGCCGCGCGCCGCAGCGACTCCGCCTTGGTCTGACCGTCGAGCAGCTCGCGGTACAGTTCGACCATGAAATCAGCGGTCGCCTCGTCCTCGACGCTCCAAAGGCTCGACACGACGGCGCGGTTGCCCGCCCCGAGCAGGGCCCAGGTCAAGCCGAGAACGCCTTCGGAGCCCTGAAGCAAGCCGAGCCCGGACTCGCACGCGGAAAGTGTGACGAGTTCGGCCGAACCGAGCGAGCCCGTATCCAGGATCTCACCCGCTTCCAGGAATCCGTCTTCGTCCGAACCGGGGCTTGGCGCGCCGAGGACGAGCACCGACTGGAATGGATTGTAGACATCAACCAGTCCGTGCGTCGCGAAATGCACAAAGCGTCGTACGAGCGCCGCCGCGAGCACATCCTCCTCCTGGGCATCGACTCCGTTCATGCGCCGAGCTCGATCGCCGAAGAGTTCGGCGAGGCGATCCGCCTCGCGGCGCGTATGGGTGAGCCTGGCGAGCTGGTATTGAGGAAGCAGCGCGGTGAGTTGTTCGGCGTTGAGCTGTCCCGCGTAGGACGACGGGAGCCAAACACGGTCACCGAATTCCTGAAGATCGATCAGCAAGGCGCCTCCACCCGGATTGGGCGCCTCGGCCGATCGATAGCGATGTTGCGAGGCAAGGCTGGGGAGGATCGCGAGCGCCCAGCGGTCGAGCGCGCATCGGTCGCGTTCGTCGAGCAACACGGCGAAAGCCAGTTCGTGCAACGGGCCATCGGGGCCGATGACCAGGAGGCGGCACGGCGCGAGTTCGTCGGCGAACGGTTCGAACAGGATCCGGTCGAGTTCGCGGGCGAGTAACGCGAACGGTTCGCCCGGCGCGCTCGAACCCATTTGGAGTGAACGCACCATCGCCTCGAGATCGCTTTGCGACACGCTGATTTCCCGTGCCGCGCAATGCAACCGATCCGCGTCGCGCCGCGCGAGAACGGCGAGCGTTTCGAGCTCGCCGACCGAATAGACCAGAACCGCCTCACCGTCGGAGATCAAGGAAGCTACCTCGTCCTCACCCAACGGTTCGCGCGGCGGCGGCGGGACGCGATGCACGTCGCGCATGCGCGACCGGAACGTCGCGTAGGCCCCGTCCGCCGCGACCAGCCGTTTCTGGGCATCGGCGAGCCGATTCGAGAGGCGGCCCGATCGGGAAAGCTCGGCCACCTCCTGTGCGGCGAGCGTTCGGTCGCGGTCGAGACGCGACGCTTCGGCCCGCTGTTCGTGCGTCAGGCCCTCCCACACGCTGCGGCCGGATGTGGCGACGTCGAGAAGACCTCGATGCCGGACCATGTCGAGAATCCGCAACGCCCGCATCGGATCGCCGCGCCGAGCGGCGACCAGCGCCGCCTCGTGATGCAACTGCCGCGACCGCTCGATCGATTCCACGCCGAGCAGCGGATCGAGGGCGTTTGCGGCGATCCGCCAATCGGTCGCCAAGGCCGTCTCGTAGTGGCCGGCCGCGCGTTCCATGTCGCCCGCCAAGAATGCGGCCTGTCCCTTCAAGCGATCCGAGTCGAACAACGTGCCCCCCAGCGCCTCGATGCGGGAGGTCAACTTCGCGGGATCGACCGGTTCCCCGTCGGGCTCGTCGTCGTTTCGGTTGAGCAGTCGAGGACGAAGCCATCGGACCTGCGCTTCGGACAAGCCGTCGGGCGCCGATGGGCGGCTCGCCAGCCGCGGAGCGGCCGGCGCCTGCCATCCGGGAACGGCGACGGTGACGCGCGGACCGCGCCGCAGTGCGAGGTCCTGGGTCGGCGTGACGGTGGTATCGCGCAGCGCGGCCAACAAACGCGGCGAGGGCCGATAGGCGGCCTCCGTTCCCCGCGACGCGAGCCAGGCGCGGCGCGCGTCGAGCCTGACCGAGTCGTCCTCGTCGGTCAGCGCCGTGATCGTCGCCGCCTGGCCCAACAAGCGAATCGCCGTGTGGACCCGCCCCTCCGCAAGCGCCAAGTCCGACTCGACGGCCTTGACCGCGCCCCAGAGCGGGATGTCGTCCTGATGGATCGTGAACGATCCCGGGTTGGCACGGTCGCGCGAGTGGAGATTGTCGGTGGCCCACCGCAGGTAATCGACGGCGCGTTCCATCTCTCCCTGGTCGAACGTGATCCGCGCCATCAGCGCGAGCGTTTGAATGCGCTGCCGGCGTCCGTGATCGGAGTCGAGGATTCGCCGGGCTTTCGCGAGGGAGTCGGCGGCGAGTCCTCCCCGAGCGAGCAATTGGGCTTGGGCATGGAGCACCATGGGGAGGATCGCGGCGTCGTCGAGATCCTGGGCGTAGGACTCGGCTTCATCCAGAATATGCCGCGCCACGAGCAGTTGCCCCGTCTCGGCGTAAAACAGGCCGATCGGCTCGCGCATCCGCGCGTGAAGCCACCGGAAGGCCTGGTCCACCGACTCCAATTCACCGCGGTCCCTCCAGTACGGATTCGCATCGATGGAGTTGAGGGCTTCGAGGGACCGCCGCAGATCGGAGATCGATTTCGCGCGTCCCGTTTCTTGGCCAAGGGCGGGCGCGAGCAGCGCGCCGACGTTCGAGATCGGTGTCGGATCGCGATGCGCCATGCCGATCCGAAGGCTCTCGGCATACAGGAAGAGCGACTCGCGCGCCGCCTCGGGATCCTCGCGGCCCAGGTTGAAATAATGGAGCCCGTGCAAGAGGTACGTGGCGGCTTCGCCCCGGTACCCGTCGCGGGCGAACTCCGCGAATCGCAGCGATTGCTCGTCGTTCATCCCTTCGGGCGTGAATGGGTCGGTCGTGAGGAATCGGTCGGGAAGCGATCGGTATAGCGCGATCGCTTGCTCCCGTACGGGGATCGCCTCATCATGCCTTTCAGCGACGAACAGGCTGTACGCCAAATCGGACAACTCGCACGCTTCCCATGCGCCGCGTTCGGTCCGTTTCCAGCACGCGGCATTCTCTGCGTGCAATGCGATCGCCGCGTCGAGTGTGGCCCCTCGCTTATCGCGCGGCATACGGCCGGCTCGCCGATGCAAGGCCACCGCGCGCAGCCGATCGACGACGCGCGATAGATCGTTGTGATCCTCGACATGCCGGCGCAGCGCCGCGTAATACGATTCGGCGGCGAGCAGCCGGTCGAGCGCCTTCGCGTCATCGGTTCGCTGCCCTTCGGGTGTATCCGACGCCATGGGCATCGCGAGGACGGAGGCCAGGGCGTTCTCGCCCGAAATCCGCTCCGCCGCGGGACGTTTTTCGAGATCGCTCCATACCGCTCGGCACCGTTCCGCGTCGCGCCGACCGTCTTCGACGCCAAATGCCGACTGGCTCAGCGCGGTCAGCTCATTCGGAATGTCGAACGACTCCAATGCGGCGCCTCGGCGAGCGGCCGGAACGAACGCGGCGAACACGATCGCGATGCGAATAGCGGCTGGCATGGTCGAGACCTCCGCTCATTCCATAGGATGTGAACGAACGGCCGGCGCAAGAGGCCCAATACGAGGCGCATTGCGCTGGCCGATCAGCGGGGCACGCGAAGCAGGAACGCATCGATCAATAGACAGCCGCTCGGCGCCATTTGCAAGCGAAGCGACTCCCCCAGTCGCGAATCAACCCGGCGGCAAATGGGAGCCGGCTCGCTCGGTTCGGAGGACGGCAAATCGCGGGCGGCGCCCGCGGCGCCGCCACGGAGCGCATTCAGCAACGCGTCGGCGTCGCCTTCGGAAGGCACCAAGGCCAGAATAATCAAGTGATCACCGGGCGGATCGGCCGCGTTCACGCGACTGAAGTCGTCTCCAGGCGGAATGAGCAGATCGACGCCGTTCGCCGTGTCTGTGCCGATCGGCGTCGGCTCACCGCGCGTATCAATCCAAATGACCGTCCATGCGGCTGGATGTTCGAGTCTTCCGACGAACTTGACCAGCGCTTCCCGGCCAAGCGCCGGCTCACGCGCCGGTTCGACCGAATTCCCCGCTCGAATGCACGGATATTCGACGGGACGCGTCGCGGTGTTCCCATCGGGAATCGCGACAACCTTCCATTCGATCAGCCCCGGAACCAACTCGGCCCGTGCTGCGCCGCCCGCATCGGTCTTGGGCGATGCGGACACTGGCTCGGGCGAGTCGGCAGCCGAGCGGCGATCCGCGTCGGTCGATCGATCGGTGATCGACCATCGCGGACCGGTGAGGGCGACGGCTGTGAGCACGGCCGCGATCGACAGACCCACGATCCAGCGTGCGGTGTTTCCGATCGGCGCCGGCGATGCCGTTTCGCGTGAACGAGTCGGGAAGGCCTGTTCGAGCGCGTCGAGCAACTCGGCGGCCGACGCGTAGCGATCCTCGGGCCGCTTCGCCATCAGCTTCCGCGCGATTCGACCGAGTTCCGCGAACGGCCCACGTGGGTCGCATGCGTGGCCCGAAGGGAAATCGGCCACCGGGCTCGACTCGTGCGCCCGGATCTTCGGCAGTAGTCCTTCGACGTCGGAGTAGGGCGTGCGACCCGTGAGCATAAAGAAGAGCGTGCATCCCAGACCATACAGATCGCTGCGCGCGTCGGCGGCGCGCGCGTCCTGTGCCTGCTCGGGCGCCACATAGTCGGCCGTTCCCATCATGACGCCCGCGTGCGTCAGCTCCTCGACGCCCTGCGCCGATGCCAGATGGGCGATACCGAGATCGAGGATCTTGACACGTCCTTCGGAATCGATCATCAGGTTGCCGGGCTTGACGTCGCGATGCACGATCTTCTTTCGGTGCGCGCCGTCGAGCCCAAGTCCGACCTGACGAAGAATGGGAATCGCGCGATCGGGTGGAATAGGGCCTTCGCGGCGGACCATTTCCTTGAGCGTGACTCCGTCGACAAACTCCATGACAAGGTAGGCGACGCGATCTTCGAAGCCCGCATCGATCGCGCCCGCGACATGCGGATCGTGCAATTGGCCAAGCATGCGGGCCTCGCGAAGGAATCGCGCCGCGGCGTGGTCATCTCGGGCGAGCTCCGCATGGAGGATCTTGATCGCTCGATGGCACGCGAGCGTCTCGTGCCAGGCGAGGTAGACGGCTCCCGAGGCGCCGCGGCCAAGTCGCCGTACGATGCGGTATTTGTCGAGTCGCGCGCCGGGATACCACGCCTTCGATTCGGCGCCGCCGGACTCCGCGGTGGGGGGAGTGTCGGTGTCGTCCCGGCGGACGGGCGTCCAGTTCGACGTCGCATCCGGGTCGACGCCATTCCCATCGCTCTTACGCGGGTCCCGCGGGTCCGCTTCGGTTCGTTCCACGACACGCCTCCGAATCCGGCCCGCCACCTCGACGCCTCGCCGACGGATAACCCGAATCGGGCGCCAGGCCAGACCGCCGCGCGCCTCCATCGTAAACCACTCGGTTGGGCCATTCAAACCGAGGGATTGCCGGAACGCATCGGCTTTGGCGCGCCGCGCCCGAAGGCGACGCGCTGGTCGTGGAGAACGCCTCGTACGAAGGCCTCGCGCATCGCCGGTCCGTCTGGTTCGTCGACCACGCGTTCCTGGTGATGCTCGACGAGGCGGTCGGCCATGCCGTGGGCGCCGTCGACTTGCGGTTCCAGTTCGCGCCCGGCGCCGTTCAAAGTGATACCGAAACGCGGTCCGCGACGACTCGTTTCGACGACGCCAATGTGCTCGTCCAGTGCTTTCCCAAGACGGCCGTGTCGCTGCGCGAGGAGGACGGGTGGTTCGCGTGGGACTATGGAAAACGGGTTCCGCGGAAAGGAATCGCCTTCCGGCATGCGAGCGGCGCCCCCGCCGTGTTCCTCACCGCCGTCATTCCGTATCGCGGCGTCGATCGGCCCGACGCGCGGCTCGCACTTCCGGCCGGTTACGCCGCGGTTTCCGATCGCGTCGAACTGAGGGCGGAAGTCGGCGGCCGCGCGTGGCGTCTCGGCCGCGACCTGGGAACGGGCGAGGCGTGGATGAAGGATGAAGGATGAAGGATGAAGGATGAAGGATGAGGGATACGGGCCGGCATGCTATTCGGCGTCGGCCCGTTTCTTGTCCCGGTGTTGATCGCGCGCGTCGTCCGCTCGATCGCGCGCGTCGTCGACCCGGTCCCGAGCGTCGCTCCGCGCGTCGCGGGGCGAATCGGCCTTGTCGTGCGAGTCGATCGCCAGATCGCGGCGGTCGCCGCGCAGTTCCTGTTTGTCGGAGACCAGCTCGCGTCGATCGTCGCGCAGCTCGCGCTCGCTGCCTCGCAGTTCATGCTTGGCGTCGCGCAGCGCCTGTTCGCTCGCCTTCAGTGTCTCGATGTCGCTCTTCAGTTTGGCCTTCGCTTCCTCCGAACCGCCCGATTCCTTGAGTGCGAGGAGGTCGGCCTGGACTTGTTTTCGGAGCGCCTGGATGTCGTGAACCTGGCTCTTGACGGCCTGCGCGTTCTCGGCGACCTCTTTTCGGTCCGCGGCCAATTCACGATGATCTTGGCGTACTTCGCGGCGATCGTGCCCCAGCTCGCGATGGTCTTGCGCCAACTCGCGGCGATCACGAGCGGCCGCCGCACTCCTGGGCCGTCCGCCGGGATTGCCGAACGGTTTGGCTTTGTGGAATGTCTTGCCTTGCGGTTTGGGCGCATCGGCGGATGGTCCGGCCGGGCCACCCGCGGGAGATGGACCGGATTCGGCAAGCGACGCGTCCGGTCGGGACGGGTCGGCGCGGCGTTGCCCACCGGCCGGACGTTGGCCGTCCGCACCCGGCGCGAACTTGTTGCTTGTGCCTCGGGGCGAATGGGTCTCGCCGTTGCCCGCGCCGTGATGACCGGGCCCCCGTGTTCCGCTCAAGCCGCCCCCACCACCGCCTCCACCGCCGCCTGCTCCACCACCCGCTCCGCCTCGGCCGCCGCCCCCTCGAGGCCCATTGGCGCAAACCGTCCCCGCATGGAGGCCCACGAGGGACAGAACGAGAACGGCCGTAGAAATGTGTTTGCGAACCATGAAGGGCCTCCCGAAACGGACGGATGGTGCGGATGTGTGAAAAGACAGGATGGGACGAGCGTGATTGCGGGACGAAAGCCCATCTGAAAGATAGGTCATTTTTCGCCGATGCGCCGCCTCTTTCTTTTCGCATGTGGCCGAATCCTGTTCGGGCGTGAAGTGCAACGCGCGCTCGAAGCGCGCACGTCGGATTCGCGAGATGTGCCTTTTCCCGGATGCGCGACCCGACTACCATGAGTCGCGGCGCGGTCGAACTGTTCGGTCGCGCGGAGACCGTTTGCCGGCGGAAGACGCCCGCCGGTCGGACCGGTTGGTTCTTCGCCGACCGGCGCTCGGAGAACGGGCGCGGGCAAACCAATGCGCGATCCAGACAGGGTGGAACGGATGGGACGGAAGTTCGTGATGGAGTTTTCCCGCCTTGGCATGGCCGACCGGTTCCACGCGACGAACATGGGGCATCGAGCCGCGGCGGTGAGCCGCGCGCGGGCGGTGATCGGCATTCTCGCCCTGATGGCGTTCGCCGGACACGGGGTCGCCGAGGATCATCCGGCTCGCTTGCCCCTTCCCGAATCGGAAGCCAAGTCCGAAGCGGAGATGAAGGCGTACGCCGAGTTGATCGAGCACACGACGGTCAAGATCGAGATGCTCCCCATTCCGGGCGGACGGTTCACGATGGGAAGCCCCGATGGGGAACCGGGGCGCAGCGCCGATGAAGGGCCGCGGCGCGAAGTCGCCGTCCAACCGTTCTGGATGGGTAAGTTCGAAATCACGTGGGACGCGTACGAAATCTGGATGGCCGACATCGATATCGCCAGACGCGATCTCCAAAAGACACCGCCGAACGAACGGGATCGGCTCGCCGAACCGTTCCAGATCTCGAAGCCGACCGAGCCCTACACGGACATGACGTTCGGGATGGGAAAACGAGGTTACCCGGCGATCTGCATGACCCAGCATTCGGCTCGCACGTTCTGCCAGTGGTTGAGCGCGAAGACGGGACGCTACTATCGGTTGCCGACCGAGGCCGAGTGGGAGTACGCGTGCCGCGCGGGAACGCAAACGGCCTTTTCCTTCGGCGACGATCCCGCGCAGCTCGGCGACTACGCGTGGTATTACGAGAACAGCGAGGAGAAGTATCAAAAGGTGGGCCGCAAGAAGGCGAATCCCTGGGGCCTCCACGACATGCACGGCAACGTCGCCGAATGGGTGCTCGACCAATACGTGGCCGACTTCTACGCGCTGCCCGGCGCGAACGACGTTCAGCCGCTCGCCATCCCCGCGACCGTCTATCCGCGCGTCGTGCGGGGCGGCGGATGGGACGGGGAACCCGATTCGCTTCGGTCGGCGGCCCGGGTCGGTTCGAGCGAGGACTGGAGCGAGCAGGATCCGCAGGAGCCCAAGAGCATCTGGTACCATACCGACGCGCTCGCCGTTGGGTTTCGGATTATCCGCCCGCTGACCGAGCCCTCCGATCCGGAGAAGGCCGAGAAATGGGAGAAGAACCTGCCGGTCCAGGTCGATATCGACGAGGAATGACGGGCCGATGCGCCGTCGGGCTCCGCCCGCTTCAATCCCAGGCTCCGCTCGGATATCCTCAATCGGCGCGTGGGGTGCGGATCGGCCGTCGCAAAGGGGAGCGCAAAGAGGGGAGCGCAAGAGGGGAGCGCAAGAGGGGAGCGCAAGAGGGGAGATCGAACGATGCGGAATGGAACGGGCCTTTCGGGAGCGTCGCGCCGTGAGTTCTTGAAAACGACCGGTCGCGCGGCGGCGACCGTTTCGCTCACCGCCGCCGCGATTCCCCGCGCGCATGCGGCGGGCGACGAAACGATCCGGGTCGCGCTGGTCGGTTGCGGCGGACGCGGAACGGGCGCCGCCGCGAACGCGCTGTCCGTCCCGAACGGCGGCACGCGACTCGTCGCCATGGCGGACGTCTTTGAACATCGGCTCGCCGGCAGCCTGGAGAATCTCAAGAAGAACCATGACGCGTCGGTCGACGTGCCCGAGGATCGTCGGTACGTTGGCTTCGACGCCTATCGCCGGGCGATGGACAGTCTGCGCGCCGGCGATATCGTGATCCTCGCGACGCCACCCGCGTTCCGATGGGTCCATTTCACGTACGCGATCGAAAAGGGCCTTCATGCCTTCATGGAAAAACCGGTGACCGTCGACGGACCGACGAGCCGCCGCATGTTCGCGCTCGGCGAGGAATCGGTTCGGCGGAACCTCAAGGTCGGCGTCGGACTCATGTGCCGCCACTGCGACGCGCGGATGCAACTCCTCGAACGGATACGCGGCGGCGAGATCGGCGAGATCCTCTTGCTGCGCGCGTACCGCATGGCGGGGCCGACCGGAAGCGCGGCGACCGGCGCGCGGCCCGAGGGAATGAACGAACTGCTCTATCAGGTTTCGCGGTTCCACGCGTTCCTTTGGGCGAGCGGCGGGGCGGTGAGCGATTTCCTGATCCACAACATCGACGAATGCTGCTGGATGAAGGACGCATGGCCCGTCGAGGCGATCGCGTCGGGCGGTCGGCACTATCGCGGCGATCACGTCGATCAGAACTTCGATACCTACTCGATCGAGTACACGTTCGCCGACGGAACGAAACTGCACGTCAACGGCCGCACGATGCCAGGGTGCCATCCGGAATTCGCGAGCTACGCGCACGGCGCGAAGGGCTCGGCCGTCATCTCCGCATCCGGCCACTCCCCCGCGAAATGCCGGATCTTCCGGGGACATCGGATGGAACGGGCCGACGTCGTCTGGAGTCGCCGGGAGCGAGAACCAAGCCCGTATCAGCTCGAATGGAACCACCTGCTCGACGCGATCCGCTCGGACAAGCCGTACAATGAGGTGAAGCGGGGCGTCGAGGCGAGTCTCGTGACGTCGATGGGCCGGATGGCCGCCCATACGGGCCAGCGCGTGACGTATGACGATATGCTGTCATCCGAGCACGAATTCGCGCCGACCGTCGACCGGTTGTCGATCGATGGTCCCGCGCCGCTTGTCGCCGATGCGACCGGAAAGTACTCCGTTCCCCAGCCCGGCTTGATGAACGACCGCGAGTATTGACCGGGCGTCACGCCGAGTTGAACGGACATCCTTCCCGCCGTCTTCCGATCGCATCGCGTTCGGCCGCGTCCGATACCGGAAACGGGCCGCGCCCGCGCGGCGGTCGCTCCCCGAGAAAGGCGCCGATCGCCTCCCAGTCCCTTCACGGCTTGCCTTCTCTTTCCGGACCACGGCAAAATGACGTCTATCTTGAGGCCCGCTGTTTGAGACAATCCCATGCCCGCGAAAAAGACCGCGAAAAAGGACCGCGGCGAGGATCGGTGACGTGACGGTCGACCACGGCGCCACCGCCTGCAAGACGCCGGACGTCGCCGAAACGGTGGAGACGATGTGGGCCCGTTTCGGGGCGAAGTTCGGATCGCCCGCCGCGCACGAGCGATCGATGAAGTCGATGCGCCGCCGCTGCTGGGTCGAATCGGAAAGGCGGGATCGGATCGGGCCGTTGGTGGATTCCTTCGGCGGCCGACTTCCGCCGTCGCGACACTACTTCATGAAATCCGGCAGGTAACCATCGCCGTCCATCGATTCAACGGGCATCTGTGGCTCGATGCGTTGCCGGAGTTCGGTCACCCGACGTCGCCAGCGATCGACCGCGCAGCTCGGTCACCGACACCCACGCATCCTCGCGCCGTGGATGTTGAATTCCCGCCGTCCATGCGTAACCGTCCGGGCGATTGCCCAAACCGGTGATATCGCCGGCATCGATGAGCGCCTGCGCAACGCCGTGCTCACGCAACGCCTCGGCGGCCAGATCGGCGGCGAACCCCTGAGCGATACCATTCAACGTCACGGCGGCGACCGGCCGACGCAGTCGAATCCGCGACGCGCTCACTTCGACTCCGCGCCAATCAACGCACGACTGCGCCGCGTCCAGTTCGCCGAACGCCGCGTCCAGCGCTCGATCGGCCTGCTCGCGCGGCACACCGGCCACGGTGATCGCCACTGGAGCGCCAAACGCCCATCCTTGCCGGGGAACTTCGTCCGACAAACGGGCGCCCTGCCGCGACCGCGTCGCGAGCGGACTCCATCCCGCCGCGGTGGCGATCCCGCCCCCAAAGCCATCCGCAGCAGCCATCGCCGAGTGAAGAACGTCGTCGAATTCTCCTCCTTTCCCTCGTGAATCGCACCGTATCGCCGCACATCCGCGAGGCGTCCGCGGGTCAGGGTCGATCGCGCAATTCGCGAAGAAGGCTCGCCGCCTCCTCGACGATCCGCTCACCCGTTCCGCGCGCGACGTAGCTGTGAAGGCCCGTCCAGACCTGGTATCCGCCCAGATCGTACGCCTCATCGTCGGGAACGTAGCCGATCCAATCGTTCGCCAGTTCGGCGACGATCGTATACGGGAACGGGCTCTTGGCCTTGATCGCAAGGCCCAGTTTGGTGAAGTACTCGGCGGGCACTCCGACGACGGCGATGTCGCCGATCCGCATCGCGTGCACCCACGTACGGCGGACGGTCCCTTGTTGGGGCTTCAATTGGCGGCGCATTTCCCGAAAGACGTCGACGACATACGGCGCGCCGTCGGGAATCCGTTTTTCGCAATAGGTGCGAACTGCGTCATCCTCACGCTGTTCGTCGAAGTCCCGCACGCGCACTTCGATCTCGCGTTTGAGCGACCCGAGGCGAACGTCGTTGAGCGGAACGGTGTCGGCGAGCGTCGCGGCGACCGCCTTCTTCATCCGCTCGGTCATTTCCGCCGCGGGAAGCGAGAGGTTGTGTGTCGATCCCGAGGCGCCTTCGAGGAAAAGGACGTGTGCGCCGAGTTCCTGTTCGAGGTCCTGCGCGGCCAGGCCGTAGAAACTGGGCGAGCGCCGGCCCGGTTCGCGCGTGCCGATCGTATGGGTCGAGTGGTTGAAGAGCATGGCCGCGAGTTCACCGGACGCGCGGCGAAAAGCCAGGACGGGCAACGCGGAATCAAAAGGCCCCGTCGGCCGGACCGCGTCATCCCGGGGCCCCGTCCAGAAAATCTTTCCATCGCCGAGCATCAACCGACTGTTCTGCCCCACCGTCGTCTCTTGCCCCAACTTGAAATGCGCCGTGACGTCCCCGCTTTCCGCAAGCCGCCCGTTCGCGATCGCGACCGCCTCGACGACGGCGTCCCCGACCTGGCGCGCGAACGCTTCTTCCCGCCGATACCCGTGGACGGTCACGGTCGAAGGCGCGTGGTGCGTATGCGTGGCGTTGATCAACACATGGTCGGCCGGAATGCCCGTGCGCTGCGCGATCCGCGCCGCCGCGTCGTCGAGGATATCGCGTTCGATCATCAGGACATCGCACGCGACGACGGCGAGCCGCGTGGCGTTGGGCGGCCCCTGCACGACGAACGCCACCGCGCGCAGCTTGCCTTCCTGGCCGGACGCTTTGCCCGGACCGATCCCGCCTCCGATAACCATGCCGTCGTCGGCTTGGAATTCAACGGCCCCCGTTCCGACCCGCATCGACTGCGCGAGGCACGTCCGATTCGGTCCCGGCCATGCGTGCTCGGCGATCACCGATCCGGCGATGAGCACCATCATCCCAACAACGTGTCCGAGTCGTTGACGCATTGGTTGTTTCCACGATTCGAGTCCTGAAGAAGCGATCGTAACCGATCACGAGTCGGAATACGGCACGGCCCGAATTGTAGTTCAAAGGTCACCGGCGAGGTAGCGCGCGACAAGTGCCGCAGAGAGGACGGCGAGCGCGGCTCCGTCGCGAGGGCCGGGTCGCCAATGGCCTTTGCGGTAACGGACATATTCGAGCAGCGCGCCGGTGGGACAACCGAAACGGCAATAGGCCATCGGCACGAACCGCGACGCGACGAGCCCGATCGCCGCGAAGACCGCGGCGCCGAACGCCGCGCACTTGAACGGGAATACGCCGAACGGCTCCCAAACGCCTAGTTCGCTCGGCGAACCCACAAGCGTCCAACCGGAGGCGGCGACGAGCAGGCAAGCGGGCGCGGCGCGAAGCACACGACTCACCCCGATCGGCGGCCGGAATCGCCATCGCCGACCGCGAACCAATCGCTGCGCGGCGCCGTACGGACATATCGCCCGGCAATAGACCGGTTGGTTGGCGAGCGAGGGACCGAGCACGGCGACGGCCGCCAGCAGGATCATGCCCGGCGCGATCCGCCACGGAACACCGTTCCGAGCCCAACCTGCGAACTGGGCCAACGACAGGAGATCGCCGAAAAAGAAACCGAAATAGACGATCATCGCCAAGGAAGCCGCGATCCGTGCCGCGCGGGAGCGGCCGATCCGAAAAAGGGCCAGCGATACGCCGAACCCGATCACGGCGAGTGTTCCCGAATCGCGCCATGTCCAGGCGGCCGAGCGCGGCGCCCGCGCTCGGAGCGCGTCGCGGGCGGCGAGCGGCAAACCGCGGGCGACGGCCTGGCTCGTCATCGTCGCGCCGGAAACGCCTTCGATCCGCGCCGCTTCCGCGTCATACTCCGCCAACTCTTCGAGCGTCATGCCGCGGAACGTATTCAGGAAACGGGAGTCTTCCCGAACATAGTCGACGTACGGTTCGTTGTCGTACGATGCGCGCACGCGCACTCCGATCACTCGGCCGTCGACCCCGACGGCGATCAACGCTTCGGTCGGACCTTGATAACCGGACTCGCCGTCGCAGGCGGGCGCGGAACGGACGAGGGATCCCACGTGTTGTCCGCGCGTGTCGATGACCTCGTGGATCGCCGGTCGGTCGGCCCGCGGTCGGAGCGCCGACGCGGTCGGAAAGAACCCCCGCGCCTCATCCACGCCGAGCGGATTGGGGAACCGAAGCGATGGAACGGGACCGCCGAGCCGATTTGCGATGCCCTCCAGGATCGCGAGGCTCGTGAGCGTCGCGCCGGTGACGGCATCGACGCCGGTCGGATCGGCCGCTTCTTCCCACGATCGCCCCACGAGGGCCGTGAGGAACGCGGTGTTTTCGGCAACGCGGCGAACGTGGTCCGGCGTGTCGCCGCTTTCGAGCAGATCGACACCCACGACGCGCATGCGCGTATCGAACACCAACAACGTGTTCGTGGGTCCGGAGAAACCGATGATCGAATCGGAAGGCGGCGACGTTTCGATGGCGTAACCAATCGTCCGACGGGAGGCGTCGAGCACGGCGCATCGGCCGTCCGCGTCCTCCGACGACACGGATCGGGCGGTCGGCAGGACTCTTTGGATGCGGACGAGTGTCCGCCGCATGATGGGGCGTGCGGCAACGGCGGGCGGGATTCCGATTCGCTCGGGCGCAAAGGACGCGTCGCGAAGGAGGAAAAAGGCCGAGGCGACGATCGCGATCCGCGCGGCGTGCGTCAGGAATCGCGCGCCCCGATTCCGCCGCACCGCGGCGCCGCGACTATTTGGCGAGGAGTTGGACCGCGTCGGCATGGACGATCCCTCCCGCTCCTTCCGTCGAGACGGTCACGCGGCACCGGTCTCCCGTCTTGAGTCGCCACTCGCCAAGCGACACGAATCCGTTCGCGAGCGGCGGTGGAATCCGCATGTTGACGCGGACCTCGCCGCGCGTTCCGCCCGCCTCGATCGTGACGGGCACCGAAACGCCCCGGTTTTCGTGTTCGCGATAGGCCAGACGCAATTCGTGCACGCCGTCGCCAAGCGCGGCGACTTCGAAAACGATCGCCGCGCCGCGGTCGGGCGACGCGTACAGGTAACCGTAACCGACATAGCCCCGCAGGCCCGTACCGGGCGTCCAGGATCCGGTTCGCTTCGCCTGCGCGTCGTCGACGATCGTTCCGTCGAGCCTGGCCGGGTCGAGACCGGTCGGCGGCCCTTCCGCGCTTGCCTCGGGTACGTCGTCGGGAATCACGATGGCGTCGCGCAGCGCAGCCCGCCGCGCCTTGCCGGGTAATCGGAGGTAGGTCTGGAGGTCGCCGAGGTACTGCGAGTAGACCTGGCGTGGCGCGCATTCATGCTCGGCGCAGATCGCCGCCGCCTTGCCGACGACTTCTCCCATCATGCCGCATGTCTTCATGACGCGCGTCGTCCCGAGCGCCTCGTGCGTGACGCTGATGTTGCGCCCCGCCATGAACAGATTCTCGATGTTGCGCGAATAGAAACAGCGATACGGAATCGGATAGCCGTAAAGCCGGTCGATGCGCTGATCGTGCTCGGCGATCGAAATGAACGGATTGTCCGGGAATTTTCCGGCGTATTGCCGCTTGGGATAGTGGAGGTCGATCGACCAGGTGCTGGGCACGCAGCCGTCGGGGAACGATCGTTTCGTGACGATGTCCTCTTGCGTGAGGACCACGTCTCCCATGAGCCGCCGCGATTCGCGAGGGCCTCCGACATAGGCGACCCACGCGAGACGGGCCATTCGGTGTTGGTCGCGGCCCCCGCCGCTCTTCATCGCCTGGAACGCGCCATAGACCGCGCGGAGATTCCAGTCGCGGATCGCCTCGGCGCCGACGAGCGGGTCTTGATCGAATCCGCTCTCCCAATACCACTCGCCGTGATGGTCGCGGGGATAGGGAAAATCGTCCATTTCGAGTTTCAATGCCCACGGCGTCTCGGGAAACTCGACCGGCTCGTCGCCTTCTTCCCACACCCACATGTTGCTCATTCCCATCCGGCCGTTGGGCGTCATTTCCCAATCGGCGTCCGCGAGGTCTCCGATCGTGGCGTGTCCGGTGCAATCGGCGAACGTTCGCCCGCGGAACCGGATACGCGCGCCGGTTCGCGTATCGCACGCGATGACGGAACGGATGCGGAGTCCGTCCATCTCGACACGGTAGGCGTGGTGATTCAGGAACAGGTCGATGTTCGGCTCCGCGCGAACCTGTTTCTCCTTATGCGCGTCGCCGAACTCCTCGGCCGTTCCCGGCGACTTGGTCGCCCGATCGGCGAATTCCTCGACGATCTCTCCGATGCGCGGATAGGCACCGCGCCGAATCAGGCCTTGCGACCACACGCGGACCTCGCTCGAACCGTTTCCGCCGAGCACGGGACGATCCTGGATGAGCGCGACGCGGCATCCCAACCGCGAGGCCGAGATCGCGGCACCCATGCCCGCGAAGCCTCCGCCGACCACGACGAGATCGTACGGTCCTTTTTCCGAGTATCCGGGCGGCAGCCCGAGTCGTTCGAGCCGCCAGGGCGCGTCGACGGCCGGATCGTCAGGCGGCGATTCGGTTCCCTTCGTGAAGTAGATCGCATCGCACCGTCCGTCGAAGCCGGTCAAGTCGTGGAGCGTCAATTCCACGTCGGAATCGGCGATCGTCACCGTTCCTCCGTCGTGCCACGACCATGCGGCGCCGCGCGTGCCGAATGTTTCGGCGAGCGGCGTGCCGCCGATCCGCAATTGAAAGCGGCCGGGCCGGCCTTCCGCGTTCCATCGCGCGGTCCAGTCCATGGTGCGGACGAAGACGCGGTAGACGCCGGGTGACGGGAAGACGACGCGCGTCACGGCGTCGGCGACGGGATTGCCGAGCCCGTGCGCGAGCAAATAGGGCGACCCCATCGCTTCGATGAACTGTGTGTCGACAACCCATCCGCCGAGCTGTGCGAACCCTTCGGCTTCGACCAACAGGCGATCCGGCTCCGCGCGCGCGAATGCGGGTACGAGCGAAAGGAGACCGACGATACCCAGCGTGCGAAGTCGACTCATCGTCCGAATGATCCTCGGCAAGGGTCGGAAGAAAGCCCCCACATTCCAAGACATCGCAACACGTCCCAACTACGGCTTCGTGTCCGGCGAAGTCGGCGCGTCGGTCGTGGACGGCGTTTCCCGACTCCGTACCACCGCCAGTTCGATCATCGACTGCTGGGCCGGTTGGTATCCGAGCTCGGCGGCCCTGCGATACCATCGCACCGCCTCCCCATCGTCCTGCGCGACTCCCAATCCCAATTCGAACATCACGCCGATGCGATGCATGGCGGCCGGACTCCCTTGTTCGGCCGCGTCGCGAAAGAATCGCAATGCGGATGTCGTGTCCTGTTCGATGCCCTGGCCCCGAAGGCACATGATGGCCAATTGGCAACTTGCCGCGGCGGCCAACCCGCGAGGCACGCCGTCGCCCCGGGTTTCCCGTGCGAGGATCAACAGCCGCCTCGCTTCGTCGACATCGACGTTCGTACCGCGCCCTTCGAGCGTCATGATTCCAAGGAAGAACGGCGCGAGCGGATACCCTGCGTCCATGGCGCGTTGGAACCAGCGGACGCCTTCGGCCGGATCGGTCGCGACGCCGGCCGATGACGGATCCATGAGCGCGTACCGCATGCCCAGTTCACACATCGCCCAACCATGGCCCGATTTGGCGGCCTCAACCACCCGGCCAACGCCCCGATCCTTGGGAATCGGTTCGAGCTTGACATCGACCTGCCTCCTTTGGCCTCGACGGTCAATCTCGATGGACGCCGCATCGGTCGGTCCGAGTTTATTGAGTTCCGCCTCGAAGCCGACAAGGCTGGCGATCGGTCGACCTTGGATCGACCGAATCACGTCACCCGCGATCAGGCCCGCTTTGCCCGCCGGCCCATCGGCCAAGGCGCCGAGCAGGACGACCTCGCGTTCGTTCGCCAGCCAGCGCGAAACGCCCAGCCAGGGCTGTCCTTCCTTCACGCCTTCCGGCGACTTCCGTGGCACGGGCGTCTTGGGCGCGCGATCGGGAACCGGCGTCTGCCCCAAGGCTTCATGGCCGCATGCCGCGACGAGTATCAGGACCGCCCATAGGCGAACCATGGAGGAGGCTCCTCGCGAAGAGAACGCGGATCCCGTGTGCCGCTCAATCGGGCGGAAACCGCAAATCCACGAGCTCTTTGCTTTTCTTGATGATCGATGTCACGTACGAAATATCCGCGCCCACATTGGGTTCGACGAACGTGTAGACAATCACGAATTGCCCACGATAGACCAGGTAATGGCCGTGGGTCGTCGACATGTTCCGATCGGTCTTGAGCCGCATCGTGAACTGGGCTTCGCCTCCTCCGACGCTGCTGGCCACGTTGAGCACTCCGGAGCTCCTCGGCTGCGGAACGTTCTTGGCCATCGCACCGTATGCGGCCGCGGCGGCACCGTCATCGGCATATCGCGTGATCGCCCATGCGATGAGGTGCTGCGTCTCGTTGTTGTTCGCCTGGGGCCCGGACGAGAACACGATCGTTCCGCGCGGGCCGCCTTCTCCGTCCTTCACTTCGGCCGTGGCGACGCGCCCATCGACCTTCGCGCCGTCGCCCGGTTCGAACCCTTCGCCGCGTTTGTAATAGAGGGCATCGACCGGATCATCGAACCACGCGTACTCGCCGGGCTGAGGCGTTTGGGTATACACGTTGTGTTGTTCCGCCGGGTTGTCGGCCATGTTGTCGCCCTCCATGACGTTCGCCGCGAAACCATCCTCGGCGATCTTCTTCTTCGCGTCATCGCGTTTCATGCCGACATACCGGCCGACGGGAATCCCGGCATAGTATTCGAATGCGACATTCGATCCCTCGGCGACTTTCGTCCCGGCCGCGGGCACTTGGCTATACACCTCCTGCTTCTTGTTGGACCGCGTCGGCTTTCGGTCGCCCGCCGCGGGCTTGGGAACCAGCTTGATCTCGGCTTCGGTCAGTTTGGATTCGGCTTCCTCCTTGGTGAGCCGAAGGATGTCCGGGACCTCGACGACCGTCTCGGCCGGCTTCTCCGCGCTGAAATAGAACTCGACGCTCGATCCCGAAGCGACCGGCGCGCCGGTCGCCGGCTTCTGTTCAAAGACGACGAACGGCTTGACGTTCCCGGGCGCGGGCTTGATCACGACGGGCGCGGGAATCAACCGTGCCGCGGTGATTACGGCGGAGGCCCGATCGGGAGTCATGCCTCGCACTTCGGGAACATCGATCATGTCGGGCCGCCCCGTGTTCTCGGCCAACTGAGCGGCCAGCGCCGCGAGTTCGTTGGCCGATTGGGTCGCCGCCTCGGCCGTTCGCTCGGCCTCCGCCGCCCGGCGCGCCTTGTCCGCCAGGTAGGCCTCGTGCAGATCGTACAGCGCGCGATCCAGCGCCTCGGGGGACAACTTCCGCAGCTCGGGATGGGCTTCGAGCACGGCGAGTTCAAACCGCATCCGATCGAGCAATTCGCGATCGGCGCCCGCGCTATCGAGGAAGATGGCGACGGCGGCGAACGCCTGATCGGGGTCCGCGCCGCGCCGCACCAGATCGTCGATCATCGCCTGCCGCTGGTCCGTGACACGCGATTCGGTGTTGAAGGCCGAGATCGACGACAGGATCGTGTCGACGGAGGACCATGGGATTTCGATCACGACATTGTTCAGCGTATTGAGCACGAACCCTCCACCTCTCAGCGCGTGATCCACCATCCCGGAGCCCATGGCGATGGCGCGCTGCTTCAAGGTGTCATCCGCCTCGACTTCGGCGATCTCCCGTTCGGGAATCTCGATCGGTTTTCCCTGCTCGCGGAGTCTTTCGATCAGCGCATTGAGCGGACCATCGTCGCCGAGCGCCAAGCCGCGCATCGCGGCCGTACGATCGAGCGCACTGACGCCGGCTTCCTGCAGTCGCCCGAGAATGACTCCGTTGCGAGCCTCATCAAGGCGTGCCTGCTCCTCGGCGACGGCATCCGCCGCATCGGCCCGATCGAGAGCTTTTTCGGTCAACGTCCGGCTGGTACCCAACACACCGAGCGAGGCCAAATCCGCGACGTTGAGCCCCACATCGCCCCATGCCTTTTTTCCTTCGACCGCGTCAACCAGGTCCTGGGCGACATTGAAGCCGTCCACGATCATCATCGCCTCGCCGGCCCGATTGACTCCGGCGCGCGCCTTGCCTTTCCAGTCCAATTCGCCGGCAGGCGCTTTGCCTTCCGGCACGTTCGGTTCGGCGGGCCGCCGCGCGCGTGCGTCGCGGGCCTCGATCTGGTCCGCCAACTTGTTGCGCGTTTCCGGATCGAGCAAGTCGTTGTTGCGCAGTTTTTCAACGAGATCGCGGCGCGCCGCGTCCGGATCGGGCGCCTTCGCGTTCGACAAATCGCGCGGCGCGTCCAGATCCATGCCCCGGTTGGCCAGCCGATCGCGGACGCTTTCGACGAAATCGTTGCGGTCGATCGCGCCCCCGCGCGTGCCGGGATCCTTGAGGACCTGAGCCGCCTCGACAAGCTGCGCGTTCTTGCGAATGATGCTTTCGATCGATTCGGGTTGTGCGCCGCGTATTTCTCCCAGTGCTTTGAGGCGTTCCTGGGCCTGGGCGGGAGTGAGCTCGCCCGACGAGACTTTCCTGAGGACATCCATTCCGTCGCGGAGCGTTTCGGGAACCTGGCCCCCGTTGGCTCGCACCATCGGGTCCACGAATTTGTCGAACTGCTTCGTCGACTGCCGAACCTGCTCCAACTTCCAGGCCTCGGCGTCGACCGGACGACTGTCGATGTCTTGGAGTCGATGTGCTCGTTCCGCCGCCTCGTTGCTCTTGAATTCGATCGACTGGGCAAGTTGCGTGGGGTCGCGGAATCGCGTCGCCGGATCGAGTTTTCCGGCGGCCAGGTCGTTCGCCGCCTTGCCTCCCGTCTTGCCGCCCGCATAGGCGTCGGGGTGGAGATGGTCGGTCACGGCCAACGATTGTCGATAGGCGAATTGGTCGGGCGTGATATTGCTGACGACGCCCGTCTTGGGATCGGTGACCGTGACGCGGATCTTGCCGTTCATCGTGGCCGAATCGAGATACGCCTGATGGGCGACCTTTTGTGATACGGGCGCCGGGACGTCCCGGCCGTTGATCCGAGCTGTCAGGTCCCAGTCCTGACCAAACGCGTCCGGGTGGCTTTGCGGCGTCTTGCCGTATTCGACCGTCTGCACGGCGCTTTCAGGGACGTTGTAACGGGCCGCGATTTCGGTCTTGAGTCGGCTCTTGACTTCCGTGCGGATGGCCGTCGATTCGGTATTCGCCCGGTGGATCACGTCCCTATGGATGGGCCTTCCTTCCGCGTCGAGCGCGTTCAGACGCTGCACGGCGATCGGGTCCGCCTGCATTTCCAAGAAGGCCGTCCGACGCGCGACCGGATCGGTCGCGTTGCGGAAGTTCTCGATCCGCGTATCGGCCAGTGTTTGCGCCCGGCGCATGAAATCATCGCCCGGCGCATGGTGCCCGAGCGCGGCGCGCGTGGAAGCGGGCATCCCCTGCGCGGCCACGAGCATCCCGAAAAACCAAACGCCGATGCGCGCGAGGGCTCGTCGCCGGGTCATGGTTCGCCGCTCCTTGCCCCTACTCGATCGATGGACGGAACCGATTCTAGCCGAGTTTCCCATGCCGAAGAAGGCGAAGCGACGGGTGGACGACGGGATTTCCGCCGACGGCGCCTGACACGGGCTGCGTCCGCTTTTCGGCCGCGACCTCCCCGCGCGATCGACGCCCGGTTCGCAGCCGCCCGTTCCGATTCTACAATCGCGATCGACCGTCCCATTCCTGGGACGCGACATGGGATTCCAGAATCGGAGAGCATGAACGATGATCGGCACGGTTCGGCTCGACGCGCGACGCGTCGCGGCGGCTATTTTGGCATTGTGGTCCCTATCGACGGGTGTTCGGGCCGAGGATGCCGCGAACGAGGACGCCGCGAGGCATGTCATCATCCACGCGGATGACGCGGGCATGTCGCATTCGGTCAATGTCGCGACGATCGAGGCGATGGAGAAGGGGCTCGTCAGTTCGGCGAGCATCATGGTGCCGTGCCCTTGGTTCCTCGAATTCGCGAAGTACGCGAAGGAGCATCCCGAGCGGTGCTACGGCGTCCATCTCACACTCAACTCCGAGTGGGACCATTACCGGTGGGGCCCGGTCGCGTCGCGCGATCTCGTGCCGACGCTCGTCGATCCCGACGGGTATCTTTGGGACAACGTCGCGCAAGTGGCGGCGCACGCGAAGGCGAATGAGGTGAGGATCGAACTGCGCGCGCAAATCGACCGCGCCAGGCAATTCGGTGTACCGCTCAGCCATATCGACACGCATATGGGCGCGCTCGTCTCCCGGCCGGATCTGCTCGACGTATTCGTCGAGCTTGGCGAGGAATACGACCTGCCGATTCTGTTCATGCGTCGTCTGAGCGACGACGCCAAACGAGCCTATCCCACGCTCGCCGAGAAACACGATACGATCCTGCGGCGTCTCGAGGCGCGCGGCGTGCCGATGCTGGACGAGCTGCTCCAGTTCTACGGCGGAGACACGCACGAGGCGCGGCGCGAGGAATACCTCAGCGCGCTCCGGCAGCTCAAGCCGGGAGTGACCGAGCTGATCATCCACTGCGGGTTCGACAACGAGGAATTGCGGGCGATCACCAACAGCGCGTCGCGGCGCGATGGAGACCGCCGCGTCTTTTGCGAAGACGACGTGCGCCGCTTGCTCGCCGATCAAGGCGTGAAGATCGTGAGCTGGAAGCAGCTCCGTGAACAGGGCCGCGGGCCTGCGGGACGCTGACGGCTTCCCGAGGGCGCCGCGGAACAGCGCGTCGGATCACTTCACTTCCAAGAGCTCGACGAGGAAATGGAGCGTGGCATTCGGCGGAATCACGCCGCCCGCTCCGCGCGCGCCGTATCCGAGATCGGCGGGAATCTCGAGCTCGATCATTCCGCCGGAACCGACGAGCTGCATTCCCTCGGTCCAGCCCTTGATCACGCGATTGAGCGGGAAGGAGATCGACTCGCCCCGCTTGTAGGAACTGTCGAAAACGGTCTTATCATCCAGCCACCCGTGATAATGGACCTTCACGCTGTTCTCCGCTTTGGGCCGATTTCCGTCCGACTTGCGGAGAATCCGGTACTTGAGGCCGGATTCCGTCTTGGAAAACTCCTTCAGCGCGTCCTTATCGATTTCGCCCGCGCCTTTCGGGAGCGTGGGAAACGGAACTTCCTGAGCGCGGACTTGGGGATTCGACACGAAAACGCACTCCGATAGGCATACGAACACTCCAAGACAAATCGCGGCGGGCCAGACGAGCCTGCGGGCATTCATGGTTCCGTGTCCTCGTTGAAAGGCCTTGGTGGGAACGGCGAGCGGATCGCCGACCGCCGGGCATCGGGCATCGGGCATCGGGCATCGGGCATCGGGTATCGGGCCGCATCGCACGCCGCCGGTCGGCGAACGGCGGGATGGCGGATTGTAGCGGAGGGCCGCCGATCGGGCAATCGGCCCAACCGGAACGGTCGCCGAGTCGGCTGCGATTGACTCGACTCGCGCGCCCGACTTAACTGGTTGCAGGAGCGCTTGTCGTGAAGCCCGCGAAACTCGTCCTGCTTACCGATACCCTTCGATCGCTCTATGAGCAGATGCTCCGGATCCGCCGCGCCGAGGAACGCCTGGTCAAGTCGTTTCACGAAGGGCTGATTCCCGGCCCGTTTCACAGTTCGCTCGGGCAAGAGGCGGTGGCGGTCGGCGTCTGCCACCATCTGCGCGCGGATGACGCCGTGTTCGGCACGCATCGCGGTCAAGGTCACGCAATCGCGAAGGGCGTGGACATGACGGCCCTGTTCGCCGAAATCTACGGGCGGGAGGACGGGTGCTGCGGAGGACGCGCGGGACCGAGTTTTTTCGCGTCGCCAAGACAAGGGTTTGTCGGCGCGGGGATCGCGCCGGGCACATCCGTCCAATTGGCCGTCGGGGCCGCGACCGCCTTCCAGACTCTGGGTTCGGATCAGGTCGCGGTCGCCTTTCTTGGAGACGGCGCGGCGCGGAGCGGAACGTTTTTCGAGTCGGCCCATCTGGCGGCCGATTGGAAGTTGCCCGTTGTCCTCATTTGCGAGCGGAACCAGTTCGCGGGGAGGCGAGCGGCGCAGGGCGCGGGGAGCGGACCGGCCGGCGCGGCCGCCCGCTATTTCGAGATTCCCGGGTTCGAGGTCGACGGCAACGACGTCACGATGGTCTACGCGGCCGCGTTCGAGGGCGTGCGGCACGCGCGCGAGGGCAAGGGCCCGATGATCGTCGAGTGCGCGACGCTGCGTTGGCGTCCCTTCTCCGAAAGTGACATGCCGTCGCGCCCCGTCGAGGCCGGCGGACCCGCCGATACCATCGACCCGCTCGTGATGCTGGCCGACCGGCTTGTCGATCATCACGGAGCCGTTTCGGCCGAACTCGCGGAATGGGACAAACGCATTCGCAAGGAGGTCGACGATTCGCACCGCGCGGCGGCGTCGAGCCCATGGCCGTCGGCGGCGACGGACGAGGCCGATTCGGGAGACGATCGGCATGCGTGAATGCACCTATATCGAAGCAACGCGCGAGACGCTCATCGATGCGCTCGCCGGCGATCCTCGCACGGTGCTGATCGGAGCCGACGTGTGCGGAATGGGCGGACGGTACCAGTCGGCGGTCGGACTTCGCGAACGGTTTGGGCCCTTGCGCGTGCGCGACGTGCCGATGGTCGGGCGCGCGATCGTGGGAGTCGCGGCGGGCGCTGCGGCGAACGGAGCCAGGCCGATTCTCGACCTGACTCCGATCGAGACATGGCTCGGCGCGCTGCCCGAGATCGCGCACCTGCTCTTGATCGCCCCCAAGCTCTGTGGCGAACGGCGGTCGATGCCGATCGTCTTGCGTGGACTGGTCGGTCCCGGGTACTCGTCCGGCCCGTTCCAGTCGGGCCATTATCATCCGCTCTTCGCCCATTTGCCCGGGCTTCGCGTCGTCGCGCCTTCATCGCCGACGGAGGGCAAGGGCATGCTCGCGGCGGCGATCGCCTGCGACGATCCCGTCCTTGTGCTCGAACCTCGGCGGCTTCTGGGCGAAACGGGACCGGTGCCGGAAAGTCCGTTCCCCGCGACGCTCGACCGGGCCGCCGTCGCGCGGGTGGGCGAGGCGCTGACGATGGTGGCGTATGGGACGATGGTCGGCGTCGCTCGGCGAGCCGTCGAAACGCTCGACGGACTCTCGATCCGCGCCGAGCTGATCGATCTTCGTTCGCTCGCGCCGCTCGATCCGGAAACGGTGATCGCGTCGGTCGCCAAGACCGGGCGTGTTCTGTTGGTCGACGACACGTTCGGCCGGTGTTCGATCATGTCCGAACTCGCCGCGCAAATCGCCGTCCACGCGATCGACTACCTCGATGCGCCGATCGCGCGGCTCGACGCATCGGATCGGCCGATCGCCTTCAGTCCCGCTTTGGAATGGGCGGGCATGCCCGCCGAACGTGATATCGTGTCGGCCGCGGAACAACTGATGCGGGGCGATTAGCCCGCGCGCGTCGCGCGCGGGAAGGGAATCGAAGCGATGGGCATGCGATTGGTGGTGCCGCCGTTCGACTGGCCCGGTCCATTGACCGTGGCCGAGTGGCTGCTGGACGACGGCGACTGGGTGAACGCGGGCCGTCCGATCTGCGTCGTCGCGACGCCCTTGTGCCAGACCCCGCTCTACGCCATGGCCAGCGGATTCCTGCGATGCGCGAAGCCGCGCTGCGAGCCCGGCACGCGCGTGGAGCGGTTCGCACTGCTGGCGGAGATCGTGAGCCCGGGCGATTCGGAACGGGCGGAGGCGCCACGACCCATTCCCGATCGAAGGGCGTTCCCGGTCCGAACGGCCTTCGATGCGTCTCGACTGCGGGACGCCGCGCGCCGCGCGAATCCGACGCGGCGGCTCGCCACGCCCCGCGCGCGTGCGGCAATGCGGGGCCGGCGGATCGGTGCCACCGGAATCGAAGGTGAACCGGCCGACGATCGCATCACGGCGCCGAGCGTTCTTGGTGGGCGGATTCCCGATTCGGCGTTTCGCGAGCCGTCGACCGGCGCGGCTCCGACATTCGGCCGCATCACGGCCGCCCTGCGATGGGAAGTCGACTCCCCCGAAGACCATGCGAACGTCCTGGCGCGCGTGCGCGCCGACATGATTCAAAGGCTCAGCCAATGGCACGAACGGAGCCCCGTATTTCGAATCGGCGCCCTGGGACGACCGACCCGCGACGGTGTGGAATACCGCGAACTTCGGCCGGAGGTTCCGGTCGAGGGACCGTGGCGGAACGACCTTCCGCGGGCAACCGATTTCGTATACATGGATCTCACCGACGTGCGATGGAGCGCGCTCGAACTGCCCGAACTTGATGCGGCGCGATGCCTGATCCAACTCGGCGGACTCACCTATTTCCGCTCGGGACAGCGCGTCGTCGTCCAATGTCCGGTGAGCATCCGGTTCGATGCGCGGCGCGTGGCGTTCGCCGACATCGCCGCGTTGATGGACGCGCTGCCCGCCGCGGGATGACCGGACCGATTCGCCTACTTGAGGTCGCGCAGGCGGTTCAGGTCGCTGTGGCGTCCGACGACAAGCAGCATTTGATCGGCGCCGAGCCGAAACTCACCGTCGGGGAACATTTCGAGTTTTCCGCTCATCACGTCCTTGACTCCCACAACCCAGACTCCGATGCGGCGGCGCAGGTTGATCTCCTGAAGCGACTGGCCGATCAGCGAATCGGGTACGGCGATCTCAAGGAAGCTGAACTCCGGATCGATCGGCAGGAAGTCGATGACATTGGGCCACGTGAACTGGTCGGCGACCTGCGAGGCGATCTCGATCTCCGGATAGACCACCCGCTCGACGCCCAGCCTCGACAGGATCTTGCCATGCTCGGACGTGACACCCTTGACGATGATGCGCCGCGCGCCGAGTTCCTTGGCGTGGAGCGTGGCGAGCAGCGACCGCGTGATGTCCTCGCCCATGCTGACGAACACGGCGTCCGCCTGTTGCAAGGGCATGTGTTCGAGCGCGTCCCGGTCGGTCGCGTCCCCGATCACCGCCTCGTACAGCACGTCCTTCAATTCGTCGACCCGCTCTTCCTCCGAATCGATGCCCGTGACGCGGCAACCGTTCTTGGCGAGCCGGGTCGCGAGAGCGGCTCCAAACGTCCCGAGCCCAATCACCACAAAATGCCGCATCTCCGCCATCGCCGCACCAAACTCCACAAATGCCGAGGAACCAACCGTCGAAGGACGACTCGACCCCGAACGGTCATCCGATCAACGGCTCCTCGGACGGGTATTCAATCCTCAAGGGCCGCTCACCGCGCGACAAGGCCATCATCGTGGTAATCGGTCCGAGCCGGCCGATGAACATCAATAGGATCAGAACGGTCTTTCCGGCGTCCGTCAGCCTCGGCGTGATCCCCGTACTGAGGCCAACCGTCCCCAGCGCCGAAAAGACCTCGAACGACGCGTCCAGGAAGAGCCGTTCGCCTTCGCGATGCGCGGGGTTCGATTGCTCGACGAGCAAGAACGCGACGAGCGCGGCGAGGGCGGCGCTGAGGAACAGGAGCGTGGTCGCGAACGCGCGTTCGATCGATTCGGACGGAATGGTCCTCCGAAAGACGTTCACTCGGGTCCGGCCGCGGAACGTCGACCAAGCCCTCAGGACAAGGGCCATGGCCGTCGAGACCTTGAAGCCGCCGGCCGTCGAACAGGGTCCCGCCCCGATCATCATGAGCAGGATGCTGATCAGCAGCGTCGCATTCGACATCAAACCGATATCGACCGTGTTGAACCCGGCCGTGCGGCACGAAATGGAATGAAATACCGCGGCGGTTACCCGCCCGACCGGCGGAAGCTCGCGGAAGGCCGGGTTGCTCCATTCAAGCCCGAGGGTCGCAATCGTCCCGAGGGCCAGGAGCGCCGCCGTGCCGATCAACATGAGCTTGGAGTGTACGCTGAGCCGGTCCCAGCGCGATCGCCAGGGTCCGAACGCGTTGCTCCGCAGGTCAAGCAGGACGGGGAACCCCAACCCGCCCAAGACCACTAGGAGACCGATCGTCGCGTTGACGGTCAGGTCTCCGCCGTATCGGGTCAGATTGTCGCCCCAGAGCGAAAAACCCGCATTGCAAAACGCGGAGACGCTGTGGAACACGGCGTGCCACGCGGCGTCGGCGAGCGGCATGGTGAATCCATTGCGGACGAACAGTACGGCGGCCCCGGAAAACTCGATGAGCAGCGTGCCGACAAGCACGCTGCGGAGAACCCATTGCAGGTCGGTGCGGTCCCGAGCGCCAAGCGTCTCGCTGAGCACGGCCCGTTGGCGCAGGCCCGCGCGCCGTCCGAAGACGATCGTGACGAAGATCGAGAACGTCATGATACCGATCCCTCCCACCTGGATGAGGAGCAGGATCACCGCTTGCCCGAGCGGCGAGAAATCGGTCTCCGTATCGAGCGTCGTCAATCCGGTCACGCACAGCGCGCTGGTGGCCGTGAACAGCGCGTCGATCAGGCGGATCGGAGGCGCTTCCGAACCGCGGCAGGCCGGGTGGAGGAGCGCGAGCGATCCGAGCGCGATGACCCCGGAATACCAGGCGAAAGACATCCGCGCGGGATACCGCGCGACCGGACCGGCTATCTTCGGCATACGGGAATGCTACCCGGGGCATCGATCGGGGATAGGTCGCGAGTATACTCCGACGACCGGCGTTGGGCGAGCCCGAGGCTTTCTTGGCGGGCGTTTTCTTGTATGATGATCGCGCGTCGAGCCCGCGGATCGAATGTCCGCCCGGGTGCCTCGGGACGTTCCGTCCAGCCACCATCACAGGGATAACGGCCATGCCAAACACGATCAAGACATCGCGTCGCCAGTTTCTTCGAGGGATCGTCGTCGCGGGATCGTTCGGCATGGGAGTGCGTCCCCACGGCCGCGCGTTTGGCTATCGTTCGGCGAACGACCGCCCGATCTTCGCGACGATCGGACTGCGCAACCAAGGCTGGGCGATCACGAGCAAATCGTTCGGTTTCGCCGATTTCGCCGCGCTCGCCGATGTCGATGCCAATGTGCTCAACGAAAACGTCGGCAAGGTCGAGAAAGCCCAGGGGAAGAAACCCGACGCGTATGCCGACTACCGAAAGATCCTCGATCGCAAGGATATTGAAGCGGTCATGATCGCGACACCCGACCACTGGCATACGAAGATCGCGGTCGAGGCGATGCGCGCGGGCAAGGACGTCTACTGCGAGAAACCGCTCACCCTGACGATCAACGAAGGCAAGCTCATCGAAACGGTCGTCCACGAAACGGGCCGCGTGTTCCAGGTCGGCACGATGCAACGCACCGAATCCGATCAACTGTTTCTGAAGGCCATCGCCTTGATACGCGACGGGCGGATCGGCACAGTCAAGAAGGTGACGTGCGGCATCAACGGGATGGAAGCGTCTCCGCCGATCCCGGCGGTCCCCGTTCCAAGCGGCCTGGACTGGGAAGTTTGGCTCGGCCCCGCGCCGAAGGTCGCCTACCGCGCGCTCCCCGAGATCCGGCAGGGCTACGGAGGCGGCGTCCCGCTCTACAGCAATTGCCACTATTCCTTCCGCAATTGGCACGAATACTCGGGCGGCAAACTGACCGACTGGGGCGCCCACCACGTCGACATCGCCTGTTGGGCGCTGGGCGCGGGAGACACCGGGCCGACCAAAGTCTCGCCGACGAAGTACTCGTTGCCCGTCGAATATAAGGACGGGAATCCCGCGGTCGACGATCGATACAACGCGGCGACCGACTTCTCGATCCGTGCCGACATGCCCAACGGCGTGGAGATGATCATCACGAGCGAGGGCGACAACGGAATACTCTTCGAGGGAACGGAAGGACGCCTGTTCGTGAACCGCGGCAAGCTCACCGGAAAACCGGTCGACGACCTCAAGGACCGGCCGCTCCCCGACGGCGCGATCGAGAAGATCTACGGAGGCCCGGTCAGCGCGAACCACACGGCCAATTTCATCGAGGGAATCAAGGCCCGCAAACAGCCGATCTCGGACGTCTGGTCGCACAACCGCATGCTCGAAATCTGCCACCTCTCGAACATCGCCATGCGGCTCGGCCGGGATCTCCAGTGGGATCCGGCGAAGCGGGCCATCGTCAACGATCCGCAAGCGAACGCGTTTCTCGCGCGGTCGAATCGCAAAGGGTATGAAATCAGCGGGAGCTGAACGGCCACCGCAGCCCGCGGCCACCGCAGCCAGACGGTGGTGCGGCTCGGCCACGCTCTGGCGAGCGTGGCTACGGCGCGCATGGCTACGGCGAGCGTGGCTCTGGCGGCCCGGCGCGTCGAGCCTTGAGCGGGGGATCGGCGGCGAGCGGCAAGAGGACTTTCCTGCCGGTTTCCGCCGCCTTGTAAACGGCGAGGATAATCTCGACGCTCCGGCGGCCTTCGCGCCCGTCGATGGCGGGCCGGCCTTTTGTGCGAATCGCCCTCACGAAATCCTTGAACAGCGCGGCATGGCCGTGGTGCCCGATCGCGGCGGGGTCGGAGGCGCCTCCGCCCGTCGCCGTGCGTTGCGCCAGCCGATCGCGGATGGCCGTGTCGCGCGTGGTGGAGCGGGCGAACTGCCACGCCTTCAGATCTTCTTCCTCGATCGAGGCCGAGCCTTCCGAGCCGTGGACGTCGATGCGTTTCAGGAATCCGGGGAAGACGGCCGTGGACGCTTCGAGGACTCCGAGCGCTCCGTTCGCGAAACGAAGTGAGGCGACCGCGACGTCCTCCACCTCGATCCGTTCGTGGGCCAACGTCGCGGTCGCGGCCGTGACTTCGGCGACATCGCCAAGGAACCAGGCGAGCAGATCGACGCTGTGGATCGCCTGGTTCATCAGCGCGCCGCCGCCGTCAAGCGCCCACGTGCCGCGCCAGGCGCCGCCGTCGTAGTACGCCTGGGTCCGGAACCACTTGACGCTCGCGCCGGCGAGCGTCAGCCGGCCGAAACGGCCTCCCTCGATGGCCCGCTTCACGCACTGGGCCGGTTCGTGGAATCGGGACGGGAAGATCGTCGCGAGTCGAACGCCCGCCTTGTCGCAGGCGTCGATGATCCGATCGCAGCGGCTCAGCGTGATCTCAAGCGGCTTTTCCACGATGACATGCTTGCCCGCCCGCGCGGCGCGCACGGCCGGTTCCATGTGGGCGCCGCTCGGCGTGCAAATCGTCACGACGTCGACACCCGGGTCGGCCAGCATTCGGTCGAGGTCGGTGTAGGCGCGGCAACCGGTCGACGCGGCGAACCGCTCCGCCGCCGGTTCGACCGTGTCGAAACAGGCGGCGAGCTTCGCGCCGCGCGTATCCGCGATCGCCCTCGCGTGGAAATTCGAGATCATTCCGCAGCCGATGACGCCGAAACCGATCGCCATGCCGTTACCTCGCGACACCTCTCCCGAACACCCCATGCGCCCGCTTCAGCGGCTCGCGAGCAGCATGACGAAACTGACTCCGTTGAGCAACGAGTGTACGACAATGCACGGAACGATGCGATGCGTGCGCTGGTAGAGATACCCGAGCGCCGACGCGAGCACGAGGAGGGGCAGCCAGTCCGGGCCATGATCGAGGTGTAGCAGGGCGAATACGCCGCTGCTGACGGCGATCGGGACGATTCGCCAGGGCCAAGGCGCGTCCTCGAACTCGTCCCACGATGTTCGGCTCGCTCCATCGTTCGCCGGCCGGTCAATCGACGCGATGCCGCACGCGCCGCACTCGGGCGGACTCCCCTTCCCGCGTTCGGGGTCGTCGGCCGTGCCGAGCAGCACGCGCCATGCAAGGTCGGCGTCCCCCGATTCCTCGTCCGGTTCGTCGGCGCAGCGCCGCGATCGACGGAGGATGACGGCGCCGTTTTCGAGCCAGCCTTGCAAAAGGACCCGAAACGCGAATTCCTCGAAGATGGGAGCCATGACGACGACCGACAAGGCGGCGGTCGCCCAAAGCCGTCCGTCGTCCGATTCCTGGATGGTCTCGACAAGCGGATGGCGCGAGGGCCAATACGGCACGAGTACCGATTGCAGCCAATAGATGATCGGCGCGAGCATGGCGAATGTGATGAGGCCGATGCGCACGTCGCGGCTGAACTCGGTCGCGTTCCATCCCAGATCGCGTGCCGAGGCCGCGCCGCCGAGCCCGAGCGCGGCCCAGGCAATGGTGAGCCACACGCCATAGACCAGCAGGATGCCGCCGATGCCTTGCAAGGCGCCGTCCTCGCCGAACGGTTGCCCGTCGGCGGGCGCGGGCGCCAACCCGGACGCAACCACGGCGACTTGGATAACGACAAGCACCAGAAACAGGCCCGCTAACTGGAGGATTCCCCAAGGGACGGGCTCTCGCGGAGACCATGCCACCGTCGGCCGACGATCGGTCCAGCACCGGACGGCATGGGCCCATCCGAGCAATCCACCAGCGAGCACGAGCAGCACGACGAGATTCAAGGCGAACGGAAAGAGATCCACCTAGACCCTTTCCTCAGGGCGCGGCGCGGAGTGAGCGCGCGGCGGCCAGGACATAGACGAAACCCGAATGGATCGTGAGCGATACGGCCAATCCGAGGGCGACGATAAGGAGACGAAAGGTCCATGTCGGAGCGGTCGTTCCACGGCTCGCGAGGATCAGCAGCGACAGGGCGGCCGCCGCGCATTGAAAGACCATTTTCCACTTGCCCGACCATTTCGCCGAGAAATCGCCCCCCTGCCCCTCGACCATCCCGCGCAAGGCCGTGACCAGCAACTCGCGGGCCGTCACGAGCACGGCCACCCACGGCGGGACTCCCGAGTCGGGCACCGCCGCCAAATAGATGAACACGCCGCAAATGATGAACTTGTCGACGAACGGATCGAGGATCCGTCCAAGCTTGGTGACTTGGCCATATCGCCGAGCCCAGTAGCCGTCGACCCAATCGGTCGACGCGGCCAACAGAAAGACGATCAGCGCGGCCGTGTACCACCTTAGGTCCATGCATCCAAAGACGACGATCGCGAGGATCAGCCGCGCGGTCGTGATCTGATTCGGGACGTTCCACCAGGGCGGAACTCGAAACGCCGACGCGGCGCGCGGTCCATCCGGCATCGCGTCCCGCTCGGCAACGGGTTGTTCCAACATCGTGCTGACAACCTCCTGAGGTTCCTTGCGCGGAGTCCGGGATGTTCGACAACCGCCGCTCCGACTCGGTCAGCGGGGCGGTCCGACGGGAACGGCGATCAAGTCGTAGTCCTTCCAAGCGACGATTTCGCACGGCACGATCGATCCGACCGCGAGCTTCTCTTCTTGGCCCGTGACATAGACGCACGCGTCGACGTCGGGCGCATCCCAGGGCGTGCGCCCCGCGAAGACATTGGTTTCACCGGGGATCGGCGCGTCGAGCAGCACGTCGCAGGCGGTTCCGACGCGCTCCGCGTTCGCACGGAACGCGATCGCCTGCTGCGCGGCCATCAGGCGCGCGCGGCGATCCTCCCGGATCGAATCGGGAACCGGGTCGGACAGCGACGCGGAGGGCGTGTCCGGTTCGAGCGAGTAGGTGAACACGCCCAGCCGCTCGAACCGCTGCCGTTCGACGAACGCCTCCAATTCCGCGAACTGTTCGTCGGTTTCGCCCGGGAATCCCACGATCACGGTCGTTCGGACGGCGAGCTTGGGGATCCGCGCGCGCAGCTTGGCAAGGAGGATTTCCGTTTCGTCCCGCGTGACGCGGCGCGCCATCCGCCGCAGCACCGCGTCGTTGCAGTGCTGCAAGGGCATATCGAGGTACGGAACGACGGCCCGCGATCGGCCGATCACGTCGATCAACGGGTCGTCGATGTACATCGGATACGCATACATGACGCGGATCCAATCGACGTCCTCAATCCGATCGAGTTCGGCGAGCAAGTCGGCGAGCCGCGATGCGCCGTATCGATCGCGTCCGTAATAGGTCGTGTCCTGCGCCACGAGGACGAGTTCCCTCGCACCGTCGGCGGCGAGCTGCCGGGCCTCCTCGACGATCGCCTCGATCGGCTTCGACACATGCCGGCCCCGCATCGACGGGATCGAACAGAACGTGCATAGCCGATCGCATCCCTCGGAAACCTTGAGATACGCGAAGTGGCGGGGCGTGACGCGGAATCGGCCCGTGTCCTCCAACGGACGGATCGTCGCCGGCCGGAACAACGTGCGCTGCTCGGTCGGATTCCCGATGAACCGATCGGCCATCCGCGCGATCTCGTCCCGCGCGAAGACGCCGACCAATCCGTCGATATCGGGGCGTTCGGCGAGCAATCGTTCCTTCTGCCGTTCGGCGAGGCATCCCGCGACGATCACTCCCCGGGTTCGGCCTTCCCGCTTGAGGCGGAGCATCTCGTCGATCGCGGCCATCGATTCGCCCCGCGCCGCGTCAATAAAGCCGCACGTATTGACGACGACGAAGTCCGCCCCGTCCGGCTCATCGACCAGCTCATATCCGCCGCCCCGCAGAAGGCCGAGCATCCGCTCGCTGTCGACGAGGTTCTTCGGGCAACCGAGGCTCACGAACGCATAGGTCGCCGCCTTGTTGGAATCGGTTTTCATGAGCCGTTCCGCCGGGGAAAACGGTCATTCTATCGCCGGGCCCCAACGGCCGAAAGGCTCGAACGCCCCGGCCACGGGAAGTTCCCCGGCGCCATCGACCGTTTCGCGCTCATTGCGATTCCGTGAACTTCCGTGAACCTCCGCGGCCCTCGACGCCCCGCGCCCTCGATCGCATCAGATTCCCCCTCCGACCGATTCGCGGGACGCCACTCCTTCCGCGGCCGGTCGCCAAACCAGGAGTTCGCCCTTGCCGGGGACCGAGAAGTCGCCGGAATAGAGGCGATAGTCGCCTTCCTCGGGCGCGTGGGGGAGCCGGATTCCGAACGGATGCAGGTACCGAGCCAAGAGACCGACGAACCCCGGATTGACGCGGGTCGCCGGCGCGAAGGTCGGGAGGATGGGCAGCGGTTCGATCGAGATGATCGTGCCGCGGTTCATCCAGGCGCCCGCGCGCAGCTCGGCGCCGCCGAGCAAGACGATGGTGCCCCCTTTCATCTGAAGGCCGACAAAGCTCTTCGCGGGACCGCCGATGACGATCGTGCCGCGGCGCATGCGCATGCCCACTTCGAGCCCCGCGGACCCGTCGATCAGGATCGTCCCGTCCGTCATGCCGCGCGGCGAACCGCGATACGCGGCGCCGATCTGCCCGCCCGCATCGCCGTGGACATGGATCAAGCCTCCCTTCATTTCGGCGCCGATCCAATCGCCGGCCATTCCATGGACCTCGATGCGTCCACCAGCCATGTGGGCGCCCAGGTGCATTCCGACCGGCCCATGCACGGTCACCGAGCCCCGAGTCATCGCGCGGCCGATCCACCGCACCTTGGTCAATTCCCCGTGAAGGACCAAGTCGTCGCCCCGCTCCCCCTCGACGTCCACATCGAAGAACTCACCGAGCGGCAATTGGCGTTTGCCGTGATACACGGTGAGCGCGCGGATTTCGGCGAGCGAACGGTCGGCGAGCGCGTCCGGAGAAAGCACTTCGGCTTCCAGGGGAACGGTCGGTCGGCGTCGCAGGCGAAGCGTGATGGGCATGGAATGCGGCACCCACTACGGCGCGGGAGCACACGGCCGGACGTCCGCGTGCTCGATCCGCTCGATTTCCACCGGATAGTTTTCGAACGACATCGTGTACCGGTCCTCGAACAACGGCCGCATGAACGCGTCGATGTCCGGATCGCAGGGCGGCCTTACCAGGAACTCACGACCTTGGGGCGTTTCGCGGATCTCGCCGTCCTCGATCACGATCTCGCCGCCCTTGATGACGTAGCGGGGCCGGCTGAACATGCGGGCCGCATCGTCGTCCGCGTCGTAGATCACCAGATCGGCGTCGCAGCCGATTCCGAGGTTTCCCTTCTTCGAGAGTCCGAGCGCCCGCGCCGGTCCCGCCGACATGCTCGCGGCGATTTCATACAGCGTGTATTCGCGGTCGATCTCGGGCAAGACGATCCTCCGCCGGATCGCCTCGGGGAGTTTCGCCATGCACTCGTTCCGGAAATCCGCGCACATCAGCAGTTTGATGATCTCGGGATACCGCCAGAAACAGCCGCCGTTGGGATGATCGGTCGAGAGGAATGCCTGGAACGGATCGCGGATGAGCAACAGCAGTTCGAGTCCGGTGGCCCACTGCACGGCGTTGACCAGGTTGCTCGGCCGGTACGTGTAGGGCACGATGCCGCACCCTGTTTCATTCTCGACGTCGAGATTGCCCCACTTGCGACCGGTCAACTTGTACAGCAGATGTTGCCACGGACCGTCGGCCGTGATGGTCACCGTATCGCCGAACAGCACGGCCCCCGCGTCGGTCGTTAGGCCGGGGTGGGCGTTGAAGTAATCGGCGAGCTGCCTGGACGCCGAGCGGATCGAATCCCAGCCGTCGCCGCCGTAGGCGTGGTATTGGGAATGCGCGATGTGGGCGCGGCTGCCTTCGAGGTGCCGGAGCGTATCGAGGGTTGTCGCGATGTTGCCCGGCGCGCCGAGATTATTGCAGTGCAGGTGCATCGGATGGGGCAGTCCCAGATCGTCGCAGATGCGGGCCAACTGCGTGATGATGCGGCCGGGTGTGAGCGTGTCGTACCCGCTGATGGGCGAGGTGAGCTGTTTCGCGTCGTGGCCCCACTTCCATGCGGCCACGCCGCCGGGATTGACCGCCTTCACGCCGTACGCCTTCGCCGCCCAGATGTACCACGCGACGACGCTCCGCGCGCGTTCGTATTCGCCCGCCTCGAGCTGGTCGAGCAGGATTTCGTTGTTCGCCATCAGCGCCAACGTGGACTTGTCGACGATCGGGATGTCGCCGAGCTCCTCGTGCGTGTGCCGGGCGGACAGCACGGGCACCGCCGCTTCATTGACGGTGGTCCATCCCATGCCGGCGTAGAGGTATCCGGTGGCGAACGTCGTGGGCGCCATGCCGCCGAGCCCGCTGCGGCGGTTCTTCGTTCGGATGAACGCCTGGGTGCGCCGATGATCTTCGGGAGTCATGGCCCGCGCGAAATTGATCGCCCCGCCCGCGACGTGCGTGTGGACATCGACGCCGCCGGGAAAGACGATCATCCCCGTCGCGTCGATCGTCCGACCGCCTTCGATCGCGTCGACGAATCGGCCATGATCGTCGATGCGGAGCTCCTTGACCGCGCCGTCGATGCCGTTGGCCGGATCGTAGACCCGGCCGCCCGTGATTCGCATCATAGGGTTACACCTGGGCCGTGAGCATCCGGGGCCGACCGTCCTCCGGAAGCCAGAACGGCTTCGCGTCGAGCGCCGCGTTGATCCGCCGCACGACGTCCTCGTCGGTCGGATAGGGCGATTTCAAGGCGGGCTTGAGCGGCAAGGGGAGTTCATCCATCCGGTACGCCGTTCCCGGCGCGGCGATGCCCTGCGGCGCCGTCGTGATGTGCACGCGCGCCAGCCTGCTCGTGAACGTGATGTGCGGATCGAGCACGATCGTGGGGATGCGCTTCAAGTGATCGATGGCCGGCTGGGGCATGGTGCCTCCCGGATCGGCGCCGATGATGAACGCCGCGTCGCAGTCGCCGCGCACCAGCACGTCCACCGTCGAGAACTCGCCGGGGTTGTAGCGCGGATATCCGCGATTGAAGGTGATCCCGAACGGATACCCCGTTTGCCATCGCATGATCACGTCCGCGCCGGTCACGTTCCCGTGCCCCCGCATGGGCATCGCCACGAACTTCGTGAACGCGTTCAGCTCGGCCACGAGCGTGAGCAGGGCCGCGCTGTTCATGTGCTTCCCGCAGGTCATCGACAGCCCCATGCCGAAGAACATGCAGCCGAACTTCGCCGCCTTCATGCGGCGGATCAGATCGTCCAGCACGTCGCGGGTCAGGCCCGTTTCCGGGATGCGGTCGTTGTCGACGGGCTGGTCCTTGATGAGCGCCCGGAGAATGGTGAGCAATTCAAAGTCCTTGCCGGGCCGGACCTGGAGGAATACGTCCGCCGCCTTCGCGCTCTTGGTCTCGCGGATATCCACGAGCACCATCGTGCGGTCCTTGCGGCCGTTCGGCAGGAACTTGCTCTTCCGCATGATCGTGTATTTCGTGAAGTGGCGCGGATGGCATTCCGCCGGATTGCCGCCCCAATACACGATGAAGTCGGCTTTCTGTTTGACTTCGCCCAACGTGCAGGTGACCTTGCCTCCCAACTGGGCGGCGATTTCCGTGGGGCCGTGTCACAACGAGGTGTGGCTGTCGAGCAGCCCACCCAGCCGGTCGGCCATCGCGATGCACTCCTTTTGCGCCTCGCACGTCGTGTTGCTCATGCCGTACACCAGCGGCATGTCGGCCTCGTGCAAGAGCGTGGCGGCCGTCTCGATCGCGTCGTCGAGAGTCGCCTCACGGCCGTCGATCAACGCGGCGGGGTGTTTCTTTTCCGCCGTGTGGTTGAGAAACCAGGCCGTGCCGAGGACGCATGCCTTCTTGGCTTCATGGATTCGCACGGCGTCGTGATGCAATTCGATGTCGTCGCAAACACAGCCGCAAAAGGTACACGTGGCGTTTCGAATCACCTGCAAACCCATGGCACTCCCACCATCGCGGAGTTCAATCGTGTGTTCCCTCGTGTTGAGGATCCGAGCCGTCCGAACCGGACGGCGGGAGGGCGAACGTTCACCCCAAAGCCCGGCCCACGCAACTGCCTCGAACCCGGCGCGGCATGAACCGCCCCGGGTCCACTTCGGTCCAGGCCGCCACGCGCCTCGCTCCTCCTTCGAGCGCGGCGCGCGCATCGCCTGGGTCGGCGCTCGGGCCTTCCGAGCCTTCTAGCGGTTCGGGCATCGGTTCCTGGTACACGCTCATGATCGCGGATCGCTCCGGAACGGATAGGGTCATAGGGGCACGACTTCCACTTCCCATCCCTTCGAGATCGGCATTCCCGTGCCCTCGGTATCGCCGCTCATCAACCGGCAGGTCGGCGGTCCGTACGGAACAAAGACCATCCCTCGAGGCACCTTGCCGGCCTCGCACGTGAATTCGGATTCGCCGAACGCCGTGCGGACGAGCGCCTTCTGTCCGGCCGCGAGCCCCAATTCCCTCATGTCGTCGGCATCCATCGTCAACGTGCTCGTCAACGCCCGGTACTCCTCCGAGTCCTTCCCGACGCTGATCAACGTCCCCTGTTTCGCGGTGCGCGCGGCGTTGAGGATGAACCGCTTTGGAGCCATGACTTCCGACTTTCCGATGAACGGCATGCCCAATCGAGGCGCCAAGCCCGGTCCGCCATCCTAAAGGGTTCGGCGCGAAGGCTCAAGGCGACGGCGAGCGGTCGGCGCCGTCCGGAACGCCGACGAGCGGGCTTTATCCGATCATCGGCCCGACGCGGCCGCGATCATCATTCATTATCGGCATGCTCCCGATGACGGCGCGGACCCGCCGGCCCGTTTCGGGCCCTGTTTCGTCGAGGAACCGGTTCCGCTCGCCCGCAATGCGCGTCCACAGGTTCCGCAGTTCGCCGATCGACGTCGTTTCGGGCGACTTCTCGTACGCGACCGTCGCCTCCTCCTGCTCAACAATTCCAAGGCTCTTTACGCATCGGATTCGTCCCGCTTCGGAACCAGACGCAACGACTCGGCGGGCCGATGCCGCGCGGGCAGCGCGTCGCGGAGCAGGAATCCGCCGTCGACGACGAGCGTGGCGCCCGTGATGTAGTCGGCGTCGTCCGACGCGAGGAACGCGGCCGCCTTTCCGATGTCGGCGGGCGTACCGAGTCTTCCCCAGGGCAAAGCCGCGCCCGAGCGTTGCACGACGTCGTCGCCGAACGTCCGTCGCTCGCCGGGCGTGTCGATCCAACCGGGCTCGATGACATTGACATGGATGCGGTCCGCGGCGAGTTCGGCGGCGATGGTGCGCGCCATGTGATTCAGGCCGGCCTTGGCCGCATTATACGCCGCGCTGTCGGCGTACGGCATGCGCGCGTGGACGCTCGAAATAAAAACGATCGCGCCGCCGCGGCCCCGCGCGACCATGCGCCGCGCCGCGTGCTGGCTCATCGAGAACCCGCTCGACAGAGTACCCCGCAGGGTCCGATCGAATTCGTCGCGAGGCGTATCCAGGAAGGCATTCCGGCGCGACAGGGCCGGGTTGCTCACAAGGATGTCGATCGCTCCCCATGCGGCGACGACCTGGTCGACCAATCGCCCGCACGTATCGTGGTCGAACACGTCTCCGGCGACGACGAGCGATTTCCGGCCGAGCGAGTGGATTTCATCGGCGAGGGACGCCAAGTGCTCATCGGCATTGCGGTCGTTGATCGCGACGTCGGCGCCCGCGCGCGCCAGTTCGAGCGCGCATCCTCGGCCGATGCCCCGCGCCGCGCCCGTCACGAGCGCCGTCTTGCCCATCAGTTTCATCGTGAGGCCTCCGGGTTCATTGCACGCCTGCCGTCGTCGCGCCGCGCCGGCGCGTCAGAGGGGATCGCGAGGCCATTCGGGGAGTTCGAGCGGCTCCCGACCGTCGATTTCGTCGAGTACGACGCCGACGCTCTCCCCGCGCGCGACGCGCGGCAGCGCGCGGATCGCGATGACGGCCCCGCCGTGCGCCGCCGGGATCGTGATGCGATGCGTTCCCAGCGCGTCGACGATCTCACCCAGCGGTTCGCCGGGACCGAGTCGCGCTCCGAGTCGCGCGCGGGGTTCAAAGAAACCGTCGATCGGCGCCGTGTGCCGCGTCTGGAGGTGGCCCGAGCCTTCCCGCGCGTCCTCGACCATGCGGCCTTGCGACAGGCTCCCGTCCGGTTCGCGTTCGCCGTCGTCACCGATGAGACCGCATTCGGCCAGCACGCGTCGGCATCCTCGCATGTAGGCCCGCACGCCTGCGTCGCTGAGTCGTCCGCCGCCCAGATACTCGGCGTAGATCGCTGGAACTCCGGCGTCGCGCGCCGCCGATAGCGAACGGCCGTTGAGCCGCGGGTCGGTGCCCCAGATCAGGGGAAGGCCAAAGGCGCGGGCCATGCGCCGCTGCGCGGCGAGCACGCGGGCGTCCGGATGCAGCGTGTAGCCGACAAGCGGATAGACGAAGTAGCTCGCGCCGCCCGAGTGCAGGTCGATGTAGAAGTCGGCCGAGCGGATATGTTCGGTGAGCTCCGCGGCGATCCGCTCGGTCACCGTTCCGTCGGTTTTGCCCGGAAAGGTCCGCGCGAGGTCCATGCCGTCGGGACCCGTGCGGCACGCCGCGTCAAACGCCGGCGCATTGGCGACGGGAATGATCGTGACGCGCCCACGGATCGTCCTCGAGGCAAGCTCGCCGATGAGCGCGCGCAGCGCGGCCATCGCCTCGTATTCGTCCCCGTGCACGCCGCCCGTGAAAAGGGCGTGCGGGCCGTCGCCATCGCTGCGCGTCCAAGCGGCAACCGTCACCGTCGCTCCTCCCGCGCGGCATGCGGACCGACCCGGTCCCGATACAGGTCGCGGATGGGAATCGATCGGAATCGCGACGCGACGCGGCCGGACGCATTCTCGCCGACGTAGTACGACAAGAGCAGCCTGCCGCGTTCGAAGGCGATGCTCGTATAGGCGAACGAATGCGCGGTGCTCGTTTCAATATCGCGATGGAGCGTCCAGGTCTTTCCCTCATCCCGCGAGACGGCGAGTGTCAAGGGTGTTCGAGGTCCTCCGTGATCGGCGCCCGACGCGTATTGGTTGTTCCAAACCAGCACCCAATCGCCCGTCGACGGGATGCGGCGCAGGGTCGCCGGCGATTCGGGAGACCGGACTCCCCACGATTCGGCTTGGGACCACGTCTCGCCCTGATCGTCGGAATGACTCACCGCGATATGCCCGGCCTGCGTGCGGACGTGCATCAAGAGCCGGCCATCGGTCCGTTCGATGACTTCGGGTTCCATCGCGCCGCGGCCCGAATAGTCGACTCGCCCCTCGCCGCGCCGCCATGTTCGGCCTCCATCGTCCGAGAGGAAACAGGACACCACAAAATGATTGACCGCGTGAACGTCGTCGGTCGAGGAGACCGGCGCGACGATTCGGCCGGTCGAGAGGACCGTCACGCGGTCGTTGTTCATGACGTGGTATCCCGGCGCATCGCTCACCAATACCGGCTCCGACCAGGTTCGCCCTTCATCGTCGGAGGAGCGGAAGAGGACATCGAGATCGGAGACCGAGTTCTTCACGAGATAGAAGAATCCGATCGGAGCGTGGCGATCCCCCGACGGGGACAAGCGGCGCAAGGTCACCGACATGACGTTCATGCGCCCGACGTTCTCCTGCAGCACGCGCCGCGCCGACCAGGTCCGGCCTCCGTCGGCCGACTCGACGGCGACGACGCGGGCCGACGCGAAATCGGATTCGGCAAGGAACTCGGTGGTGGCGTAGAGCAACCGTCCATCGCGGAGACCGATCACCGAGCCTTCGCTGGTGCGCGGATTCGATTCGGTCGCCGGAAACGGATCGTTCGAGAACGACGCGTCGGGTGGGGCGGGCTTCGCGAGGGCGAGCAGCGCCTGGGCCGCGCGAATGCGGACATCGAGAACGGGATCGTCGAGCAACGCGGCGAGCCGCGCGGCGCCGCCGATCGCGCGCGCGTCGGGCGCGAACTCGCACGCGTACGTCCGGATCGCGCCGTCGGAATGGTCGAGATTGTCCACTAGGGACGCGAGGCCTTGAGGCTCGTCGAGCGCCGCAAGCGCGTGTTCGAAGTAGGCGCGCGTGAGCGGGTCGGCCGATCGGGCCGCGCCGGCGCGGAGAACCGGCCAGTCCGATTCGTCGCCGAGCCGGGCGAGGCACCACGCGGCGATGCGCGCCGTATCGAGGTCGTCGTCGGCGACGTCGCGGCGGATCCGTTCGAGCGCGTCGGGATCGCCCCATCGCGCGAGGGCGGCCGACGCCATGATCCGCGTCACGGGACGTTCCGCGTGTTCCATGGCGAGCCGAAGGCCCCGGCCGTCGCCGATTTGCCAGACCTTGTATAGGCTCTCGCACGCGTGCGTATGCCCGTAGGCCTCTTTTCCTTCGAGGATTTCGAGCAAGACGCCGGTTCGAACTCCGTCGCCCGCGCGAACGGCCTCGCGCGCGAGGCCGCACCGCCGCTGATCGTCCCGCTCGGCGGCGTGTCTAGGCCGCAAGGTCTCGAGCACGACCGCGCCTCGACCGTTCTCCGTCAGCGCCTCCGCCGCGTGCATCGACGGCCAGAACTCGTCGGACGCGAGGCTCCGTTCGAGCACATCGAGGCATTTGGCTCGCGTGGCATCGTCGAGCGTCAACACCGTCGGTGGTTCGGCGAACAGGTCGGAACTCCTCGCGATCATGTCCATCGCCATCAGGACGCAAATGGCGATCTTCCGTTCGGACGACGACCATCCGGCTCCCGATCGTTCGGCTCGATGGAACATGCGCATGGCTGGGACCCTCCCTATCGTCTCAAGGCGATTCGCGATCCTCCGCGGGTTGATCGGAAGGGGCGTTCCGGTCGGGCCGCGTCGCCGCATCTCCGATTGAAGGCGCGTCGATCAACAGGGATTGTACGGCTTGCAGAATGCCCCGCGCGACGGCTTCCTTCGTGCCGCTCAGTTCCTCCACGATCGCGCCGTCGGGCCGCATCACTTCGACGTGATTGGTGGCCGCATTCATCGCGGCGGGGCCGTTGACCACCATGAGATCGCAACTCTTGCGCTCCAGTTTCGCGAGCGCGCGCAGCCGATGGTCCTCGGTCTCGAGCGCGAATCCGACGATCCACTGCGCCGGTCGCTTGGTCCGCGCCAGAGCGGCGACGATGTCGGCGGTTTCGACGAGCCGCAGCGCCAGGGGTTCACCCGTCTTGGACATTTTGTGGGCGGCCGCGACCTCGGGGCGATAGTCGCAGGGCGCCGCCGCCGCGATCAATCCGTCGCAGTCGGGAAACACCAGGCGGCACGCATCGAGCATCTCGTCGGTCGAAACCACGCCGATCACCTCCGCGCCGCGAGGATACTCAATGCCGACCGGTCCGCTCACGATCGTGACACGATGGCCGAACGCCAGCGCGGCCTCCGCGAGCGCCCGACCCATCCGGCCGCTCGACGCGTTCGACAGGTAGCGGACGGGATCGAGGTACTGGCGCGTCGGGCCGGACGTGATCAGTATGCGCGTCATCCCGGCGACTCCTCGATCGACATGATCGGCGGGTCTCCCGCACCCGTCATTTCCCGGCGAGACGGCCGCGGATCGCCTCGAACAGGGCGTCCGGCTCGACCATCCGCCCGCTGCCCACTTCGCGGCAACTCAACCAGCCTTCGTCGGGCACGAGCACGTCGACGCCGTCCTCGGCGATCCGCGACGCGTTGCGCCGCACGGCGGGGTGTTTCCACATCCGGTCGTTCATCGAAGGCGCCACGCAGATCGGGCCCTGGAACGCCAGATAGACCGTGCTCAAGAGGTCATCGGCGAGTCCCGAAGCGGCTTTCGCGAGGAAATTCGCGGTCGCCGGCGCGATGCAGAGCAACTCCCCCCACCGCGCCAACTCGACATGCGGTCCGAGCGGCGCGTGCGGGACGTCGAACACGCGCGTGGCGACGGGCCGTCCCGAAAGGGCGGCGAACGTCGCCCGCCCAACGAAACGGTGGGCCGAGCGCGTCATGATGACCCGCGTCTCCGCGCCGACTTGCGTCAGACGGCTCACCAGCACGGCCGTCTTGAACGCGGCGATTCCGCCCGTCACGCCGATAAGAACACGGCGCCCATTCATAGGTTGTCGAGATCCAATGCCCGACCGTCGGTCGATACCGGGAGGTCTCCGGTCGTTCGAATCTCGTTCGACCTGTCCAGATAGATCTTGTCCCGCAGGATCTCCTGCAGGACGACCGACATTTTGTCGTGCGTGTCGGCCTCGACCAGCGGTCGGCTTCCGGCGTTGAGCTGCACAAGGCGTTTTTGGATCAGGGTCGACAGTCGGAACCGGCCCCCGACCTTCTTGACGATCTCTTCTTCTTTCAATTCATCAAGCATCTTCGCGCTTCCCTTCCCAATTCTCGATGGGGGTTGGAGTCGGCAAGGCGGTAGGGGATCGGGCGTACGACTCCAGGATCCGTTCGATCTCGCCCACAGCCCGTTCCTTCGTATCGTTGATCACCGTATGGCGGTACGCGGGGAGGAACCGCATCTCGCGTTCGGCGACTTCCAGCCTTCGGCGAAGGGCCCCTTCGTCCTCCGTTCCCCGCGTTCGGAGACGCCGTTCGAGTTCCTCGCGCGAACCGGGGTGTACGAAGATGGTAATCACATCGGGCCGTTTGTCGAGGACGGCGGCCGCGCCTTCCACATCGATTTCGAGAATCACCCACTCGCCGGCGGCGAGCCCCCGATCGACCGGCTCGCGCGGCGTTCCGTACCAGTGGCCTCTGCCGAAAACCTCCTTGCACTCGATGAACGCGTCCGCGCGGCGCAGGGCCTCGAACTGATCCCCCGTCAAGAACCGGTAGTCGCGCCCGTCGACTTCCCCGGGGCGCGGCGGCCGCGTCGTCGCGGAGACGCTGAGCCGGAGCGGCAGTCGGCATCGCGCGAGGAGTTCCCGCACGAGGGTCGACTTTCCGGCGCCCGAGGGTCCGGAGAGGATCACCAGTTTTCCAGGGTCCGCAGCCACAGGCAATTCCCGCCGGGAATCGGTCCGCCCGCCGAGCGGACTCGCCGATTATTCGACATTTTGGATCAGTTCGCGGATCCGTTCGAGATGGGTCTTGATTTCAATCGCTCCGCGCGCGATTTCGGCGTCGTTCGACTTCGAGCCGACGGTGTTCGCCTCGCGGAACATCTCCTGAACCAGGAATTCGAGCTTGCGGCCTCCGCTTTCGCTGTCTTCGAGCAACGTGTCGAATTGGTCAAGATGGCTTCGCAGCCGCACGACCTCCTCGGAAATGTCCGAGCGGTCCGCGAACAGACCGACCTCGCGCACGACATCCGATGCGGAAACGGACACAGGGAATTCGGCGAGCAAGCGTTCGAGCCGTTCGAGGAGGCGGGTCCGGTAGTTTTCGGTGACGAGCGGCGCGCGTTCGTGGACGCGGCGCAGTTGTTCCCCGATCGCCGCGCGCACCGACCGCAGCTCGCCGATCATCGCCTTGCCTTCCTCGACGCGCATCGCGTGAAGACCCTTCAGTGCGGCGCGGACCGCCTGTTCGGCGACGGGCCACACGTCGCCCGGATCGGCGCCGCTCAGCCGCGATTCGTCGACGACTCCGGGCAATGCGAGCAGGTGCTCGACGGGAACGCATTCAACGGGACGTTCGGCGAGTTCGGCGAGCTGGCGGCGGTAGGCGAGGAGTGCGGGGGCATGGATGCGGAAATCGCCGGGCTGGGCCTCCCGCGCGATGCGCAGCGTCACATACAGCGTTCCGCGCCGGATCGATTCGCGCGCGATGTTCTCGACGCGGGGCTCGAGGGAACCAAATCCCTCGCTTGCCCGGAAGTTCAGCTTGAAATACCGGTTGTTGACCGCGCGGACTTCGGCGATCACCGTCGTGCTCTCGACGCGTACGACCGATTCGCCGTGCCCCGTCATGCTCAATAGCACTGTCGATCACCTCACGGCACGCGCCGAGGTCGAACCCGATGATGACACCGACACGGATGGACGGTCCGCGCCTCGCGATGCGCTCGCGCCTACTTCGACTCGTCGGGCTTGGGCGCCGGACCCGCGCCGCCACCCGCGGCTGGCGTGCTCGCATCGCCGCCGGCCGGACCCGCACCCGACGTCGCGCCCGCCCCGCCCGAGTCTCCGGTCGTCGAGCCGGACTTCGCGCCGGACCCATCGTCCGCCGCGTTTCCGTCGTTCGCGCCGGACCCATCGTCCGCCGCGTTTCCGGGGCCCGCCGCGTTTCCGGGGCCCGCGGGGTTTCCGTCGTCCGCGGCGTTTCCGGGGCCCGCCTTGTCGCCGCGATTCGCCGAGCGGTTCCGTTCGCGAAATCCGGAATTCCCGTTCAATGTGGCGATGGTGAGCAGGCAAAGGAAGAGCCACAGCGCGGCGCCGACGACCGTGATGCGCGTGAAGAGGTCGCCCGCCTTGGTTCCAAACGCGCTCTGCCCGCCGACACCGCCGAGCGCTCCCGTCAAACCGCCGCCTCGTCCGCGCTGGACGAGGATCAGCAGGATGAGGAACGTCGCGAAAACGAAGAGCGAGATACCCAGAACGTATTGGAGGAACGCACCGAGGAGTACCGGCATGATCGACATTGGCTCCTAAAACCGGACCTGGGCGTCGCGTCGACGCCTAGTCGTGACCTTTCGGCGCCGCCGTGACGATGCGCCAGAACGAATCGGCATTCAGCGACGCGCCTCCGACCAGCGCGCCGTCGATATCCGTTTGATTCAACAACTCCACCGCGTTGTCGGGCTTCACGCTCCCGCCGTATTGGATGCGTACCGTGCCGGCGATCGCGGCATTGTAACGACTTGTCAGGAGTTTGCGAAGGTCGGCGTGCACATCCTGGGCCTGTTGGGGGGTCGCCACGACACCGGTCCCGATCGCCCAGACCGGCTCGTACGCGATCACGACCCGCTCGATCCGATCCGCGTCCATGCCGGCGAGGCTTCCGCCGAACTGGGAGGCGATGACTTCCGCCGTCCGTTCCGCTCGACGCTGTTCGAGGGTTTCCCCGACGCAGACGATCGGAGTCATTCCCGCATCGAGGGCGGCGTTCGCCTTTTCGAACACGAGCGAATCGATTTCGCCGAGGAACTGGCGTCGTTCGCTGTGTCCGACGATCACGTACCGGCACCCGAGATCGCGGAGCATGGCGGCCGAGATCTCCCCGGTCAGCGCGCCGTTCGGCTTTTCGCTCAGGTTCTGCGCCGCGAGCCCGATCGACGTTCCGTGGACGACCGCGGCCACCGCGTCCAGATAGACGAATGGCGGGCTGACGGCCACATCGGCCGACGCGCCCGACGGCGCCAGGTCGACGAGCGCCTTGGCCAAGTCGATCGATTCGGCCTTCGTCAGGTGCATCTTCCAGTTTCCGGCGATGAATGGCCGTCTCACACGTTCGCTCCTGTCACACGTTCGCCCATGGGGCCTTCGCCACGCTGCGACCGAAAAGGGCGGCGAGCTGCCGGATCCGGTCGGCCAAGGTATCGAATGCGTCGGGAAGGAGCGCTTGAGGGCCGTCCGATTTCGCGCATTCGGGACAATCATGGACCTCGACGTGAACACCATCGGCGCCGACCGCGATCCCGGCGAGCGCGCAATCGGGGATGATATCCGGCCGCCCCGTCGCATGGCTCGGGTCGACGATGATCGGGAGATGGGAAAGCCGCTTGACGACGGCGACCGACGCCAGGTCAAGCAAGTTGCGCGTCACCGTGTCGAACCCACGCACGCCCCGTTCGCACAGCACGACGCGCGGATTGCCCTGCGACAGGATGTACTCGGCGCTCATCAGCAGGTCGGTGACCGTCGCGCTCATTCCCCGTTTCAAGAGGACCGGTTTTTGGGTTCGCCCCACTTCGGTCAACAAGACGAAATTCTGCATATTGCGGGCGCCGACCTGGAGCATGTCGGCATGGAACGCCACACGGTCGACGTCGCGCGGATCGGTCACCTCGGTCACGACGGGCATTCCCACCGCCTGCCCCGCGTCGCGCAGGATGCGAAGGCCTTCCTCGCCGAGCCCTTGGAACGCGTACGGACTTGTGCGCGGCTTGAACGCGCCGCCGCGCAGGATATTGGCTCCCGATGCGCGAACGCGCCGGGCGATGGCGAGCATGCGATCGGAATCCTCGACGGCGCAGGGGCCTGCGATCAAGGCAAGCTGCCCGCCGCCGATGTGGACCCCGGACACGTCGACGACGCTCGGCGCGGGATGCGCTTCCAGGCTCGCCAGCTTGTACGGCGGGAGGACGGGCACGACTTCCGCGACGCCCGCAATCGCACGCAGCGGTTCGGCCTGGACTTTGACTTCGTCGCCGATCACTCCGATAACCGTGCGAAACGTGCCGCGACTCAGGTGGGCTCGCAGGCCGAGCGCCTCGACACGTTCGATCACGTGTTCGATCTGATCGTCCGTCGCGCCCGATTTGAGGATAATGATCACGGTCCGGCCCTCGACCGCCCTCGGCGGCGAATCCGGCAATGTAGCCTTCGACGAGAGGGCCGTCGAGCCCGCATGCGGCGCGGCCATTCAAGGCAGCGTCTTGTCGGACGTGAACCGGTTGCGGGGCCTTCCGGAGACGCCCGTTCGGAGCTCTGTGCAACCGAGCGGTCTTGAGCAACCTACGCCTCCGCCGCCAAGCGGGAAACCGGCCCGTCGCCGCAAACGGAAGCGCGGGCCTCCCGGAAAACGAGCGAAGCTCCCCGGCAAACTGGTTCGACGGCCAGCCGCTGCCCCATGTTGGCCGGGAAACTCGTGGAATTTGATATCCGACATTGACGGTCCAAGTTCTCGTGAATATATTCAGAATCCCGATTGGACGGATTGATCCGGCCTAGTGCCCTGTCCAGGCTAAATTTTGGGATTGTCCGAATCGGCGTTTTCGGAGAACCTCCGCGTCAACAAGGAGGTTCCGATGAAGAAGAAGTATATCGTGCGGCTCACGGACGAGGAACGAGCAGT
>Ga0194120_10000791_pt1 | contig 59498 bp, 58 predicted proteins | sample TA2MahCa65mmetaG_FD_148642 | JGI IMG/M metagenome (GOLD analysis project Ga0194120, IMG submission 148642) | Freshwater microbial communities from Lake Tanganyika, Tanzania - TA2015019 Mahale Deep Cast 65m | ecosystem: Environmental > Aquatic > Freshwater > Lake | place: Tanzania: Lake... | reverse complement strand
ACGCTCAGCACCTCGCGCGCCGGTCCGGCGCGTTCGTACCAGCCGGCGCGCACGTCGCGGTCCTCAGCCCAGCGCCGCCGCGACGATGCGCCCGGCCTCGCGCATCGCCGCCACGAACCGGTTCTGGCCGCGCATCGCCTGGGTGCGGCCGAAGCCGCGCAGGCCCTCGGGCAGATGCGGGATCTCGGCCGCGCTGGCCAAGGTCGGCAGCGCCGGCACGGTATAGGCCGGATCGTGGCGGAAGCGCGGCTCGCGGGTGAAGTTGATCGGCACCAGCACCCGCGCCAAGCGCAGCTGCGCCTCGTTGGCCGCGGCGGGCTCGATCTTGCCGGCGGCGATGCCGGCGTAAAGCTTGTCCAGCGCCGCCGACAGCGCCCCCAGCGCGGCCTTGGACGGACCCAGATCGAACGCCGCGCCGGCGACGCCCTGATAGCGCTCGATGGTGCTGCCGAACTCCTTGGCCGTCGCCCGCCAGTCGTAGGGCAGGATCTCGGCATTGGCGTTGCGCAAGGTCGACAACAGATAGATCTTGATGTCGGTCAGCAGCACGTCCTTGTCGGCGATCTCGATGGTGTCGTTCTCGGTATGCCAGGCGATGTTGCCGCCGCAGCCGGACACCTGGTAGTAGCCCTTCTCGGCGCGCAGCGCGTCGGGCATGGTCGAGCTCAGCATGAAATAGCTCGAAATGCCGATGTTGTTGAACGAGTAGTCGCCGGCCTGGTTGGGGCGCTTGGTCTTGGCCTCGGTGCCGGTGACCTCGCGGATCACGTCGGTGACGTGGCTCTCGACCTCGCTCATCGCCGTGGTCTGGTGATACGAGGTCGCCCAGCGGCAGCCCGGCGAATCGCAGTCGATCTGGGCGACGCAGTCCTCGTCCAGGTCCCGGGCGAAATGGTCGGCGAACCAGGTCGATCCGGCATAGCGCCCGGTCGAATGCCCCGGCCACCAGGCGATGCGCACCGAACGGCCCAGGCTCTTGCGGTGCTTCCACAGTACCCGCGCCATTTCCAGCATGGTGGCGTCGCCGGTGGCGTTGTCGCCCACGCCGACGTCCCAGGAATCGAGATGGCCGTGCACGAACACGAACTTGCCGGGCTCGCGCGCGCCGGGGATGGTCACCACCGGCACCTTCTGGCGGAACCAGCCCTCCTGCATCTCGGTCACCACCCGGCCGCGCTTGCCGGCCTCGGCCAAGGCGACGATCGCCTTGCCGTCGGGGTTGTTGACCGCCGCCACCGCGATCTTGGGCTTGCGCGGCAGGTCGTCCAGATCGGGCGAGCCCCAGATGGTGGTGCAGGTGCCCCAGTGGATGTCGACGCCGGGGTTGACCGGGATGACGCCCACCGCGCCCTGCTCCTCCAGCAAGGAGCAGGTGCCGGGATTGGCGAAGCCGTCCATGATGACGATGCGGCCCTTGGCCTTGGCCAGCGCCGCCTTGCCGTCGACGAAGATCTCCTCGGGGTTGCGGGTGTAGGAGCGCATGGTGTGCGGATTGGTGCGCAGGTAGACCAGCTCGGCCTCGACGCCGCCGGGCACGCTCAGGCTCATCGACGGCGGCTTGGCGCGGAAGGACTGGTTGCCGACCACGACCGACGCCCCGAGCGGGATCGAAAGGTAGATCTCGGGCTCGTGCACCTCGACCGGCACGCCGAGGCGCTTGAGGATGGCGGTGAGGTGGTCGACGCCGCCGTTGACGTCCTCGGGCCGCCAGCGCGGCATCTGGGCGTAGGCTTCGATCAGCGCCCAGGGTTCGGCCAAGGCGATGTCGGCCAGGATCTTGCGTTCGGTGTCGTTCATCGGCGGTCTCGTCGGCGGTGGCGGCAGCGGTTGCGGGCGTATCGGCGGACGAAACGCTGTTGCGTCGTCCGCATCGAACTCTAGGCCCGGGGGCGAGGGCGGGGCAAGAAAGCAGTTGCCAAGGGCGAAACGCCGTCCTCAAATATTCCCGCTGTCGAAAACCTGTTTCGACATGTGAAACGAGGCCCGATGCGCCACGGGGCGCCGGTCGGACCAGGGAGAGGGGAACATCATGACCACACGTCGTCGTTTCATCGCCGGATTGGCCGCGGGCACCGGCGCCGCCGCAGCGTTGCCGGGCATGCCGGCCTTGGCCCAGGCCGCGGGCGACCGCGTGCGCAAGCTGGTGCTCTACTCCGATCCGCAGGCCTCGGCGCCGGCCGCCTACCAGGCGGCGCTGCTGGTGGCGCAGACCTGGCGCCAGCTCGGGCTCGAGGTCGACGTCCGGCCGACGCCGCGCCAGCAGCACAGCCAGATCGTGTGGTTCGAGCGCGAGCGCTGGGACACCACCATGTGGCGCATGGTCGGACGGCCCGAGCGTTCGGACCCCGACGAACTGATCTTCAACCTGTTCCATTCCACCACCGCCAAGGCCGGCTTCAATTTCGTCGGCTACAACAACCCCGACTACGACAAGCTGGCCGAGGCCCAGCGCGGCGCCACCGACCAGGCCAAGCGCAAGGAGCTGGTGCTGCAGGCCCAGGCCATGATCGACCGCGACCAGCCCTATGCCTTCCTGGTCCACCCCTTCAACATCGCCGCGTTCAACAAGACGGTGTGGGACCCGAAATCGATCGTGGTCCAAAGCGGGGTCGGCATCCGCAATCTGTGGACCTTCATCGGCGCCACGCCGCTGGGCCAGCGCAAGGACATGGTGCTGAACGCGCGCTTCAACCTGATCGCGCTCAGCCCGCTCTACATCTCGGGCGCGACCGATTCCTGGGTCACCGATTTGATCTGGGACCGCATCGCGCGGGTCGGCCCCGACGGCCTGCCGCGGCCGTGGGCGGCGGAGAAGATCGAATGGGCCGGCGAGAAGGCGGTCGACGCCACCATCCGCGCCGGCATGAGCTGGCACGACGGAAGGCCGGTGACGGTCGACGACGTGATCTTCTCCTTCGAGGCGCCGGCGCGCGGCGACAAGGTGCCGATGTACCGGCCCTTCGTCGTCGACATCGACAAGGTCGAGCGCACCGGCGAGCGCACCGTGCGCTTCCACTTGAAGCGCCCCAACGCCTCGTTCATCACCTCCTCGCTGGCCAAGATCAACCTGGTGCCCAAGCACATCTGGGAACCGGTCCTGGCCGACCTCGCCAACAAGCCCGAGAACGTCGACCAGCTGAAGGAACCCTCGACCGTCGGCTCGGGCCCGTTCAAGCTGGCGCGGGCGCGGTTCAACGAGGAGATCGTGCTCGAGCGCTTCGGCGCGCATTGGGCGGCGCCGAAGATGGAGCGTTGGATCCTGCGCATCATCCCCAACCCCGAGGCCACCATCGGCATGATGCGCTCGGGCGAGCTCAACTTCCTCGGCGACTACGGCGGCGATCCCGAAGTGCTGGAGAAGCTGACCAAGGACGTGCCGGCGATCCAGATGGCGCCCGAGACCGACATCGGCTTCGAGTTCGTGGCCTTCAACCACCGCCGCAAGCCGTTCGACGAGCCGGCCTTCCGCCGCGCGCTGTCGCTGGCGCTGGACCGCAACGTCATGGTGCAGGCGGCGTGGAACGGCTACGCCGTGACCGCCAACTCGCATGTCTCGCCGGCGCTCAAGTTCTGGCATTCGAGCGCGGTCGACAATCCCAAGACCGGCGTGCCGCAGGCCAGGGAAATCCTGGCCCAGGCCGGCTATCGCACGGTCGACGGCAAGCTGCACTATCCCGCCGGCCGCAAGGAGGACCTCAAGCCGGGCGAGTAGCGGTCGCGCATCCTAGCCGGGACATCGGGAAATGGCGTTCCTTGGGCGGCGCCTGCTGCACAGCCTGTTCGTGCTGTGGGCGGTGGTGACCATCCTGTTCCTGATGTTCCGGCTGATGCCGGGCAATCCGCTGGCGGCCTACATCAACGAGACCATGACCGAGGACCAGCAGGAAGCGATGCTGCGTCAGTTCGGTCTCGATCGGCCGCTGTGGGAGCAGTACCTGATCTATATCGGCAATCTGTTGTCGGGCGAACTCGGACTGTCCTTCCACCAGCGCAAGCCGGTGTGGGACATCCTGATGGCGGCGTTTCCCAACTCGATCGTGCTGACCGTCACCGGGCTGAGCTTGGCCTACGTCTTCGGCGTCGTGGTCGGCGCCTTCCTGGCCTGGAAGCGCGGTACCTGGATCGAGGGCATCGGCGTGCCGCTGGTGCTGACCACGCGCGCCGCGCCCGAGTTCTGGGTCGGCATGCTGCTGCTGGCGGTGTTCAGCTTCGGCCTGGGCTGGTTTCCGGCCGGCGGCGCCAACAGCGCCGGCGCCTTCTACGACAGCGAGCTGGAGCGTTTCCTCTCGCTCGACTTCCTGCGCCATCTGACCCTGCCGGCGCTGACGCTGGCGCTTTATCTGCAGGGCCTGCCGCTCTTGCTGATGCGCTCGACCATGCTGGAGGTCATGCACGAAGACTTCGTCACCATGGCGCGGATGAAGGGGCTGTCGGAATGGCGCATCGTCATCCGCCACGCCGCCCGCAACGCGCTGTTGCCGGTGGTGACGGCGTTCGCGCTCGGGCTCGGGCTGGCGATGGGCGGCAATGTCGTGGTCGAGACCGTGTTCTCCTGGCCGGGGCTGGGCCGGCTGTTGGTGGGGGCGGTGTCGTCCTCGGACTATCCCTTGGCGCAGGGCGCCTTTCTGCTGATCTCGGGCGTGTTCGTCGTCATGAACCTGGTGGCGGACCTCGCCTATACTGCCCTCGATCCGCGGGTGAGCCATGACCGCGTCAAGTGAACCCGGCGCCTTTCTGCCCAAGGCCGAGCGTCGCGGCCTCGGGCGGATCTTGGCCGATGTCCTGGCCAAGCCGGCGCGCGATCCCTTCGCCTTGGCCGGACTTTCGATCTACCTGGTGTTCGTGCTGGTGGCGCTGTTCGCCGACCAGTTTGCCACCCACGATCCGCTGCAGATCCTGTTCCAGCCCAACGGACGTCTGGCGCGCAACCTTCCGCCCGGCGAGACCTATTGGCTCGGCACCACCCATTCCGGCCGCGACATCTATTCGCAGCTGGTCTACGGCGCCCGCGCCGCGCTGATCGTCGGCGTCACCGCCGCCATGGTGGTGGTGGCGATCGGCACCCTGATCGGGCTGCTGTCGGGCTATTTCGGCGGCTGGGTCGACGCCGTGCTGATGCGCGTTGCCGACACCGCGCTGTCGATTCCGTTCCTGCCCTTCGTCATCGTGCTGACCGCTTTCCTCAAGCCCTCGGTGTGGAACGTGGTGCTGGCGGTGGCGATCCTGCTGTGGCCCAACACCGCGCGCGTCATCCGCAGCCAGGTGCTGACCATCCGCGAGCGCGGCTATGTCGAGGCGGCGCGGGTCACCGGCGCCGGCCACGGCCGCATCCTGTTCGTGCACGTCGCGCCCAACATCCTGCCGCTGTCGTTCCTCTACGGCTCGATCGCCATCGGCTGGGCGATCCTGACCGAGGCCGCGGTCAGCTTCCTCGGTTTCGGCGATCCGCGCACCGTGTCCTGGGGCTACATGCTGCAGGACGCCTTCACCTCGCAGGCGCTGTCGCGCGGCAGCTGGCATTGGTTCGTGCCGCCGGGCCTGTGCATCGTCGTGGTGGTGGTGGCGGGCTTCTTCCTCACCCGCGGTTACGAGGAAGTGCTGTTTCCCAAGCTGCGGGACTAGGCCATGGACGTGCTGGCGGTCGAAGGACTCAAGGTCGACTACCGCACGCCGCGGGGCGCGATCCATGCCGTCGACGGCGCCAGCTTCACCGTCGGCGCCGGCCAGGTGGTGGGGCTGGTGGGCGAGTCCGGCTGCGGCAAGACCACGGTGGCGCGAGCCGTCACCGGCGTCTATCCGCGCAATGCCAGCATCGTCGGCGGCAAGATCCGCTTTCTCGGCCAGGATTTGCTGGCGCTCGATGCCGCGGCCTATCGCGCCCTGCGCTGGCGCGGCTTCGCCTTCGTGCCGCAAAGCGCGATGAACTCGCTCGACCCGGTCTATCGCGTCGGCGATCAGCTGGCCGAGGTGCTGACCGAGCGCGGCGGGCTGGGCGCGGCCGACGCCGCGCGCCGCGCCAGCGAGCTGTTCGAGCTGGTCGGGCTCAGCCCGACCCGGCTGGTCGACTATCCGCACCAGTTTTCGGGCGGCATGCGCCAGCGCGCGGCGATCGCGCTGGCGTTGGCGCTGAATCCCAAGCTGGTGATCGCCGACGAGCCGGTCACCGCGCTCGACGTCATCATCCAGCGCCAGGTGCTGGACGTGATCCGCGAATTGCAGCGCCGGCTTGGGCTGTCGATGATCCTGGTCACCCACGACATCAGCGTCGTGGCCTATGTCTGCGATCGGGTGGTGGTGATGTATGCCGGCCAGGTGGTCGAGTCCGGCAGCGCCGCCGCGGTGCTGGCGCGGCCCTTCCACCCCTACACCATGGGCCTCAACAACGCCTTTCCCGATCTGCAAAGCAGCGCCGGCCTGCTGGTGCCGATCGAGGGCGCGCCGCCCGATCTGGCGGCGCCGCCGGGCGGCTGCCGCTTCGCTCCGCGCTGTCCCTTCGTCCAGGAACGCTGCCGGGCGGAATGCCCGCCGCTGGTGCCGCTGGCCGAGGGCCAAAGCAGCGCCTGCTGGCGCGCGACCGAGGCCGAAACCTTGCGCGCCAAATCGCGCGATCCCAAGACATGGCTGCGATCGTAACCGCCCAGGGCCTGTCCAAGCACTTCCCGGTGACGCGTCGCTTGGGCGACGTGCTGGCGGGAAGGCGGCCCGTGGTGCGCGCGGTCGACGGCATTGATCTTGCGATCGCCCCCGGGGAAAGCGTCGGCCTCTTGGGCGAGTCGGGCTGCGGCAAGACCACCACTGGCCGACTGCTGCTCAAGCTCGAGACCCCCAGCGCCGGGCGGATCGCCTTCGACGGCGCCGATCTCGGCACGCTCGAGGGCGAGGCGCTGCGCGCCTTCCGCCGCCGCGCCCAGCTGGTGTTCCAGAATCCCTATGACGCGGTCAATCCGCGCTTCACCATCCTGCGTGCGTTGGCCGAACCGCTGATCAACGCCGGCATCGACCGCGCCGAGCACGAGGACCGCATCCAGCGCGCGCTGGCGCGCGTACACCTTCCCGAGGCGGCACGCTTTGCCCATCTCTATCCGCACCAGCTGTCGGGCGGGCAGCTGCAGCGCGTGGTGCTGGCCCGGGCGCTGGTGCTGGAGCCGCAATTCCTGGTCGCCGACGAGCCGGTGTCGATGCTCGACGTCAGCGTCCGCGCCGGTGTGCTCAACGTCATGCGCGAAGTGCGCGACACCATGAACCTGGCCGCGGTCTACATCTCGCACGACCTGGCGTTGGTGCGCTATGTCTGCGCGCGCACGCTGGTGATGTATCTCGGCCGCGTGGTCGAGGACGGGCCGACCGAAAGCGTGGTGCGCGATCCGCAGCACCCCTATACCCGCGCCTTGGTCAAGGCGGTGCCGGTGCCGCATGTCGACCAGTCGCGCGATCCGCTGCCGATTTCCGGCGGCGTGCCCGATGCGCGCGATCCGCCATCCGGCTGCCGTTTCCGCGATCGCTGCCCGCGCGCGGTGGCGCGCTGCGCCGAAAGCGAACCCGAGTTGCGCCCGCGCGCCCCCGGCCATCGTTCCGCCTGCCACCTGGATTGAAGACCATGTCGCAAGATCCCCTTCGCCTCGCCCGTCCCGCCGTTCCGCCGGCCTACACCATCGCCGCGGTCGACCGCGCCATCGCGCTGTTGGAGCTGCTGGCCGATCATCCCCATGCCGGCGTCACCCAGCTGGCCAAGCTGGCCGGCTCGACCAAGAGCCAGGTGTTCCGGCTGCTGCATACGCTGGAGCGCCGCCGCTTCGTGCGCAAGGACAACGCCCAGCGCAGCTATGCGCTCGGCCTCGGCGCATTGCTGCTGGGCGAGCGGGCGCGGCTGCACACCGACCTGATCCGCCTGGCCCAGGGCCATCTCGACGCGCTGGCCGACGCCACGCGCGAGAACATCTATCTCACCATCCGCGACGGGCTGTCGGCGGTGTGCGTCGACATGCGCCATTCGCCGCAGCCGCTGCGGCTCTATGCCGAGGTCGGGCGGGCGGCGCCGCTGCATGTCGGTGGCGGACCCAAGCTGCTGCTGGCCTTCGCCCCCGACGAGGTGATCGAGGCCGTGCTCAAGCGGCCGTTAACCCGCTTCACCAACCGCACCGAAGTCAGCGCCGCCAGCCTGCGGCGGGCGCTGGCGGCGATCCGTCAGGCCGGCGCCAACGAAAGCCATGGCGATCTCGACTCCGACGCCTTTTCCTTCGCCGCGCCGGTGCGCGACCTCGGCGGCGGGGTGATCGCCGCGCTCAGCATCGCCGGCCCCAATTCGCGCCTGACCCAGGCCGCGGCCACACGCTATCGCGCGCTGGTCGCAAGCCATGCCAGCGCGCTGTCGCGCGAGCTTGGCGCGCCGCCGGTGGTGACGCCGCCGGGCGCACCGATCCAGCTTGCTACCGCCACCCGTGCCAAGGGACGACGCTCATGACCGATCATCTGCCGGCGATCCTCAAGGACGTCGCCATCGATTTTCCCTGGGAGCTGGTCGAACGCTTCGCCCAGTTCCCGCGCTGGAAGCCCGAGGACGTCAACGCTTCCTGCGACATGATGGTCGAACGGCTGAAGAAGCACGGCGTGCCGGTGACGGTGCACGAGCCCGAGTTGCATCTCAGCATTCCCTACGAGGCCTCGGTCGCGGCCGAGGGCAAGACCTACCGCGCCAAGCCGCCGGCCTATTCCAAGAGCATGCCCCAGGGCCTGGAGGGCGAACTGGTCTACGTTCCGGCCAGCTACGCCAAGTCGGTCGGCACACTGATGCAGAAGAACCAGGTGGCCGAGCTGTCCAAGCCCGAACGCATCCGCGGCAAGATCGTGATCTCGGAAGGCTTCGCCTTCCCGCACAAGATCCACGAGTTCGAACAATCGGGCGCGATCGGCGTGATCGCGGTCAACCCCGGGGTCGACATCCATTGGGGCATCTGCACCTCGATCTGGGGCACGCCCGACCTGGACGACCTGCCGCGCAAGCCGGCGATCCCGGTGGTGGCGGTCAACAACCCCGACGGCAAGACGCTGATTGCGCTGGCCGAGCGCGGCGGGCGGGCGATGCTGCGCTCGCGCCTCGACGAGGGCTGGTTCCGCCAGAAGCTGCCGGTGGTCGAGATTCCGGGCAAGGCGCGGCCCGAGGAGTTCGTGCTGCTGCACGGCCATTACGATTCCTGGGACGTCGGCATCGGCGACAACGCCACCGGCAACGCCACGCTGCTGGAAGTGGCGCGCGTCTTGTGGAAGCACCGCGACAAGATGGCCAATCGCGGCGTGCGCATCGCCTGGTGGCCGGGGCATTCGACCGGGCGCTACGCCGGCTCGACCTGGTTCGCCGATGCCTTCGCCATCGACATCGACGAGAACTGCGTGGCGCAGATCAATTGCGATTCTCCGGGCTGCCGCTGGGCGACGGTGTTCAAGGACGTGTCGTGGATGAAAGAGGCCGAGGGCATCGCCCAGGCCGTGATCAAGGAGGTCACCGGACTCGATTCCCACGGCGAGCGTCCGCACCGCGCCGGCGATTACGCCTTCAACAACATCGGCGTCTCCAGCCTGTTCATGCTCAGCTCGACCATGCCCGACGCCTTGCGCGAGCAGAAGGGCTACTACGCCGTCGGCGGCTGCGGCGGCAACATCGCCTGGCACACCGAGAACGACACCATCGACATCGCCGACCGCGACATCATGCTGCGCGACATCAAGGTCTATCTGGCGGCGGCCTATCGCATCGCCGAAGCCGAGGTGCTGCCGTTCGACTGGCGCGCCATCGCCGCCGAGTTCGAGCAGACCATCGCCCGCTACCAGGCGGCGGCGGGGGATCGCTTCGATCTCGCGCCGGCGGCGGCGGCGGCGAGCGAACTCAAGCAGGCGCTCGACCGTCTCCATGCTGGAATCGCCGCCAAGCGCGTGCCGGCGGCGGCGGCCAATCGCGTCGTCAAGCGCCTGGCGCGCATCCTGGTGCCGATCAACCATACCCGCGGCGCCCGCTTCCGCCACGATCCGGCGGTGCCGGTGCCGCCCTTGCCCGGCATCGCGGTCTGCGCCGATCTCGGCCAGTACCCGGGGGCGCGGCTCGGCTTCGCGCTGACCCAGGCGATGCGCGGCCGCAACCGGCTGGTGGCGGCGCTGCGCGAAGCGCGGCGCCTGGTCGAGGAGGCCGGCGCCTGATGTCGGCCCGGCCGCGCCCGGGCGCGGATCCGATCGCCACCCAGCTGGTCAAGGGCGCGCTGCGCTCGGCCCAGCTGGAGATGGAGACGCTCCTGGCGCGCACCGCGATGTCGGCCTTCATCCGCGAGAAGAAGGATTTCTTCGTCGCCCTGTTCGGGCCCGCGGGCGAGATGGTGGTCGGCACCAGCATTCCGATCTTCGGCGGCATGATCGAGCCGGTGCTGGAGCACTATCCGCGCGCCGAGATGCAGCCGGGCGATCTCTACTGGTACAACGACTGCTACGCCTCCAAGGGCGCGGTCAGCCATTCGCCCGACCAGGTGTTCATCGCACCGGTGTTCGCCGAGGGCCAGCTTTCGGGCTTCGCCCTGTCCTGGGCGCATTTCAACGACATCGGCGGGCTGCGGCCGGGTTCGCTCTCGCCCGACGCCACCGACATCTTCCAGGAAGGCATCATCGTGCCGCCGATCCGGCTGGTGCGCGCGGGCGAGACCAACCAGGACGCGCTCAGGGTGTTCGTGCGCAATTCGCGCTTTCCGCACATGGTCACCGGCGACATCCGCGCCGCCACCGCGGCGGTGCGGCTGGGCGAGCGGCGCTTGGGAGAGATGTTCGCGCGCTTCGGCCGCGCCTCCGTGCTGGAGGCCTTCGCCGCGCTGATCGCCGAGACCCGCGGCGTGGTGGCGCGGCGCATGCGCGACACCGTGCCGCCCGGGCGCTACGCCTTCGCCGAGGCGGTCGACAGCGACGGCCAAGGCCACGGACCGTTCGCCATCCGCATGGCGCTGGAAGTCGGCAACCGCGCCGTGCTCGATGCCTCGGCCAGCGACGACCAGGCGCCGGGGCCGATCAATTTCATCATGCATCCCGACGTGCCCAAGCTGGTGCTGGGAATTTATTTCCTGTCCGACGAGCCCTCGGCGCTGCTCAATCACGGCGCGCTGGCGGCGCTGGACGAAGTCAAGACCAGGCCCGGCAGCCTGCTGGCGCCGCGCTTTCCGGCGCCGCTCGGACAGCGCGGCATGACGCTGATGCGCACCAGCGCCGCCTGCCTGGGCCTGCTCGCCGTCGCCACCGGCGGCAAGGCGGTCGCCTCCGGCAATGTCTACGTCATCTATTACTTGCGTGGCATCGCCGATGCCGCCGGCACGCGCTTCCTGCTGACCGACGGCATCGCGGTCGGCTATGGCGCGCGCGCCTTCGCCGACGGCATCGACGCGGTCTATCTGGTGGCCAACGAGAACTACCCGGCCGAGTTCATGGATCTGAGCTATCCGGTGCGCCTCTTGCGCTATGCCATCAATCCCGATTCCGGCGGCCCCGGCCGCTGGCGCGGCGGCTGCGGCGTGATCCGCGAGATCGAGGTGCTGGCCGAGGAGGCGATGCTGTCGATCCGCATCGACGGCGTCACCAACCCGCCCTGGGGCGTCGGCGGCGGCCTCAACGGCCGCGGCGGGCGCTGCACGGTCAATCCCGACCGGCCCGACCGGCGCGAGGTGGCGCCGGTCAGCGACGGCACGGTGGTGCGCAGGGGCGATGTCGTCCGCATCGAGACCGGCGGCGGCGGCGGCTTCGGCCATCCCTTCGAGCGCGAGCCCGCGCGCGTGCTGGCCGACGTGCTGGGCGGCTTCGTCTCGGTCGAATCGGCGCGGGCCGATTACGGCGTGGCGCTGACCAAGGACGGAAGCGCCATCGACGCCGCGGCCACGGCCGCGCTGCGGCGGACGCGGACGCCGGCGGCGCTGTTCCACCGCAAGGTCTATCGCGAGCGGATGGAGTAGGTCATGGCGGCTTGCGACGCGGTCACGCTCGAGATCGTGCGCGGCGCGCTGCGCGCGGCGCAGGCCGAGACCGAGGCGCTGCTGGAACGCACCGCCATGTCGGACGTCATCCGCGAGAAGAAGGACTATTTCACCGGCTATTTCGGGCCCGAGGGCAAGCTGATCACGGGCACGCCCTTGCCGCTGTTCGGCCACATCATCCGGCCGATCCTGCGCCAGTTCCCGGCCGAGACCATGCGGCCGGGCGATCTCTACTGGTACAACGACTGCTACGCTTCGGACGGCGGCGTCAGCCATCTCAACGACCAGGTGTTCGCGGCACCGGTGTTCTGCGAGGGCAAGCTCTCGGGCTTCGCCCAGTCCTGGGCGCATTTCACCGACATCGGCGGCATGCGCCCGGGCTCGATGTCGCCCGACGCCACCGAGATCTTCCAGGAAGGGCTGATGGTGCCGCCGGTGCGGCTCTATCGCGAAGGCAAGCTCAACGCGGAGCTGTTCCGCATCTTCATCCGCAATTCGCGTTTTCCCCAACAGCTGCAGGGCGACACCCGCGCCCTGATCGCGGCGGTGCGGCTGGGCGAGAAGCGGCTGTTGGAGCTGTTCGCGCGCTTCGGCCGCGATTCGGTGTTGGACGCCTTCGCCAAGCTCGATCTCCAGACCGAGGCCCATGTCCGCAAGCGGCTGCGGACGCTGTTCCCGCCCGGCCGCAGCAGCTTCGTCGAGGCGGTCGAAAGCGACGGCCATGGCAACGGACCGTTCAAGCTGCGGCTGGCGATCGACGTCGCCGACAACGGCATCGTCGTCGATGCCACCGCCACCGACGATCAGGCACCGGGGCCGATCAACTGGCTGATGAACCCGGCGGTGCCGCAAATGATCTTCGGCATCTTCCTTTCGGGCGAAGACCCGACGCTGATGCTGAACGAGGGCTTGATGCATGCCATCGACGAGGTGCGCTTGCGCCCGGGCAGCCTGCTCAAGCCCGATTTCCCGGCGCCGCTTGGCCAGCGCGGCCTGACCATGGTGCGCATGGTCAGCGCCTGCAACGGCCTGATGTGCGCGGCCAGCGGCGGCGAGGCCGGGGCCGGCATCGCCTCCTATGCGCTCTGGTATCTGCGCACCACCGATCCCGCCAGCGGCGAGACCCTGCTGATGAACGACGGCGTGGCCGTCGGTTTCGGCGGGCGTCCCCAGGCCGACGGCCATGACGCGGTCTATTTCGTGGCGCAAGAGAACAACCCGGCGGAATACCTCGACCAGCTCTATCCGGCGCGGCTGTTGCGTTACGCCATCAACCGCGATTCCGGCGGCGCCGGGCGCCATCGCGGCGGCTGCGGCGTGATCCGCGAGATCGAGTGGCTGGGACCCGACGCCATGCTGGCCAACCGGCTGTCGGGCACGATCTTCCCGCCCTGGGGAGTCAAAGGCGGCAAATGCGGCGGCAAGGGGCGGGTGGTGCTGAATCCCGGCCGAGCGACGGAACGCGTGTTGCCGCCGATCGGCGACGGCACGACGGTGCGCAAGGGCGACGTCATCCGCATCGAGACCGGCGGCGGCGGCGGCTGGGGCGATCCGTTCGCGCGCGAGCCCGAACGCGTGCTGGCCGACGTGCTGGGCGGCTTCGTCTCGGAACGATCGGCGCGCGCCGATTACGGCGTGGCGCTGGCGGCCGACGGGCGCTCGGTCGACGCCGCCGCCACCCGCAAGCTGCGTTCGAATCCACCCCCCGTGCGCATGTTCCATCAAGGCGAGTATGTCGATGCCCTCTCCTGATCCCTCCCGCTCCGCCGCCGTGGCGATCGATGTCGGCGGCACCTTCACCGACGTCACCCTGCTCGACCGCAACAGCGGCCGGGTGTGGAACGCCAAGACGCCGTCCACTCCGGACGATCCCTCGCGCGCCTTCATGGACGGGATCGACCAGGCGCTGGCGCTGGCCGGCATCGGCCCCGAGGCGCTGGGCCACGTCTTTCATGGCACCACCGTCGCCACCAACTTGATCCTCGAAGGCAAGGGCGCCGAAGCGGCGCTGCTGACCACGGCGGGCTTCCGCCATGTGCTCGAAATCGGTCGCCACGACATTCCGCGCAAGGCCAACATGTATTCCTGGATCAAGCCGAAGCGGCCGGTGCCGCCCGAGCGCATCCACGAAATCGCCGGCCGGCTCGATGCCGACGGCAAGGAAATCCAACCGTTAGACGAGGCGGCGGTGCGCGCGGCGGCGCGCGCCATCGCCAAGCAAGGCATCCGCGCCATCGCCATCTGCTTCCTGCATTCCTACGCCAACCCAGCGCACGAGCGCCGTGCGCGCGAATTGGTGCGGGCGGAACTGCCCGATGCGCTGGTCTCGATCTCGGCCGAGGTGCTGCCGGTGTTCCGCGAATACGAACGCAGCATGGCGACCATCCTCAACGTCTACGTCATGCCGGCGGTCTCGACCTACGTCGCGCGGCTCTCGGACCGGCTCAAGGCGCGCGGCGTGCCGGGACCGCTGTTGCTGATGAAGTCGAACGGCGGCGTCGCCAGCGCCGCCACCGCCAGGCGCGAGCCGGTGCAGACCGCGCTGTCGGGGCCGGCGGCCGGCGCCATGGGCGCGGCGCATATCGGCGCGCTGTCGGGCCATCGCAACCTGATCAGCATCGATATCGGCGGCACCTCGGCCGACATCTGCCTGATCCAGGACGGCCAGCCCGGCGCCACGGTCGAAGGCCGGGTGGGCGAATGGCCGCTGACCCTGCCGATGGTCGACATCGTCACCATCGGCGCCGGCGGCGGCTCGATCGCGCGCGTCACCGAAGCCGGCGCGCTGACCGTCGGTCCGCACAGCGCCGGCGCGGTGCCGGGACCGGCCTGCTATGGCCGCGGCGGGATCGAGCCGACCGTGACCGACGCCAACCTGCTGCTCGGCCGGCTGACGCCGAAATTGCTCGACGGCCGGCTGACGCTGGATCGCGAGGCCTCCAAGCGCGCCGTCGCCGACAAGATCGCCAAGCCGCTGGGTCTCGATCCGGCCGCGGCGGCACGCGGCATGCTGTCGATCATCGACAACAACATGGTCGGCGCGATCCGCGTGGTGTCGGTCGAGCGCGGCCACGACCCGCGCGATTTTGCGCTGCTGCCCTTCGGTGGCGCGGGACCTTTGCACGCCACGGCCCTGGCGCGGCTTTTGGGCGTTCGCACCATCGTCGTGCCGGCGGCGCCGGGCGTGCTGTCGGCGCTGGGGCTCCTGGTTTCGAACCTCAAGTCGGAATTTGCCCGCACCTATCTGCAACGCCCGCCCGATTACGACCGTGCCGGGATGGAAGCGGTCTATACCGATTTGGAACGCGCCGCGCGCGAATGGCTGGCCGAGGAGGCGGTGCCGGAATCGGGCCGCGCCATCGCTCGCATGGCGGCCTTGCGCTATGTCCACCAGGGCTTCGAGCTGACCGTGCCGTGGTCGGGCGTCGAAGGCACGATCGAGGCCTTCCACCGCCTGCACGAGCGGCTTTACACCTTCGCCCAGCCCGATACCCCGGTCGAGATCGTCACCCTGCGGGTCACCGCCACCGGCAGCCTGCCGCGGCCGGCACCCTTGGAACTGCCCAAGGCCGGGCCGATCGACGCCGCGCGCATCGACCGCCAGAAGGTCGATTTCGACGGCCAGCCGATCGAGACCCCGGTCTACGACCGCAATCGCCTGGGTGCCGGCGCGCGCATCAAGGGCCCTGCCATCCTGGTGCAGCTCGATACCACCACCCTGGTCTATCCCGGCCAGGAGGGCGAGGTCGACCGCCATGGCTGCCTGGTCTTGCGCGAGACCGCGTGAGAGCCAAGGCCGGGATTGACCGGCCGGCCGGATTGGTTTCGAATTCACCTATGTCGTGGGGGGAACTGCCATGTCGTTGCGATCTCTGCTGGCCGCCGTGCTGCTCGCGGGCGGCTTGATCGTGTCCCAGGCCCAAGCCCAACAGGCGCGGCCGCTGGTCGATCTGGCCTGGCTCAAGGCCCAGGCCGGCAAACAGGGCGTGGTGGTGCTGGACGCCTCGGGCAACGCCGCCGCTTTCGCCCAAGGCCATATCCCGGGCGCCGTGTTCACCGATTTCGCCGCCAAGGATGGCTGGCGGGTCGACCGCCAGGTCGGCGACAAGAAGGCCATCGGCCAACTGCCCGAGATCGCGCATCTCGAAAAGCTGATCGGAAGCATGGGCATCGGCAATCAGGACCATGTCGTGGTGGTCTCGGCTGGCCGCAGCGCCGGCGACGTCAGCGTGGCGGCACGGATCTACTGGACGTTCAAGCTGCTGGGCCACGATCGGGTCTCGATCCTGGACGGCGGCATGGTGGGCTATCTCAAGGACAAGGCCAATCCGCTGGAAAAAGGCATGGGCGCGGCGCCCGCGGCCAAGGCCTTCAAGGCCAATTATCGGCCCGAGATGCGCGCCAGCGCCGACGAGGTCAAGGGCGCGCTGGGCGGCGGCACGGCCCTGCTCGACTTCCGGCCCCAGGACCAGTTCGTCGGCATCAACAAGGCAAGCAGCGTCCAGCGCCACGGCACGCTGCCGGGCGCGGTCAACGTGCCGGGCGAATGGGCCACGCGCGACGGCGGCGGCGAGTTGCGCTCGATCGAAGGCCTGAAATCGCTCTACGCCCTTCAGCAGGCGCCGGCCGAAGGCAACGCCATCGCCTTCTGCAACACCGGCATCTGGGCCTCGCTGGGATGGTTCGTCAATTCCGAACTGCTCGGCAACAAGCAGACCAAGATGTATGACGGTTCGATGTCGGATTGGACCATCGACGCGGCCGCGCCGATGGTGCGCAAGGTCAAGCTCGATTGAAGCTGTGCCCTCGGGACTTCTCGCCGGAAACATATTCGGATAATACTAACTATCCGAAGGGGAGAGTTGCAATGACCGAGACCGCCGCCAAGGCCGATTCCGCCAACGCCAAGACCATGACCATCCTGGTGTCGAAAGGCTCGCTGGACTGGGCCTATCCGCCCTTCATCCTCGGCACCACCGCGGCGGCGATGGGGGTCAAGGTCAACATGTTCTTCACTTTCTACGGCCTCGGCCTGCTGCTGAAGGATCTCGACCTCCAGGTCTCGCCCTTGGGCAATCCGGCGATGAAGATGCCGATGATGGGCATGCATATCGGCCTGCCCAACCTGGCGGCGGCCTTGCCGGGCTGCGAGGCGGCAGCCAGCGTGATGATGAAGAACCTGATCAAGCGGAAGGGCGTGGCCTCGATCCCCGAACTGCGCGAGGCCGCGGTCGAGGCCGACATCACCCTGATCGGCTGCCAGATGACGATGGACCTGTTCGAATACACCCGCGACGACATGATCCCGGGCATCGAGATCGGCGGCGCCGCGACCTTCATGGAGAAGGCACTCAAATCCGATATCAGCCTGTTCATTTGAATCCCGAGGAACCTGCGACCATGGCCGACCAAACGCTCGACGCCAAGGGGCTGAGCTGCCCTTTGCCGATTCTCCGCACCAAAAAGGCGCTCAAGGACGTGCCGGCAGGCGGCACGCTGGAAGTGCTGGCGACCGACCCCGGCTCGGTCGCCGACATGGCGGCGTTCTGCCGTACCACCGGCAACGAGCTGGTGGAATCCGGCCAAGACAAGGACGTGTTTCGCTTCGTCATCCGCAATCGGGGCTGAAGGTACGGCGCTAGGGCATGATCGATCTGTCTTGAACCATAGAGTTCAAGACAGATCGTGAATCATGCCCTTGCCAAAACCGGTTCGGCTTGTTGTCATGGGTGCGGGGTGCGCGGCGATCGGGCCGCGTCCCGCGAGGAGAAATACCATGACCATGCGGGGAATCGGCGCGGCGCTCGTGGCCGCCGGCCTGGCCGCGCTTCCGGCGGCGGCGATGGAAGTCAAGACCACCACCTTCAAGCCCAACGGCATGCTGGACATCGCCCAGGTGTTCAAGGGCTTCGGCTGCGAGGGCGGCAACCGCTCGCCGGCGCTGAGCTGGTCGGGCGCGCCGGCCGCGACCAAGAGCTTCGCCGTCACCGCCTACGATCCCGACGCGCCGACCGGCAGCGGCTGGTGGCATTGGCTGGTGATCAACATTCCGGCCTCGGTCACGGCGCTGGCCGAGAACGCGGGTTCGGGCGCGGGCCTGCCCGCGGGCGCGGTTCAGACCCGGACCGATTTCGGCGCGGCGGGATATGGCGGCCCGTGCCCGCCCAAGGGCCACGGCACGCACCGTTACATCTTCACCGTGCACGCGCTGTCGGCCGAAAAGATCGAGGTTCCGGCCGAAGCCAGCGCGGCCCTGGTCGGCTACATGCTGAATGCCAACATCCTGGCCAAGGCCAGCGTCACCGGCGAATACCGCCGCGACTGAGCAGCTTTACGAAAAAGGACCGCCGGCGAAGTCGTCTTCGCCGGCGGCAATATTTCAGGCTCGATTACTTGACGACATCGACGCCGGCCTTGGCCACCACGCCGTCCTGGTCCGAGGTCACGCCCGAGACGCCGATGCCGCCGACGATCTTGCCGCCGACCATGATCGGCAGGCCGCCTTCGACCACCGAAGCTCCGCGCAGGCCCATCACCCGGGTGCCGGCGCCGCCGCCAGCCACCAGATCCTGGAACACCTTGGTCGAACGGCGATAGATCGCCGCCGAGACCGCCTTGTCGATCGCCACCTGGACGCTGGCGTTCTGGGTGCCGTCCATCTTTTCGTAGGCCACCAGGAAACCGTGATTGTCGACCACGGCGATGGCGACCGGCCACTTGTTCTTGGCGGCCTCGGCCTGGCCGGCGGCGATCGCCGCCTTGGCCTGGGCCAGATTGACGGTGGTGCCGTATTCCGGCACCTGGGCCGCGGCCGTCATCGACCACAGCGCCGCGCCTGCGACCATCGCTCCGTACACGATCTTCATGACATTTCCCCCTTTGGATGCGGTGCCCCCGCGGGTGGGAAAGCTAGCAGATTGCAGGGGCGCGGCAATCGACAAGTCGGCGGCCGTGACGCAAAAGCCGCTTTCGCCCGGCAACGGCGGTGATTAGTATCGGCCGCAAATTTCGACAGGGGGACTTACCATGGACACTCGCCGCACCGCGATCGTGCTGGCTGCGCTCGGCACGGCCTTGGGCCTTTCGACCGTCGCCGCAGCCCAGTCGCAATACCCCGAACGGCCGATCAAGATGATCGTGCCCTGGGCGGCGGGCGGCGATACCGACAACATCTTCCGCCCCTTCGCTGCCGAGCTGCAAAAGCAGCTAGGTCAGCCGGTGGTGATCGCCAATGTCACCGGAGCTTCAGGCACCGCGGGCGCGCGCGAGGCCCGCAATTCGCCGGCCGACGGCTACACGCTCTATGCCGTGCACGACTACATCCACCTGACCTATTACGCCGGCATCAGCGACGTGAAGTACACCGATTTCGAGCCGATCTGCCTGGTCGCCGCCACGCCCTCGGTGCTGACCGCCAGCCCGAAGACGCCGTGGAAGAGCTGGCAGGACCTGGCCGAGGACGCCAAGAAGCGCCCCGGCCAGATCACGGTCGGCGCGACGCTGGGATCGACCAGCCACATCTTCCCGGCGATGATCGAGAAGGCCTCGGGGGTCAAGTTCAAATACGTCTCCTACGAGGGCCTGGCGCCGCGCATGAACGCCATCCTCGGCGGCCATGTCGATCTGACCGATTCCAACCTGACCCAGAAAGGCTCGGTCGAGGCCGGGTTGCTGAAGTTCATCGCCATCGCCAGCGAACAGCGCACGCCCGAGGCGCCCAACGTGCCGACGCTGAAGGAATTGGGCATGAACATCGTCTACGAAGTGGTGCGCGGCGTGATGGCGCCGAAGAATACCCCCGCGGCGGTGCGCCAGCGGCTCGATCAGGCCTGCACCAAGGCGGTGACCGAGCCGGCCTTCGCCGCCTCGATGAAGGCCCAGGGAACGGCGGTGGCGCACAAGAACAGCGCCGACTACGCCAAGTTCCTGGACAAGATCGACGGCGACAACAAGGCGATCATGGCGGATCTCAATTTGCTCAAGCGCTGAGCGTCAGGTCGTGGCCCCCGCCTAGTTTCCGCTTCATGCCGCTCGGTCGCGACGGCATCGCCGGGCTGATCGCGGCCGCGCTCGGCTTGGTGCTGTTCGTCCAGACTTTCGCCTTTCCGCAAATGCCGCTGGTGCCGGTCGGTCCCGGGTTCTACCCGCGCATCGTGCTGGCGGCGATGGTGCTGGCGGGCGCGGGGTTGGCGCTGCAGGACTGGCGGGCGCGGCGCGGGGCCGGTGCGGAGGCCGAGCCGCTGCGCTTGAGTCTGCCCGGCCGGTTGGTTCTGGCCGGGTTCGCCATCGTCGCGGCCTATTGCGCGCTGTTGCCGGTGCTGGGCTATCGGCTGGCGACGCTCCTGTTCGTGGCCATCTTCCAGGCGGCGCTGGAATGGCCGCGGCAGGCGCGGGATTGGGTTTGGCTGGCGGGGGTGGCCTTGGCGACGACGGTGGTCACTTATCTGATGTTCGAATCCTACCTGCTGGTGCTGCTGCCGCGCGGCAGCCTGACCGGCTGGTAGCGGGTCACGGCACGGCACCATGATCGATCTCCTGGCCAACGGCCTGGTGCAGATCGTGCAGTGGAAATATCTGCTGCCGCTGCTGCTCGGCACTGTGGCCGGGGTGATCGGCGGCGCGCTGCCGGGCGTGACCATCACCCTGACCATCATCGTCGTGCTGCCCTTCACCTTCGGGCTCGATCCGCTGCAGGGCCTGGCGGCGATGACCGGGGTCTATGTCGGCGGCTCGGCCGGCGGCCTGGTCACCGCTTGCCTGCTCGGCATTCCCGGCACGCCTTCGGCCATCGCCACCACTTTCGAGGGCTTTCCGATGGCGCGCGGCGGACAGCCCGGACGCGCGATTTGGCTGGGGGTGTGGGCGTCGTTCTTCGGCGGCCTGATCGGCGGCGCCTTCCTGATCCTGGTCACCGGGCCCTTGGCCAAGATCGCGCTGGCCTTCGGGCCGTGGGAGTATTTCTCGCTGTTCATCCTGGCGATGGCGATGGTGGCGGGCCTAGCCGAGGCCTCGCTGCTCAAGGGCGTGATCGCCACCGCCATCGGACTTCTGATCACGGTCATCGGCACCGATCCGATCATGGCGGTGCCGCGCTTCAATTTCGGCAGCGAGTTCATCGGCGCCGGCTTTCCCTTCCTGCCGGTGCTGATCGGCATCTTCGCCTTCGCTCAGATCATGACCGACATCGAGAAAATGTCGGCGCCCAAGATGGCCGGGGCCGCGGGTGCCGCGCCCAGCCTGCGCGTGGCGCATCTCAAGGTGATCGGCGAAATCCTGTCGCGGCCGTTCCTCTTGTTGTGGTCGAGCCTGGTCGGCATCGTCATCGGCGTGCTGCCGGCGATCGGCGGCAGCGCCGCCAGCGTGCTGGCCTACGACCAAGCCAAGAAGTTCTCGCGCCGGCCCGAGAAGTTCGGCAGCGGCGTGCCCGAGGGCATCATCGCCTCGGAATCCTCCAACAACGCCAATGTCGGCGGCTCGCTGGTGACGATCATGGCGTTCGGCATTCCGGGCGATGCGGTGACCGCGGTGATGCTGGGGGCGATGACCATTCACGGCATCACCTCGGGGCCGCTGTTCATGGTCAAGCACTCCGAACTGGCCTACGGCATCTACGCCGCCTACATCCTGGCGCATGTGCTGATGGTCGCCGTGGTCTGGGTCTGCGCCTTGTTCCTCTTGCGCATCGTCAATGTGCGGCTGGCGGTGCTGGCGCCGGTGGTGATGACGCTGTGCGTGATCGGCGCCTATGCCCTCAACAACACCATGCAGGGGGTCTATGTGCTGCTGCTGTTCGGCGTGATCGGCTATGTGCTGGTCAAGGCCGGTTTTCCGCTGGCGCCGCTGATCCTCGGGCTGATCCTGGGCGATCAGATCGAAATCAACCTGATCCGCGCCATCATGACCGACGACAATCCCTGGCTGTTCGTCACCAGGCCGATCTCGGGAGGCCTGCTGCTGGCGGCCGCGACCTCGGTCGGATTGGCGGTCTGGCAGCATCTGCGCCACCAGAAGAAGGTGGCGGCCGCCGAGTCCGAGCCGAATTTTTAGCCGGCGCGGCCGGGTTCAGCCGTGCCGCGCGCGCAACTGCCGCGCCGCCTCGGCCTCGGCCTTGAGCTTGAGGTAGACCTCGTCGAGATCGACCTTGGCCGCCGAGCCCGGCGCGAATCCGCAATCGGGGTTGAGGGTGACGCGGCGCCGGTCGATCTTGGTCAAGGCGCGTTCGATGCGCGCGACGATGGTCGCCGCCGGATCGATTGCGCCGGGCGTGACATCGACCACGCCCAGGCCAAGCTCGAAATCCTCGCGCAGCCGCCCCAGGCTTTCGAGATCGTCGGCCCCGGCGGCGGTGAATTCCATCGTCAGGTGATGCACCCGCAGCCGGTTGAGCGGACCGAGGATCGGGCCGTAGGTGCCGGCATGGTGCTTTTCCCCGCGCACCCGCGCCCCGGCGCGCCGACAAAGATGGACCGCGAACTTGACGCCGGCGAAGCCCTCGACCGTGGCGTTGATCATGTCGACCGCGAAATCGGCGGCGCGATCGGGGTCGTCATGGCGCCGCCGGACGTCCGGATCGACGAACAGGCAGAGATGCGGATCGTCGATCTGCACCATCTCGACGCCCAGCTCGCGCAGCAGCGCGATCTCGGCGCGCAGCGGCGCCACGCAATCGCGCACGAAATCCTCGCGCTTGGGATAGGCCTTGGCCGAGCGTTGGGCGTCCCACAGCCGCTCGCCCAGCAGCGCCGGCGCCGGCAGCGTGATCTTGGTCGCGACGCGGGCGATCGATTTCACGAACCGCGCCTCGGCGGCGACGAAGCCGGGCGGCTTGGGCGAAAGCCGCTCGGTGACCACGGTCCACGGCCGGCCGTCGGCGGGATTGGTCTCGAGCGTGAAGCCGTGCGCCAGTTCGGCGATGACGCCGATATAGGAGCGCCGGCGCCATTCGCCGTCGTTGACCACGTCCAGCCCGGCGCGTTCCTGCATGGCGACGACGAAGCGCACCGCCGCGTCCATCGTCGCCGTGTCGGCCGCGTCCCAGGCCGGCTTGTCGATCAGTTCGCGCACCACCTGCGGGCGCGGGATCGAGCCGACGATCGAGGCGGGAAACAGGGGCAAGGCGGTCATTGCGCGCTCATGGCTGCCACAGCGTCTGGGCCAGGTTCATGTCTTCCTGGGTGTCGATCTCGCGGTATTTGCCGGGGGTGTCGGCATGGCCGAAGACCGCGCCCTGCTCGATCATGTCCTGGAACATGTGAATCAGATAGGCCTTCTGGAACTGCGCCGCCTCGCGATAGGGCTTGTCCCAGAACTCGGCGCGGCGGCGCCGGTAGAACTCGCGGAAGCGCCGCGCGCCCTCGGCACCGAACTTGGCGACGCCGATGAACTCGCCCGTGGCCTGCTCGTAGGGAATGGTGCGATAGACCCGCTCGACCCGGCCGTCTCGGGTGATGACCTTCTCGGCGTCGTGCGGCGGGTGCTGGGTGCGGGGCCGGTAGTGCTCGCGCCAGTCGGTGTCGACGCCCAGCGCCATCTCGTCCTTGGATTCGACCAAAGCGTGGACGACCTCCTTGGTGAACAGAATGTCGGAATAGCTGGTGACGAAAGGCCGATCCATCAGGTCTTCGGCGTACATCAGCGAGACCAGGATGTTGTTGTCGGGCCATTCGCGGTTCTCGCGAAAGACGAAATCCGGGTAGTCGCGCTTGACCGATTCGATGCGGTAGCCGCCGATGAACACGATCTCGCTGCAGCCGCCGCCGCGCAGCGCCTCCAGCGTCCAGTCGAGGATGCGCTTGCCCTGGATCTCGGCGAAGCATTTGGGGGCGTCCTCGGTGGTCGGCATCAGCCTGCGGCCGCGGCCGGCGCCGATGATGATGGCCCTCATTCAGCGCGCCTTGACGTCTTCGAATTGGGAATGGTCGTCGGCCGCGGGAGCGCTGCGTTCGGCGCCGATGATGCGCTCGCGCAGGCGCTTCGACAGGTAGTCGATGGCGTAGACCGTGAGAATCACCAGGATGATGATGGTGCAGGCCTCCTGCAACTCGTAGGCCCGCAGCCGGTCGGCCAGCAAGAAACCGATGCCGCCGGCGCCGACGATGCCCAGGATCGAGGCCGAGCGCACATTGTGCTCGAACATGTAGAGCGTGTTCGAGACCATCATCGGCAGCACTTGGGGCAGCACGCCGAAGCGGATGATCTGCGGCCAATTGGCGCCGGCGGCGCGCACCCCATCCATCTGCTTGCGATCCAGGTTCTCGATCGCCTCGGAGTAGAGCTTGACGAAAGTCCCGACCTCGACGATCGCGATCGCCATGATGCCGGCCATCGGCCCGAGGCCGATGGCGCGGACGAAGATCAGCGCCCAGATCAGATAGTCGAAAGCGCGCAGCAGGTCGGCCAGGCGGCGGGTACCGAACTGCACCGGTCGCGCCGGCATCATGTTCTTGGACGCCAGGAAGGCCAGCGGAAAGGCCACCACCGCCCCCAGCACGGTGCCGAGGAAGGCCATGGCGATGGTCTCGCCCATCGAGGCCAGGAACTGCGGCATCAGTTCGAAACCCGAAGGCGGGAAAAGCTGCGAGATCACCACCGCGCCCAGCTTGGACATGCCGTCGACGAAGGACCAGCTGAAGAAATCGAAGCGATAAAGACAATAGACTGTCAGGGCCGCGACTGCGACGCGCACGAGGTAGCGCCGGAGACGCTCGCGCCCGGGTGGCGCGAACGCCTCGGGAGCACGCGCGCGCAACGCCTCGATTTCGCCGCCAGCCAGGCTCATTGCGACAGATGCTCCTTGCCGATCAGGCGGTGGCGATAGCGCTCGCTCAGCATGTCGATCGCCATGATGGTGGCGACCACGATCAGCAGGATGGCGCCGGCATCGGCGAAGTAGAGCAGTTGGATCGACGTGAACAGGTCATGGCCGATGCCGCCGGCGCCGACGAAGCCGACGATGGTGGCCGAGCGCACGTTCAGCTCGATCCGCCAGAAGGTGTAGGACATGTAGTTGGGCAGCGCCTGCGGCAGCACGCCGAAGCGCATTTCCTGCAGCCAATTGCCGCCCGAGGCGCGCACACCCTCGATCGGCAGCATGCTGACGTTCTCGTTGACCTCGGCGAACAGCTTGCCCTGGGCGCCCAGGGTGTGGACGGTGATCGCCAGCACGCCCGGCAGGGGACCGATGCCGAAGGCCAGCACGAACAGCAGCGCCCAGACGATGTCGGGCACGGTGCGCGCGATCTCCAGCACCCGCCGCGTCGTCCAATAGACGGCGTAGCTCTTGACCAGGTTGCGCGCGGCGAGGAAGGACAGCGCGCCGCCGATGGCGGTGCCCAGCACCGTGGCGAGATAGGCCATCAGCAGAGTGTTGAGCAGGCTGGTCAGCCACTTGCCGATGCCCCAATACCACTCGGCGATGTCGGCGCCGAAGCTCGACCAGCCGATCGGCGGCACCATCTTGACGATGAAATCGCCGGTGCGCGGCAGGCCTTGCAGCAGCGCGACGACGTCGAACTTGGACACCACCACCGAGACCGCGAAGCAGATCGCGAACGCGACCCAGAACAGGGTCGACGCCGCGATCCTGGCGCGGCGATGATCGGCGTACTGCCGCTCGAACCGAGCGGCGGCTTCGCTTGCCGTCATGAAACTCTGGTCAGTTCCGGCGCTGTTTGCGCGCCTCGCGCTCGAGTTCCGCCGCCTGGCAAATCAGGCGATAGTCCTCGTGGAAGACCCGCACCATACCGTTGGTCTTGCCCTGGGCCACCGATTCGGCCAGCGCCATGTCGTGGTCCTTGAGGCGGACGAACAGCTTCTCGAGGTCGACCCGCATCTCCAGCGGCAGGTCCTTGCGGATCACCACCGGCGGCGAGGGCAGCTGCGGCGAGGTCCAGACGATGCGGATCTGCTCGCGCTTGAGCAGGCCCTTGTTCATCATCTGCCGCAGATTGCCGATGTTGTCGTCCTTGCTGGTCCAGGTGAAAGCGCCGTCATAGGTGCCGCGCAGCACGCCCAACACCGCCTGGGGATGGCCGCCCGAGAGCGGGCTCTTGAAATACTCGTCGACCGGCTTGCCCATCTGACGGAAGGCCGCGGTCGGGATCAGATAGCCCGAGCCCGACAGAGGGTCGGTGCGGGCGACGATCTTGCCCTTGAGGTCCTCGTAACTCCGATAGGGGCTTTCGGTCTTGACGACGATGACGGCGTTGTAGCCCATCGAGCCGTCGGGCTCCTGCGCCGCGACCAGCGGCTCGACCCCGCCTTTGCTGTCCATATGGGTCTGGCAATAGGAGAAGCCGCTCAACCAGGCGAGATGGATCTGGCCGGCGATCAGCGCGTTCATCACCCCCGAATAGTCGGTGGCGGTATAGAGCTCCCACTTGGCTCCGGTCTCCTTCTGGGCATGGGCCAGGAAGGCGTCCATCGACTTGGTGGTCTGGCTCTGGGTCTCGACCGGGATCACGCCGTATTTGACGGTGGCAAACCGCTTCTGCCAGCCGCCGATGAATTCGTCGGCCGCGGCCGAGCCTGCCGCCAACGTCAAACCGGCGGCCAGGGCCGCAATGGCAAAGCGCTGCATGGTCCCGATTTCTCCCTCTGTGACGGTCATGGTCAGTGGCTGGGCATGGCCGAGGTGGCGCCGAAGGCCATCGCCACTTCTTCTTCGCTGCCGGCGCCGACGGCGTAGATCTCGCGCGACAGCGCATCGGTCAGCTCGGCCGGCTTGCCGTCGAACACCACCGCGCCCTTGCGCATGGCGATGATGCGATCGCAATAGTCGCGCGCGGTCTGCAGCAAATGCAGGTTCGAGATGACGGTGATGCCGTCCTCGCGATTGATGCGCCGAAGCGCGTCCATGACGATGGTGGCGTTGCGCAAGTCGAGCGAGGCGATCGGCTCGTCGGCCAGCAGGATGCGCGGCTCTTGCACCAACGCGCGCGCGATGGCGACGCGCTGCTGCTGGCCGCCCGACAACGCGTCGGCGCGGTAGAGCGCGTGGCTGACCAAGTCGAGCCGATCGAGCGCGCGGATCGCCAGCGCCCGATCCTCCTCGCCGAACAGGCCGAACAGGGTCGGCAGCGTGGCGCGCTGGCCCAGCCGTCCGACCATGACGTTGGTCAGCACCGGCAGGCGCGGCACCAGGTTGAACTGCTGGAACACCATGGCGCAGCGCCCGCGCCATTCCAAGAGCTTGCGGCCGGCGAGGCGGCCGACGTCGACCGTCTCTTCGCCTTCGCGGAAAAACACCTGACCCGAACTGGCGTCGGTCAGCCGATTGATCATGCGCAACAAGGTCGACTTGCCGGCGCCGGAACGGCCGATGATGCCGACCATCTGACCGGCCGGCACGTCGAAGCTGACGCTGTCGACCGCCGCGACTTGGCCGTAGATCTTGGTCAGTGCCTTGATGCTCAACATTGCGGGTCCGGATATTGGCCGAGCCCTGAGCCCAAGGCCAGCGAAAACCAGCCCGGCATAGCGCCGATTCCACGCCGCCGACGCGGGCGGAATGGTGGGCGCGACAGGGATCGAACCTGTGACCCCTACCATGTCAAGGTAGTGCTCTACCGCTGAGCTACGCGCCCGGTGCCAAGCCGGAAGGCCGCTTTATAGGCCGAGCCGCCGCGCGCTTTCAAGCGCGGCGCGTCGTGTTAGCTTGGCTCATGTCGTCGCTGGAGGAATTGGCTTGGCCTTGCCGCGTGCTGGCCCCGGCCGGGGATTCGATCCCCGCGGTCCTCAGCGTGCCGCATGCCGGGCGGCATTATCCGCGCGCGCTTTTGACCGAGGCGCGGCTCGAACGCGCGATCCTGCGCGGACTCGAAGACCCGCTGGTCGATCTGCTGGTCGAGCCGGCGGCGCGCGCCTGCGGGCTTGGCGCCCTGATCCAACAGGTGGCGCGGGCCGCGGTCGACGTCAATCGCGGCGAGGACGAATCGGATCCGCTGCTGGGCGGAGACGATGACGCGATCATCGAGATCGGACCGCGCGCGGCCTTGGGCCAGGGCGTGGTGCCGCGGTTGATGGGCGGAATCGAAATCTATGGCCGCAGGCTGAGCACAGCCGCGATCGAACGCCGGCTCGCGCTTTACCACCGGCCGTTTCATCGCCGCTTGGGAGAGATCGTCGCGGCGATGCGCGCGCGCCATGGCGCGGCCGCGGTGTTGGATTGCCATTCCATGCCCTCGACGGCCGGGCCGGGCGAACCCGATCGCGGCCAGATGCGGGCCGATGTCGTATTGGGCGATCGGCACGGGACTAGCGCGTCGCCGGCCTTGGTCGAGGCGCTGGCGGCCGCGTTCAAGCGACGCGGTTATGGCGTGCGCGCCAATCGACCCTATGCCGGCGGGTTCATAGCATCCCATTACGGCCGGCCAAGTGAAGGCCTCCATGCGCTCCAGATCGAATTCAATCGCCGGCTTTACATGGACGAGGCGCGCTTCGAACGCGGCCCTGGCTTCGCCACTTTGATCGCAGATCTGACAGCGGTGCTGACAGAATTGGCGGCCTTTCCTTGGGCGGATTTGCGTCCGTGCCTGCCACAAGCTGCCGAATAATTCCGCGCTGCAACAAAAAAAGGGGCCACGCCGAAGCGTGGCCCAAGTCAAGGGAGGAAATGCCCAAAAAGGGCGTCTTGAATATGCTCGCTTGAATGCTGCAGTGCAAGCAATGTTGCACTGCAAAAATGGATGACACGTTTCCACCCCTGATCAGTCTGAATGCGTGGCCGCCCTGGCACGCGGCTTGCTGAGCCCGGCCTGCCAGAAAGGCAGGGGAGTACGACGATGGACCGATTGGAAAAGGCCGCGTGGACGATTTGGGCCGCGTTGGCGGTTTTCGTGGCGATGGGCTTTGTCGGCCAAAGCTGGGCAGCGCCTGGCCTGGCCGAGGACAATTGCCGGGTCGCGATCATGCGCGCCGAGCGTGCCCATCGCATCCCGGCCGATCTGATGCACGCCATCTCGCTGGTCGAATCCGGCCGCTACGATCGCGGGCGGCAGGCAAAAATTGCCTGGCCCTGGACCATCAATGCCGAGGGCCAGGGCCGCTTTTTCGCCACCAAGGCCGAGGCGATCGAAGCGGTCGACGCCTTGCAGGCGCGCGGCGTGCGTTCGATCGACGTCGGTTGCATGCAGGTCAATCTGATGTATCACCGCGACGCCTTCGACAGCCTGGAAGAGGCCTTCGATCCGGTGATCAATGCCAGCTATGCCGCCCGATTCCTCATCCAGCTCAAGGACGAAACCGGCGGCTGGCCGGCGGCGGTTCAACGCTATCACTCGGCCAAGCCCGAAAAGGGCGGACCCTACCGGGTCAAGGTCGACCGCGAATGGCGCGAAGAGCGGCTCCGCCTGGCCGAGGAACGCCAGCGCGATGCCGTGCAATGGAGCCGGGTCAAGCGCGCCGAAGCGCTATCCGCCGGTCTGGTCGCGCGCGGCCTCAAGAGCCGCGATGCCGATTCCAACATGCACCTGGCTCAATATGACGGCGAGGCCGCGCCGCCCCCAGCGCCTGCGGCCGCGCCCGCTTCGCAGCCGCGCTCCGCCGCGGCCTACAGCTACAAACCGGGCAATGTCGCCGTCGCCCGCTATCTCTCGAATTCGGGCGGCGGCCAAGGGCCGCGCGGCCAGGTCCGGCCGCTCCACGGCGCCGAGCCCCGCTTTTTCGATCTGCCGCAACGCGCCCTCCCCGCTGCCAATCCGCTTGAGTGAATCCGTCGACTCGGCTAACCCTCGGGCATGAGGGTCGAGCCCGATCCGCTGACCGCGCTGCGCCTGCAACTGGAATTCGGCGTCGACGAAGCCATCGTCGATGCGCCGATCGATCGCTTTGCGGTTGCGGCGACGCCGTCGCCGGCCACGGTCAAGAATGCCTCGAGCGCGCGCCGTCCCGCCGCGCCCAAGGCCCCAGGCGGCGAAAGCGCCTCGGCCAAGTCCCTGGCCGATGCCGCCCAGGATGTCCCCAGCCTCGAAGCCGCCATCCGGGGATTCGAGGGCTGCACTCTCAAGCGCACGGCCACCAATACCGTGTTCGGCGACGGCGATCCGATGGCCGGCGTGATGATGATCGGCGAAGCCCCCGGGGCAGACGAAGACAGGCTCGGCAAACCCTTCGTCGGCGTTTCGGGGCAGTTGCTCGATCGTATGCTGGCGGCGATCGGCCTCGACCGGACCAAGGTGTTCATCACCAACATGGTTTATTGGCGCCCCCCCGGCAACGAAAAGCCCAGCCAGCTCCAGATCGCGCAGTGCCTGCCTTTTGTTCTGCGGCTGATAGCCTTGGCCAGGCCCCGGCTCTTGGTGCTGGTGGGGGGGATCTCGGCCGGGACCCTGCTTGGCCGGGAAGAGGGCATCACCCGGCTGCGCGGGCGCTGGTACGATTTCCAGCCTTTGGACGGGGGGCCGCCGATACCAGCCATGCCGACTTTCCATCCGGCTTACCTCCTGCGCCAGCCGGCGCAGAAGCGGGAAAGTTGGCGGGACTTCCTGGCGATCCAGGACAAGCTGCGGCAAATCGGCTGAGTCCCTCTATCTATTGTATAGGCTGCTGACACGCCCCTCTATATGTAGTATAGGTCTCCCGTCAGCGTAGATTCCGGTTGCTCTGGTCGGGGCGGGTCGCTACGGTCCGGCCCATTCCAGAATGGAGGGAGCGTGGTAATCCACGAACGCCCCGTCATCCGAGCGCAGGGGGCCGGATGACGCCAAACAAGGCTGGGTTTTGGCTAGTGACGGGATTGGCTGTCGCGCTCGGGTCATGGCCCGAGGCGCAAGCCGAGACCCGCAGTTATGCCTCATTGCCTGCCCCCGGCCAATCCGGGGAGGCGGCGGTGCTGCCGACCATCCTCGGGCCAAAAGATCTAAGCCTTTACAAGGAGATATTCGGATTCGAGGAGGCCGGACAGCCGGCCAAGGCCGACGCGCTGATGCGCCAATTGGATGACCGGCTATTGGTCGGCCACGTCCTGGCGATGCGCTATCTCGGTCCCACCAGCAAAGCCAGCTGGCCCGAATTGCGGGAATGGCTTGCGGCCTATGCCGATCAACCGGACGCGGCCAAGATCTACAAGCTGGCATTGAACCGCAAACCGCCCAAGGACAAGGCGCCGCGCGCTCCGGTCGGGAGCGAGTTGATGGGGGCGGGGCACGGCGATCCGATTGCGGTCGAGCGACCGCCGGTATCGATCCGTGCTGCCACACCGGGCGCAAAGGCCCATGCCAAGCAGATCGAAGGCCTGATTCGGGCCGGCAAGATAGCGGCGGCCGAACAGGCCCTGTACCGCCCGGCTGGGCTTAGGAACGACGAGACAAGCGAGCTTCGCTTCCGCATCGCCCATGGCGCCTTCCTGTTCGGCGATCCCGCCAAAGCGCTGGCGCTGGCCCGGAATGGCATCGCCCAGACCAGGGCAGACGTGCCTTTGCTCGATTGGGTGGCGGGTCTGGCCGCTTTCCGTCTTGGCGACTATGCCGGTGCGCTGAACCATTTCGAGATCCTGGCCCGTAGTCCCAGGGCAGGCGCTTGGCACAATGCGGCAGGCGGATTCTGGGGCGCGCGCGCGGCCTGGAAAAGCCGCCGGCCGGAAAAGGTCGACGGTCTGATGGGGCAAGCCTCCGCTCACCCGCGCACCTTCTATGGTCAATTGGCGATCCGTTTCTTGGCTTTGGATTCGCCCTTCGATTGGCGCGACCCGCCGCTCGGCGCCGCCGACATCGCCCGCTTGGAAGCGATTCCGGCCGGTCGCCGCGCCATGGCGCTGGCGGCGATCGATCGGGTCGACGCCGCCAAGGCGGAGATCGCCAAGCTGGCGGCTAGCGACAAGTCGCTGGCGCCGGTGCTGATCGGGCTGGCCAGCAGGCTGAACCTGGCCGCGGTCCAGCTTCGCCTCGCCCGCACGCTCTTTGCCAGCGACAGCCCCTACAACCTGGCTTCGGTCTATCCGGTGCCGCATTGGGAACCGGAAGAAGGTTTCATGGTCGATCGCGCGCTGCTGTTCGCGCTGATGCGCCACGAATCCGGCTTCAATGTCATGGCGCAAAGCCGCGCCGGCGCGCGCGGGCTGTTGCAGTTGATGCCTTCGACCGCCAGCGTGGTGGCGGCCGACCGCTCGCTCAAGGGCGCCAACAAGCAGAAGCTGCACGATCCCGACACCAACATCGAGCTTGGCCAGCGCTACATCCTGCGGCTGATCGCCGAGGACCGGATCGGCGACAACCTGCTCAACGTGCTGGCGGCCTACAACGCCGGTCCCGGCCGGGTGAAGAACTGGCGCCGCGAGATCGGCACCGAGGATCCGCTGATGTTCCTCGAGTCGATTCCGGTGCGGGAGACCCGGCTGTTCGTCCAGCGCGTCGCCACCAGCTATTGGGTCTACTGCGATCGGCTGGGGATCGATGCGCCTTCGCTCGATGCCCTGGTGCAGAACAAGGACCCGGCGATCGGCGGAGTCGAGCGCCGGCCCAAGCGCGTCGCCCGCAACACGCTGGGCTAGGTCATGGTCGGACGGATCGATCCCGCACGCAATTTCGTGCCGGTCAACATCGCCGTGCTGACGGTGTCGGATACGCGCGACTTGGCAAGCGACAAATCGGGCGACGTGCTGGTCGAGCGCCTGACCCAGGCCGGCCACGCGCTGGCGGCGCGCGCCATCGTCACCGACGAGCGCGAACGCATCGCCGGGCAGCTCAGGGCCTGGATCGCCGATCCCGCGGTCGATGTCGTCATCTCTACCGGCGGTACCGGCGTCACCGGGCGCGACGTCACGCCCGAGGCCTTCGAGAGCGTCTACGAAAAGCGACTGGACGGGTTCGGCGAGCTGTTCCGTTGGCTGAGCTACGCCAAGATCGGCACCTCGACTATCCAATCGCGCGCCACCGCCGGGGTTGCCGGCGGGACCTATCTGTTCGCGCTGCCGGGTTCGCCCGGCGCCTGCGCCGACGGTTGGGACGGGATTCTCAAGGATCAGCTCGACTACCGCTTTCGACCCTGCAACTTCGTCGAATTGCTGCCGCGCCTTGAGGAACACAAGCGTCGTAAATAGGCGACTCGGCCTGCTGGCTGTGGGTCTCGGACTGCTGTTGGCGGCGGGGCCGGCGCTGGCGCAGGCGCGCGGCTATGTCGGTCTGCGGATCCAGGACATGACCGCAGGCTTGGCCAGCGTGCTGGGTCTCGATTCGCCGCGCGGCGCGCTGATCGCCTGGACCATCGCCGGCGGCCCGGCTGAAAAGGGCGGGCTGCAGCCGGGCGACGTGGTGTTGACGATGGACGGTCAGGCGATTTCCAACCAGGCGAAGTTGATCGAGCTGATGGCGGGGAGCGTTGTCGGCACGCCGATCAAGTTCGGTCTCTGGCGCCAGCGCGCCGGGCTCGAGATCGAAATCCTGCCGACCGCGGCGCCGGCCGCCCAGCCGACAGTGCAGCGCCGGCGCGGCCCGCCGCCCGAGGCACCGCCGATCGGCAGCGCGCGCGGCATCGGCCTGATCGAGCTGTCGGCGGCGATGCGCCGCCACTACGCCATCGCCGACGAATACATGGGTGCGCTGGTCGGCGAGGTCGAGGCGCTGTCGCTGGCGGCGCGGCTCGAGATGCAGCCGGGCGACGTGCTGGTGGCGGTGGGCGGCGTCAAGGTCGAGAATGCGCGGCACGCGCTCGAATTGTTGCGCCAGGCGGAGGCGGTCAACGTGCTGGCGCTGGCGGTGCGCGACAACGCGCCGCGATTCATCATCCTGCCGGCGGGGACCTGAGGTCCTCCGGTCGATCGACGTCGGCCAGCCGCTCGACGAAAGCGACGCGACGATTGGTCGGCAGATTGCGCAGCGTGTCGGCCAAGGCATGAGGGCTCGACCAACGCACCTCCCGAAACAGGCCTTGCAACAGCTTCGGATCGCGCAGACCCACCAGCCAGAAGCCGCCATCGCGCGCCGGGCCCAGCACGATGTCGGCGCGGCGCAGCGCGGCTAGCGCCTGCTGCAGATGGCGGCGATTCATGGCCGGGATGTCGGCTCCGACCAGGACGGCCGGCGCGTGCCGGGCGAGCGCTCGCGCCATGCGTCGACCGAGATCGCCTCGGCCCTGTGGCAAAGCGCCTGCGCGCCTGGCCGCCGCATCGGGACTGAGCGCCAGCGCCCGCCGCCAGCGCGCATCCTGCGCCTGGCGCCAGGCGCGCGCGAGCCAGTTTCGTGCCAGGCGCTGCGCCGCCGCTTGGCCGATGGCCGCGGCCAGCCGCGTCTTGACCGTGCCCAGGCGCGGCGCCTTGGCGAAGACGATCACGGTCGGCCGCTTCATCCGGCGTAAAGCCTTTGGACGGTCGCGGGCTTCGCGCCCAGATACCACAGGCCGAGACACAGCAGATTGCGCAAGCCCCGGCGCAGATAGCCGCGGCGATAGCGCGCGGCCGAGGTCACCGCCCGGATCGACAATGCCTGCAAACGCTTGCGTCCCAGCCTGCGCACCAGATCGACATCCTCCATCAGCGGCAAAGGCGCGAAGCCGCCGATGCGGTCGTAGAGCACGCGCGAAATCAGCAGCCCTTGGTCGCCATAGGACAGGGCCAAGACCCGGCAACGCCATGCCGCCAGCCATTCCCATAGCCGCGCCATCGGCCGCGGATCGTCGAAGGCAAGGGTGAAATAGGCCGCACGGTTTTCGGCGTCCGGAGCGGAGATATGGGCGGCGACGCTCGCTTGCCAACCCGGATCGAGACGGGTATCGGCGTGCAGGAACAGGAGCCAGCGCGCTTCGGCGGCGGCACGGGCGCCAGCGGCCAATTGCGGCCCGCGCCCGCGCGGCGCCGATATCAGGGCGGCGCCATGGGCCATGGCGATTTCGCCGGTGGCATCGCGCGACCCGCCGTCCACGACTACGGTGCGCGTCGCCTGATCGCCGAGTGCGAGCAGCGTCGTCCCCAGGCCGGAAGCGGCATCGAGCGTCGGCATCACCACCACGAGACCGTCGATCATGCCCTCGTATCCCGCCCTGGGGTGCGATTCGCGACCCGGATGGAATCACGCGAGCGATTCCATTCAGATCGGCCGCAGTCTAGCGTATCATCGCCGCGATGCCGCGCCGTGCGATCGTCCTGGCCATGCTGATCTGCGCGCTCACCGCTTGCGGCGACGTGGCGCCCGACATCTGGCGACCCTATCCCAAATCGACCGAATGGGCCTTCGCGCGGATCGGGTGGCAGGTTGGCGACCGGGTGCCCGATCTGGTGTTCGGCGATGGCGGTCAAGGACGCTATCGGCTGCGCGGTCTCGAAGACAACCTTGTCGTCCTGACGCTATGGTCCAGCACCGATGCGGTCAGCACGGCGCAATTGCCTTCGCTCGGCCGGCTGCAAGATGCCATGGCCGACGCCAAGGAGCTGGTTTTCGTGATGCTCAATATCGGCGACGACTATGTCGAGGGCCGGCTCTGGGCCGAAGGCCAGGGCCATAGACTGCCGTTCTACGATTCTTTGGCGGGCGAAGGACATGCGGTGACGTTGGGAGACGGGACGCGGCTCGAACTCGACAAGACCCTGGCGCCGACGACAGTGGTGATCGATCGCAATGGCATTGTCATTGCCCGCTACCGCCAGCCCCATGGCGGAGACTGGCAGGTCTATCAGGGACCGCTGCGGGACGCGTTGCGCAGGGCGACCAAGCTGCGACAATAGTCGGTTCTTTTAATGTTCTGGATTCCGCGCTAGTCTTGTCCCATGGCGACAGGCGAGCGCAATTCCGTCCGGCCCGAGACGCGGCGCGGCCGCGGCACCGCCAGCAACGATGCCGGCCGCTTCGAGGCGCTGCGGCGCGCGCCTCTCGACGACGGCTGGAGCGAGCTGGACGGCGAGCTTGCGCCGCTCAAGACCACCGTCGAAATCGATTCCAGCCGCAGCATCGTCGCCCGCAACGATTCGCCCGACATCCCGTTCGATCGCTCGATCAACCCCTATCGCGGCTGCGAGCATGGCTGCGTCTATTGCTACGCCAGGCCGAGTCACGCCTATCTCGGTCTTTCGACTGGGCTCGATTTCGAAACCCGGCTGTTCATGAAGCCCGAGGCCGCGGTCTTGCTGCGGGCCGAATTGGCCAAGCCCGGCTACCGGCCGGCGGTGATGGCGCTGGGCAGCAATACCGATCCCTATCAGCCGATCGAAAAGCGCTGGCAGGTGACCAGGCAAATCCTGGAAGTCCTGGCCGAATGCGATCATCCGGTCGGCATCACCACCAAGGCGGCGCTGGTGACGCGCGACATAGATCTGCTGGCGGCGATGGCCAAGAAGCGCCTGGCCAAGGTCTATCTGTCGGTGACCACGCTCGACCGCGCGCTGGCGCGGCGAATGGAGCCGCGAGCCTCGACGCCGGAACGGCGGCTGGATGCGATCGCAGCTTTGGCCGAGGCAGGCATACCGACCGGCATCATGACCGCGCCCTTGATCCCGGGTCTCAACGACCACGAACTCGAAGCCCTGCTCGAGGCCGCGGCCGAACGGGGCGCAATCGAGGCCGGCTATACCTTCATTCGCCTGCCGCACGAGATAAAGGATTTGTTCCGCGACTGGCTGGCCGAGCATTATCCGAACCGGTCGGCACGGGTGATCCACCATATTCAACAGGCGAGAGGCGGCCGTGACAACGATCCAGAGTTTTTCAGCCGCATGCATGCCGATGGACCCTATGCCCGGCTGATATCCAAGCGATTTCGGTTGGCTTGCAAGCGGCTTGGGCTGAACGCCGCTCATTACGACTTCGATACGAGCCTGTTCAAAGCGCCCCGGCCAAGCTCTTCGCAGCTCACACTGATTTGAGCTCATTGTTTGTTGCGTATGCGAAACAAACCAGATTATTCAAAGGAGATGGAGCTTGGCGGTATTGTCTGCGGGGTTGATGAAGCCGGTCGTGGGCCGTTGGCTGGACCGGTGATAGCGGCCGCTGTGGTGCTGCATCCGGGGGGCATTCCTCACGGATTGAACGATTCGAAAAAACTATCGCCCAGTGCTCGAGAGAGGCTTTATTTCGAAATCGAAACGAAATGCCAGGTCGGAGTCTATGCCGGTTCCGTGGCGTTGATAGATCACGAAAACATCCTTGCTGCATCCCTTGCGGCGATGCGCCAAGCGATCCTTCGCTTGCCCTGCCGTCCGGAGCATGCGCTGATCGATGGCAATCGACTGCCAAGTGATCTTCCCTGCAGCGGCCATGCTGTCATCGATGGCGATGCGCTTTGCCTCTCGATCGCCGCGGCATCGATCGTCGCCAAGGTGCTGCGCGATCGGCTGATGGTCGGGCTTTCGCCACGTTATCCAGTCTATGGCTGGGCCGAAAACAAAGGCTACCCGACGCCTGCGCATCGCGCAGCATTGGCCCGATTCGGTCCCTCGCCCCATCATCGCCGCAGTTTCCGACCGGTTCAGCAGGCTCTAGATTTTGGAGAACGGCCCGACAACTAGTCAATGTATAGTATTAAGAGTCCATTGTAACGTATTGAATCAAAATGTTTATTGACCTTGTCCACAGCATGTTGATTATATCCGGCCATGCGTCCGCCCGGCCATCTTCCGCTCGATTGCGTGATCCAAGGCGATTGCGTCGCCGAACTGTCCAAACTGCCCGAGGCTTCGGTCGATCTGGTCTTTGCCGATCCGCCCTACAATCTTCAGCTGCGCGGCGAATTGCACCGGCCCAATCAAAGCCTGGTCGACGGCGTCGACGACGACTGGGATCGCTTCGGCTCGACCTTCGATTACGACGCCTTCACCGCCGCTTGGCTGACGGCATGCCGGCGCGTGCTCAAGAACAGCGGCTCGATCTGGGTGATCGGCAGCTATCACAACATCTTCCGCGTCGGCTCGATGCTGCAGGATCTGGGCTATTGGATCCTCAACGACATCGTCTGGCGCAAGACCAACCCGATGCCCAATTTCCGGGGTCGCAGGTTCACCAACGCACATGAGACGCTGATCTGGGCGGCGCGCTCGCCGGACTCCAAGTCCTATACCTTCAACTACGACGCATTGAAGCAGTTCAACGACGGCCTGCAGATGCGCAGCGATTGGGAATTGCCGGTTTGCGGCGGACCCGAACGGCTGCGCGAGGGCGGCGCCAAGGCGCATCCGACCCAAAAGCCCGAGGCGCTGCTGCATCGCGTGCTGCTGGCCGCCAGCCGGCGGGACGAGCTGGTGTTGGATCCGTTCTTCGGCTCGGGCACCACCGGCGCCGTGGCCAAGCGGCTGGGCCGGCACTTCATCGGCATCGAACGCGACGCCGATTACGTCGCCATGGCCAGGAAGCGCATCGCCGCGGTCGAGACCCTGCCGGAGGACAGCTTGCAGATTACGCCCAATCGCCGCGACGCGGCTCGCATCCCCTTCGGTTGGGTGGTCGAACGCGGCCTGCTCGAACCCGGCACCGTGTTGTGCGATCCCAACCGCCGCCACTTCGCCAAGGTCCGCGCCGACGGCACGCTGGTCTCGGCCGATTCGGTCGGCTCGATCCACCAGATCGGCGCGCGGCTGCAGCATTTGCCGGCCTGCAATGGCTGGACCTTCTGGCACTACCAGACGCCGGAAGGGACGCTGGCGCCGATCGCGCTGTTGCGCGAAAAGATCCGCGCCGAACTGCACTAAACGGCGATATCAGCGCCGCTCGGCCGGGCGCAGCAGCAGCACCAGGGGTATCGCCGCCAGGCTGGCGGCCATCAGCCACTGGAAATCGGTCAAATAGGCCAGCATCGCCGCCTGGCGATTGACCGCCAGGTCGAGCAGCGCCAAGGCATTGGCATCGCCAGCGGGTTGGGATTCGAGCGCGCGGTTGAAGGGCGTGACGTGGGTCGCCAGATGGGCGCGGTGGATCTGGCTTTGCTGCGAGAACTGGGACACCACCAGCGCCACGCCGACGCTCGATCCCAGGTTGCGCATCAGGCTGTAGAGCGCGGCGCCGTCGGCGCGATGACGCGGTTCGAGGGTCGAGAAGGCGATCGAGCTCAGCGGCGCGAACAGAAACCCCAGCCCCATGCCCTGCAAGAAACCGGTCGAAGCGATGCGCCAAAAATCGACCTGCTCCGACCACAGCATCATGTCCCACAGCGACAGGGTCGAGAGCGCGAATCCGATCGCCAGCAGCATCCGCGTGTCGACCCGCGTGATCAGCCGGCCGATGATGGCCGAGCCGAGCATGGTGCCGGCGCCGCGCGGCGCCATCGCCCAGCCGGTCTCCAGCACCGGAAAGCCCAACAAGTGCTGCAAGAACGGCGGCAACAGCGAGATCGTCGCCAGCAGCGCGATGCCGAGCGAGAACACCACCGCCAGCGAGGCGGAAAAATTGCGGTCGCGGAACATGGCCAAGTCGAGAAAAGGCCGCGGCGACGTGAACAGATGGCCGAGGAACATGACGAAGGCCAGCGCCGAGATCGTGCCGGCGGCGACGATCTCGCCGGAATCGAACCAATCCAACAGTTCGCCCCGATCCAACATCCACTGCAGCGCGCCGATCGCAAGGCACAACAGCCCGAAGCCGATCGCGTCCAGCCGCCGCTCGGGATCGCGGCCGCCTTCCGGCAGCAGCGCCGCGATCCCCCACAGCGCCAGCGCTCCCAGCGGCAGGTTGATGTAGAAGCACCAGCGCCAGTCGTAGTGCTCGGTCAGCCAGCCGCCCAGCACCGGGCCGATGATCGGCCCGATCACCACGCCGAAGCTCCACAGCGCCATCACCTGGCCGTGGCGCTCGCGCGGGTAGATGTCGAACAGCACCGCCTGGCACAGCGGCACCAGGCCCGCGCCCATCATTCCTTGCAGCACGCGAAACGCCACCATCTCCTCGATGTTGCGGGCGGCGCCGCAGGCCATCGAGACGACGGTGAACCCCGCCACCAGCGCGACGAACAGCCGCTTGCGGCCGAAGCGCGCGGTGAGGAATCCGGTCGCCGGCATGAAAGCCGCGGCGGCGACGATGTAGGAGGTCAACACCCAGGAGATCTGCTCCTGCGTCGCCGACAGGCTGCCCTGCATGTGCGGCAGCGAGACGTTGACTATGGTCATGTCGATCACCTGCATGATGGTCGACAGCATGATCGCCAGCGTCAGGGTGAATCGCGCCCGCGGCCGGGCCTCGGTCACGGCTTGGTTTCGCCCACCAGGCGTTCGACCCGCGGCAACAGGCCGGCCCGGGCCAGGGCTTCCTTGACCGGCACCGGAATGCTGCGGCGCTGGCCGGTCTCGATTTCGATCACGGCGCTGAGGCCGGAGCGCAGCTGGGCGTCGTCGGGGCCGGCTTCGATGGCGATGCGCACCGGCAGGCGCTGCACAACTTTGACCCAATTGCCCGATGCGTTCTGCGGCGGCAGCAGGCTGAACTCGGCGCCGGTGGCGCGACTCAGGCTTTCGACCCGCCCGCGCCATTCGCGTCCGGGATAGGTGTCGATGACGATGCGTACTGCCTGGCCCGTGCGGACATGGGTCAGGTCGGTTTCCTTCATGTTGGCTTCGATCCAGGGACGCGTCGCGCCGACCAGGCTCATCGCCGGCTGGCCGGCGCGGACATAGGCACCCGGCTCGGGCAGGCGTTGGGCGACGCCGGCGAAGGGCGCCTTGACCTCGGTGCGCGCCAGGTCGAGCGCGGCCTGATCGCGTCTTGCCCTGGCCTCGCGCACCAGGGGATGGGTGTCGACCGCTGCATCGGCGTTGCCGCCCAGGCCGGCGGCGATGGTGGCGGCCTGTTGGCGCAGCACGGCCATGTCCTGGCGGGCAAGGTCGAGATCGTTGCGCGCGCGATCGAGCGTGGTGGCGGCGACGATGGCGCGGGCGGCCAAGTCGGCTTGGCGTTTATGCTCGCGTTCGGCGAAGTCGAGCCGGGTCTGCGCCAAGCGCACCTCTTCCAGCCGCTGGCGATGGGTCGCCTTCATCACCTCGATTTCGGTGCGCGCCTTGGCCAGATCGGCTTCGGCCTTGGCAAGCTGGATGCGGAAAGTCTCGGGCTGGATGCGCAGCAGCGCCTGGCCCGCGGCGACGGACTCGTTCTCGCGCACCAGCACCTCGGCCACCGGGCCCGAGATTTCGGCCGCGACCGACAAGATGGGGGTGCGGACATAGGCATTGTCGGTACCGACCGTGCGACCGCCCGCTAGCCATAGCGTACCTGCCGCGGCCAGTGCGCCCATGGGCAGCACGACCAACATCGCAAACCGGACCGCGCGGCGCAGGACGTTACGCATGTCCCATTATCGCAGAGCGGCCGCAAATAGCCTATGGATTCGGCATGCGCCGGCCGCATGGCTGACAGGCGCCACCCGTGCGGCGCCCCGTGCGGACGCGCGACGCGACAAGCCGCCCTGGGTTGTGTTATGCGAAGGACCGATACGTGCTCCACCAAGGGAGAAATCACGCATGAATTTCGCCAAACATGCCGTCGGCGCGCTGGCGCTGGCCGCGGCGCTGGGAATGTCGGGATTGCCGGCATCGGCGCAGACCACGCTCAAGATGCAGTCGACCTGGCCCGCCAGCTTGACGCTGCAGGACAATTTCCGCTTCTTCGGCGAGCGGGTCGAGAAGCTGACCGGCGGCTCGCTCAAGATCGAAGTCATGGCCGCAGGCCAAGTGGTGCCGCCGTTCGAAGTGTTGGACGCCACCCACAAGAAGGTGATCGATGGCGCCCACGGCATCGCCTATTACTGGGTAGGCAAGAACAAGGCCGCGACCTTGTTCTCCGCCACGCCGGCCGGCATCGCCGGCATGGACCACATGGATTTCCTCGGCTGGATGTACGAGGGCGGCGGGCTCGACATGTACTGGGGCTTCTACCAGAACGAGCTCAAGCTCAATGTCGTCGCCTTCCCGATCCTGCCGGCCAGCCCGCAGGCGTTGGGCTGGTTCAAGCGGCCGATCCGCAATCTCGAGGACTTCAAGGGCATGAAGTGCCGGCAGACCGGCATCGTCGCCGAGATCTACCAGCGCATGGGCATGCAGACCGTCAACCTGCCCGGCGGCGAAATCGTGCCGGCGGCGCAGCGCGGCGTGATCGATTGCGCCGAATGGGTCGGCGGCATCGAGGATCTGCGTCTGGGATTGGCGCAGGTGTGGAAGTACCACTACACCCCGGGCATGCACGAAAGCGCCTCGATCGGCGAATTGGTGATCAACGCCGATGTCTGGAAGGCAATGACCGCCCAGCAGCAGGAGGCGGTGCGTTCCGCCACCACCGAGACCCTGCTGCGCTGGTGGGTCAAGTGGCAGTACCAGAACGCGGACGCGATCGAGGAAATGCGCACCAAGCACGGCGTGCAGATCCTGCGCACGCCGCCCGACGTGCTGACCGCCTTCTTCAAGGCCTGGGACGAGATCGCGGCCGAGGAATCGGCCAAGAACCCCTACTTCAAGAAGGTGCTGGATTCCCAGCGCGCCTATGCCGCCAAGGTGGTGCCGGCCAAGCGCTTCATGTTCCCGCCCTACTCCTTCGCCGCCAACCACTACTTCCCCGAGGCGCGGCGCGCGCCGTCGGGCCAGAAGAAGGGCAGCGAAAAGAAGTAAGGTCGTCTTGAAGTATCCCGCCCCGGTGCGGCCGATCGGTCGCACGGGGGCGGGTTTTTCATGAGCCCGACATGCAGGCCTTCTCGCCCCAACTGATCGCCGTCACCAAGCGCATCGATGCCTTCAGCGAGGCCACCGGGCTGTGGGTGGCGTGGCTGAATTTGCCGCTGGTGGGCGTGATCTGCTGGGAGGTGGGAGCGCGCTACGTCTTCAATTCGCCGACGGCATGGGTCTTCGACATGACCTACATGCTCTACGCGGCGATCTACATGTTGGGATCGGCCTACGCCTTGAGAAAAGGCGCGCATATCCGGACCGATTTCTTCTTCGAGCGCTGGTCGATCAAGACCCGCGGGCTGATCGACACCATCGCCTACGTCGCCCTGTTCTTCCCGTCGTTCACCTTGTTCATGGTGGTCGGCTGGCACGAGGCGGTCTACGCCTTCGCCATCGGCGAAACCTCGGAACAGACGCCGTGGCGGCCGGTGCTGTGGCCGCTCAAGGGCGTGATTCCGCTGACCTGCGTGCTGCTGATGGTGCAGGGCGTTTCCGAGACCATCAAGAGCGTCTACGCCGCCTATACCGGCTTCGAGCTCGAGCACAAGGAAAGGGTGGAGGTCTAGCCGATGTCCGGTCTGGCGCTGCTCGGCCTGATCATGCTGCTGGTGATGATCGGCGCGATCTTCATCGGCTTTCCGATCAGCTTCACCATGCTGTTCCTGGCCTTCGTCTTCGGCTATGTCGGCATGGGCAAGACGGTGTTCGATCTGGCCTATTTCCAGACCATCGGCCTGATGAAGGAGGAGCTGCTGGCGGCGGTGCCGCTGTTCATCTTCATGGGCTTCATCACCGAGCAGGCCGGAATGATGGAGCGCTTGTTCCGCGCCTTTCGCGACCTGCTGGCGCCGATTCGCGGCGCCTTGTTCGCGGTGGTGATCCTGACCGCGGCGGTGTTCGCCATGGCCACCGGCATCGTCGGCGCGGCGGTGACGGTGCTGGGCATCATGGCCGGCCCGATCATGATCAAGTCGGGCTACGACGGGCGGCTGGCGGCCGGCGCCATCACCGCCGGCGGCACGCTCGGGATCCTGATTCCGCCTTCGGTGATGCTGATCGTGATGGGGCCGGTGCTGGGCGTGTCGGTGGCCGATCTCTATGCTTCGGCTTTCGGCCCGGGCTTCCTGCTGGCGGTTTTTTACTTGAGCTATTTGCTGGGTCGGGCCTTCATCGATCCACGGCTCGGCCCGCCGGTACCGGAATCCGAACGCGTGCGCGATCCCGCCGTGATCCTGCGCGAAGTGGTCATGGGCGTGGTGCCGCTGATCGGATTGATCGGCGCTACGCTGGGTTCGATCATCATCGGCCTGGCGACGCCGACCGAAGCGGCGGCGATCGGTGCCGCCGGCGCGCCGGCGCTGGCCGCGCTCTACGGGCGGTTGAGCTATGCCGGCCTCCGCCAGGCGGTGCTGTCGACCACCGCCACCTCCGCCATGGTGCTGATGCTGGCGATGACCTCGAACATCTTCGGCGCGGTGTTCTCGCGCCTGGGCAGCGCCACCTGGCTCACCGAGATGATGCTGTCGCTGCCGTTCCCGCCGCTGGGCATGCTGGCGGCGGTGGTGGTGCTGATCTTCCTGCTGGGTTGGCCGTTCGAGTGGCCGGCGATCATCCTGGTGTTCCTGCCGATCTTCTATCCGGTGGTCGACGCGCTGGCGCCCATGCTGGCGCCGGTGCTGGGGATTTCCAACGACCTGGTGATGGTGTGGTTCGGCGCGCTGGTGGCGGTGACGCTGCAAACCGCGTTCCTGTCGCCGCCGGTGGCGATGTCGGCCTATTACCTCAAGCAGGTGGTCAAGGAATGGTCGCTGGCGACGATCTACAAGGGCATGTTCGAGTTCATGATCCTGCAGGTGATCGCGATCCTGCTGATCATGGCCTTCCCCGCCATCGCCACCTGGTTCCCGGATTACCTGCGCACCGAGTTCCGCAACGTCCAGGTCGAGCAGATCGACGACAGCGGCAATCGGCTCGAAACCGACCCAGGCGAGACCATGCGCGAGGCAGCCGACGAGGACGAGGAGTAGCCGGAGCCGGTCAGCCCGGCAGCGCCGAGGCCATCAGTTCGGGGGCGATGCCCTTGGCCTCGGCATTGGCGAAGTTGAGTTCGATCTTGACCTCGTTGGGGTCAAACAGGAAAAGCTGGAACAGTCCCTGGTCGTCGACCATGCGCTTGCGGAAGGGCACGCCCTTGGCCGCCAGCCGTTCCATCGTCTCCTTCAACCCGGTGCAGCGAAAGGCGATGTGGTCGACCACGCCCGAGCCCTTCAGCGCCTCGGATTGCTGGCCAAGATAGGCCTTGCGGTTGGCCGAGACGTCCTTGCCGCCGGCGGTCAGGTGCAGCACGTCGGTCTCGCCGATATAGAGCCAGCGCACCGGGAACTTGAAATCGGGCGAGGGGCCGATGCGCATGCCCAGCACCTCGACATACCAGCGCGCGGTGCCGTCCAGATCCGCCGTCTGGATCAGGAAGTGCTCGAGACGATGCAGCGGCACGATCCCTCCTTCCGGCTGCGGCGGCGTCAGGCGACGCGGCAGGTGATGCTGCCGACGCCCTCGACCGAACCCTTCATCACGTCGCCCTTGACCACGGCGGCGACCCCGGCCGGTGTGCCGGTGAAGATCAAATCGCCCGGCTGCAGCGTGAACAGCCGCGACAAATAGGCGATCATCTCGGGGATTTTCCAGATCAGCTGGCTGACGTCGCCTTCCTGGCGCAGCTTGCCGTTGACCTCGAGCTTCACTTTGCCCTTGGTGGGATGGCCGATCTCGGAGGCCTTGACGACCGCCGAGCAGGGGGCGGCGTGGTCGAAGGCCTTGCCGGTATCCCAGGGCCGGCCCAGCTTCTTGGCCTCGCCCTGCAGATCGCGCCGGGTCATGTCGAGGCCGACGGCGTAACCGTAGATGTGGCCGAGCGCGTCGCCCTCGGCGATGTTGCGCCCGCCCTTGCCCAGCGCGACCACCAGTTCCATCTCGTGATGCACGTCCTTGGTCTCGGAGGGATAGGGAAAGTCGGCATCGCCGGTCAGGATGGCCGAGCCCGGCTTCATGAAGAAAAACGGCGGCTCGCGATTGGGATCGTGGCCCATTTCCTTGGCGTGTTCGGCGTAGTTGCGGCCGACGCAGAAGATGCGGCCGACCGGGAAGCGGCGGCTTTCGCCCTTGACCGCCAGGCTGGGCTGCGCTTGTGCCTCGATGACGTAACTCACGATCCGGTTCCTTTCCCAGGTTTCAGGTCGGCGTGGCGTCGCCGCCCTCGACGATGATCAACGCGACCTCGCCGGCGGCGCCCTGCTTGCGGCGCGCCGAGGCCTCTTGATAGGCCCTCGAATCGTGGCAGGCAACGGCCTGTTCCAGGCTGGGGAACTCGATCACCACGAAGCGGTGGTACTTGTCGGTGCCCTCCAGCACTTTGAAGCGGCCGCCGCGCGCCAGCTCAGGGTCATGGGCAGTTCTTGCAGGGGATTCTTGGATCGCGATCAAGTCGCGTCAGCGCCGATGATCCGGCGCCGCGGCCCGGGAAGTCGAGCGAATTGCTAGATCGCCAATTCCAATAGATGAGGGCTGTCGGCCGCCAGCGCGCGCGGCAGGGCGGCCGCAAGGCTAACCGTGTCGGCGACGCGTTCGGCCGGCACGCCATAGCCCTTGGCCAGCGCCACCCAATCCGGCGCCGGCTGCGTGAAATCCAACAGCGCCTTGGCCGCCGGCCCGGGCGCGTTGATCCCGGCCCGCGCCAATTCGCCCAGCAGAATGCCGTAGCGCCGGTTGGCGGCGATCAGCACCGTCACCTTGGCGTTCTGGCGCGCCATGCTCCACAGCGCCTGAACCGAATATTGCGCGCCGCCGTCGGAATGCAGGCACACCACACGTCGCTCGGGCGCCGCCAGCGCCGCGCCCAGCGCCGCCGGCAGGCCCATGCCGATGGCGCCTCCGGCTGGGTTGGTCAAAAGCGTGTAGCGCTTGGCGGCGGGCGAGGCGTTGAAGAACGGGACGCCGCAGGTCGAACCCTCGATCATGGCGATGGCGTTTTCGGGCAGGGCCCGAACCAGCAGCGCAGCGACCGCGGGCGGGGTCAGCGCGCCCTCGGCCACCGCCGGCAAGGCGGGATCGGGGACGGGCAAGGGCGGCGCCTCCAGCGCCTCGGCCAGCGCTTCCAGCGCGGCCTCGGCATCGGCACCCGGCTCGGCCAGGATGGCGGTCTGTTCCAGCGGCAAGGGCCGGCTGGGATAGCCCTCGTAGCCGAAGAACCCGACCGGCGGCTTGGTGCCCGCCGCCACCAGCAGATCGACGCCTTTCATCGCCGCGGCGATGGCCTCGGGGAAATAGGGAAAGCGCTCCAACGCCGGAATCCCCCGGCCGCGATCGGCCCGGCCGACGAACAGCTCGGCATAGGCGACGCCGCCGATGGCCTTGGCGATGCGCGCCGCCGCCGCCTGGCCGCGGGCCGAAAGCCCGTTGCCGCCCGCGACCAGCACGGTCTTGCGCGCGGCGCGGATCCGCTTGGCGGCGTCTTCGACCGCGGCGCCGGAATGGGCCGTCAGGGTGAGACGCGCCGGGCGCGGCTCCGGCGTCGGCGCTTGGACCTGGGCGCGCTGGAAATCGGCCGGCAGGGTCAGCGTCGCGACTTGGCCGGGCGCAGTCACCGCGGCCGCGATCGCAGCCTCCATGTCGCCCGCCAAATCCTCGGCGCGGGCGGATTTGCGGTAGAAGGCCGACACCGGCCGGGCCAGCGATTCGATGTCCGAAGTCAGCGGCGCATCGACCGCCAAATGCCAACTCGCCTGGTCGCCGATCAGGTTGACCACGGGCGAACGCGCGCGGCGGGCATTGTGCAGATTGGCGATCGAATTGGCGAAGCCCGGGCCGAGATGGGTCAGGGTCAGGGCCGGCCGGCCGGCGATGCGGGCGAAGCCGTCGGCGGTGCCGGCGCAGACGCCCTCGGCCAGAGCCAGTACCGGCTTGATCGCCGGCACACGGTCCAGCGCCGTGACCAGGTCCAGCTCGGTAGTTCCGGGATTGGCGATGCAAAGGTCGATGCCGCGCGAAGCGGCGATCCGCAGCGCCGCTTCGGCGCCCGAAATCGTGGTCATGAGGTCCCCGCTGAGGCCTGTGCTGGTCGGCGCCGGAAAATACACGCAATGCCCAAGGGGTGGAAAGCGCGTCATCGACCGGCTAGGCTTGATGGTTCCAAGGAGGGACCAATCGATGTCGATCCGCATTGCGCTCGCCGTCCTGGCGCTGGGTCTGGCGGGCGCCGCTCAGGCCCAGACCGCGATCAAGGTCGGCTCCAAGAATTTTACCGAACAATATGTCGTCGGCGAGATGTACGCGGCCGCGCTCGAAGCCGCCGGCGTCAAGGTCGAACGCAAGATCAATCTTGGCGGCACGCTGGTCGCCCATGCCGCCCTGACCAAGGGCGAAATCGATCTCTATCCGGAATACACCGGCACCGGCCTGTTGGTGGTGATGAAGGCCGAGGCCGCCGGCGGACCCGATGCGGTCTACAATCAGGTCCGCGCGCACTACGAAAAGGAATGGCAGGTCACATGGCTGAAGCCGTCCCGAGTCAACAACGGCTACGCCATGCTGGTGCGGGCCGAGACCGCGGCGCAGTACAATCTCAGGAAATTCTCGGACGTGGCTCCGGTCGCGGGACGGCTCAAGCTGGGTGGCGGGCCCGAACTGGCTGACCGCAAGGACGGCATCCCCGGCTACAAGGAGCGCTACGGCATCGTCTTCGGCGAATTCCGCCAATTCGCCTCCTATCCCTTGCGCTACAAGGCGCTGGAGGAAAAGCAGATCGACATCCTCAACGGCTTCTCGACCGATTGGCAGATCGCCGCCGCCAAGCATGTCGCGCTCGAGGACGACAAGGGCCTGTTTCCGCCCTACTACCTGACGGCGGCGGCGCGTCAGGCGGCGCTGTCGGGCAACCCGGCGATCGCGCCGACGCTCGACAAGGTCAACGCGCTGCTCGACAACGCGACCATGCAGGAACTCAACCGCCAGGTCGAAGTCGACAAGAAGGAACCCCGCGCCGTTGCCCAGGCCTTCCTGCGCGCCAAGGGCCTGATCAAGTAATCCGCCGCGGCGGCGCCGCGGGATGGGTTGGACGATCGAGAACTGGCCGCTGTTGGCGACGGCGGCCGGGCAGCATTTGGCGCTGGTCGGCCAGGCGCTGGCGATTGCGCTGGCGGCGTCGCTGGTGCTCGGCATCGCCAGTGCCAGGCGGCCGGCGCTTTATGGCGCCGTCATCGGCGTCACCGGCGCGCTCTACACCATTCCCAGCCTGGCGCTGTTGGCGATGTTGATTCCGCTGTTCGGGCTCGGCCAGGCGCCGGCGGTGACGGCGCTGGTGCTGTTTTCGCTTCTGATCCTGACCCGCAACATCGCCACCGGCTTGCGCGAGGTTCCGGCCGAGACCCTGGAGGCCGCCGACGGCATGGGCTTCGGCCGCGCCGCCCGGCTGTGGCGCATCGAACTGCCGCTGGCGCTGCCGGCGATCGTCTCCGGCATCCGGCTGGCGGTGGTGACCCAGATCGCGGTCGCCACCATCGCCGCCTATGTCGGCGCCGGCGGGCTGGGGATGATCGTCTTCGCCGGCATCGAGCAGGACTTCCCCGAGAAGATCGCGGCCGGCGCGCTGGCGGCGGCGGCGATGGCCTTGGCGGCGGATTGGGGCCTGCGTCGCATCGAGCGCGCGATGCGGGCGCGGATCGCGCCATGATCGCGACCTTCGACCAGGCGCTGGTTTGGATCGCCGCCAATCCCGCGCGCTTTTTCCAGGCAGTGCAGATTCACCTAGCGCTGAGCGCGGCGGGGCTGGGACTGGCGATGGCCTTGGCGCTGCCGGTGGGATTCGCGTTCGCCCGCCATCAGCGCTTGGGCGACATCGCCGTGGCGGTGGCCGGGGTCGGGCGAACCGTGCCGGGTCTCGCCGTGTTGGCCTTGTGCATGCCGCTTTTCGGCACCGGTTTCTGGCCGTCGGTGATCGCGCTGGCGCTGCAGGCCCTGGCGCCGGTGCTGCTCAATGCCGTGGTCGGCCTGCGTTCGGTCGATGGCGATGTGGTCGATGCCGCCCGCGGCATGGGCATGGGGGCCTGGCGCATTCTGTGGCGGATCGAACTGCCGTTGGCGTTGCCGCTGATCTCGGCCGGGATCCGCATTGCCGCGGTGCAGACCGTGGCCGGCGCGACCTTGGCCACGTTCATCGGCGGCGGCGGGCTGGGCGATTTTATCACCACCGGAGTTTCGATCATGGACTTCTCGCGCCTGCTGGTGGGCGCGGTGCCGGTGACGCTGCTGGCGATCCTGACCGAACTCATGTTCGGCGGCATCGAGCGCTGGTTCACGCGCCATGCGCGGGCGGGCTGAGCCGTGATCCGCATCGAGGGCCTGGCCAAGACCTTTCCCGGCGCCGCCGCGCCGGCGGTGGCGGCCTTAGACCTGACAATCGCCGCCGGCGAGACCTGCGTGCTGATCGGGCCTTCGGGCTGCGGCAAGACCACCACCTTGCGCATGATCAACCGCCTGATCGAGCCCAGCGCCGGGCGCGTGCTGTTCGATGGCGTCGACATCGCGCGCCAGGAGCCCGCGCACCTGCGCCGGCGCATGGGTTATGTCATCCAGCAGGTCGGGCTGTTTCCGCATTTCACCGTCGGCGAGAATATCGCCGTGGTGCCGCGGCTGATCGGCTGGCCCAAGGATCGCATCGCCGCCCGGATCGAGGAGCTGTTGACGCTGGTCGGACTCGATCCGGCGCGATTCCGCGATCGCTATCCGCGCCAGCTTTCGGGCGGCGAGCGCCAGCGCGTCGGCGTGGCGCGGGCGCTGGCGGCCGATCCGCAGGTGCTGCTGATGGACGAGCCCTTCGGCGCGCTCGATCCGATCACCCGCGCCGCCATGCAGGCCGAGTTCCTCGGCATCCTGCGCCGCCTGGCCAAGACCGTGGTGCTGGTCACCCACGACATCGCCGAGGCGGTGCTGCTGGGCGACAAGATCGCGCTGATGCGCGCCGGGCGGCTGGTGCAATGCGCGACGCCCGAGGCCATGCTGGCGCGCCCGGCTGACGATTTCGTGGCCGAATTCGTCGGCGCCGATCGCGCGCTGAAGCGACTGTCGTTGCTGACGGCGGGCGAGGCCATGATCGCGGCGCCGTCGGGCGAGGACGGGATCGAGCTGCCCCGGACCGCCAGCTTGCGCGAGGCGCTGGCGGCGATGCTTGAAGCCGGCACCGAGCTGGTGCATGTCATCGACCGGGCCGGCCGCCGCATCGGCACGCTCGGTCTGACCACATTGCGGCTACGCGCCAGGGTGAAATAGGGGATTCGAACGTGGATCTGGAACTCAAGGGCAAGACCGCGCTGGTGACAGGCGCCAGCAAGGGCATCGGCCGCGCCGTGGCCGAGGCGCTGGCGGCCGAGGGCTGCGAGCTGCATCTCTGCGCGCGCACCGAGGCGCAGTTGCAGGCGGCCAAGGGCGCGCTGGAGCAGCGCCGCGGCGCCAAGGTGACGATCCATCCGCTCGATCTGTCCAAGCGCGGCGCGCCGCGCAAGCTGGCTGACGCGGTCGGGCCGATCGACCTCCTGGTCAACAATGCCGGTGCGATCCCGGCCGGCTCGCTCGGCGACATCGACGAGGACCGCTGGCGGGCGGCCTGGGACCTCAAGGTGTTCGGCTATATCGATCTCAGCCGCGTCGTGCTGGCGGGCATGGCGGCGCGCGGCCGCGGCGTCATCGTCAACGTCATCGGCCTGGCCGGCGTGCGGCCGGACGGCGGCTACATCGCCGGCTCGGCCGGCAACGCCGCGCTCAATGCCTTCACCCGCGCGCTGGGTGGCGAGGCGATCGACAAGGGCGTGCGGGTGGTGGGCGTCAATCCCGGCCTGGTCACCACCGAACGCCTGATCACGCTGATGGAGGCCCGCGCCCAAAAGATCCTGGGCGATCGCAAGCGCTGGCGCGAGCTGACCGAATACCTGCCGCTCGGCCGCCCGGCCGAGCCCGAGGAAGTGGCCGATGTCGTCGCCTTCCTGGCCTCGGCGCGCGCGGCCTACGTCAACGGCGTGGTGCTGGACATCGACGGCGGCGTCGGCGCCCGCAACGCGCCGCAGGCCAAGCGCTGAATCAGGCCTTCGGCTCCATCTCGGCGAAGACCTTTTCGGCCTCGGCGACGGCGGTGTTGGCCGCCGGCACGCCGCAATAGACCGCGGCCTGCAGCAGCACTTCCTTGATTTCCTCCTTGGTCACGCCGTTGTTGAAGGCGGCGCGGGTGTGCAGACGGAACTCCTCCCATTTGCCCAGGGCCAGAGTCATGGCGATGACCAGCAGCGAGCGGGTATGGCGCGGCAGGCCGGGGCGGGTCCAGATCTCGCCCCAGGCATAGCGCGTGATCAGGTCCTGGAACTCGGCGTTGAAGGGGTTGCGCCGCGCCTGGGCGCGATCGACCCAGGGATCGCCCAGCACCGCGCGCCGCACCTTCATGCCGGAATCGTAGCGCCCGCGCTCGGCCCCGTCGCCGAGTTCAAGGAAGGCCGCCAGCGCGCGGGTGAACTCCTCCGCGCGTTCGACATTGGACAGATGCGCCGCCTCCAGCACCAGCGTGTTGGCGCCGACGATGGCGCTGGAAATGGCCTGGGTCGCGGCCTGGGTGGTGGCGGGGTCGTGGCGTCCGGCGATGGTCAGCACCGGAATCCGGATGCCGGAAAGTCCGGCGCGGACATCGGCCTGCATCAAGGCTCCGCTGCACCCGACATAGCCTTTGGGATCGATCGCCAGGATCATCTTGCGGATGCGTTCGACGCGCGCCGGTTCGGCCTTGCGATAGCCGGCGGTGAACCAGCGCTCCATCACGGCATCGACGATGGCCGCCATGCCGCCCTTGGTCACGGCCTCGATGCGCTGGCGCCAAGTCTCGGGCGGAGGAAAGACCGAGGCGGTGTTGGCCAGCACGGCGCGGCTTAGACGACCAGGCGCGTTGATCGCCAGCCACTGTCCGGTCAGCCCGCCCAAGGACAGGCCGCAGAATGCGGTCGCGGCGATACCGAGCGCATCCAGCACCGCGAGCGCATCGTGTCCCAACTGGTCGATGGTGTAGGGCCCGGGCGTGGCCGCCGAGCCGCCATGGCCGCGGGTGTCGTAGCGCAGGATGCGATAGCGATCGGCCAGCGCCGCCGCCTGCTCGTCCCACAGATGCAGATCGGTGCCGAGCGAGTTCGAGAACATCAGCCAGGGCGCGCCCGGCTTGCCCTCGATGCGGACATTGAGATCGCCGACGCGCTTTTGTTCAGCCGTCATGGTCGCGGGTCCTTTTCGCTTCCGCCAACACGCGGTCGATCATGGCTTCGCTCCGGCCCAGCCTTTGCGCCGGATCGAATGCCGCCTCCAATGCCGCCGGCGCCAAGTGCTTGGCGGCGAGCGGATCGGCCGCCGCCAGCGATTTGAGATCGCGGCTTTCGGTCACGGCGCGCCGGCACAGCGCCTCGACATGGGCATGCGCCGCCAGCTTGCCCAAGGCCGGCGCCAGCGCCTGGGCCAGCGCCTCGGCCGACAGCAGGCCGCGCGTCGCCGCCAGATTGCGCGCCATGGCGTCGGGATCGACCCGCAGGCTGCGCGCGGTCTTGGCCATGCCGGCCAGCGCGCCATGCGCCATGCCGACCAGCGCCGGCAGCGCGGTCCATTCGGCGTGCCAGCCGCCGAGGCCGCGTTCGTGTTCCTGCGCCATGGCGCCGTAAAGCGTCGCCATCAGCCCGGGCGCGGCCTTGGATGCCGCCAGAGCGATCAGCGGCCGCACCGGATTGCGCTTGTGCGGCATGGCCGATGAGCCGCCGGCCTCGGCCTCTTGCGCTTCGCCGATCTCGGTCTGCATCAGAAGCGCGATGTCGGCCGCGATCTTGCCCAGCGTGCCGATCAGCAGCGCAAAACGCGAGGCGGCGTCGACCAGCCGGTCGCGCGCGCCATGCCAGGGGACCGAAGGCACGCCCAGCCCCAGCCGGCGTGCCAGTGCGGCGACTATGGCCTCGGCGCGCGGATCGAGTCCGGCCTGAGTCCCGACCGCGCCGCCATATTGGACCATCAGGCATTCCGCCGGCATGGTCCGCAGGCGGGTGCGCGCCCGCAGCACCGCATCCAGCCACATCGCCGCCTTGTGGCCGAAGGTGATCGGCATGGCCTGCTGGCCGAGCGTGCGTCCGGCCATCACGGTGCGGCGATGACCCTGCACCAGATCGACTAGCGCCGCCGCCAGCGCGTCGAGATCGATCCGCATCGCCGCCCAGCAGTCCGCAAGCTGCAACATGACCGCGCTGTCGATGACGTCCTGGCTGGTGGCGGCATAGTGCAGAAAGGGCGCGGCCTCGGGCGGCAATTTCGCGCCCAGCGCCTTGACCAGGGGAATCGCCGGATTGCCAGCGGCCCCCGCCGCTTCCAGCACCGCCGCCGTGTCTATGCCTTCGGCCGCGGCGGCGGCGATGGCGCGCGCCGCGCGTTCGGGTATCAGTCCGGTCTCGGCCTGGGCCTCGGCCAGCGCCGCCTCGAAGCGCAGCATGCGCGCGACCCGCCCCGCCGGCGACAGGATCGCCGCCGTCGCCGGAACGAGGAATTGCGGATCGAGCACGGCCGCGCTCAGGCCTCGAAGAACACCGTCTCGGCACCGCCTTGCAGACGGATGTCGAGGCGGTAGGTCGGCAGATCGCCGCCCGCCACCTTGCGCGCGATCAGCGTGCCGCGGCGGGCGGGATCGACCAGGTTCAGCACCGGATCGGCGTCGTTGAGCGGTTCGTCGGGGAAATAAAGCCGGCTGTAGAGCCGCTTCAACAGGCCGCGGCCGAAAATGCCCAGCGCGATATGCGGCGCTTGCAGCGCGTTGCCCGGCCCCGGCACCGCGCCCGGCTTGACGGTGACGAAGCGGAACATGCCCTGGGCGTCGGTCGAGCAGCGACCGAAGCCTTTGAAGCCCGGGGTCAGCTTCTTGTCGTCGCGCCGGTCGGCGGGATGGTCGTAGCGCCCGGCGGCGTTGGCCTGCCAGATTTCGACCATGCAGTCGGGCGTGGCCTGGCCCTTGAAGTCGGCGACCTGGCCTTCGATCCGGATGCGGCCCGGGATCGAATCTCCGGCGACGATGTGGGCGTCCTTCCATTCCAGGCCGATATGCAGATAGGGCCCGACGGTCTGCGAGGGGGTGACGTTGGCCATGGTCAGATTCCCTTCGGGGTTTCCTTGGCCCCGCGCAGGACGATGTCCCAGCGATAGCCCAGCGCCCATTCCGGCTGGGTGACGTCGAGATCGAACGCCGCCACCAGCCGGTCGCGCGCGTGCTCGGGCACGCCGTGGAAGATCGGATCGAGCGCCAGCAGCGGATCGCCCGGAAAGAACATCTGCGTCACCAGCCGCGACATGAAGCTGGGGCCGAACAGCGAGAAGTGCAGATGCGCCGGCCGCCAGGCGTTGGGATGGTTGCGCCAGGGATAGGCGCCGGGCTTGACGGTGGTGAATCGCCAATTGCCTTCGGCATCGGTGACGGCGCGGCCGACGCCGGTAAAGTTGGGATCGAGCGGCGCGTCGTGCTGGTCGACCGGATGGCGATAGCGCCCGGCGGCGTTGCATTGCCACATCTCGACCAGCTGGCCGGCGACCGGGCGCCCGGCCTCGTCCAGCAGCTTGCCGGCGACGATGATGCGCTCGCCCTGGGGGGCGCCGGCGTGCTGGCGCGTCAGGTCGGTATCCTCGGGCCGGCAGCGGTCGTGGCCGAAGATCGGCCCGGTCAGTTCCGACAGCGTCTGCGGGATCGGCACCGGCGGGCGGCTGGGCGCGCGCTCCAACGTGCTTTTGTAGCCTGGGTGCAGGATCGGCGGATCGTCGCCCAGCGCCCCGCGCGGATAGATGTCGCCTCGCATGCTCGTTCTCCCTCAGAACAAATCGAAATATTCGCGCTGTTCCCACTCGCTGACCTCGGCCTCGTAGCGCGCGATCTCGGCGCGCTTGAGGCGGGCATAATAGTCGACGAACTCGGCACCGAGGCCTTCGACCAGGCAGAAATCGTCCCGTAGCGCCGCCAACGCCTGGCCAAGATCACTCGGCAGCCGCGGCGCATCGACATCGTAGGGAGCGTCGGCCGAGGGTCCGGGATCGAGCTTGCGCACGAGTCCGTCGAGTCCGGCCAGCACTTGCGATGCCATGTAGAGATAGGGGTTGGCCGCGGGCTCGCCGCCGCGATTCTCGATCCGCGAGCCGGGATCGCCCGGCGCCGCCAGCACCCGTACCAGCGCGCCGCGCGAATCGCGCCCCCAGGCGACGCGGTCGGGCGCCAGCGAATAGGGCCGATAGCGCTTGTAGCCGTTGACGGTCGGGGTCGACAGCGCGGTGGCGCCGCGGGCATGCGCCAGCACGCCGGCCATGAAGCGCATCCCGGTCTCGGACAGCGGCACGGCCGCGTCGTCGGGGATGAAGGCGTTGGCGCCGGTCTTGCGGTGCTTCAATGACTGGTGCAGATGCCAGCCGCTCGACATCACATTGGGAATCCGCGGCCGGCACATGAAGCTGACGTGATAGCCGTGACGGCGGGCGATCTGCTTGGCGGCGCCGCGCAGCAGCACCATGTCGTCGGCCGGCGCCAGCCCGTCGCGGGCGAAGAAGGTCAGCTCGGCCTGGCTGGGTCCGTATTCGCATTCGAGCGAGCGCAAGGGCAGGTCGAGCCGCGCCAGGTCGCGCCGCAGGATTTCGAGCGCCGGCTCGAGCTGGTCGTAGCGCTGCTCGGTCAGGTATTGATAGCCCTGGGTCAGCAGCCCGATCTCGGGCGGATCGCCCGGCTGGCCGGCATTGTGCGGCGCCAGCTTGGGATCGAGCAGGCGGAAGATGTGGAACTCGACCTCCAGCCCGGCGGTGTAGTCGAACCCGGCCTCGGCCAGCCGGTCGAGCGCGCGGCGATAGAGCCTGCGGGTGTCGAACGGCATCGGCGCGCCGGAATGGAAAAAGGGCTGGCACAGCAGCCAGCCGGTGCCCGGCGCCCAGGGCAGGACGCGGAAGGTCGCAGGATCGGGAATCAGCAGCGCATCGGCCGCGCTTTGCCATTCCGGCCGGCCGAGGCCGCCGCCAGCCTGCCAGACGTTGTAGACCGTGCGGTGCGAGCTGTCCTTGAGGAACAGCGTGGTGACGATGCCGACGCCCTCGCGCAACGCGCGCGGCAGATCGGCCGCGACCACGGTCTTGCCGCGCAGGATGCCGTGCTGGTCGGCGAAGGACAGCCGCACGGTCTCGATGCGCTCGGCCTTGATGCGCTTCTCGATCTCGGCGGCGCGGCGCGAATCCTCGGCCGACCACAGCCCATGGCGCTCGACGAAACTCATCGGCCGCTTGTCACTCCGCCGCCGCCGCCGAATGCCAAGGCGCCGCCTGCCGCCGCTTGCGGTCGAACTCGCGCCAATAGGCCTCGAGCCCGTCATTGGGGGCGATGCCGTCGACCGTGGCCGGCCCTTGCAGCCGCGCCGCCGCCGCCGCGTCCAGCACCATCAAGGGTCGCTCGCCGGCGGCGTTGGCGGCGATCATGCGCAGCAGCAGCTGGCGGGCGAGGCCGATGGCCTTGTCGCTGGTGCCAAGCTGCTCCTGGCTGCGGTCGTGGATGGCGCCCTGGGACTCGACCGCCCACTGGTCATGGACGTTGATGTCGAAGCCCATGCCGGTATAGGTGCGCTTGGCCTGTTCCTCCGCGTCGTAGCCCCAGTCGTTGCCGCGGTGCTTGCGCGGGCGGTAGTCGGGCAATTCGTACAACTCCAGCCGCTGGGCGCGCATCGCCGGCTTGTCGACCGGCTTGGTGAAGCTGGTGAACAGCGCGTACCAGTAGTTGGATGTGTCGTCGACCGGCACATGCCATTGAGTGATGGTCATCTCCGGGCTCATCGGGATGACGAAGGCCTGAGGGAAGACCAGATTGGTGACGCGCAGATGACTGCGGCGGGCATCGAGCTGGCGCTGGGCGTAAAGCCTGAGGCCGAACTCGGTGTTCTCGACCCGGATCGCGGGCCTGCCGTGCTCGCGCAGCAGCCGCGTCATCGGAATCTCGGAATCGGCCGAGTTGGCCCGGAACTGCCGGCCATAGACGCCGGCCGGGTCCTCGTCCTCGAAAAAGCGATGCAAGTAGGAGGCGTGCGCCGGATCGATGCCGACCTCCAGCGCCTGCAACCAGTTGCAGTCGATTAGCCCCTTGAAGGCGAAGACATGGCTTTCGGGGGCGACGAAGCAATCGAAATCGGGAAAGGCCGGCGCCTCGTCCGCGCCCAGATAGCCCCAGACGATGCCGCGCCTCTCGACCGCGGGATAGGCCGTCATGCGCACGCGTTCGCACAGCCGGCTGCCCTCGGGCTCGGCCGGGGTCTCGCGGCATTTGCCGGCGGCGTCGAACAGCCAGCCATGGAACGGGCAGCGCAGGCCGCCGTCTTCCAGCCGGCCAAAGGCCAGATCGGCGCGGCGATGCGGGCAGGCGCGCTGCACCAGGCCCAGCCGGCCCTGTTCGTCGCGGAACAGCACCAGATCCTCGCCCAGCACCCGCACCGGCCGCAGCGGCCGCGGCCCGTCCAACTCGTCGCTCAGCGCCACCGGCTGCCAATAGCGCCGCAGAAGGGCGCCGCCGGGCGTGCCCGGGCCCGTGCGGGTGACTGTCTCGTTCTGCTCGCGGGACGTCATGCCCGACCCCTCCCCAACAGGGCCGCAATGCTAGACAGCGGGGGCGGGCGAGGCAAGGATAGCGGGGCGCGACAGCTTGCCGCTTGGCGGCTATGTTTCGCCGACGACGGAGGCCGGAAGGCATGTTGAGCGAACGCATCGAAGGCAAGTGGATCGACGCATTCGCCCGCGCCTTCGAACTCAGTCACGTCCGGCCGGGCGATGCGGTGGCGATCCTGTCCGAGACGCTGTCGCGACAGGTCAATGTGCACCTGTCCGAACTCGCCTTGCTGCGGCTGAGGGCGCGGCCGTTCCATCTGGTCTTGCCGACGCCGCCGCAGACCGTCGACATTCCGATCCGCTCGACCGGCGCCTCGGTCGCCATCGGCGGGTCCGAGCCGGTGCTGAAGGCGCTGTGCGAGGGCACCATGGTGGTCGACCTGACCGTCGAGGGGCTGATGCACGCCAAGGAACTGCCGCGGATTCTCAAATCCGGCAGCCGCGTGCTTTACGTCTCCAACGAGCATCCCGAAATCCTCGAACGCCTCGGACCCGATCCCGCGCTCAAGCCCGGCTTCGAGGACGCGGTACGCCGGATCAAGGCGGCGAGCGAAATGCGCGTCGTCTCCGAGGCCGGCAGCGATCTGCGCATCGATCTGCGCCGGGCCGCGGTCGGCGGCGGCTGGGGCGCGGTCGAACGCCCGGGCCAGCTCGACCATTGGCCGAGCGGCGTGGTGGTGGCGTTTCCGCGCGCGGGCACGGTCAACGGCAAGCTGGCGATGGCGCCGGGCGATCTCAACCTCACGTTCAAGCGCGCGATCGAACGCCCGATCGCGCTTAGGATCGAGAACGACTACGTCGTCGCGGTCGAGGGCGAGGGCCACGACGCCGAACTGATGCGCAGCTATTTCGCCGCCTGGGGCGACCGCGAGGCCTATGCCACCTCGCATGTCGGCTGGGGGCTCAATCCGCGGGCGCGCTGGGACGCGGTCGCGCTTTACGACAAGGGCGACTTCAACGGCGTCGAGCAGCGCTGCTTCGCCGGCAATTTCCTCTATTCGACCGGCGCCAACGAATTCGCCAAGCGCTACACGCTGGGGCATTTCGATCTGCCCTTGCGCGGGCACAGCGTGACGCTGGACGGGCAGGCGATGATCGAGCGCGGCGCGCTGTGTCCGATCGCATGACGTCCTCGCCGCGCTATTCGGCCTTGACCGCGCGGCTGGGCAGCAGCGGCGCGCGGTCGTGGAAGATTCATTTCGACGCGTTGGCGGCGCGGGCGGCGGGCCGCGAGGTCATGC
>Ga0194120_10000787_pt1 | contig 59702 bp, 54 predicted proteins | sample TA2MahCa65mmetaG_FD_148642 | JGI IMG/M metagenome (GOLD analysis project Ga0194120, IMG submission 148642) | Freshwater microbial communities from Lake Tanganyika, Tanzania - TA2015019 Mahale Deep Cast 65m | ecosystem: Environmental > Aquatic > Freshwater > Lake | place: Tanzania: Lake... | reverse complement strand
TGCAGCGCAGCGCTGCGGCAGCGCGCCGCTACGAGTCGCGTCCGCCGGAAGAGCCATTCCTTGACGACGATCGTCCCTGCCGAGACGAAAACTACCGGAACGCCGTCGATAGGCGACTTGCTGCCCCCCATCAAAGCCTCCACCGCGCTCCAGACGATGCCGGCTCCAACGACGATGACGCCGATGTCAACGCCCCCCGCGACAAAGGTTTCGATCTTGCCGTGCCCAAAGGGGTGGCTGCGGTCGGGAGGACGCGCCGCCATTCGGGCGCCGACGATCAGCGCCAGATCGGTCAGGACGTCGGCAACCGAGTTAAATCCATCGGCCAGGAGCGCGAGCGATCCGACCAACAGTCCAGCGGCAAACTTTAGCGCTCCGAGGATCAGATTCCAGTAGAGACCGATGCGGGTCGCCGCGCTGATCTCGCGCGCTTCGCGTATCAGGTCGCTGTCTGTAGTGCGGGTGTCGCCTGAAGGTCGGGTAATTTCGGAGTCCTGTCCGGTTCCGGATGGTTGGGGTGCGAGAGGGGGGAGTCGAACCCCCATCCACCGTTGGGCGGACCGGATCCTAAGTCCGGCGCGTCTGCCAGTTCCGCCACTCTCGCAATCTATCTCAAATCGGCAGTGTCAAGGCATCACTCCGCGGCGAAGCGGTTCGAAGTTGACGAAGTCGGAGTGATGGACGATCCATGCCTCCGGCGACCGGTATCCGCCGTCGCCTTCCCGGGAGTGAACCGCGATAATGTGCTGAACCGCTTCCGGAAGCCCGCACCGGGCGGCCAGTGCAGTTCCCGAGATCGGATGCCGGCGAAGTCTTCCGTCGGGACTGACGGCAAATGTGCCGTCCGGACGACGCTCATACTCGAGACACTTGCCGACGTCGTGCAGCAATCCTCCGGCAAGCAGAATGTCGAAATCGATCCGAAAATGCCCCGCATAGGCTGGACCCAGCACCCTCCCCAGCGCCAGAGCCGAATCGGTTACATTGCGGGTATGCGCGGCAAGCGATATGTCGGGCGTTCCCAAAAAACTAAAGGGAATCGCTTCGAGGTCGTCAACTTCCCAGCGGCCCTCGGAAATAGCCATCAGCCAGCACTCCCGGACCTGCTGACGAAGCATTTCAGCCCCTATTCGCTCCAACTGCGGGAAGCAGTGCTCCAGTGCACGAATGCTCACGCGTTTTGCTCTTCAGATTGTAGTATGACCCTAAGCCAGCGGCAACCGATGAAAAACTTCACCCAATGGGTAAACCCAAGCAGTGCGGGCGGACGTCCCCGTCCGCCCATTGGCAACCGGACAAGGGCGTCCAGTTGCACGCCTGCCGCCGGATTGGGGAAATTATAACAAATCCGGCGGGAGTTGGATCTCGCAATATCGCCGGTCTCCACTACTCCTGCCTTCAAAATAGGGCGATGACAAGCGCAAATCAAGTCCGCCGCACACCAGGTCCCTTCTTTGCCCGATCGTTCGGCTTGTGCCCAGTGTGGAGCCGGTCTATATTGTCTTTAATGGCTACCAGCAAACGACGCTTCCGTCGCTCTCCCCTCAAGTTACTCCTCGCCGCTGCGTCATTTCAAGTTACCTTGCTTTCGCCGCTTCCTCTCCAGTCCGACATCCTCTGGACGACACCTCCCATCTACCCCATCGACTGGATCGAAGCGGATGACCTTGAAGAGATGCTCATCGAGCCAGCCCTGCCCGGCTGGAGCGATGCCTTCGCATCCCCGCCCGGCAGCCGGTTCCCAATCCGCCTGCAAGCGAGGGGTCGGATCGACCGCCGGTTTGGACCGGGAAGCCGTGTTGACGAGAATCGTTACGATGGTTCGCCTTACGGCATCGTCCAACGTTATAAGGCCACTCACCCAAATTGGTCGGCGGGAGCCACCTTAGATAAGGATAAATATGAGCCGCGCTTCGATGACCTAAGCCGCTTCTACCTCGACTACGACCGCGAGTCCCTGCATATTATCGCCGGGGATTTCCATACTTCAAGCGGCTTGGGGTTGGCAGTCGGTAAGATTCCCGCATACTTTTCGTTATTTCCGTCTTCGCCCCTTTACCGGAAGCCATCCCCGACCCTCTCCCCGGCATCCGGCACCCGTCTCAATAAGTCCTTTCGAGGCGTCGGAGTTCGAGGCGAATTTGGAGCCTGGGAGGTTCTCCTCTTCACATCGAAGACACCCTATGATGCCATCGTCACACCCGACGGCCGGATCGAGCGCCTCTCCGACGGAGGCTTGCACCGGACACCCGGCGAAGCGCGCAAGCGTGATTCGGTCGTCGAGTCTGCCGTTGGAGGGGCTATAGAGTGGCGGGAGCGAATCGCCCGTGACCTTTCCCTAAACGCCGGACTCTCCGGCTGGCAGGGGAAGTATAAACCACCCTTCGAGCCGATGCCGAACGTCCGCTACCCTTATCCTTTAGCCGGACGCAACGCCGGTGCGGCCGGTCTTAGTCTTGGCTTCGAAGCCGGCATCACCGGACTTTTCGGGGAGATCGCTTCTGACCGGAACCGCACCCGGGCCCGTTGCATTACGCTGAATCGGAAGCGGGATGGGGATATTCCGTCGCTCCATCTGATCGCCTTCGACCTGCCGCCCGAATACCGGAATCCCGCCGGAGCATCGCCGATAGGAGATCAAGCGTCCAATCTGCAGGGCGTTGCGGCAAGTCTTCATAGATCGTTCCGTAAGTCTCGATTCGACGGCCGTTTGTTCAAACTCTCCAAACTGGCGCTCTACCTCGAAGCAACGCACCGTCCGGCGCGGACGGTAACAGTCCCCGAGCCACACTCTGAATCCAAAGCCTCGCTCGAAGGTGAATTCGCTTATAATCCGATCCACTCGGGGCGGCTTCGCCTCCGGCATCAGCGCGACGTCATCGGGCACGGCGAAGCCGGTGCTATCGAAAGAGCCGACGTCTCCCGGGTGCGCTATTTACACCGGACCGACTACGGTTCGCATTACGGGCATGCCTTCATCGCCGGTCTGGAGACCGGTTACAGGTCACCTTCGACGACCGGTCGTCAGACCGGCTGGCTCGGGCTGATTCGCTACGAAGACGAGACTTCGACCGAACGTCTTGGATTGCCCGGAAGTAGCACACTAAGCCTCACCGGAAGTTGGTTCGACACGCCAGCTGCGCTGCCCATTTATCTTTCAGAGTCCGGTTTGCCCGACCGGATGCGGGTGGTGCGCCTATCCGGCCGGGGAATGCGCTGGTCGGTTTCGCTTGTCGGGCAGTCGGGTCGCAGTTGGTTTGGATTGATGGCTGCCCAAACTTACCTCAACGCCGTTGATAAGGGCGATCTTGAAGGCTATATTAGTTATTCCTATGCGATTGACATTTGACCTCCCCGGACGGACGCTCACTCTGGAATCTTCTCTCAGTCCACTGAAATGAGCCGCCTCTGGAACGTTGTCGCGATTGGCCTTGCCGTCGCCGGAGTCATCCTGATTATCAACGGGATGAACAAGCGGTTTGGCACTCCTGAGAGCGCATCGCCCGATCCGGAAAGTAACCCGGCAAGTGAGCCTGTTATCAGCGTGGCTGCCACAGAGTCTTTCGCAGCGACCCCGGCCGTAATTGTGAGTCCGACCGTCGAGCCGTATACCGATTCTCTTCAGAATGCGAATCCGCCGGTCGATGTTCCCGTCGGGTCGAATAACACTGCGAAACCGGCCGAGACCGTTAGTCCGCCGGTTGCCGGTCGGGTCGCAACGCCCCTCGCCGGGAAGGTCGTTCCCGACACCGCCGATCTTCAATCGCTCAAACGGATGCTCCTCGAAGTGGTCGAACGGCAAGGCTGGAAGCAGGATGATCGTGACCACCTGGCACTGCTGCTCGACGATCGCCGGGTGAGATTTCGCGGCGACCTGCTGGTGCGCAATTCGACCTTTGTCGAACATGAAGCGCTATATGCCCATAACCTGACCTTTGACGCCGTCGAGCAGTCGATCGCATATTGGAACCTCCACCGCAGCGCGCTCGCGCCGGCTGCCGGTCAGGGGGGCGTTCCACCCGAATTTCTTCTTGCGATAATGAAGGTGGAGACCAACTTCGGCACCTTCACCGGCAAGGAGTCGGTCTTCAACGTCTTCTGGACGCTGGCGCTCGGTGATGTGCGGGAGATTCAAGCCGTCCTATCGCCGCCCCCCGACTACCCGCGGTCGGAAATGACCGCCCGGCTCACCCGCCGGGCACTCTGGGCGCGAAGCCAGTTGCGCGACCTGCTCTATATGGCACGCCACGGCGGCGTCGATCCGCTCGCCACGCCCGGCTCGTTTGCCGGTGCCTTCGGACTTTGCCAGTTCATCCCGTCGAGTTACCGCGCCTATGGCAGGGATGGCAACGGCGACGGCGTAATCGACCTCGACCGGGTGGCCGATGCGGGAGCCTCGATCGCAAATTACTTGAGAAAGAACGGCTGGCCTGAAAGCCCCGACCGCATCCGACGCCGAAAAGCAATTCTGACGTATAACAAATCGTCCTTCTACGCCGACTGCGTAATGTCGCTTGCCGATTCGATTGCCGGGAGATGGTCGGCGCTGTCGCTCCGGCAGTGATCAGGCGCTGGTTTGGTGCGACCGCGTGCCTTGCGCTCGCTTTTTGGCTCAGCAGCGGAACCGGTTATGCGCAGGGCGAGGTCGATTACGTCCTCTGTTATCATTCCGGAGTCAGCGCACCCGATACCATACCATCGCGACCGGTGGGCAGTGGTGCGTGGATCGATATTGCAGCCCTGGCAAGACGCCTGGGGGGGCAGGTTGTCGAGGATGAGAGTGCCGGACTCGAGGTCGTCCTCTCCGGGAGGAGCCTCCGATTTCATGACGGTACAGCGGCGGTCGTCATCGGGTCCGAAACGGGCAACCTTCTCTTCCCGGTACTGCAGGAAGACGGGCGCTGCTTTGCAGAAAGCGGCTCGCTCTGCCGGTTGATCCAACGCTTCACCGGCATCGAACTCCGGTTCGAACCCGAATCGCACTCCATCCACTTTAAAGGACCTTCACCGGGTGCAGTCGATAACGGCGCAACGAACCGGCGTCTGGCGGCCGACCGCGAGCGCTGGGCTCTCGATGTCGTCGTAATCGACCCCGGGCACGGCGGCAAGGATCCGGGAGCCATCGGGTCCGGAGGCTTGAAAGAGAAGGAAATCTGTCTCGACGTCGGTCTGCGCCTCGCCAAAGTCCTTCGCGAAAAGGGCATCCGGACCATTCTGACCCGTGAAACTGATATCTTCATCCCGCTCGCCGAGCGGACCCGCATTGCCAATCGCAGCGGGGGCAAACTCTTCGTCAGTCTGCATTGCAATGCCGCGAAAAACAAGAAGGCCGGCGGAATGGAGACCTACTTCCTGGCTCCGGCAAAGACCGCACGGGCAATGGAGGTGGCGCTCCTTGAAAACGAGGTGATCCACCTGGAGGATTCGCCCGAAGACTACCGCGACATCACGGAGGAGAACTTCATCCTGCTCTCGATGGCGCAGGCGACTTTTACCCGGGAATCGCAGAGCCTGGCTGGACTGGTCCAAGAGCGCGTTGCGCCTAAAGCCGGGCTGAAGAACCGCGGCGTCGATCAAGCCGGTTTCTATGTATTGGTCGGCGCATCGATGCCGGCGATCCTGTTCGAGATGGCTTTCATCACCAATCCTCAGGAAGCGAAACAACTGAAGACCAGGTCGTTTCGCCAGACCTTGGCCGAAGGAATGGGCGAGACGATAATTCACTTTCTAAACAACAACCAGTAACTTCACGGCGCCTCCTCCCATCGAGGCGCCAGACCACTCGGAATGGATCCGCAGCGCATCCGCAACTTCTGTATCATTGCCCATATCGACCATGGCAAATCGACCCTCGCCGACCGGTTGCTTGAACTGACCGGCGTCGTTGCGGGCGGAGCCGGTATGCCGCAAATTCTCGACGATATGGATCTCGAGCGCGAGCGCGGCATCACCATCAAGGCTCACGCGGTGGCGATGACTTACCGGCGCCCCTCAGACGGCGAATACCGTCTAAACTTGATCGATACTCCCGGACACGTGGACTTTGGTTATGAAGTCTCGCGGGCGCTGGCGGCTTGCGAAGGCGCGTTGCTGCTCGTCGATGCGGCTCAAGGCGTCGAAGCGCAAACCATCGCCAACCTCTATCAAGCCGTTGAAGCCAACCTCACCATCATCCCGGTGCTGAACAAGATCGACCTCCCGGCTGCCGACATTGATGGCTCGCGCCAGCAGATCGTCGATCTGCTCGGCTGTCCGCCGGACGAAATCCTCTCCGTCAGCGCCAAGGAAGGCACCGGCGCCGCAGAACTGCTCGACGCCATCGTAACCCGTATCCCGCCGCCAAAGGGACGCAGCGACGCGCCGCTGCAAGCGCTCATCTTCGATTCGCAATTCGACACCTATCGGGGAGCCATTCCCTATGTCCGTGTCGTCAACGGGGTGATGAAGCCGGGGATGACGATCGTTTTTCACTCCACCGGTAAGAAATACCTGATCGACGAGGTCGGTTACCTGCGGCTGAAGAAGTATCCGGGCGAGGAACTGGCGGCCGGCGAAGTCGGCTATTTGATCCCCGGCTGCAAGGAAGTTGCCGAGACCCGTGTCGGCGACACCATTGGCGATCCAGCCTTTCCCGATGTGGGGATGCTTCCCGGCTACCGTGAACCGAAACCGATGGTCTTTGCCGGCCTCTTCCCGGCGATGGCCGAAGACTATGAGGAACTAAAGAGCGGACTGGAGCGCTTAAGACTCAACGACGCATCGCTTTGGTATGAGCCCGAAACCTCGGTCGCGCTGGGATTTGGCTTTCGCTGCGGCTTCTTAGGCCTGCTCCACCTCGAAATCGTCCAGGAACGTCTCGAACGGGAATACGGTCTCAACCTTGTAACCACCGTTCCCAACGTTGAATATCGGGTGACGACAACAGACGGGCAGGTGATCCTGATTGACAACCCCACGCTCCTGCCGCCATCGACGGCCATTGCCCGGGTCGAAGAGCCGATCGTCTCGGCACAAATCGTAACTCCGCCGGATGCTATCGGAGCCATAATGGGTATCACGACCGAGCGGCGGGGGCTGCACCTCAACACCGAGTATCTCGACCCCAAGCGCGTCCTCCTGCACTACAAACTGCCGCTCGCCGAGATCATCTACGACTACTACGACAAACTTAAGTCCGTCAGCCGGGGCTTCGCGTCGCTCGACTACGAGCACACCGGCTGGGAGCCGACCCGACTTTCGAGGCTTGACATCCTGATAAACAGCGAAATGGTAGATGCGCTCTCGGTGATCGTCCACGAGGATAAAGCCTATAATTGGGGGCGGCGGGTAGTGGACAAACTGGCTGAGGTGATCCCGCGTCAGATGTTCGAGGTGGCGATTCAAGCCGCCATCGGAGGCCGGATCATCGCCCGCTCGACGGTGCGCGCAATGCGCAAGAACGTCCTGGCAAAGTGCTACGGCGGCGACATCACCCGCAAGCGTAAACTGCTCGAAAAGCAGCGCGAAGGCAAAAAGCGCATGAAGGTTATCGGCCGCGTTGAACTGCCTCAGGAGGCCTTTATGGCGATCCTAAAGGCGGATTGACATCGTGCTGCGCGCAGGAGCGATTTCCAAATCGCCCGACGGGATGGTCGGATTGGAATCCGACCCTAAGCGAACATCAACTCTCGGAATGGATAACTATAAACTGCCCCCGGCAATGCAATGCTATTGATTAGCAATAAGATTTGAGAACCTTGAACATCTCCCCATCAACGAAAACTCATCCGCCCGATGACCACGGATTTGGGCAGCGCTACCGGAACTGGCGCGAATTGCGGCGGCAAAAGAAGATCGAACGTTCGAAGCGGATCGGGCCGGTCCGGGAATGGATCGAACTGGTCGTCTCGGTTGTCCTGATCGTTTTTGCGATCCGGCTGGCGATCGTCGAAGCCTTTCGTATTCCGACCGGTTCGATGGAGGATACGCTGCTCGTTGGCGATTTTCTACTCGTCAACAAGTTCGTCTATGGCATCCGGACGCCCGACTGGATCGGCATTCCGTTCACCCGGGCCGGCGTCTTCGTCCCCTTTGCCAGGCTGCCCGGATTCGCCAAGCCAAAGTCGGGCGACATCGTCGTCTTCCGGTTTCCGCTCGACCCCAACCTCTCCTATATCAAGCGCTGCATCGCCACCGCCGGTCAAACGGTCGAAATTCGGGAGAAGATCGTCTATGTCGATGGTCAGCCCTTTAACGACCCGCCGCATTCCAAGCGGACGAGCCAGTTGACCTACCCGCGCGACTATGTCGAGCCGGCGGTCTTCCCGAAAAACCTCGAAATGCGCAACCGCGACAACTACGGCCCGGCGACCGTCCCCGACGGGCACCTCTTCGTGATGGGCGACAACCGCGACAACTCCGCCGATAGCCGCTACTGGGGCTTCTTGCCGGAGCGAAACGTCATCGGCAAGGCACTGGTGATCTACTTCTCATACGATGCTTCCAAGCCGTTCTACCGCCTTAACAGGAAAGTCCGGTGGGAGCGCATCGGGAATCTGATCCGGTAACCCGGCTGTTGGCCATGGCATCACTCTCCACAACAGCCATCATCTGCCGTCCTGTAGTTGCCTCTTCGTCCGGGCAGGTGTAAATTGTCAGTCTTGGGATTTAATTTGTCCGTGATGCGACAATGAACGACCGGACTGCAGCAAAGGCCGAGATCGAACTGCTCCGGACGGAGATCCGGCATCACGACCGCCTTTACTATGAAGAGGCTGCGCCTGTCGTCAGCGACGTCGAATACGACCGCCTGATGCGGCGCCTGATCGACCTCGAAACGGCCTGGCCCGACTTTCGTTCGCATGACTCGCCTACCGAACGCGTCGCCGGATCGCCGCTCGAGAGCTTTCGTCAGGTCGCTCACGCCGTGCCGATGATGTCGCTGGCGAATTGCTACACCTTCGAGGAACTGCGCGACTTCGACCGCCGGGTGCGCGAGTTGCTCGGAGGTGATCCGGAGTATGTTACAGAACTGAAGATCGACGGCGTCGCGGTCAGCCTCCATTATGAAAATGGTGTTCTGGTGCGCGGCGTAACCCGCGGCGACGGACGCATCGGCGATGACATAACCGCCAACCTGAAGACGATCCGGGACATTCCGCTGGTTCTTGCCGGGGATACTGTAGCGGGACACGTCGAAGTGCGCGGCGAAGTCTATTATCGGCGCGACGACTTCACAAGGCTGAACCGGGAGCGCGAAGCCTCCGGTTTGAAGACCTTCATGAATCCCCGCAACTCGGCAGCGGGGACGCTCAAAATGCTCGACACCGCCGAAGTTGCCAGGCGGCGGCTCCGCTTCTTCGCCTATTATGCAGACGGCGTCGCGCTGAGGGCGCAGAGCAAAGTATTGACATGGCTTGGCGAAGCCGGCTTCCCCGTGCTGGCCAAATGGCGTCTCTGCAAGGACATTGCCGGGGTCGAAAACTTCTGGCGGGAATGGGAGACACATCACGACGACCTCCCCTTCGACGCCGACGGTATCGTCGTGAAGTTGAACGACCGGTCGGGTCAGGAGAAGTTAGGCGCGACAGCCAAGTCGCCGCGCTGGGCTATCGCCTTCAAGTTCGTCGCCGAAGGTTCGGTCACGCGGCTTAACGGCGTAACCTGGCAGGTAGGTCGGACCGGTGCCGTCACTCCGGTCGCCGAACTGGAGCCGGTGCTCTTGGCAGGGACGATTGTGAAGCGCGCGACGCTCCACAATCCCGACGAAATCGCCCGGCTCGGGGTGATGATTGGCGACTTCGTCGAGATCGAGAAAGCCGGCGAGATCATCCCCAAGGTGCTGAAAGTCGTCATCGAGCGCCGTCCCTCAGACGCGGCGTCAATAGAGATACCGACGCTCTGCCCGACCTGTGGCAAGCCGCTCGTCCGGGACGCCGAGGAAGCCGTCCTGCGCTGCGTCAATCCTCACTGCCCCGACATCGTCAAGGGGCGGATCGTTCACTTTGCATCGCGGACGGCGATGGAGATCGAAGGCCTCGGCGAGAAGACCGTCGATTTGCTCTTTGGAGCCGGTCTGGTGCGGGACGCCGGCGACATTTACGGACTGACAGTCGAGCAGGTCATGGCACTGCCCCGGCTGGCGGAGATTTCGGCCGAGAACCTGATCACCGCAATAGCGGCCTCGAAGTCCAAGCCGTTCGACCGGCTCCTCTTCGGGCTGGGGATACGCCATGTCGGGCGTAATGTGGCGAGGGTGTTGGCCGGTCGTTATCCATCGCTCGCTGCGTTGAAGTCGGCCGCCGAGTCCGATCTGACCGCGATCCCCGATGTAGGCGAAAAGATCGCCGCGTCGATCGTCCGGTTTCTTGCCGATCCGAACGAGCAGCGTCTGCTCGCTAAACTGAAGGCTGCCGGACTGGGGGTGGGTTCAGGCGCGACTGCCGAGGTTCCCCGGAAACTGGCGGGGAAGACCTTTGTCATCACCGGGACGCTCGAGCGCTGGTCGCGCGGGGACGCCGAGGAGTTGATCCGCCGGTTTGGCGGTCGGGCTTCATCGTCAGTCAGCAAAAAGACCGACTATCTGGTCGCGGGGAAGGATGCCGGGTCGAAACTTGCGCGGGCGAGGGAGTTGGGCGTGGAGGTGATCGGGGAAGCGGAGTTGGCATTGATGATCGAGTCTTGAGCATCTATCAATGAAGGAAATTGAGTTTTCAGAACATGCCCTTGAGCAGATGCGACATCGAGGCACAAACCCTGCAGAAGTTATTCAGGCAATACGAACTGCAGAGTGGATCAAATCTAAAGCAGATCGGTATGAATGCAGGCTAAATTTCAGATTCGACGACGTTTGGAATGGGATAGGTTATCATCTGAAACAGGTTCGACCAATATTCGTTCTTGAGACCGACACGATTGTCATCATTACGGTATACACCTATTATTTCAACGAGTAAATCATGAAAATCACCTACGACTCCCGCGTCGATGCGCTCTATATTCGATTTCGGGACGCCACCGTTACAACTGAGCATCTCTCTGAAGGAATAGCCGCTGACTATGATTCCGAGGGACATCTTGCGGGGCTTGAAATCCTCGATGCTTCCACGCGCCTTGGAGATAAACAGACCTTCAGGCAAATCGTGCTTGAAGATTTGGTGTTTGGTGGCAGCCGGTAGCATTTCGATGGCAAAGAGAAACGTCACCCGCTTCGAACTGACCGGCGGCTACCAGATCAAGGTCTGGTTCAAGAACGGCAGATCAGGCGAGGTTGACATTGGAGAATTGACGGGTTTTGAAGGCGATTATTATGCGCCGCTCAGGGATCCGGCATACTTTCGTCAAGTTACCATTGACGAGGACTTCGGCGCGATTCGCTGGCCCAACGATGCCGACATCGATCCGCTCGCGCTCTACGCCAAAGCCACCGGCACCCCGCTAACCGTCCGCGTCTAGAAAGAGGAGGTGGTGGAGGTATGAGTGCTAGAGTGAAGAAGGACGCAGGTGAATCCCCGAGTAATTACGAGACCACTCTTGATTCCCTTCTTCCATATGACAGGGTATTCCTGCGCTCATTGGCGTGGGAGTATTTATGGGCCTCTATTCCACCGAAGAAGGTAGGCGAGGCACTCCAATATCTTCAGAACGCGAGGATAGCACTCGGAATAGAACCTTTGAAGGATCCTGCAGCGCGAGAGAGACTCCAAGTGCTACGAAGATCGTTTAGTAAGGATCCAAAAGCGAGTCCATTGGAATTGATTGACGCAACTTATTGGCGTAGTCATTGGTCCCTCTTGCACCTGCCATCTCATTTGCGAATCAGAGTGTTGGCGCGAGATGCGATACTCATTGGGGTCGATCCAAGAGCGGAAAAGGAGAATTTTCATCGATACAGAATTTCTTTTCGATATCAAGCGCTTCCAATAATGGAAGCAGTTGTTGGAACCGGCAAACCCCCAAGTTATTTGGACGAAGATCGAAGGGGGCTATATATGCTGAACACTCCAAATGGCCTATACTTAGGTCAATCATCTGAATTCGCAACTCGATATATAGAGCACGCAAAGCGACAGCCGAAGTGGTGGTACTTTGTCTCGCCAGTAATTGAAAGGGAAAACGGCCCGAATAATGGAGGTGATTATGTGAAGCCTTTCGCACCATATAAGGTTTCTCTTGACACACTCTTTGGGGCAGAGTCGCTGTGGATAGGATTTTGGAGTGAAATCTGCAAGACAGACAACAAACAAAAGGGTAAAGACACGCTGCCCGAGTATCGCTACCTTCAAGAAGCAATACTTTTAGTTGAGGCGGCAGCGGCATCCCTCGTATGGTTGTTAACGGAGGGGATCAGGACAATTGGAATCGGCGATATCATAAAGAAAATTCCTTTTCATAGAAAGCACCAGGGTTGGCCGGATGGATACCTTAACTTGGGCAATATAAAGAGATAAAGACAATGAAACTTCAATCATCCTTGAACCCTCCCCCGAGGGCGGCTACACCGCCTATGTTCCCGCCCTACCGGGGTGCGATCAACCGGTTGAGACCCTTCAATTCGTTCAGGGTGATATTTCGGAAGCCCATCAGCATCAGCTCAGCATCAACATTAGTCATTAGTCATTAGTCATTGTTCATTATGCCCGAAACACTCTCCCGCGCCCATTTCTCCGTCGCCGACCTGAACGACAAGGACGACGCGGACGAATACTGGCGCTCGCGCACCTTTGCCGAGCGTCTGGCGCACATCGAATACTTACGCAAGGTTAACTTTGGCGATCTTGCTCAGCAGCGACTTCAAAGAATTTTTGAAGTTGTTGACTTCCCACAAAGTTAGGTATCTGCTCATCGGCGGCTTTGCGGTCGGCGTTCACGGCTACCCGCGCGCGACAGGGGATATGGACCTATGGGTGGCCATCGACCCCGATAATGCTGATCGAATTGTATTGGCAATTCGAGAATTCGGCTTCGATCTGCCGGACTTGAACCGGGAGTCGTTCGTTCAGAAGAACAAGGTGATTCGTATGGGGCTTCCGCCGCAGCGTATCGAGTTGCTGACCTCCATCTCCGGCGTCGATTTCGACGACTGCTTTGCGAAGCGAGAGATGGTGGAGATCGATGGCATCAAGGTATCCCTCATCGACCGCGCCAGCCTGATCGCCAACAAGCGAGCCGCCGGCCGCCACCGCGACCTCGATGACCTCGAACATTTAACCTAAACCGTGTGCATTAGCATCATCATCATCATCATCTGAATGGCAACTACCGCAGACATCAAAAAGGGCGTCGTCATCGACCTTGAAGGCGGGCTCTGGACCATCGTCGATTTCCAGCACGTCAAGCCCGGCAAGGGCGGCGCCTTCGTCCGCAACACCTTGAAGAACATCGTTACCGGCAAGGTGATCGACCGGACGCTTCGCTCGGGCGAAAAGATCGAGATCATCAAACTCGACCCGCGCCAGATGCAGTTCCTCTACCACGACGGCGACCACTTCCAGTTTATGGACCAGGAGACCTTCGAACAGGTCGCGGTGCCGGAAGCCGTCGTCGGCGATGCCGCGCTCTTCCTGAAGGAAGGCGAGATCGTCAAGATCGCCTTCAACGACGAGACGCCGCTCACTATCGAAATCCCCTTCTTCATCGAATACACGATCGTCCAGTGCGAGCCGGGCGTCAAAGGCGACACAGTATCGAACGTTACCAAACCCGCGAAGATCGAGACCGGCGCGACCGTGCAAGTGCCGCTCTTCGTCGAATCCGGCGAGCGCATCCGGGTTGACACCCGCACCGGTCAGTATATCGAACGGGTCCGCTAACCAGGGCGAAAGGCCCCGCAAATGAACTACGCCGACATCAAACGGCTTGTAAGACTCGTCGAGTCGAGCGACATCGCCGAACTCGAACTGGGAGAGGGCGAATCGCGCGTCCGAATTGCCAAGTCGAATACCTCCGGGCAGGCAACTGCGATCCCATTCCCGGCGATGTTTCCGATTCCTGCGGGAATGCCGCCGGCATCTGCCGCTCCGGTTACACCCGCGACTGCGCCGGATGCCACTGCGGCTGCGCCGGTCGCCGCGCCGGCACGGAAACTGATCGAAGTCCAGTCGCCGATGGTCGGCACCTTCTATCTGGCGCCGGCGCCGGAGGCACCGCCCTATGTCCAGCCGGGCGATCAGGTCAAGCCGGGCAAAGTGCTCTGCATCATCGAAGCGATGAAGTTGATGAACGAGATCGAGGCCGAAGTCTCAGGGCGGATCGTAGAAGCGCTCGTGGAAAACGCTCAGCCGGTCGAGTTCGGGCAGGTGCTCTTCCGCATCGACCCGGCCTGATGTTCAAGAAAGTCCTGATCGCCAATCGCGGCGAAATCGCGCTCCGGGTCATCCGCGCCTGCCGGGAGTTGGGGCTGAAAACAGTGGCGGTCTATAGCCAGGCCGATGCCGATGCCCTCCATGTCCGGTTCGCCGATGAAGCCATCTGTATTGGCCCGGCGAAGTCGCGCGACAGTTATCTCCACATCCCCCGTCTCATCGGCGCCGCCGAAATCACCGGCGCCGATGCCATCCATCCCGGCTACGGCTTCCTCGCCGAAAACGCCCAGTTTGCCGAAATCTGCGCCGAATCGAACCTCGCCTTCATCGGCCCCGCCCCCGAGACGATCCGCAAAATGGGCGACAAAGCGCTTGCCCGGCGGACGATGGAGGAAGCCGGCGTTCCGATCCTGCCCGGCACGCGCGATGCCGTCCAGTCTGAAGAGGAAGCCATGGCCGAGGCGGGCCGGATCGGCTATCCGGTGATCATCAAAGCCGCCGCAGGTGGCGGTGGAAAAGGTATGCGGGTCGTCAAGACCGCGGAAGATCTCCCCCGCCTGTTTGGCATGGCCAAGGTCGAAGCCGAGACCGCCTTTGCCGACGGATCGGTCTATATCGAGAGATACCTCGAAGGCCCCCGGCACATCGAAGTGCAAGTGATGGGCTATCGTAGCGGACGCTCGCTCTCGTTCGGAGAACGCGACTGCTCAGTGCAGCGACGGCATCAGAAGTTGATCGAAGAAGCGCCTTCGCCCGTGATCTCCGAAGACTTGCGACGAAACTTGACCGATGCCGCCGTCCGGGGCGCTGAAGCGGTCGAATACCTCGGCGCCGGGACGATCGAATTCCTCGTTCAGGGCGGCGAGTTCTTCTTCATGGAGATGAACACCCGCATCCAGGTCGAGCACCCGGTTACCGAGCAGATCTTTCGCACCGATCTCGTCAAGGAACAGATCCTCGCCGTAAGCGGGCGCGAACAGCCGCCATCCCTTCCGGCTATCGAGGGTCACGCCATCGAATGCCGCATCAACGCCGAAGATCCCGACCGCAATTTCACGCCTTCTCCCGGCACGATAACGGCTTTTCACGTCCCTGGTGGGATGGGCGTCCGCGTCGATACCCACGCCTACGCCGGCTATACGATCCCCCCGCACTACGATTCACTGATCGCCAAATTGATTGCCTACGGCAACGACCGCGAGGAAGCCATCGCCCGGATGCTGCGGGCTCTCGACGAGTTCGTCGTCGAAGGCATCGCCACGACCATCCCGCTCCATAAGCGCATCCTGCGCGACGAACGTTTCCGCACGAGCGCCTATTCGACGCGGTTTATGGAAGAATTTCAGGCGTGATAGAAACATGGAGGTCGGTATTCATCCCGCCCGATTAGACTACTTGGAGGGTGGGATTTATCCCGCCCTCACCCGAGCAATTACAACATTTGAGGAGTCAATGAACATCCCACCCGAACTTCGTTACACCAAAGACCACGAGTGGTTTCGCGCCGAAAAGGGCGAAGGCACGGTCGGTATAACGGACTATGCCCAGGGGGAACTGGGCGATATTGTCTTCGTCGATCTGCCTGATATCGGAACCGTCGTCACCCAGGGCAAGCCGTTCGGCTCTATCGAAGCGGTCAAGGCCGCCACCGACCTCTATGCCCCGATTTCGGGCGAAGTCGTCGCCGTCAACGGACTGCTCGACCAGCAGCCGGAACTGATCAATCAGTCACCCTACGGCGACGGCTGGATCATCCGGATTCAGATCGCCGACACGGGCGAAATCGACACCCTGCTCGATGCCGATACCTACCACCGGCTGGTCTCTGCCTCCGGAGGCCACTGATCCTTGAATTACACCTCGCACAGCGATGCCGACCGCGCCGCGATGCTCGCCGCCATTGGCGTCACTTCAATTGACGAATTGCTCTCCAAGGTCATCCCGGAACGCTTTCACCTTCCCGAACCGCTCGACCTCCCACCAGGGCTGACCGAATACGAGGTTTTGAAGGAAATGAAGGCGCTGGCCGGGACCAACCTGCCGGCATCGGAGTCGCTCTCCTTTCTCGGCGGGGGAGTCTATGACCATTATATCCCCGCCGCCATATCGCACATCATCGGCCGGTCTGAGTTCTACACCGCTTATACACCCTATCAGGCCGAAGTCGCGCAGGGGACATTACAGACCATATACGAATTTCAGTCCATGGTCTGCCGCCTGATGGGAATGGACGCCGCAAACGCCTCGCACTATGACGGCGCCACCGCGCTCGCCGAGGGCGCCCTGATGGCAGTTCGCAAGACCGGTCGGAAGGTCGTCGTCGTAGCAGGCTCCGTCAACCCGCACTACCGGGCGGTGCTATCAACCTATTGCACCCCTACCGGCATCGAGGTCCGAACCCTTGACTTGAAGAACGGCCGGATCGACCTGACAACTCTCGCTCCCACGGTCGAAGGCGCCGCCGCGCTGGTCCTTCAGCATCCCAACTACTTCGGGCTTCTGGAGCCGGTAGCCGAATGTGCACGGGCCGCCCATCAAGCCGGAGCGCTGGTAGTGTCGTCCACCTACCCGACCTCGCTTGCACTTCTCAAGCCTCCCGGCGAGTGGGGAGCCGACATCGCCACCGCCGAAGGCCAGCCGCTCGGGGTGCCGATGTCGCTCGGCGGGCCTTATCTCGGGCTTTTCGCCGTCAAGAAAGACCTTGTCCGCCTCATGCCGGGCCGGATCGTTGCCCGTGCGAAAGACCGCCTCGGCCGCGACGGCTTCGTCCTGACGCTTCAGACCCGCGAGCAGCACATCCGCCGCGAAAAGGCGACCTCCAATATCTGCACCAATCAGGCTCTTATTGCGCTCTGCGCACTGGTCTATCTCAGCCTCGTCGGGCGGGACGGACTGCGCCGTGCAGCGGGCAGCTCTTACAAAGGCGCGCACTATCTGGCTGAAAAGGTCGCAGCGCTGCCCGGCTGTAGTCTCCGCTTTAGCGGCGAGTTCTTCAGCGAGTTTCTCCTCGAACTGCCCCGACCGGCTGCAGACGTGCAGAAGCGCTTGGTCAAGCACGGCATACTTGCCGGACCGCTCCCGGGCCGCGACTACCCGGGTATGGAGAACTGCCTCTCCATTGCCGTGACGGAAAAGCGGTCAGTCGAAGAAATGGACCGGTTTGTGGAGGTCTTGAAGACCGCGCTCCACCAGACCGATTAGCCTCTTATCGCGTAGGGTCGGATTCCGATCCGACCATTTGTGTCGTGTTTCGCGTAGGGTCGGATTCCAATCCGCCTTATCGCGTAGGGTCGGATTCCAATCCGACCATTTGTGTCCTGTTTCGCGTAGGGTCGGATTCCAATCCGCCTTATCGCGTAGGGTCGGATTCCGATCCGACCATTTGTGTCCTGTTTCGCGTAGGGTCGGATTCCAATCCGCCTTATCGCGTAGGGTCGGATTCCGATCCGACCATTACCTTGCGTAGGGTCGGATTCCAATCCGACTAACTTTAGAAAGGAACGACCTATGATTTCCCTCCCGACGATCTTCATCGTCATCGTCGCGATTTTCATCCTCGCCAGCGCCATCAAGGTGCTGAACGAGTATGAGCGCGGCGTCATCTTCCGGCTCGGGCGTGTGATCGGCGCCAAGGGGCCGGGTATCATCCTGCTGATCCCGATCATCGACCGCATGGTGCGCATATCTTTGCGGGTCGAAGCGCGCGACGTCCCGCCGCAGGACTGCATCACCAAGGACAATGTCTCGATCCAAGTCAATGCGGTGATTTACTTCCGCGTCGTCGAACCTAATAAATCGATCGTAGCCGTCGAGAATTACCTCTATGCGACGCTCCAGTTCGCCCAGACGACGCTCCGCTCGGTGATCGGCCAGGTCGAACTCGACGAACTCCTGGCCGAGCGCGAGAAGGTCAACATCCGCCTGCAGGAAATCATCGACCGGCATATCGAGCCGTGGGGCGTGAAGGTTTCGTCGGTAGAGATCAAGCACGTCGATCTGCCACAGGAAATGAAGCGCGCCTGGGCCAAGCAGTCCGAAGCCGAGCGGGAACGTCGCGCCAAGATCACCCACGCCGAAGGCGAACTGCAAGCCTCAGTAAAACTCGCTGAAGCCGCACAGGTAATCTCGAAAGACCCGATCGCACTGCAGTTGCGCTATCTCCAGACGCTGACCGAGATCGCCACCGAAAAGAACTCGACGATCGTCTTCCCCATTCCGATCGACATCCTGAAGCCGCTGATGGGCACCCCGCAGCAAAAGCAGATCGAGGGGAGTTAGGGGTTTACCTTCGTCATTCCCGCGAAGGCGGGAATCCAGAAAGGAAGGAGCGTCCGGAGGGCGGACATCCCTGTCCGCCCTTTTCCCCCACAGTAGAGGGGAACCCATGGGTGTTGCTCTTCGCACATCCACCGCTCTGCGGGGGGACCATAGGGGGGCACTCCGCGCAGGTGGGAATCCAGTAATCCCACACTGCGCAGCAGGAGGGAACTGAAAGGGGATTGCCTATTCCATCCCCCCGCTCTGCGGGGGTCTATAGTCTGGGGAGATGGGTAACAAACGTGCGGGGAGATGAATGGGGGTACATGTTCATTTCCAGATTAGAAAATCTCACCGATCGAGTATAAAATCAACAAACGCAAGCACATACCTCCTGACAACGGCTCACTTGCCCTCCAGCCTGGGTCTCCCATTGCCAGCGATGGAGACATCTTTGAAACTCACGGAATCTTTACGCCCCATTTCATTAACGAACAGCGGGACACGCTGCTTGCTGCCGTCCCCGCCGAATCGGCTCAAGATCTGTTTGAATCGGCGGCTGCCATTTACCTATCCGTCGTCAAAGCCCAGCGGTCGATCAAAGCCCACTCCGAAAAAGGAGGCATGAGCGAGAGTCAGACCGAAACCGACCTCTTTGACAAAATCCTCCCCCTGCTCGGCTTTGCCTTCCATCGCCGATCTTTCCAGTTGGTTGGCTTCCCTGATTATATCCTATATGATGGCGAAGAGGCCAAAACCCAGTCCGGTCAACTGCCCGATGAGCAACGTTACCAACTAGGCATCGGGTTGCTTGAGGCGAAGATGTTCGACCTCCCGCTCGACCGTAAATCCCGCCGCGAAACGCCCGGCTTGCCCTATTATCGACAGATAAGGAACTACCTCACTGACCGCCCGGGCTCGCCCATCAATTGGGGGATTCTCTCAAACGGCAACGAGTGGAGACTCTATCACAGCAAGGACGATGTAACCTCCTATTTTTCGATGAGACTCTCCAGAGTCCTCGCCGATCTGGACAGTCTCCGGCTCTTTCTTGCGCTCTTTGGTAGGAGCGCCTTCGCGAAAGGCGACGACGGCTTTTCAAGGCTCGATTCGCTCTGGAACAAGTCCCTCGCCCGACGGCAGGACCTCGAAGAGCGCCTCCGCGTCCGCGTCTTCAAACTCGCCGAAATCGTCGCAAATGGATTCTATACCCCCAAGGTCAACAACAAAATCCGTGAAGACCAAATAGAGGAAGTCTTTACCTACAGCCTTATCCTTCTCTATCGCCTCCTGTTTGTCCTCTATGCCGAATCGCGCGAGTTACTTCCAGTTCAAAAGTGGGGATCCGGCGCGCGTAAAAGATATCGCGAACTTTATTCGCTAAGGCAGTATCAGGAAATCCTTCCCAATTCCAGTTATCGATCGGAAGACGATGTCCACACGACAATGTGGCCAATATTGGTGGAACTCTCTAAAACGATTGACGGAGAAAACGAGGCAAGAAGCGAAAGCCTCGGTATCCCTCGCTATAATGGCGGACTATTCGACCCTAAGAAATACTATCGGATTTCAACCATTGATACTTCCAAAGGCGCTTGGTTTCTCGGCAACTATACCGTCCAGCAGTTACTCAAAGGGCTAATCTATGCCCCACTCCCCTCCTCAGATGACGACACCATTTCCGTCGATTTCAAGGAGACCATCGATTACGCCTCGCTCAGCGTTCTGCAACTCGGTTCGATCTACGAAGGACTACTCGAATATAAGCCGAAACTCGCTAATGGCAGGATCAAATTCGTGGAGGTTCGCCAGCAGGCCCGCGCCCGCAGCGACCGCAAAGTCTCCGGTTCCTATTACACCCCCGAGTGGGTGGTCGATTATATTATCGAGGAGACACTTGCTCCCCTGATTCAAAAGGTTAGGGATTCACAGCCTGTTTCAAAGGGTCTTCCGAATTCGTTCGCGGAGGGCGTCCTCAAACTCCGTCTCCTCGACCCGTCGATGGGCAGCGGTCACTTCCTGGTCCGGGCAACCGAATACCTCGGCGATCTAATTGCCGACCACCCGACCAGCGCACCGGCAAATCCCGACAAGCCCGACGATCTCAAGGCCAATAAAGCCTATTGGCGGCGCCGGGTGGTCGAATCCTGTATCTACGGCGTCGATCTTAACGATCTGGCGGTCGAATTGGCGAAACTCGCGCTCTGGCTCACCTGTATCACGTCCTCGAATCCGCTCAACTTCCTCGACCATCACCTTCGGCACGGAAACTCGCTTGCTGGATCGACCACCGACTTGTTTGGGTTCGTTCCTGAGAGGCTGCGCAGAAAGGATGGCGCTCTATTCGAAGCCACAGGAGTCCAGACCGCGCTTAACGATGCCATCGAGGCGCTGAGCCGTATCCATGAGATGCCGAGCGACAACTATCCCCAGGTGAAAGAGAAGGAAGCCATTTTCCGCCGCGAAGTCTTGCAGCGTCTCTCACCTTTCGAGAACATCGCCCACCTCCGCACCGCTGCCGATTTCGGTTACGATATCGACCAGTTGAAATACACCGAACTCTGCGAAAAACTGCTCGGCGGAGACAAACTCCCCGATGACGCAGGAGACATTAGACACCGCAATCGATTCTTTCACTTTGAACTTGCCTTTCCCGAAGTCTTCTTCCATCCCGGCGAGCCGCGAGGATTCGATGCTGTCATCGGCAACCCGCCTTATGTCCGGCAGGAATCACTCGGCGCGGTCAAAGAGTTTCTGGATGTCCGGTTCACGACTTCCAGCGCCACAACCGACTTATACATTGCGTTCATCGAGCAGGCATTCAACCTGATGAGAGAGGGCGGACGTTTCGGTTACATCGTTTCAAACAAGTGGATGCGGGCAGCTTATGGGGAAAAATTACGGGAGTTTCTGCTGGCGAAGCGGCTTGAGAAACTGGTAGATTTCGGAGAGGCAAAGGTCTTCGACGAACCCGCAGTGATGCCGATGATCGTCATCGCCTCGAAGCAGCCGCCGGAAGGTGAGCCGCGCTTTGCGGCTATCCCCGAACTGCCCGCGAAAAGCAACGATGTTCAAGCAAAACAGATTAGGGCGATCTTCGAAGACTCCGCGTTCCCGCTTTCGGCAGGGGCTTTGTCACCTACAGGTTTCACTTTGGTGCAAAGAGGCTTGGTGGACGTGTTTGAGAAGATGCGGGAAGCGGGAAAGCCGCTCGGGGAGTATGTAGGTAATCAAATATACTATGGTATAAAGACCGGGCTTAACGAAGCTTTCGTCATCACCGCCGAACAGCGCCAGCGCCTCATCGACAAGGATCCGAAATCGTCGGAGATCATCGTCCCCTTCGTCAAGGGCGACGATGTGCGCAAATGGCGGGTTAACTATCGGGACAGATACTTGATTATGACTAAAATAGGAGTTGATATTGAAGAATATCCTCTAATTTTCGATCATCTTAAGGACTATCAACCGCAACTTGAAAAGCGTCAGGATCAAGGCAAACACTGGTGGGAATTGAGAGCATGCGATTATTACGATGAATTTCTCAAACCGAAGATTATTTGGCCCGATATTGCTATGGAAAGTAGGTTTGCCTACGACATTCATGGCTTATATTCGATTCAAACGTGTTACATTATGCCTACAAATGATCTATTCCTTACAGGATTACTAAACTCGAAGGCTGTTTGGCAATACTTATTACGCCATTCAGCTGTATTAGGTGATCCTGATATGAAGGGTCGCATAAGACAAATACGACAATATATGGTCTCGGTTCCCACTTCCGGAAATGGCAATAAGTTGGCTATTACGGGCCTAACAGATCATGCCTTAAGAATCAAGGACAGTATACTTATCTCCCCCGGCCTTGCCGAGCGCCGCCGACTCGAGGCGCAACTTGCCGAAGTCGAGCGCGCCATCGACCGCGCGGTCTATGAACTTTACGGCTTGACAGAGAAGGAAATTGCGATTGTGGAGGGGCGCTCGTAGCGCCATCATCCTGATGGCATGCCGCCAGCATGGCGGCGCTACGGTTTCATCAGCATCAGCATTGGCATCAGTCATCAGTCATTAGTCATCATCAGCACCTTCCGTCACCCTTCCGTCACCGCGTATCTCTATGCTGCCACGCAGGATACGCCCTTTCGGTGACGAAGTGACGATTTTCTTGCTACACACCCCCCAAAATCCCTATTACGCTTCCCATGCGCCTTTCCCGCTTCCTTGCCTTGGCCGGAGCCGCCTCCCGCCGCAGCGCCGAAGACTTGATCTGCGCCGGTCGCGTCCGCGTCGGCGGCAAGGTCGTCCTCGACCCGGCGACCGGTGTCGAAGAGACCTCCGACATCACCCTCGACGGCGCGCCGCTCGAGATTGCCCGGGCGCGCACCTATATTATCTACCACAAGCCGGCCGGCGTCATCACCACGTTGGCGAAGAGCCGCGAACCTGGGCTTTCGCTGCCGGAAGCGCTGCCTGACCTCCCCGAGCGGCTCTTCCCGGTCGGTCGGCTCGACCGCGAAACGACCGGCCTGCTGATCCTGACCGACGACGGCGACCTTGCGTTCCGCTTGATTCATCCCCGCCATGAGGTCGAAAAGGAATACCTTGTCCGACTGAACCGCCCGCTTGGCTCCCGCGACTTTGAGCGCATCCGCAAGGGCATCATCATCGACGAGCGCAAGGTGGAGGTCTCGGCGCTTCTCCCGGCTCCGGGAGGACGTTGCCGGGTCGTCATCCACGAAGGCCGCAAGCACATCGTCCGGCGGCTCTTTCGGGAACTGAAGTTGACGGTCGTCGAGTTGAAGCGGACGCGAATCGGGCCGGTGGCGCTCGGCCGGCTCGGGGTCGGCAGATGGCGTAAGTTGACACCGGGCGAGGTGCAGCGGCTGAAGCAGACAGCCGGGCTTTGAAATGGAGAATTTAGAATGAAGAATGAGTCCGCAAATCAAAACCTCGACTCGTGCACGCCGGACAAGGGCATCCGGTATGCATATACCTTGATACCAAGGGGTGCATTTTGGTGTCATCCTGAACGAAGTGAAGGATCTCGTTTGGGATGCCTATCTTCAGGTTGGGATGCTTCACTGCGTTCAGCATGACATGCCAGCAATCAGATGCACTGATCAATAATAGATATACTTCACCATCTAACTTCCTGTGTTCAACATTCTGCATTTTGCATTCTTCATTCAATTAGACGCCCAACTGGCGCTCGTCCTGAACGGTGCCTTCCGCAACCCTCTCTTTGATGTCGCGATGCCCTTCCTCGACCGCAACGTAAACTGGATGGGGCCTCTGTTGCTGGTTTGGCTCGGGGTGATGATCTGGGGCGGCAAACGAGGCCGCATCGCCGGGGTGCTCGCGGTCGTCGTCGTGATCCTGACCGACCAGATCAGTTCCGGGCTGGTCAAACCGCTCGTCGAACGGATCCGGCCCTGCAACGTCATCCCGGGACTGCATTACTGGTCGAAAGAGGGCTGGATCGTCATACCCGACGTGATCGAGGTCGTCTATAAGAGGTCGTTCTCGTTCCCGTCGTCGCATGCCGCGAACTCGATGGGGCAGGCACTCTGGTGGGCTTTGTTCTATCCGGCGGGAAGGTGGTGGTATCTGGGCGGTGCGCTGGTAATCGGCTATTCGCGCATCTACATCGGTGTGCACTATCCGGGCGACGTCATCGGCGGCTGGATTATTGGGGCGGTTAGTTTCGGTATAGTCTGGTGGGTTGGATCCAAAGCCGGCTGGGTGCGAAATCCAAATCCAAATGGAGCCCGATTTGCGGCGTGAGTATGACGACTCAGCCGCCGGACGAGGACGTCCGGCGGCACAGCGCCGCCAGATGAGACTTACTACTTGAGGACGACCAGCCGGACTGCTGACGTCCGTCCGTCCGCCACCACTCGATAACTCCCCGATGGAAGTGCCGTCAGGTCGAGGTTGAACGCTTCCCGGACGTCACCGCTTGATCTTAACACTTCCCGCCCGCGCAGATCATAGAGCACGACATTACTGGATAGACCACCGAATCGAATCTGCGCCGACCGGTTGGCCGGATTGGGGAAGATCACCGCTTCATAGTTGACCGGCTTTGCGATCGGGCCTACTGGTGCATTTAGATCGTCCTCGCCCCAGCGCGCCATCAGGCTTCCTTCACCGCAAACGACCGCCCGGTCAGGGCCAAGCGGCACAACGTCCCGGACGATGCTCCGCGCCGGAAGGCCGGCATCCTGCCAGGTCCATCCGGCGTTGACACTCCGCATCAGTTCCCCGTCGCCTCCGCGCAGCCAGGCGACGCCTTCGTCGGGCATGCTGACACCGATCGGGATGAAGTCGAATCCGCCGCGCGCCTGCCAGTTAGTGCCGCCGTCGGTGGTGAAGTAGAATCTCGGTTGAACGCGGTCGATGGATACGGCATAGCCCCGGCGCCGGTCAAGAAAGCCAACATCGTTGGCCGGTCCGAAGGGCGTCGCGACCCGCTGCCAAGTGCGCCCGCCGTCGGTGGACTTGCGCATCGAGTCGTTCGGCGATGCAACGAAGAGCGTATCGCGGTTCACGACCGCCAGCCCGGTCAGAATGGCTCCGTTGCGCGTAACGACTGTCGTCCTCCAGTCCAGTCCGTCGTCGGTAGATGCAACCTGATCGCCCGCCAGCGCAAAGCCGCGCCCACCTACGAAAACGATCCGGCTCACCTGTGTTTCGGCAATAGAGACCGGCTCCCAGGTTCTCCCGGCGTCTTCCGTCCGAAACTCGCGTGAGGTTGATCCGGCCGCATAGCCGGTCTCGTCGTCGGTGAAGTGTATGGCGAAGATGTTGACGCCTTCTGCGACTGCTCCGGTGCTCCAGGTTGCCCCGCCGTCGTCGGTCCGGCCAAAGAGACCATCTTCGCCGCAGAACCAGCCGGTCGATGGGATGCGAAAGTGCAAATCGTAGATCGTTCCTTCGCCGAGGCGGCGGGTTGTTTCGCGCCAGTTCCTACCGTCCCGGGCAGTGATTAAGGTCCCGTCGCTGCCACCGACATAGGCTGTGTTGCCGGCGCTCCCGAGGCACCAGAGCAGTCTCTCGCTTGAAAGTGCTGTCTCCCAGCGGATGCCGTCCGGCGAGGTCATTATGGCTGCCGGAGCATTGCCGCCTTCGCTGATGGCTACCCATTGCCCGTTGTCCAGCATCGTAAGCCCGGTGATACGGGTTCGGGCCGGCGTTTCGACAGCGTCCCACCTGGCACCGCCGTTGGTCGTCCGCAGCATCACCGCGGTATTGAAATTTCCTCCCGCTACAATGCCTGTCGTGGCGTTGACGAAATGAACAGTATGGAGCGCAAGGCCGGTGCCGGTGGCGATACGCACCCAGTGATCTCCGCCATCATCAGTCCTCGCGGCATAGCCATTCGACCCGACCGCCCAGCCGAGGGATCCATTGGCGAAGTGCAGGTCGTGGATCGTCATACCGCGACTCTCCGGGAGAATCGTCTTTGTCCAGTTGATTTCGCCATTGTTGCGATAGACCGCTGCTACTGGTACGCCTTGCACATCATAGGTCGTCCCGGCTACCCAGCCGAGTAAAGCCGGTCGAAAGGTAACCGCCGTTGGACCAAAGGGATCGAAGTCCCCTCCCAATTCCCATCGATCCCAATCCTCACCCCCATTATCGGTGTAGAATAAGGCTCCGGTGAACGGCGCTTCATGGTAGGTGCCGCCAAGAAGCGCCAGCCGGTTGTTGAACGCTTCAATCCGCCACGGCCCTGTCGCCAGATGGCGCGGAGAGGCGATCTCCGTCCAAGATTCTCCGCCGTTCACGGTCTTTAGCAGCATCGCGACATCGTTGACAAGATAGCCGGTATCAGGGCTGATGAAGTCGAGCGAAACGATGCTCCCTGGCGCCGGCCAGGGGCTGATCACCTCCCAACGGGGAACGCCGGATGATCTCTCAGCAAGCAACAGACCAAACAGGGCGAGCGCAAAATGCAGAATGCAGATTGCGGAATGCTTAGTTACAAACATCACTCTGACGACCTCACAAGTCCATATTATTACTTGGTCAGATGCTCTTGTACTCTCCCCACCAGTTTTGCGGGGGGGAATGTAGGGGGGTAATCTTGGTTTGATCCATATTCCCCCCTGCCGTCCCCCCGCAAAGCAGAGGGACTTGAAGAGATGAAAATGCCACCATTAATAACATATTCATCAACTTCTTCATTGACATTAGTTGTTGGTCATTAGTCGGTGATGACTTCGCATTCCCAAGTAACGTCGGCAATCTGCCTCAGCATCCCGAAGACCGAGCAGTAGGTTGTATGCGAGAGGTTGACGGCGCGCTCCATCTCATCTTTGGTGATACCCTCGCCTTTGGCGCGGTAGGCAGCGTGAATCGACTCATAGATGCGGGGATGTTCGGCGCGTTTGACGCCGGTCAGGTGCACTTCGAGATGTTCGAGTTTCAACTGCCGTTTGCGCAGAATGAACTCGACATCCATACCACTGCAGGCGCCGGCGGCCTGGAGGACGGTCTCCATCGGCGACGGGCCTGACGTCGGTTCGCCAGCCGGTCGGGAGTCGAAGAGGATGCCCTGCCCGGTAGGATTAGCGCCTTCGAAGCGGGATTCGCCGCGCCAGGTGACGACGGCATGTAACTCAGTCTTGGTTGCTCCCATCCTATTTCCCTTGAATGATGACAATAGTCAATGTAAATTAGGATTGTGCCTTTTCCCAGCGGAGCGGCGGATCCGGCCCGTCCTAGAGACTTTCAAACGACCGCGACCGACGGCGCGGCGCGCGCCGGAATCCTGACGACGCCGCATGGGATCGTCCGGACGCCTGCTTTCCTGCCGGTAGGGACGGTCGCATCGGTCAAAGGCCTTGGTCCCGATGAACTACGCGCTGCCGGGGTCGAGATGGTGCTCGGGAACACCTACCATTTGCACCACCGTCCCGGTGAAGAGTTGGTTGCCAGTATGGGGGGACTGGCAGCCTTTATGGGCTGGAACGGGCCTACCTTGACCGACTCGGGCGGCTTTCAGGTCTTCAGCCTCTCCGAAACGCGCAAGATCGACGAAGCCGGCGTAGCCTTCCGGTCGGTCTATGACGGCCGACTGGTGCACCTGACGCCGGAAAGGGCAGGAGATATCCAACGTGCCTTGGGCGCCGATCTGATCTACGCCCTCGACGAGTGTCCACCCTACCCGGCATCGCGGGACGAGGTCGATCGCGCTACTGCACTAACGACCCGCTGGGCCGAGCGGTTCCTGAGTCACTTGAGGCAGACATCGGATAAGCGCTCTCAGCAGGGGTTGACGGTTGTCATCCAGGGCGGTCTCTTCGACGATCTGCGGGTGCGTTCGCTGGAGGAGTTGGCCTTGCTTGATCCGGACACCTTTGCCATTGGAGGCGTGTCGGTCGGCGAGCCTCCGCAGGAAATGTATCGGGTCGCGGAGATTTGTTGCAGCCGCCTGCCTTCCGACAGGGTGCGACACCTGTTAGGCGTCGGGACGCCGGAAGACCTCCTGACCTGTATCGGATTCGGAGTCGATCTCTTCGACTGCGTCCTGCCGACCCGCAACGGCCGCAACGGGGAGACTTTCACATCGTCCGGTCGTATCGACCTGCGCCTGGCTCGCTTTCGCAGCGATCAGGGCCCGCTCGACCCGATATGCGGCTGCCCGGCCTGCCGCAACTTCAGCCGCGCTTATTTGCATCACTTGACGACCGCCGGTGAACTGTTGGGAATGCGACTGCTAAGTCTGCACAACATAGCCTATTACGAGCACTTGATGCAGCAGGCTCAAGCCGCGATCGTCAAAGGGGAATTCGGTCAGTGGAAGAAGACTCTTGTAGCCGGCTGGAAGGGCTGATAGTGTGGAAAGTGGAGAGTTGAACGGCGGGCTGGCATGACAGTCATTAGAGCCAGTCGATCGCAAGGGTCAGAGTGGTTACGATTCAGTCTTGTATCGCTTCGCTCCCCCGCTTAGCGGGGGGGCTAAAGAGGGGAAGCACTACTATAATCTGCACCAAGTGATATAACCTGGCGCAACAAGTGTATTTTCTGGCGGTGGTCGTCATGCTGAACGAAGTGAAGCATCACCTCTTCAATATCTCATCCCAAACGAGATCCTTTACTTCGTTCAGGATGACACTACTTGACGCCACCCTTAACGATATGATATCTATTTAGACCTTATGAGGTCATGAGCGATGAGTGCCAAAACTTGGGAACAAGGCAGGCTGACGGCAGTAAGCTTGCCAACTTGCGGGCTGTTGGCAGCCATGATCCTGCCCGGCTGTCGGGAGCCGGAAGTGACCAAGCCGTGGGAATTGAAGCCTGAGAATGTCCGGATCTTGATCGATGAGGGCGCCGCAGCGACCAACGACACCATGCTCCGCATCGCTGTTACTGGCGAACACATCGACCGGATGCACCTTTGGCACGACTCGCTGACGGCCGCAAAAGGGTGGGAGGACTATAGCGCCGAGAGCCTTATTCCGGTGCCGCGTAGAGAGGGCTTGGAGATTATATTCGGGCGGTTTGCAGCGACCGGAGGAGGCACTACCGAGGTGCTCTCGGACTCGATCCGCCTCGACTTCACCGCCCGCATCGACTCGCTCGACGCCTACGCCTATTCCGACACGCTTCGGCCCGGAGATGAAGTGCAGTTTGTGATGACAACTGGAGAACCGGGAGTCGCAGAGATCGAGTTTGGTGAGTTCCTAAGATTCTTCCGGCTCTATTCGGTGGGGTCGGGCGTCTTTCAGCGCAGTATGACGATACCGTCCGGCGTGAACGACACCGCCGCCTATGTCATCGGCACGTTTCGAGACGAAGTCGGCAATCGGGCGGAGAGCTTCCGTGCTGATGCCCGGTTTGTCGTCAGGGGCCATAGCCTCCAGCCCTGGCGCATCGCGCATTTGCCGGTGCCGGACGCCGAGTTTGAGGATGTCGTCTATCGCCACGGCTATTGCTATCTGAGCGACGCCAAAGGCGCATTTCACGTCATCGAGGTCGCCGACCCGGTTCGCCCGCGGCTTACCTACACGAGTCCGGCCGGCATCTGGGCGAACGGCATGACCTTAGACGAGAGGGCTATTTATCTTGCCGATGACGATGAAGGCGTCGTCATTTACGGACTGGGCCGCCCCGGATCCCCTAACGAGGTCGCAAGATCGATCATTCCCGGGAAGGTGCGCGACGTTGCGCTGGCGGGGAGTTATCTCTTCGCGACCTGCCATTTCACCGGCCTCTGGTCGATCGACGTCGCCAACGTCCGCGAGCCGCGGCGAGCCTTTAACTTGCGCCTCACCAATTACGGTGAGGCAATCTCCATCAGCGGTCGGACCGCCTTCGTCATCGGCGAATGGGGGCTGTCGGTGATCGATATCTTCAGTCCCGAATTACCGCGCATTGTGGCCGAGATTCCGGTCGATGGGGTGCCGGTCGGTGTTGAGGCTCTCGACAACCGGGTCATCTTAGCCACCGAGAGTCGGGGCATCAAGGTCTTTGACTGCCGTGATCCGGCAAGCCCAAGTCTGGAGTTCGATCATCCCCGCCATCGCGGGCTGCAGAGCCTGCACCTCGAGATGCCGTATCTTTATGCCGGATTCGGTGACGGTCTGGCAGTCCTGCAGGCTGGACAACTTGCGACCCTGCCGGTGGTAACCGAGTTTCGCAACATGCCTCCGGTGCGGGGAATGACAGTCGGCGGGCGTTATCTTTACGTCGCCTGCACCGGCGCCTTTCAGGTTTTTCAACTCTACTAATCAACAACAGGTTACCTGTGTTCCTTCCTCTCCTTGCAATGGCGCCGCCGCCGGGCGGTCAGCCGGGTTCCGGCGGTTCGGGCCTGCTCGGCCTGCTGCCCTTTCTGCTGATTTTCGTCATCTTTTGGTTCCTGATCTTGCGGCCTCAAGCCAAGCGTCAGAAGGAGCACCAGAAGATGCTCGAAGCAGTTACCAAAGGCGACCAAATCGTCACCTCGGGCGGCTTGCACGGGACTGTGCAGCGGGTGAATGAAAAGGAGGGGACGCTTATCGTCCGCATCGACGATAACGTCAAGGTTGAGATCGACCGCGGGGCGGTAGCGCGGCGGATTTCGGCGGGAGAATAGTCCTTGCGGGTCGTCTTCATGGGGACGCCCCGATTCGCGTTGCCGACGCTGGAAGCGGTGCTGTCAAGCCGTCACTCTGTCGTCGGCGTCGTAACGGCGCCCTCGAAGCCGACCGGCCGGTCGCTTAAGGTCACAGATCCGCCGGTTAAGACGACGGCACTTACAACCGGACTGCCCGTCCTGCAGCCCGACGACCTTAACGATCCCGGATTCGTTTCGGCGCTCGCTGGCTGGCAGCCCGATATTGGGGTCATCGTGGCCTTTCGCATTCTGCCTCCGGCCGTGTTCGGAGTGCCCCGACTCGGCTGCGTCAATCTGCACGCTTCACTCCTGCCCGATCTGCGCGGCGCAGCGCCGATCAACTGGGCATTGATGCGCGGCTTGGAAAAGACCGGCTTGACAACCTTTCTGATCGACAAGGGAGTAGATACCGGGGGGGTTCTCCTGCAGCGTGAAGAGCCTGTTTATCCCGATGATAACGCCGACTCGCTGAGCGAACGCCTCGCGAAACTGGGAGCGAGTCTGATGGTCGAGACCCTGGACGGCATGGAGACGGGATTGATGAAACCTCACCGGCAATCCGGTGCGTTCGGCACGGCTCCCAAACTGACCCGGGACCTTTGCCGTATCGACTGGAGTGCACCTTCGCTCGAGATTCATAACCGGGTGCGCGGGCTGGCCACCGAGCCGGCTGCCTTCACCACTCTCGAAGGAAAGGTGCTGAAGATCCTGCGGACTCGTCTGATGCCGGCCGATACCTTGGATGCAGTGCGTGATCAGGAGACCGGAACGATCACCGTAATCTCGTCCGAAGCGATGATCGTCAAGACCGGCGACAGCCACTTGCAGATCCTCGAACTGCAACTCGAAGGCCGGAGGTGGATGACAACTTCCGAGTTTCTGCGGGGGAGGCGGCTGAGTCCCGGAACCCGGTTAGGCGGGTAGTAGTATAAGAAGCGGTCTCCTTCGCAGCCTACTTTAGGCAACAATCGAAGCGTTGACCTTCATCAGCATAAAGGTAAAATCCAAATTCGCATATGATGTTCCCGTTTTTCGACCCGACCTTCGTCCTGCTCATTCCGGCGATGATCCTCGCCTTCTGGGCTCAGGCGAAGGTCAAGAGCGCCTATCAGAAGTATAGCGAGGTGCGCTCGGCGGCCGGCCTTACCGGTGCACAAGTCGCCCGAAAGATACTCAACCTTAACGGCATTAATGATGTCGAAGTCGAAGCCGTCGAAGGCGAACTGAGCGATCACTACGACCCGCGTAGCCGCAAGGTGCGCCTTTCGGAGGGCATCTATGGCAGTTCCTCACTCGCAGCGCTGGGCATCGCGGCGCATGAAGTGGGACACGCGATTCAGCACCAAAAGGGCTATCTCGCTTTGCAACTGCGACACCTGTTCCTTTGGCCGGCCAACATTGGCTCGACGCTGGCAATGCCGATCTTTTTCGTCGGACTGATCTTCTCCAGTTTCAAGGTGCTGATGGACGTTGGCATTATCCTCTTCCTGGGGGCGCTGACGTTTCAATTGATCACCCTGCCGGTCGAGTTTGACGCGTCGCGGCGGGCGCTGGCTCAGTTGCGCGGAACCGGCTTGATGGCGGACTATGAGATCAGCCAGACGCGCAAGGTGCTGACGGCTGCCGCCTGGACCTATGTCGCGGCAGCGACCGTGACCCTGATGCACCTCCTCCGCATGATCCTGCTGCGGAATTCCCGCGACTGAGAAGAGGCATTCTGTCGTTGCCGGACAGCCCCTTGTCCGCAAGGCAAGTCCGACATTAAGCCGGGCGCGTTCGCCCCGTCCTAACGGTGCTCGCGAGACTCGTCCTTCACGGATGATGCCGCCTCGCGAGGCTGCCATTCGTGCTTATGCCCGGTGGCTGAAGAATCCCGGCCGGATCGAGACCCTTGCCGGGCGGGAACTGGACGCTTCACCCTGGGACCGGCGTGACCGGGGGCTATATCTTGAAATCCTCTACGGCACCGTCCGCCAGAAGGGGCGTCTCGAGTGGATCATAGCGCAACTCGACCGGACGAACGAGTCGCACGACCCGATGGCAATCGCCGCCGTTTCGACCGGGCTTTATCAATTCCTGTTCCTCGATCGGGTGCCGGAGCACGCCATCGTCGATGGGTCCGTTGAAGCTGTGCGCCGTGCCGGCGGCGGAGGGGCTACGGGATGGGTCAATGCACTACTGCGACGAGTCGGCCGTGAAGCGGGGGAGTGGAAAATCCGATTGCCGGACACCGACCGGTCGCCGTCTCCAGCCTTGCTCAGCGTCGAATTCTCCCACCCTGAATGGCTTGTAACCCGCTATCTGAAGCGCCTCGCACCGGACAATCTCCGCCGTCATTTAACCTGGAACAACCGCCGCCCTGAGGTGCATCTGCGCATCAACCGGCTGCGCACGTCTCCAGAGGACTTTCTGGCCGGCAGCCTGGCTCAGGAGTCGGGCGCCCGGCCGCACAGTGTCGATCCCTTTTTCATAACATTGCCTCACGGTATCACCCCGGGCGAGATCGAGGCAGTGCGGAGCGGTCGCGCACAGCCGCAGGATGTCTCGCAGGGACTGGTGGCGAAGTTGCTGAATCCAGATGCCGGCGAAGAGATCCTCGACCTCTGCTCCGCGCCGGGCGGCAAGTGCACCCATATGGCCGAGTTAGCCCCGGATGCGCGCATCGCCGCGACCGACTCTTCAGCGGACCGGCTGACCATGCTCGAAGCGGCGATTCGTCGCAGCGGCTATGCCAACATTGAACTTGTTCCCTACGACGATCTGCTGGCCAGCAAACGGCAGTTCGATGCCGTATTGGTCGATGCGCCCTGCACCGGGACGGGCGTTCTGGCGCGCCGGCCCGATTTGCGCTGGCGCCGTCGGCCGGACGACATTCGCCGGATGGCATCGCTTCAATTGAACCTCCTGAAATACGCTGCCGACCGCGTCCGCCCCGGCGGGAGGATCGTCTATAGCACCTGCTCGGTCGAACCGGAAGAGAACCGCGAACTGATCGGGCAGTTCCTCGCCGATAGGAGCGATTTCGCATTCCGGTCGGGCGCGGGATTGATCCCCGACGATTTGCTCGATGAGGCGGGCCGGATCGATCTCTGGGGCGAAGAGATAGGCGGCGACGGGGTCTTTGCGGTGCAACTAATCCGGCAGAAAGCGGCCGTTCGGGGAGGTAGGTGAAGCGCCGCCGGTGGCAGAACCGGCTCGATCTCATTGCCGGGCTGGTAGTGGTGGGAGTGGGCAGTATCTGGCTGCTGGCCTTTTTCGACAAGATCGTGATGCCGCTGGTGACCCGCGCCGGTGCCGAGGTTGCGGTCCCGAATCTGCGCCGGCTGACCTATAATGAAGCCGAAGTGCTCTGCCGGAAGGCCGGGTTGGTCATCGCGCGCACCCGGGACCGGTTTGACGACCGCATCCCGCCCGGTTCCGTTGTCGATCAATTCCCGCCTGCCGGATCCGTGGTCAAGCCGGGGCGGACGATTGAGTTGGTCCTGGCTGCGTCGCGAGGAATGGCAACAGTTCCGGAATTAAAGGGAAGATCGCCCCGGGAAGCGTTATTGATTGCCGACTCGAGCGGTCTGAAGGTCGATCTGGAGCATCTCCGTTATCGCCATTCGTCGTCCGATCCGGAGGGAGTCATTATCGACCAGAAACCGCTCGCTGGAAGCGACGCCGAACGCGGTAGCGAGGTTCTACTGACCGTCGGTTTGGGAGCCTTTCCCGAACACCCGATCGTTCCCGACCTGTCGGGTCGCTCGCTACCCGAAGTGCGCTTTCTTCTGGCGCGCTACAATCTGACCGCCGGCACCATCGCACGGTATCCCGACCGGTCGAGGCCGCCCGGAACGGTGATCGAACAGACGCCTCGGGCAGGCTCGCCGCTGCCTGAGGATGGCTTGGTTGCAATTAGAATCGCTACCCCTCCGGTCGGCGGAGTTCCGGTTACGGATACGACTCGCTACGGAGAATCGATTAACGACACGGCAGTCCATCCCCGGGAGCGCCGGTGAAGAGCGACATCCGGATCGGAGCCAGTTTGCTCTCGGCCGATATGGCCGACTTGGCGGGCTCCATAGGGAGCATCGAAGACGCCGTCGATTACATTCATTGCGACGTAATGGACGGTCATTTTGTCCCTAACCTGACCTTCGGCCCGCCCGTCATCAAGGCGATCAAGCGCGTCTCTGCGGTGCCGCTCGATGTCCATTTGATGATCGAACGTCCCGGCGCCTGGATAGAACGATTTCTCGGTGCCGGACTCGGGAGGGGAGATTACCTGACATTCCACATCGAAGCCGAGCCGGATCCGTCGGAAGCGATCGGCGTCATCCGCGCAGCAGGTGTCGGCGCCGGACTCTCGATCAAGCCGGGGACGCCGTTCGGCGCGATTGAGCCTTGGCTGGACCGTGTCGATCAGGTTCTGGTTATGACCGTAGAGCCAGGTTTTGGGGGACAGGCTTTCATCGCGGAGATGCTTCCGCGAATAGCCGAAACGAAGGCGCGCCTCGTAGGAGAGTGCCTGCTGGCAGTCGATGGCGGTATAGATGGCCGGACTGCACCTCTTGCCGCGAAGCAGGGAGCGCGGCTCCTGGTAGCCGGCAAGGCTATTTATGGCGAAAGAGACCCGAAAAGTGCGGCCGAAGAACTTCGGCGGGCGGCGACCATTGCGTTACAGGACGATATGCCCTAATATGAAAGATTAAGCCTTACTGATGCGCTTCGCTGCATCGGCTACGATCCGCTATCTTTAGAGTCCTTATGGAGAAGATTCCTTCCGCTTCCGGCGAGGGCGGCAAGTCGCTTCAGTCCGGCGGCCTTGCCCTCACCTTCGATGACGTCCTGATCGTTCCCCGCCGGTCCGGCATATTGCCGCGACAGGCCAACCTTGAAACCCGTCTCACCCGCAACATCCGCCTCAACATCCCGCTCCTCTCGGCAGCGATGGACACCGTTACCGAGTCTAAACTGGCGATTTCGCTGGCGCGCCAGGGCGGGATCGGCATCATTCACAAGAATCTCTCGATTGAAGAGCAGGCTGCCCAGGTCGATACGGTGAAGCGGTCTGAGAGTTTCACCATCACCTCCCCGGTCACGCTCCCGTCGCATCTTCCGCTTGGCCGGGCGCTCGAAGTGATGCACCGCTACCTCATATCGGGCATCCCGATCGTCGATGACGACCGCCTTACCGGCATCCTGACCCATCGCGACATACGCTTCGCCGCGGACTATAACCGGCCCATTGCGGAGTATATGACCAAAGGGCCGCTGGTAACGGCACCGGTCGGAACGACGCTCGAGCAGGCGCAGCAGATTTTGCAGGAGAAGCGGATCGAAAAGTTGCCGGTGGTCGATGGGCGGGGACGGCTGGTCGGCCTGATTACCGCCAAGGACATTCAGAAGAAGGCGATGTTCCCTCACGCCTGTATGGATGCGCTGGGCCGGCTTCGGGTCGGGGCTGCTGTCGGTGTCGCGGAGAACACCCTTGACCGGGCCAAAGCCCTTGCCGACGCCGGGGTCGATGTGATCTGCATCGACACTGCTCACGGTCATTCGGAGGGCGTTCTGAAGATGACCGGGCGGATCAAGAGCCTCCTGCCCAACCTCGACCTGATCGCCGGCAACGTCGCTACCGGTGCGGCGGTGCGCGACCTCGTTCAGGTTGGAGCCGATGCGGTCAAGGTCGGGATCGGCGCCGGAGCGATCTGCACCACCCGAGTCATTGCCGGGATCGGCGTGCCGCAGATCAGCGCGATCCTCGATTGCGCCGAAGCCGCCTTACCGGAGGGTATCCCGATTATTGCCGACGGCGGCATCCGTTACTCCGGCGACATTGCCAAAGCGATCGCCGCGGGAGCCTCATCGGTCATGATAGGGTCGCTCTTTGCCGGGATGGAAGAAAGCCCCGGCGAAATGGTGCTCTGGGAAGGACGGACCTACAAAGTCTATCACGGGATGGGGTCGTTGGCGGCGATGAAGCAAGGCTCTGCCGACCGTTATTTCCAGGAAGGCGCCGATCCTGACAAATTGGTGCCGGAAGGCATCGAAGGCCGGGTTCCGTTCAAGGGCCGGTTGGCCGATGCTGTCCAACAGATGACCGGCGGACTAAAGGCTGCAATGGGTTATTGCGGAACGCCTGACATCCCGTCATTTCAACGGGATACGCGGTTTATTCGGATCACTGCGGCAGGGGTCCGCGAAAGCCACCCCCACGATGTGATCATCACCCGCGAAGCGCCAAACTATCAGACTACGATTTGATCGGTCCGGCAACCACCAACGGCTGCCGGAGTCATTCCGGGTCCGGAAACGGGAAGGCTGGTCAGGAAGCAGGCTTGCTGCCGGACGAAGTCCGTGCCAGGTGGGCTTTGCGGCGAGCGGCGGTGTTGCGGTGAAGAATCCCCTTTATGACCAATTTATCAATCAGGCTATAGGCTTCGGCGAGGCTTCCCCGCGAAGCCTCGCCGGCACCAGCCTCCCGGACGCGGCGAATCGCCGTCCGGAGCATCGAGCGGTAATGGCGGTTGCGCAGGTTGGCTTTCAGATTGGTTCGAATGCGCTTGATGGCGGACTTGTGATGAGCCATAGGGTCGGGTCTCTGTCAGACGATGGCCGGGGGAAACGGAGTCCCCGTGCGGCGGGTGAAACTTGGGAGGCGCCGATTCGGCCGCCCCTGCCTGTTAACAAACTTATAAGTTAGTCCTTGTCGCCCTCCAAGTCAAGAGATCGCTCCCGTCCGAACCGCCCCTTGCGCGATAATTCCATCCTCCACCGGACGATGCTTGTGCTGCTGGTTCCGATTGCGCTCCAGTTTTCCGTCGGCTGCGCATATTACAACTACTTCTACAACGCTCGCAAACACTATCGCGAAGCCGAGAATCAACAACGCGAAGCCGGCTCGCGTCAACCGGCGCGGCGGGTATCGGGCAGCAGCAACTATGACAAAGCCATCGAGTCGGCCGGCAAGATGCTCGCCTACTATCCCGGAAGCAAGTGGGAGGACGACGCCCTCCTCTTGATCGCCAAGGCTTACTACCGCACTTCCAAGTATCGCAGCGCAGCCGGGAAGATCGACGAACTCGAGGCGAAGTACCCTTTGTCGGAACTCATCCCCGAAGGGCGCCTATGGAAGGGAATGTCGCTCTTTAAACTGGCGCAGCCCGACTCGGCGCGGCAGTTGCTCTCCGAACTGACTGCATCCGAATCATCCGACCTGATCGCAGCGCAGGCTCATCTGGCTGTAGGCGACTATTATTACGACGACAAGAGGTGGGATCAAGCCCTCGAGGAGTATGAACTGGCGGCCGAACGGGCCGGCGACGATGAATGGCTGCGCGGCCAGGCATGGGTGAGGTCGGGCGAGTGCCTTGGACTTGCCCGGCGTCACGAGGATGCCGTCCGCTTCTATGACCGTGTCCTGGCTCGCAAGATTCCGCGCCGGCTGAGGTTCGAAGCCTCGCTTCAGCGCGGCGTTGCGCTGCGGGAAGCAGGTCAAATAGACGAGGCGATGCAGGTCTTCGACGACCTCCTGGACGATGGCGCCTACTTCGAGGACTTTCCCCGCATCGAACTTGAAATGGCGCGCGCAGAAGCGATTACCGGCCGGCAGGATGATGCCATAGCCCGTCTTGCCAGATCGGTCGAAGGCGACAAGCGGGGCGAGGTCGCGGCCGATGCGCAGTATGAATTAGGGCGGCTGCTTTGGCAGGTGCGGCGCGACTACGGCGGTGCAGTTGCCGCGTTTAAGGCGGTCAAGCAGGCCGAGCGAACCGCCCGGTCGGGGCCGCTGGCCGACTCACTTCTGGCTGAAGTCGAAGCCCTCAGCAAATATTGGTATCATCTCCGCTTTATTGAGCGGCAGATGACCTTGATCGACAGCGTCCAGAGGGGTCTTAGAGCGATGACCTCTGCAGATACCGCCTTTGTCGATTCGCTCGCACCCTTCAAGGATAAGACTCCGGACCGGACGTCCCGTGCATCAAGGTCCCGCACCCGCGACCCACTCGCCCGGATGGTTGAGGAAGCCAAAGCCCGGGGCGATACACTGGGAGGGGATACTACGGTATCTAAGATTACAGCGGAGTTTGATTCAACTGCGGTGGCGCGGATCGACTCCCTAAGGCGCGCCTCCCGCCTTAAGACCTGGCTGCAACTGGCAGAGTTTCACCTCTTCGAGCGCAACGCAGCCGACAGCGCCGGTTACTACCTTAGGCTCACTTTGGATCAACCGCTCGATACCACCATGCGAGCGCGGGCTTTGGCAACGTTGGCATTTGTAGCGCGCTCGTCGGGGGATACGACGGCGCACGATTCGCTTTATAGTCTTATCCTGGCCGAGCCTCCCGATCCGGGCTGGGAAGCGCGGGCGCGCAAGGCATTGGGTCGTGCCGTCGAACCTGTCGTATCGGATATGGAGCGGATAATGGTGGAGGCGGAATCGCTCTGGACGGCAGGCGATCCAACCGCTGCGCGTCATCTCTACCTACTCGCTTCGGCGAGCGCCGATTCGGGCGATTCGCGGGGGGCTCGAGCGCTATTGGGCGCGGCATACATCACCAAGCGGGTGCTCGGCGAGGATACGCTTGCAGCGCAACTCTATGGCGAGGTTGTGACGCGCTTCCCCGGCTCGGCTGAGGCGCGTATCGCCCAGCGCAAGTATCCGGGGCAGCGTCCGACGGCGGCACCGCGCACACCTGCGCCCAAGCAGGAAATGCCCGCTTCACCGGCACCGGAGGATGAGTTCTACGATCGCTTTGAGATGTCAATGCCGGATCCGTCTATCGAAGAGGAACGTATTTACGACGCTGCGATGGTCGATGAGCCGCCGGTGTTGACGACGCTTCCGGAGATCCTCCGCAGCCACTTGAGCAACTACTACCCGATGGAGGCGTTGGCCGAGAATGTCCGGGGCCGCGTCGAGGTGGAACTTGTGGTGAGCAGGACCGGAGATCCGCGGGATGTTGTCGTACTGATGGCGGAACCGGAAGGACGCGGCTTTGACCGGGTGGCGCCGGAGGTGATGAGTCTTTTGCAATATCGTCCCGGCCGGCACCAGGGACGTCCGGTTGCGGTTCGGATGAAGCAGGTCCTCGAGTTTCCACCGTTGGGAGAGAATTGAACCGACCGATCGCGGAGATAGGCATCGTCCGGCACGCCTTCGAGGTCTCGGCGAACCTCTGGGACCTCACGGTCGAAGCGCCTCAGATCGCGCCGGTCACCCGTGCCGGCCAGTTCGTCCATGTCCGGGTGACGGACAACCACCATCCCTTCCTTCGTCGTCCGCTTTCGGTCGGGCCGGTTGCAGGCAAGTCCCTGCGTCTCATCTTCAACATTCGCGGCGAAGGAACACGCCTCCTTGCCGCCAAGCGTCCCGGCGACGCCCTCGACCTGATAGGCCCGCTCGGAACCGGCTTTGCGCAGCCTAATCCTGCGCGGACCAGCCTCCTCGTCGGCGGTGGGATCGGGGTCGTGCCGTTGCAGTTGCTCGACGATCAATTGCCCGCCAATGCTCCGCGAAGGTTCCTGCTGGGAATGCGTTCGCAAAGCACCTCGCCGTTGACACTGGAGGAGATCGAGGACCGTCGCATCGACGTCGCCTCGGACGACGGCAGCCTCGGCTTCAAGGGCAATGTCGCCGCTCTGCTCGAGCAGGTGCTTGGCGGGACGGATACGGCTTCACTTGACATCTACACCTGTGGGCCGGGAGCGATGCTGTCAGCCGTCAAGCGCATTTCGCTGGGAGCGGGCATCCCGGCTTTTGCGTCGCTTGAAGTGCCGATGGGCTGCGGACTGGGGGCTTGCCAATCCTGCGCCGTGCCGCGGGCGGATGGCGAAGGCTATTATCTGGTATGCCACGATGGGCCGGTCTTCGATGCGCGGTCGGTGATACTCGAACCGGAGGTGCTGCCCTGATGCCGTTCGATGCGTCGGTTACGATGCGGGGGCTGACCTTTCGGTCGCCGCTTCTGACCGGATCGGGGACCTTCGGCTACGGCGACGAGTTCCTTAGTGTGATGGACTATGCGCCGCTCGGAGGAATCGTTACCAAGTCGCTCTCGATCCGTCCGCGCGAAGGCAATCCACCCCCGCGCATTTGTGAGACGCCGGGCGGCGGGGTGATCAACTCGATCGGCCTGGCCAATCCGGGCGTCGAGGCATTCCTGAAGACAAAAGTGAAATCTCTCCCCGTCGGTACAACGCGGATTTTCCTCAGCATCGTAGGCGATACGGTCGAGGAGTTCACCGCCGTCCTGGAGAAGTTGGAGACCATTCCCGAGATCGATGGCTACGAACTCAACGTCTCCTGTCCCAATGTGAAGAAGGGTGGACTCAGCATCGGGGGAGATCAGGTCGCGGTTGCCGAGATCGTTCGCGCCTGCCGGGGGCTGACGAAGCGCTTTCTGGCGGTAAAACTGACGCCGCATCATCCCTCCGTGCCGCCCCTGGCGGAAGCCGCTGCCAAAGCCGGCGCCGACGCCCTTACGATGACGAACACTCTGGTCGCCATGATGATCGACGCCGAGAAGCGACGACCGATGCTCGGCACCGTCACCGGCGGCTATTCGGGTCCACCGCTTAAGCCGGTGGCACTGGCGAAGGTCTGGCAGGCATCGCAAGCGGTCGATCTGCCGATTTGGGCTTCGGGCGGCATCTCGGATGGCCTCGATGGGATCGAGTTCCTTATGGCGGGCGCAAGCGGCCTCCAACTCGGATCGATCCTGTTCGCCGATCCCTATGCCCCGGCGCGCATTCTGCGCGAGATGGAAGCGTGGTGCGACCGGCACGGCGTGGCGCGGCTCGCCGACTTGATCGGCTCGCTCAGGACTTGATCCGGTCACCGGATGATGCTTTCTCCACCGGTCGCAAGGTGCATAGGAACCTACACTATGTCGCTGCGACTCCTCGTATGTAACTTGACGTTGACGGTTCTCATTTCGGCTTGCACTGCCAGTCCGCGTTTCACCAGCGGCCGTTATGATCCATCGGGGAATTACCGGGTCGGACAAACCTGGATCTGCACTGCCTCCTTCTATGCCGAAGACTTCGATGGACGGAAGACGGCGAGCGGCGAGACCTACGATATGCACGGCTCGACCGCAGCGCACAACAGCCTTCCCTTCGGGACTCAACTCCGGGTCGAATACCCGCCGACCGGCAAGACGACGACCGTCGTGGTGAACGACCGGGGACCGCATATCGCGGGCCGCTCGCTCGACCTTTCGCTCGGAGCGGCTCGTCAGATCGGGCTGACGGGGCCGGGGGTCGGCGAAGTGCGGGTAACGATTCTCTCACTTCCCGATAATCCATGAAAGCAGGCAACCTGACGCAGCGGATTCTCGTCTCAGCAGTCGGAATACCGCTGCTGCTCTGGTGCACCTGGCAGGGTGGATACTACCTTACGGCGCTGGTTGCCGCGGTCGCGCTACTCGCACAGAAGGAGTACTACGATCTGCAGGTGCAGTGCGGTCGCAGGCCTTTTGCTGAGCCGGGGCTGCTGATCGGGGTATTGATTGTCGTTCTGTGGCAGATGCGCGGGATGGAAGCGCTCGGCTGGGTGATCGCGACTTCGTTTTTGATGCTGGTCTTCTCTGGAATGGCCTCCGGCCGGTCGCAGGCAGACGTTCTGGCAACGTTGGGAGGAATCTGTTACCCGCCGCTGCTGGGAGGTGCATTTCTCGCCGTTCGCAACTACGGAGGAGGTTTTACCGACGAGGGCCGCGCACTTGCGATCCTGCTCTGGGCTGCGCTCTGGCTCACCGACACCTTTGCCTATGCCGGCGGACGCTGGCTCGGCCGGCATCCCCTGGCACCGACCATCAGTCCCGGCAAAACCGTAGAGGGCTTCCTGTTCGGTCTGGGAGGAGCCGTTATTGCCGCGGCTGTTGGAGCACTTGTTGGTTGGATCGATATTCTCAACGCCGTCGCCCTTGCACTGGCAGCCGGTCTATTTGGTCAGTATGGCGATCTGGTTGAATCGCAACTTAAGCGGGAGGCGGGCGTCAAGGACTCGGGACGCCTTATACCCGGGCATGGCGGCGCCTTCGACCGGTTCGACAGTTTCTTTGCCGCTGCGCCGATCCTGGCAATGGTCTTACTGGTCCGGACATTGACGCGATTGTAGTTGTCCGGACAGGCATTTATCCAAACCTATGTTTCGCATACCCATATCTGAACTTGACGCTCACGCCCGACAGTTGCGGCGCGACCTGATCGAACTGATCTACCGCGCCAGGTCGGGCCATCTCGACACTTCGCTCTCGCTGGTCGAGGTCTATCTGGCGTTGGTTTACAGCAGTTCCTACCGCTGCGATCCTTCGCGGGGCGATTGGTCCGGACGCGACGCGATCTTCCTGTCGGAAGGTCACGCCTGCCCGATACAATACCTTATCAATGCCCGGCTCGACTACTATCCGGTTGAAGAGGTCTTTGCCGGCATCCGCAAGCCGCACTCGCCCTTTCAAGGTCATACCCAGCGCAACTTGAAGTATGGTTTGGAGAACTCCAACGGCTCGCTTTCAATCGGCGTCTGGCAAGCCTATGGCTTTGCCCTTGAATGGCCGCAAGATGTCTATTGCATCGCCGGGGATGGCGAGTTCGAAGAGCCTTCGGCGCTCGGTCTTCTGGCAGCGCCGCATCACTTGAAACCGGCCGGGAATTTCACGCTCTTGCTCAACAACAACGGCTTGGCGCAGGATGCCGCGACCGACATCGGACCGCTGGCAGATGCGGCCCGGCTTTACAACTGGAACGTGATGGAGATCGATGGCCACGATTGGGCTGCGCTCGGCGAGGCCTTACAGGAAGCCGTTCGCGATCGTCAGCGGCCGAAGTTCATCGTTTGCAGGACGGTCAAAGGGCAGGGCGGCGACCCCGCCAAAGCCGGGAAACTCGGCAGCCACGGCAAGCCTCCAGCAAACGAGGCTGAGAGGAACGCCTATCTTGCAGGCGTCGATGCCGCAGGGGAGGGCCGTTGATGCAGACCTTTGGCAACGTCTCGCTCCGCGAGGCCTTCGGTGAGGCGCTGCTTGCCGCGGGAGAGCAATTTGACGATCTGCGCGTTCTCGATGCCGGGACCAGCAATTCGACGATGAGCGAGCCGTTTCGCAAGAAGTGGCCGGAGCGGTTCTATACCGCCGGGATCAATGAACCGGGGATGATCGGGCTGGCAACCGGTCTGTCAATGGCCGGCCGGAGGGTGGTAGCCTGCGACATGTCGATCTTTCTCCAGCATGCCTTTGCGCACCTGACGACCGCGGCGAGGCAGGGCGAAGATCTGCATCTCATCGTAGCCGCGAGTCATACCGGCATAGCCGTAGGCCCGGACGGCGGCTCGGCGCACGATCTGACCGATCTGGCTCGCATGCGGCTCATACCGGGGTTCACGGTCCTGGCGCCTTGGGATGGGCATCAGGTTAAGCAAGCGCTCGAGGTCATTCTGAACCGCAAGGGTTGCTATTATCTCCGCCTTAACCGCCCGAAAGTGCCGATTTTCACCGCGCCGGACGTTCGGTTCGAGATCGGCAAGGCAGTCATCTTACGCGAAGGCCGTGAAATCAGCATCGTCGCGACGGGCGACAAGGTCTATGCCGCGCTTGAAGCCGCCGATATGCTCGGCGATGGCGTAGCCGAAGTGATTGGCGTTGCCTCGATCGAGCCGTTCGACGACGCGACGGTGGTTGCATCCGCCATTCGCACCGGGCGCGTCGTCACAGTCGAGGATCATATATTCGTGGGTGGTCTCTACGAGCGAACCGCCGGGGTGCTCGCGGCGAGTCACCCGACGCCGATGCGCCGGGTGGCGTTAGACCGGATATTCACAACCTCGGGCGAACCGGACGAATTGGCGAGGCTTTACGGGGTCGATGCAGCGGCTATTGTCGAAGTCTGCAGGAAGTTCCTGGGCGTTAGTGACTGAACTTATTGTGAACGACTCCGACGTCCTTTTATCCGTCCGTGACCTGCGGGTCGAATTTCATTCCGACGACGGCGTGGCGCGCGCGGTCGATGGCGTTTCGTTCGACGTCAAAGCCGGGCAGACCCTCGGCCTGGTCGGCGAATCGGGCTGCGGTAAGACGGTCTCCTGCCTGGCGATCCTGCGCCTGATTCAGCAGCCGCCGGGCCGGATAGCAGGCGGAGTGGCTCTCTTCAGTGGACGGGACTTGCTGCAACTGAGCGAAGATGAAATGCGCTCGGTGCGGGGAAACGACATTGCGATGGTCTTTCAGGAGCCGATGACGTCGCTCAATCCGGTTTTCACCTGTGGCGATCAGGTAGCCGAAGCGGTGATGCTGCATCAAGGCGTGAACCGCTCTGAGGCGCGTCGGGCGGCCCTTGAGGCTTTCAAACTGGTCGGCTTGACCGATCCGGAACGGCGGCTCGACGAATACCCTCATCAACTATCAGGCGGACTGCGCCAGCGGGTGATGATCGCCATGGCCCTTGCCTGCCGACCGCGACTTCTGATCTGCGATGAGCCGACGACCGCGCTCGACGTTACGATCCAAGCCCAAATCCTGGTCCTCTTGCGCCGGCTTCAGCGTGAACTTGGGATGGCGATCATAATGATCACTCATAACCTCGGCGTCGTCGCGGAACTGGCCGACAACGTCGCGGTTATGTATGCCGGGCGGATCGTCGAGACCGGGAGCGTATCCGACGTCTTCCTGCGGCCTCGACATCCTTACACGATAGGCCTGCAACAAGCCGTGCCGCGACTCGGCCTTCGGCGCGAGACGCTCTACCAGATCGAAGGCGTCGTGCCGAATCCTCTGAATCTACCTTCCGGCTGCCGGTTTCATCCCCGTTGCCCGTTAGCCGACGATCGCTGCCGCGCCGAGGAGCCTGAGCTTCTCTCTCTACCCCAAGTCAGTGCCGGCAGCCGTGCCGCCTGTTGGAAGGCTGGTCAATTCGATCCCGCCGCTCTCTATGCCCGCCGGGACGTCCTCCCCTCAGCCGTTTAGGCGCATCGCCGGCCGCTACCGCCGGGTCAACCGCTTCATTAGTTTTGGTCTCGACGCCGTCTGGCGGCAAAGCGTCGTGCGCTCACTTCTGCTGAAACCGGGGGAGCGACTGCTCGATGTCGGATCTGGTGCCGGGGAGTTGATCGAGTTCGTCGAAGGCCGCGGTATCGTCAAGATCGGGATCGATCCTGAGCGGGCGATGCTGATGACCTCGCGAGTGCCGTTTCACCGGGTGCAGGCTCGGGCGGAAGAGTTACCCTTTCGTCCCGGCTCGTTCGATGCGGTCGTCTCGGCCTTTGCCCTGCGCAACCTAAGCGACCGGCAGGCGGCCATCGGCGAGATGGATCGCGTCCTTGGTGCCGGCGGTCGAGGCGCTCTGACCGATTTCTCACCACCGAAAGGAGGGCTCTGGGGAGGACTGATGCGGTTATACCTTCAAATCATACTGCCGCACTGGGGGGGACTCCTCTCCGGCGACCGGGAAGCCTATCGCTATCTTTCCCGCACCATTTTCGCCTTCCCATCACCGGAAGCGATCGTTCGCGAGATAGCCTCGCAACAGCTCGATGATGTAAGATTCCGCCGGTTGACCGGAGTCGTTGCTGTTCTTTATACCTTTCGCAAGCGGCGATGAGCGTATCCGGCACTGCTGTCCCGCTAACCGACGTCTGCTTTCTCGAAGCGCCATTCGGGCCGTTCACCTACCTTGTCCCCGATGAACTGGGAGTGGTCGAGCCGGGCCAGAGGGTGCGGGTGCCCTTTGGTCGTGCGATGCGGACCGGGGTTGCCGTCGGGTGGTATCTCGGGCCGAAAGAAGAACGTCATAAGCCCGTCGGAAGCCTGCTCGATCGTTCACCGCTCCTGCCCGCGGACCTGCTCGACCTAACCCGCTGGATGGCGGAATACTATCTCTGCGAGTGGGGGGAAGTGCTTGCTGCGGCAATACCATCCGGGCTAAAGAGTCGGGTCGCCGGGAAGTATCACTTATCGGAAGCCGGTCGCGCCGAGTTGTGGATCGCTGAAGAAGCCGGCCCGACAGCCGACCTCTGGCGGGCGCTGGCGCGCGGAGTCCTCTCCCGCGAAGCCATCATTAGACGCTCTTCCAAGGGAGGTTCGCTCTTCGAGCAGTTCCGCAAGCGCGGCTGGCTTGAACCGGCACCCGATAGGATGCCCTCCCGCGATGCCGGCTTCGACTTCGTTTGGATCTGGACCGGCGTAATCAGTTATGAGGACGCGCTCGACGCTCTGCCCAAGAACGCCCTTAAGTTGCGCCGGGTCGTGGAACATCTTCGCGAGCGAGATGGGCGTCTGGTGCAAGGGCGTCGTTCGCCGGAGTTGCCAGGTCTTACGGCTGCTTTGCGCAACCTAAAGAACCGGCGGTGGGTGGAATCTGGCAGAGTCTTGCGCGATGTTACGGTGAGGTCGCAGAGTGGTTTGGTCGAAACGGCTCTGGAGACGCCGGAACTCTCTGAAACGCAGCAGGCGATCGTCGCCAAAGTCCGGTCGGCGCTTGCCGAGCGTCGATTCCAGACCTTTTTGCTCTATGGCGTAACCGGCAGCGGCAAGAGTTTGATATACCTCGAAGCGGTCGCCGCGGCGCTGACGGCCGGGCGTTCGGCACTGGTACTGGTGCCGGAGATTGCTTTGACGCCGCAACTTGCCGGACGCTTGCGGAGGCGCTTTGGCGACCGGGTGGCGGTCGTTCACAGCAGCCTATCCGCGGCCGACCGGCGGGATATCTGGCGTGCGATTCGGAGCGGTGTCCGGGACGTCGTCGTAGGGGCGCGGTCGGCGCTCTTTGCGCCGCTTGACCGGCCTGGCTTGATTGTGGTCGATGAAGAGCACGACGACTCCTACAAGCAGGACGACCCGTCACCCCGCTACAACGCCCGCGACGCAGCTCTGAAGCGGGCTCAACTCTGCGGCGCCACGGTCCTGCTCGGCTCGGCGACGCCCGATGTCGTCAGTTTTCACAATGCCTTGGGAAGGCGCTATGAACTTTTGCAACTGCGCGAGCGGCATCAGGGCGTAGAACTTCCAGCGGTTACAGTCGTTAAATGGTGGGGACTGGAGCCGGGAAACCTCCTCTCCCCGCCGCTAAGGTCGCGGCTCGAGCGGACACTGGGGGAGGGCCGCCAGGCGATCTTGCTCGTGAACCGTCGCGGCTTTTCAACTCTTATCCGGTGTCGGGAATGCAGGGAAGTGGTGAAATGCCCCGACTGCGACGTCTCACTTAGGTATCATCGCGACGGCGAAAAATTAGTCTGCCATCTTTGCGGGTTTTCGAGCCGGGTGATTACGACCTGTCCGGCTTGCGGCGGCATTCGGGTGCGTTATGGTGGATTGGGCACTCAAAAGGTTGAGCGGGAGTTGAATCTGCTCTATCCACTGGCCCGCGTAGCGCGAATGGATCTCGATACCACTCGTCCTTCCGGAGCCGGTCAGGAGATACTCTCGCGGATGGCCGCCGGTGAGATCGATGTTTTGCTCGGCACCCAAATGGTCGCCAAAGGGCACGATTTTCCGGGTGTGAAACTGGCCGGGATACTGGCGGCGGATCTCGAATGGCTGCAACCCGACTATCGTGCCGTCGAGCGCGCTTTTCGCATCCTCACTCAAGCGGCCGGTCGCACCGGACGTGCCGGCGGCGGCGACGTCGTCATTCAGTCCGCGGTTCCGGAAGCCAAACTATTGCGATGGGTGCAGGCTCACGACTACGAGCAACTCTACCGGTCGGAGATTGTGGCGCGCGAGCCGCTCGGCTACCCGCCATTCGGGCGGCTTATAGCGATCGGAGTGAGGTGTCCGGAGGCAGAGAAAGCGGATGCTGCGGCAAATGCGCTTCGCGATCGCCTTGTCGAAGGACTTAAGTTGGGACGGGTGCTCGGTCCGGCGTCGCCGCCGGTGGAACGAGCAGAAGGTCATTACCGACGCCGACTTCTTGTCAAGTTCCCGCGCCGGTTCGACACACCCTTCAGAACCGACAAGGAGACAATCTACAATATCTGCCGGGAAATTCAGTCTCTGGCGGGCAGGAGCGCGGTGAGAATCAGCATCGATGTCGATCCGATTGAGACCTGAAGTCTATCTGACAATGCTGGCTATATTTGACTTCGTTCCCGCGCAGGCGGGAACCCATCCCAGCCTATCTGGTCTGGATCCCCGCTTGCGCGGGGATGACGAAACCGACAAATGTGCTCTTAAGTGTGGTGTCAGGTGTCTCACCTGACACTATCAAGCACTCTTGGTCGCGGTGTAAGTTGTCTAATCTGACACCAACATACCTTTATTAACAATGACTTCCCGTCGGGTGAGGACACCCGACGGCACCCAACAATGACTTCCCGTCGGGTGAGGACACCCGACGGCACCCCAGGGCATTCTCGGACAGGCTGCTGCGCGGGAATGACGAAGCCGGAAGATATACTTATCTTCTCAAACAGATACTCAGGTGAACTGTTCAGTTAACATCATGTTTAGATGGTATACCCAATGGCTGCCCCGACTCACCGTCGGGCTGTGGCTGATGCTGCTAATGTCCGTCAGGGCTGGCGCGCAGACCTCGTATCGCATTGTTCCCCGTCCCCCTTTTGTATATTACTATGCCGGTGAAGACGAGCGATTTTTGGGTCAACTTGACGAGGCGCTGCAATCGCTCCGTGTCGGAATGGAGACAACGCTCGGAGCGACGCTGCCCGACGAAGTGCGGATCGATCTTCCGCCGTCGCGCAGCGAGTTCGTCCGGATCACCGGAGGGCGCGCGCCGGAGTGGGCCGGGGGGATTGCCTACCCGGACCGCAGACGGATCGTCATCCGACCGGCGCACACCATACCGGGCGGCGTTCCAATAAGCGTTACCGCAGCCCACGAGATCGGGCACATCCTGATCCATGTTGCCAATGGCGGCCAGGGGGGGATACCGAAGTGGTTAGAGGAAGGTCTCTGCCAGGTGTTGGCGGGTGAGAGCCGGGCGGGATCGCTGGGAGCGCTCGGTCGCGCCGCAGTGGCGAACCGGCTGATGGGGCTGCCCCGAATCGACGACGTGTTACAGTATTCCGCGCCGGATGCTGAACTGGCTTACATTGAGGCGCGCTATGCTGCGGGATCGTTCGTTGAGCGATTCGGATGGGAATCCGTCCGGCGCCTGTTGCAGGAGACTTCTCCCGACCGTCCCTTCGATGCGGTTTTTCACGCCGTAACCGGGGTTGAATACGAATACTGGCAAGCCGAATGGCTCGAGAAGGCGCAGGAGCGCTATCGCGGGTTGGCGTTGCTCGACCTCGACAACCTGATCTGGATCGGGATTGTTCTCTTGGCGATGGTTGCCGTAATCGCGGTCTGGATTCGTAAACGGATACAGTTCAGGAAATGGCTGGAGGAAGAAGACGACGATGAGACCCCGGTCGATCCATCTGATGAGCCGATTCATCCACATTAAACCAAAAAGAACCGCCTGCAGCGGAGCGCTCATCGCGCTGGTGCTGGCGAGCGGAATGAATGCAGCGATGGCTGCCGGGCGAACCGGCTTTCCACTTCTGGCAATTCCGGTCAATGCGCGAGCCGCAGCGCTCGCCGGTGCGCCGGTTGCCGCGCCGGGCAAGGTGCTGCTTACAGACTGCAATCCGGCGAATCTCGCGACTGGCGAGCGACTCGCGACAGCCGCTTACGGCACTCATCCGGCTGCTATCTGGAGTGGTCGTCTTCATTATCAACAGCCGCTTCGCTATGGCACGGCAGCGCTTTTCCTGAAGTCCCTCGACTACGGGAGCATCGAGGAATCGCAGCGCGACCTGGGTCCGACCGGGCGGACGCTTGCAGCGGCGGAGTATCATTACGGCGTGAGTTGGGCCGGTGAACTCTATCCCCGACTATACGGCGGCTTGACGGCAGGTATGATCTCCGGGCGGCTGGCTGAAGCGGACGCGGCGGGCTACGCTTTCGACGCAGGACTTGTTTACGACTTGCAATGGGAGGATGTCGTCCTGGGCGCGGCGATGGTCAATCTCGGCCGTCAGTGGGACGGCTACGGAACCGGAACCGATCCCCTGCCGACCGAACTGCGTCTGGGAGGATCGAAGAAACTGCAGCATTTGCCGCTGACGCTGCATCTGACAACGCTCATGCGAGCCAGGGGCGAAGGCGAGTGGCGGGCCGGGATGCTGCCGGGCGAGCCCGATTTGGCATTTGCTGCCGGGGGCGAGTTTGAGATTACTCCTTCGGGAGGCGGTAAACCGCTCTATTTACGGATCGGTTACGGCAGTCAGGGTCGCGACCAGCGGGTCGGCCATCGGCGCGACACACTTTCCGGCTTCACCTTTGGCTTTGGGATCGGCTTCGGCCCCACCAGCCTCGACTATGCGATACTTTCGCTCGGAGCGTTGGGCAGCGTTCAACGTTTCGGATTTGCGTTCACGCTCTAACCGCCGTCCGGGGGGCGGACTCGACATCAACCCGCAGCATTAATTGGCCTTATGGCACTCAAGTGCAACTCGTGCAAGACCTACGTAACCAAGATTCCGGTCAACTGGAAGTGTCCGCACTGCGGTGAGCAACTTCCCGAGCCGACGAAATGGTTCCTGTTTGTGGAATCGTCGATCGAGGGCCTGCAGGATAAGGGCGCGATCTTCTGGTCAATTTGGTTTGGAGTTCTGGTACTGGCGGTCGGGTTCATAGAACTATTCGCCGGCCGGGGGGAACTGCTTGGCTACCTCGTGGATAGTCTGCTGTTGGCGATATTGGGGATTTCCCTCGGTGGAATCCTAATCGACATGTCGGTGCGGATTCACCTCCCGATCCGGCTGCCTTATGGGACGGACTTCATCATCCGCGAACGGGCCGGAATTCGCAACATCCGCAAGGCGACCCTGGGTGCCATCGTATTGGGACTTATTACCGCGCTCTCCTATGGCGGGATAAGCCTCTACTTCGAATACTTCCCGGCGGTCATTGTGATAGTTGGTTGGTATCTCGCCTTTGCCTGGTCGATAGCCGGGCTGTTTCTCGATCCGCGATGGCTCGACGACGTGCGGTTCCGGTTCTACCTCGAGCGGCTCGGCATCTTCAGCCTAAAGCACTTCCGGCGGCTGGCGACGATCATGATCGGGGCACTGGTGATGATAGCCATCGGTTTCAACGTGCTCTTGAACATCCCCGGCATCTGGCTGAAATTGCGCAACATTGGAGCCATCAACGCGGTCGTGCACTTCATCGAACTCTACCTCGACTGGCTGGTCTGACGCGGCGGACGGCCGGAATCGGACTCATGCCGGGAAGTTGACGTTGAAACAGCCGGGGCGGAGATGAACCGGTTCGGCCCTCGAGTGCTAATCGACTCGATCTTCTTCTGTTTGCTGTTTACGGTTCGTAGTGCGATATCTGAAGAGCCGGATGAATTTGCGAAGATCGCCTGTTTGGTCCCCTTAACCGGCGCCTATCAGGAGGCCGGCCGGACGCTGCACAGGTCCTATCATCTTGGATGGCGAACATCCCGCCCATCCGATGTCCGGGTGGTGTTACTCACCTTTGACACCCGCTCCGATCCGGCAGTAGCCGAATCGCTCGCCATCTCCCTTGCGAATCAGCGCAACGTGATACTCTTGGTCGGTGGATTTCCTTCCTCATCGGCCTACCGAATAGCCCGGATTGCCGAGACTTTCCGCCTGCCCTATCTGATCGACGCAGCGTCGGGCGACAGTCTGTCGGCCGAGGATCGCGAGTGGATCTTCCGCATTGCGCCACCGGCTTCGGAGCAGAATGAAGGTCTGGTCGGCTGGGCCATGACGACTATTGGCAACCGCAAACCTCTGGCAATCGTAGGCAGCGAGTCTACATCCGCAGCGCCGGCGATAGACGACCTTGAGCGCGACCTTAACCGGGTATGGCGGGGCCGGGTGGACCGGATCCGGTTTGCCCCGGGACTGGAGGATTTCACCCCGTTGCTGTCGCTGCTTAAGCCTCAGAAACCGGCCGCAGTCTGGCTTTTCGGCGAGACCGCAGACATAGCCCGATTCTTACGGCAGGCGCGATCAGAGCGATTTATGCCGTTCGCCTTCCTGCTGGGGACGACAGGACTCGCAAGCTACCGCTTGATCGCCCTCTCGGAAGGCACATCGAGTTGGATTTTCGCCCCGGTTATCTGGACCGCGGATGATCCACGTCCGGCGGCGCAGGAGTTTCTCCGTCACTGGCGACCGGGTCGCAAAGGCGACGATCCCGATCCGCTCGCAGCGCTGGGCTATGCTGCGATGGAAGTCGTCGGTGATGTCCTTACCCATTCCGGCGGCGAAGAGCGGTCGCTCATTCGTAAAGCACTCGCTGAGACGTCGCTTAGGACAGCAGTCGGCCCGGTCGAGTTCACCGACTTCCCCGGTTACTACAATCAGAATCGCATGCAAACCTCTGCAATGCAACTGCGCAGCGGCACCTGGAGCGTCGTTTGGCCGCGCGTTTTGGCGTCTGCGAGAGCTGTCTATCCGGTTCCCGATTGGCGTGAACGGGAACGTGCCGTCCGGCGCGACAACGTCCGCGACCGGATCAGCCTGGCTATGGTGGCAGTCACTGCGCTCCTGTTGGTGTTGATTATGGTGAGGAGAAGGCGAATGGGGCCGTGATCGAGGGATATTGCCTGGTGCACTAAGTATTAGCAGGGCACTTGTCATGCTGAACGCAGTGAGCGTCTCGACCGAAGAAGGGCATTCCAGATGAAATCGAATCGTGCCCCCGGACACCCAGTCTGGCGTGTAGCGGGGAGATGTGGTGCAAGTGGACGAAGGGTCCACCCGCCAATACAATACGACTGCACGCTTTTTCACAAGACTAACTGTATATTCCCCCTGTAGTCCCCCCGTGAGCGGGGGGACAAGTAAGGAAGGTACTGCGGCACTATTCTTGCTTTGATGAATGTTGCCCCAGCGGGTTTCAACTGCCAATTTCACCCGACTTGCCCATGCGTCCTCTGCCTCATCTACAAAACTATCCGGCCATACCGGGGTGCGAGATTATGCATCCCGGCCATGTCGCCTGCCCCGGTTGCGGTGCGGCGCTCGCTATGCGACTGGCACTAAAGACGCTGGGGCGCGAGACGATTCTGGTCATTCCGGCTTGCTGCTGGGCAGTGATCGACGGGCCGTTTCCTTACTCAGCATCGGGGGTGCCGGTCTATCAGACGGCGTTCGAGACAGCGGCCATCACCGCCGGAGCAGTCCGTGCCGGGCTCAATGCGACTGGGAAGAAGGGAGTGAACGTCGTCGCCTGGGCTGGCGACGGCGGAACCTTCGACATCGGCTTCGGGCAACTCTCGGCGGCTGCTGAGCGAAACGACGACATCATATACGTCTGCTATGACAACGAAGCCTATATGAACACGGGTATTCAGCGCTCATCGGCAACGCCGTGGGGAGCCTGGACGACGACGACGCCGGGCGACGATTTCAAGCGCGAGCGCAAAAAGAACCTGATGGAGATTATGGCCGCGCATCGGATACCTTATGCGGCAACGGCGACGCTGGCGTGGCCCGACGACCTCGTCCGCAAGTTTGAGCGCGCACGGGATATGACCGGCTTCCGCCTGATCCACATTTTTTCGCCCTGCCCGCCGGGGCATAAGGCGGTCGAAAAGGACTCCATCCTCGAAGCGCGCTACGCCGTCGAAGCACGTGTTTTCCCCCTCTACGAGGTCTTCGACGGCCGCCGGTTTATGCTCTCGCTCGATCCTCCGGCCCGGCCGGTGAGCGACTACCTTAGAATACAGGGGCGATTCAAGCATCTCACACCGGAACAGCGGTTGCAGATTCAGAATTGGATCGACGAAGACTGGGCTCATCTCAGGCGACGTATGGAAGCGGCCTGACCTCCTCCGACGGATTGGAAAATCGCTCCTCTTGATGGATGGTCATTCCCACCTAATGGACTTCATCTTGGGCTCCGTCCGCTCATTCGTATATTAAACCCATCTTTGCGGCTGCATCCGTAGTCCGATCCCGCCTGACACATGACATCCTGGCGTATAAAGACTTGAACATCGCCCTCATCGAACCGGAACTGGAACGTTTCCGCAGGCGATACAAAGAGAGGCTGCACAGCGGGCTCTTCGTCATCGACCGGGTCGCCGGTTATCTGGTGAAGACACAAGGGAAAGGTCTGCGTCCGACCTTGACGCTGCTCGCTGCATCGTTGAATGGGAGTCGTCCCCCTGAAACGGCGATTCAGGCGGCGGTTATCGTCGAGTTGCTGCACGAAGCGACGCTGGTGCACGACGACGTCGTCGATGAGTCGGCAACGCGGCGCGGCTGGCCGTCGCTGCCGGCGAAGTTTCGCAACAAGATAGCGGTCCTGTTCGGCGACTATATGCTGGCGACGGTGCTTGCCGAGACGCTTGAGGCCCGCGACTTGAAGTGGCTCGATGTGCTTTCACACACCGCTCGCCGGATGGCGCGCGGCGAACTGGTGCAAGCCTCGGGGTCGCGCCGCCTCGACCTCAGCACTGAGGAATACCTGAAGATGATAAGCGACAAGACGGGCGCCCTCTTCAGCGCCGGTTGCAGATTGGGCGGGCTTTCGTGCGGGCTTGCGGACGATGCGGTAAAGCAACTTGGCCTTTATGGCGAACACCTCGGCGTCGCCTTCCAGATACGCGACGACCTGCTCGATCTCTTCGGCAGCAGCGCCGGACTGGGCAAGCCGCTCTTCGGTGATCTTAAGCAGCGCAAGTTGACCCTGCCCCTCCTGACCGCCCTTGGCAACTCACCCCCGCGAGAGGCGGGACGCATTCGGGCTCGTATCCGGAGAGGACTCCGCTTTGGCGAAGCCGGTAAGGTGGCTGACTTTGTCCGTAAGTATGGGGGAGAGGAATCTGCCATTGCGGTCATGGAAGTGGAAGCGGCGCGGGCGGCGCAGGCGCTGAACGGCGTTCCGACCGGTGCTGCCCGTGATGAACTACACCAATTGGTAACTTATGCGATGAGGAGAAGCCGATGATTCGGGAAATCGTTTTGACGCTTGCAGCCGGGAGCATCCTATCCGGATGCGGTTCGAGCGAAGTCGCAGTCAACAAGGAATCCGTTCAGGGCGTTATAATAACGGTTCGCGTGGAGAGTGCAGGCGATAGCAAGCGGGCTTCGCAACTGGCGCAGACCGGTATCGACGCTATCGAGAAGCGACTCGAACTGCTGAAGGACAATAACGGCGCACTGGCGAAACTGAATCGGGAGCGGGCGCTCGCCCAGCCGCCGGAAGACCTGGTCAGGCTGCTGGAAGGCGCCGAGCGTCTTCAACGCGAGACCGGGATGGCATTCGACCATCGCTACGGCGAAGTGCGCAGACTCTGGGCGCTCGACTCCAAGCGCCCGGGGATGCCCGACGCAACCCAGTTGGAGGGAGCCTTGCAGCGTGCTCGCGCAACCCGGATCGAGGTCTCGCGGGAGCGCATCGGCATTGAGGGTCAGGGACTCGTCGATCCCGGTCTATATGGGCTGGGTTGGGCAGCGGACGGTGGATTTGAAGCCATCGCCGCAATGGGAAGCAGCGACGGGACTATCGTAGTTGGACCGCTGCACCTTGCCTGGGGCCGGGCTGCCGACAGCGCAAGATGGAATCATACCTTTGCCGACCCCCGGGAGCCGGACCTGCAATATACCCTTACCCCGGAGGCCGGAGCATTGGCGCTACTGCATCCGGCAGCGAACGGTATGGTCATAGCGGATAGTCTCTATCTTCGATTAGTGAGTCCTCGCAACGGTCAGCCATCGGGCGAGATCTGGACGCTTGCCGTTTGGTGTCGCTCGGCTGCGGAAGCCGGCGGTTTGGTCGAAGCATTCATCACGATGGGCCGGCGCGGCGCAACAGAGTGGCTGATGCACCATCCGGGCATCGGGTTTTTCGTCATAAGCGGCAGCAGCGAAGAGTATGCCGCTGAAGCCGATCCGGTTATGGGGCAATGGCTCACCAGCCGGATGAAGTGAGTATCTCCGGGAACGAAACGGCTGGCATACTGGTCGTGCGGCTCAGTTCGTTGGGAGATGTCGTTCTCACTTCAGTTGCAATCCGGGCGCTGCGACGGGCGAATCCTTTAGCCCGGATCGAGTTGCTTACCCTCGCATCGTGGACGGAGATCGGACTGGCAATGCCGGAGGTCGATCTCGTTCACGCCTATCCTGGCAAGCATTCCGAGCGGAAGCGACTTGCCTCCGGGCTCCGGGATCGAGACATCTCCAGAGCGCTTGATTTACAGAACAACGTCCGCTCCCGGATACTCATCAGAAAGCTCGGCATTACCCGGATTGTCCACTATCATAGGCCACGATTTAACCGGTTCTTACGCATTCACTTTCCAACCCTGCGCGATAGGATTGGGACGCCTCCGGCAGTCGCGCTACAATATCTTGAAGCGGCCGCGGCTTTCGGAGCCGAAGACGACGGGGGCGGAACTTATCTAAGAGCCGATGCGGAACGGGTCCGCATTATCGGACAAAGACTTGATGAATTCCGTGCAGCAAGTGGGATCGCACAGGACGTCCGGCCGTTGGTCGTTGCTCCCGGAGCGTCACACCCGACCAAAGCCTGGACAGAAGAGGGTTGGATGGAGTTCCTTTTCCGGCAGGGCGAAGCGTTTCTGGTTTTCGTCGGGACGACCCGGGAGAGGGAGTTTTCGAATCGCCTGGCGGCCCGACTCACCCGGCCGGCCTTGAACTTTTGCGGTGAAACGACACCGGGCGATCTCGTTGCCCTGTTGTCCCAGTCAAAAGCATTCATCGGCAGCGACAGCGGGCCGATGCACATTGCGACTGCGGTAGGGACCCCGACGGTAGCGCTTTTTGGGCCGACGGTGCCGGAGTTTGGATTTGCCCCGTTTCGCGCCGCCAGCGGAGTGGTTCAGGTTGAGGGGCTGGCCTGCCGCCCGTGCCATCCCCATGGCCCGAAGGTCTGTCCGCTGGGACATTTCCGTTGCATGAATGAGATAAGGCCGCAGATGGTTGAGGCGGCGCTAAAGGACCTGCTCGCTGTAGATGCAAGCGGTCATCGCACCTCGGGAGGCTCCGACGGCGGGCGATAGAATTGCCCGGCCTTATGAACTGGGTGGAGGGTGGTATCGCTTCTACGATGCGATGCTGCCGCTTGCGGCACTCTTGCTGAAGGCAGCGTCACCGTTTGAGGGGCGGCTTCGCAGCGCACTTGAAGGGCGTCGCAAAGCCTGGCGCATTGAGCGCGAAGATGACCGACCGCTCGTCTTAATCCATACCGCGTCGCGAGGAGAGTTCGAGGGGGTGATGCCGCTCCTGGACCGTCTTCATTCTGCGGGAAAGGTGCGGCTTGCGCTCTCCTATTCGTCGTCGTCGGTCGAGAAAGCCGTTTCGGCCCGGTCCGACCTCGCCGCTTGCGGTTATTTGCCGCTCGACTTCCTCGATCATCAACTCCGCTTTTTAGCGCGGCTCGAGCCGGTACTTTTGCTGATCAGCAAGCATGACTTCTGGCCTAATATGCTCCGTGCGGCGGCCGCACTTAATATCCCGACGATACTCCTGAATGCCAACTTTCATCGCGGTTCACGGCGGCATTTCCCGTTTGTCAAGGGCTTTTCAAGATCTCATATGAAGTTTCTCAGTGCCGTCTGGGCGGTGTCGGACGAAGATGCCGGCCGCGCCCGGGTCTTCCTTGACGAAAGGACCGATCTTGCAGTGTTAGGCGATACCCGATACGATCAGGTGCTCCGCCGGGCGGAGGAGGGAGGCGCTCGCTTTGCCTCGCTGCGGGAGGCGCTGGGTGTGGGACCGGTGGTCATAGCGGGGAGTTCGTGGGAGCCTGACGAGCGGATTTTCTACCCGGTCTTTGCGGAATTGCAGCGGAAGAACCCGAACGCCCGGTTGGTCGTTGCTCCTCACGAAGTAACCTCTGAGTCGCTGGAACGGAACATTGAGAGTGCTCGGCGGGAAGGGCTTGGGGTTCTGAGATTCTCGGAGTGGACAGGCGGGGCGGTTGAAGCGGAGGTCTTATTGGTCGATCGGATGGGTGTTTTGGCGCAAGTTTACGCTGTCGGGGATATGGCCTGGGTGGGAGGAGGATTTGGCAAGGGTCTGCACAGCGTTCTCGAACCAGCAGCCTGCGGTCTCCCGGTTGCCTTCGGTCCGCGCCACTATGTCGCGCACGAGGCGGGGTTGCTCATTGCGTCCGGCGGTGGCTTCGTCATCATGGAGCGGGAGTCTTTGCAACGACTTTGGGGAGGCTGGCTGGCATCGCCGGAGACGTTAAAGGAAGCTTCGGGGCGCGCCAGGCAAGTCGTTCGGGAGCGTTCCGGAGCGACCGACCGAATCCTCGAGCGACTCCAGACCTATCTTCCCGCCTGATGGCTGCGCTGGCGATTGAAGACGTTTCGTTTGCCTGGCCGGGTGGCGGGAAGGTCATCGAAGCCGCTTCGGCGCGCATTTTTACGGGCGAATGTGTTATCTTGTATGGAGCGAACGGTTCCGGCAAGAGCACCTTGGCGCGGCTGGTTTGCGGTCTCCTGACGCCTTCAGGGGGGAGCATTCGGCAGTCGCCGCCAAGGAGCAGGGGGTGGAACGGCATCGGTTACCTGATGCAGGATCCCGAGGCGCAGTGCCTCGCGGCGTCGGTCGAACGGGAGGTGGCATGGGGACTGGAAAATCTTGCCGTGCCGGAGCCGGAGTTGTCGCATCGGGTCGAGGAGGCGATCCGTCGGTTCGAGTTAGGCGCACTACGGAACCGCCCGCCGGAGACGCTCAGCGACGGTCAGCGTCAATTGACAGCCCTCGCCTCGATCGTTTCGATGCGGCCGGACTTCCTGATCCTTGACGAAGCGACGTCGTTCCTCGATCCCGAATGGGCCCGGCGAATCGCCGGGCTGGCAAAAGACCTTTGCGGCGAGGCCGGAGTGATCTGGATTGCCTCGCGGAGGCGGCAACTTCCGCCGGCTGACGCGTGGTGGATATTGGAACGCGGGCGTTTGACCGTAATGCGATGATCGTTTAAATAGTTGTTTATATAAATTGTATTGTCTTGTCAACGTGTTTACAATCAAGCAGCTTTTGGAGCCGCGATAAGTCGTTCTGCTGGGGTGCAGCCGTTTAGTCTATAGCCCTGATGCGGGCGGTT
>Ga0194120_10000785_pt1 | contig 59740 bp, 54 predicted proteins | sample TA2MahCa65mmetaG_FD_148642 | JGI IMG/M metagenome (GOLD analysis project Ga0194120, IMG submission 148642) | Freshwater microbial communities from Lake Tanganyika, Tanzania - TA2015019 Mahale Deep Cast 65m | ecosystem: Environmental > Aquatic > Freshwater > Lake | place: Tanzania: Lake... | reverse complement strand
AGCACCGCCTCGAACTCGAGCAGTGCGCGTCCCATCGTCAACCGCCCGCCCCCAAGTGTGGCGAGGACAGCCTGCCGATCCTCGTCGGTCAGATCTGGCTTGCTGAGCGGGATATCCAGTTTCATGGCGCACGCATCTGCTCGAGCGCACTGTCCTGCTTGCCGCTGCTCTTGACGAACAACCATGCCGCTTGGGCGAGCAGGCTTTGATCGAGATCGCCGCCACCCGCGGCAACGATGCCCAGATCGCTTCGAATCTGGGGCGTCAACTCAGCGCGCGCGCGCGCAATCGCCAGAAGCGCCAACGCATCCCCGCGGCGACTCAACTGCCCGCGCACCTTCTCTGCCACAGCCGCACCTCCAGCCGAACTGGCATTGCACAGCGCCAGCAGCAGCACCTCCTGCACTTGCCGTTCACCATCTGCGTTGCGGATCATGGGCTCGAGCAACTCAGGGTTGCTCCCCGCCAGTCGCGTCGCCGCATCAAGCACAACTGGCGAGAGCGCCATCGCATTTGCGGGCGCTCCAAGAAAGGCATCAATCAAGTGCTTCCACACTCGGGTCGCCTGCGGCGCGGGCAGCGAAGCCGCACGACGAATCGCCCACTCCGCGCTGGTCTTGTTTGCACGGTCGATGACCACTTCAAGTGCCGATGCCATCGCATCCGGATCGCCACCAGCACTGGCATCGATCGCGTCGGCAATCGCATCGACAAGCGGCTCACCATTCCGCAACTTTGCACCGAGACCAGCTTCGCACGCAGCTTCGTGGGCGAGCAGTTGCAGTCCTGCTCGCAGGAGCAGTGCCTGTGAACGCTCCCGTTCCACAAAGGTGCTCCACATTCGCGCGCCAAGTTTCGGTTCGAGCGCAAGCGCGGTGGCGTTCACCATCATGAGCGTTGCCGCGTTGATGTTTGGCTTTCGCGCGAGTTCGCCGAGTCCACGGACCGAGGACTTCAGGCGGTACAGCAGCCCAACCCGCGCAAGTTCCTGCAGCGTCGTGTTGCGAATCTCGTCGCTTCGCGAAGACCAGCGCTCGACAAAGGCTTTCCACGCCGAGTCATCGCCGGACTCCATCAGCAGGAGTGATGCGAGACCAGCGATGTCATCCGCGGGGTCAGCACACGCCGAACGCACGGCATTCGCGGGGAATGGCTGCCCCTGTCGATGCAGTTCGCCGCAGATCACAAGCGCATCCACGGATGGCACGTCGGGTTCATCGAGCAGCGCGCGCAGATTCTTCGGCTTCAGCAGTTCGAATCCGATCGCGGCACGAATGGCGGTCGAACGGTCCTCGGCACTCGGGAGGGCAAGCACGAGATCGAGATTGAGGTCCCTCTCCTTCGACAGTTCGGCAAGACCGAGGATGCCATCGATTCGCGAGCGCCAGTCGGGCGACGTGAGCAGCGCCTCATAGAACGGCGCGAGTGCCGGATCTTCCAACGCTCGAAGTGCAACGATCAGTGTGTGGTGGTCGCCCCGCGGACTGGGGAGCGAGCAACGCTTCAGCGTTGAGATGGCGCCCTCGACATGATCGGTGCGACCGTACTGCGCCGACGTAGGCGATGGTGGCAACCACAGCACCGCAGCAAGGACAGCGCCGTGCACTGCACGAGTCACGCCAATCTGGAAACACGCAGCCACCATGCGCCGCGAGTGTAACGGTCTGCCTTCGTTTCGCGTCAGCCGCGCACCGTCAGAATGCTGCGCCGGGTGCGTTCCACAAGCGAGTCTGCTCCGATCCGATGACCGGCGACATCCACCTGTTCGCGCTGCTCGACCGAGGTGCGGTACTTGGTGGCCGCTGCGTGCACCGCAGAGTGGCTTGAACGTCCGAGCGCCGCGGCAATCTCTGGAAACGAACAGGTGGTCAGTTCGCGCGCGAGGAGCGCAGCGAGCCCGCGCGCCGTGGCAACGCGCCGATGGCGACCAGCGCCAAGCAGTTCCGATGTCTCAAGTCCGGTTTCCACGCACACGGCTGCAATGATCTCCGACAGCCGCACTGGGCGACCGGAACGCGGCGGTTCCGCATGACCAAGTGCCCGTGCCACAAGCACATGCCCGCTCTCCGCGGTGGAGCCGAGTGACGCCTGGTGGGCGCACACGGTCAGGACGGCCCCTTCCAGTTCGCGGATGCTTGTGCCAGACCGATCGACAAGAGCCTCGAGGGCCGTCGGGACCAGATCGAGTCCACGCGCAGCAAGCCGCCGCTTGGCCAGCGCGATCCGTCCAGTTCGGTCGAGGGGCTCAACCTGCACCACCAGTCCCGCAAGAAAACGACTGACAAGTGCAGGGCTGCACCGCGCGATCGCCCGAGGGTGCGCATCGGATGCCAACACCACTCGACCGCCGCCTGCAGCAATCGCATCCAGCGTGTGCAGGCACTCCGACTGCGTCGCGTTCTTGTTGCCGAGGAAGTGGACATCGTCGATCACCAGCAGATCGTGTCGCCGCTGACGGCGACGGATTGACTCGATGGAGCCGTCGCGGACGGCCGCGATGAACTCATTGGTGAACTGCTCGCCCGTGATGCAACGAATGCGTGCCTCCGGCGTGCACTCGGTGAAGCGGCGGCAAAGCGCTTCGCACAGATGCGTCTTGCCAACGCCGCACGCGCCATGCAGGAAGAGCATGTGTGGTGTGTCTGCTGCGCGTTCCGCCATTCGTACGGCGCTGTCGAACGCCATGCGATTGCCACAGCAGACCAGAAAGTCATCGAACCGCTTCCACATTGATCGGTGGCTCGAAGCGGCACGAGGCGCATTCGGTCGGCTCTCCAGTGAACGGGCGTGCGCGGCCTGCGGAGCTGGACTGGTCAGGTGCAGGGGGAGTGTCTCCCTTGTCGACTCATCGGCTGCCGCGATGTCTGTCGGCGGCTCGGCGCACGCGGCAGCGATGGAGATGTCGATGACCGCTTCGGTTCCAAGCACCTCATCCGCGGCAGCCCGAAGGTGAACGTGAAAGTGCCGCTCGATCCATTCCGCTGCGAAGCGACTCGCCGCGTGCACGCAGAGCCGCCGGTCGGTCACCGCAAGGGTCGCGTTGTCGACAAGCCACAAGCCGTGCCGCGATGGGCCCACGCGGCGGATCAGCGCCTCGTGCAGCCGCCGAGTGTTGCCGCTGCCAAGGTGCGCAGCGGGTTGGTGAGGCATTTGAATCATCGGAGGAGTGTCAGAGCCGACGGACAGCGCACTGCAAACTCAAATGCAGTTCACGCAGGAGACCGATATGGGGATTCGGATCCGTCCGGGAGAGACGTGGGAGGCGGCAGGGGGCGGTGGCTCTCGGACTTGGATCCGCACGCCAGCCGCCCACCTGCCTTCAGCCCAACGAATGCGCCTCGGTCCGTGAGGCACAGAGGTGCAAAACTATCGCTGTCGGAAACATTGACAAGGCTCCTCGGCGGTGTTTCCAGTTCGTGTTTCACATGTGCCGCTCTGGGCGGGATATGCGCGTTCTGGTCTTTTCGGACAGTCGCGGCCGTGCAGAGTTGTCTACAACTTGTGGGAAACTCAGTGGGGCGACTGCCGGGCTGTTGCCACCTTGCACACAAGCGCTGCGCGCCGCAAGCGCGGGGCGAATCCGCGCGATGCGTAGAGCCTCATGGCAGGTGTGTTGCGTTCATCGCAGGCAAGCGCGACGGGACCGCGCAGATCACTCTTCAGGAGCGCGAGCGCGTGATCAAGCAGGACGCGCCCAAGTCCGATGCCGCGAGCCCGCGGGATCAACCCGAAGTAGACAAGTTCCATGCAGCGCGATGACGGGATCTCGCTGATGAAGCATGCACCGACCGTCTCGCCGCGCCACTCGAGCAGCAGCCACAAACGCGAATCAAGCACGCCTGTCGAAAGGTGTCCATCGAGAATGTCCCGCGTGCTTCGCAACTCTGCGAGTCCCGGGCAGTCGAGCGAATCCACATATGTCATGGACAGCAGCGACTCGAGCATGTCACGCTGTCTTCCGTCCCACGGGCTGATGCGAATCTCGGAGTGCGCTGGGGGCAGGGGGCGGCACTCGCGCGTCGCAGCTCGTTCGAGATACGCAAGCGTCGCAATGTGATGCATCCCCCCCGACTCCATCGCGGCGAGATCATCCTTTGCCAGAGGCTCCACGAGAGCCTGCACCACCGCGGCGTCCATCCGCTGCGCCGTCACGATGGCTTCGCGGACAAGCAGCGCGCCGCGCGGACGGTCTGCCGCGCCGCGCAGAGGGGACATCGTCAGCAGTGCCGTGCGCCCAGGAGCACGCGCAAGGACTGCCGCATGCTGCAAACGCCCCTTGTCATCACGCAGAACGAGCACGGCTTCACGCGATGGATCACGGGGGCGTTCAAGAACGCGCTGCGCACGCATGCGCGAGCCGCCAAAGGCGAGCACGACCGCCTCCTCACGGAGCACGTCAGAGACCTCTTGCACTTCCTGATCACGTGGCGGGAGCCGTCCCATGACGTGAGCGTATCGGCTGACAGGCGTTACACTTCGCGGTTCATGCAACGGCAGTTTGTCATGTCCATCATGTGTCTCGCCATGCTCTGCGTCACAGCCGCAAGCATGGTCGCCGCGGCCCCTCAGGACTCTGGCCCGATCGGTGCACCCAAGGCGCCACCACCTGCAGTACCGCAGCCAGCCGAGCCGCTGCCGACCGAGCGTGAGCGAACGCTCTCGCCAGAGGCCGCCCCCGGGCAGTGGCAGTTGGAGTTCACCCCGGGTGATCTGCGCGTGTACACCGACCCGCAGACGAATCAGCACTTCTGGTACTTCACCTACAAGGTGGTGAACCGCACTGGGCAGGACCGTTGGTGGGCGCCGAAGTTCGAACTCTTGGAGGATCACGGCAGGGTGCGCCGTTCCGGACAGAATGTTGATCCGATCATCATGAAGCGTGTCGAGGCGCTGATCGGAAATCGACTGATCGCGGACCAGTACCAGGTCCTTGGTGAGATCAAGCAGGGTGAGGAGCACGCGAAGGAAGGATTCGTGGTGTGGAGTGATGACGATCTTCGCGCGACCGAACTGCATCTGTTTATCCGCGGCATGTCAAGCGAGATGCAGAAGGTCCAAACAAAGGCGGGCGAAGTGATGATGTACAAGACCCTCAAGCTTGATTATCGGGTTTCAGGGGATCCCGCCGAGCGCAGGGGAGAGCCCGTGCCCTGCGAACACCGCGAGTGGATTCTGCGCTGAACATTCCCAAGACCGCTTGATCCACCGCAAAGGCTCCGCTATCCTGCGGGGCTCGATCGGAGAACCCACTCGGAGTCACCTGCTATGGCACACAAAAAGGGACAAGGTTCAACCCAGAACGGCCGCGACTCGAATCCGCAGTACCGCGGCATCAAGTTGTACGGCGGGCAGACCGCTCGCGCGGGCTGTGTGCTCGTGAGCCAGTGCGGCACGAAGTGGCGTCCCGGTTTCATGGTCCATCAGGGGCGCGACTACACCCTGACCGCGCTCGTCGATGGCACGGTGCGCTTCCGCGGTCGATGCGTCGATGTGATCCCGCTCGACCCGTCCACACCGCGTCTTGCCATCGACCGCTGATCGCGCGGCTCCTGTGCGAGGGGCTGCTGCCATGTGCGGGCGCTGGCGTTCGAGCCATGTCTGAACCGTTGCTCGGATCACTCTTCAGCAAACATGTTCGTTGACTCCGCCATCATCACCGTGCGCTCCGGTCGCGGAGGTGCGGGCTCGCGGCATCTGCTGCGCATGAAGGGGAACGCCAAGGGCGGTCCCGATGGCGGCGATGGCGGCAAGGGTGGCGATGTCGTGGCGCGTGGCAATCCGCATCTCGACACGCTCGTGCAGTTTGCCTACCAACCGCATTGGAGCGCGACGGACGGCGAGCCTGGGTCGCGCAAGAACTGCAATGGCAAGGAGGGTGTGGACCGCATCATCGAGTTGCCGCTTGGATCGCGCGTGTTCGATGCGCAGACGGGCGATCTGGTGGCGGACATCACCGAGGCGGGGCAGACCGTTGTGGTGGCGCAGGGCGGCATCGGGGGGAGGGGCAACGTGCACTTCAAGAGCGCGGTCCACCAGACGCCGACGGAGACTTCACCGGCCGGCGAGCCGATCGAGCGGCTCCTGCGCATCGAACTGCTGTTGATCGCGGATGTCGGATTTGTCGGGCTTCCAAACGCCGGGAAGAGCACGATGCTGAAGTCCACGACGCGCGCGCATCCGAAAGTGGCGGACTATCCGTTCACAACGCTCTCACCGCAGCTTGGCATCGCCGAGTTGCCGGGGGAGCGGCGGTTGGTGCTCGCGGATCTTCCGGGGCTGATCGAAGGGGCGTCGCAGGGTGCGGGGCTTGGACATGACTTCCTCCGTCACGTCGAACGGACGCGTGTTCTCCTGCATGTCGTGGACATCGCGCCCGTCGATGGATCGGACCCACTCGAGAATCACCGCATGATTCGCCGTGAACTCGCCGAGTTCAGCGAAGGGCTTGCGCGCAAGCGTGAACTCGTGGTGTTGAACAAGGTGGATCTGATCGCCGAGGAGGATCGCGGGAGCGTTGTCGACGAAGTCGTGCGGCGTTTCAAGCGAGACCGCGGCGTCACGCCGCTTGTGGCGAGCGGTGCCACGGGCATCGGAGTTCGCGATGTGCTTGAGAACGTCTGGAACGCCGTGCAGGACGCGCGGGCTGCGGAGCCAGTCACTCTTCATCGAATCGGCGATTGACCAGATCAAGGAGCGCATCGAGCGCAGCTTGTTCATCGTTGCCAGTGCACTCGATTTCGATGTGCGACCCACACGTCGCCGCCAGGAGCAGCATCTGCATGATGCTCTTGCCATCGACCCACTCCGCGGCATCGCAGCGGCGCACTCGCACCGAGGATGCGAATGCGTTGGCACATTGCACAAAGGTCATCGCGGGTCGCGCGTGAAGCCCGAGCGAGTTGCGGATGGTGGACTGCCCCGTGGTCACGCCGAGCCCGCGTTGGCGGCTCCGTCGGTCTCATCCAGAAGTGTCAGGACATCATCGCGGCTTCGAGCCTGACGGAGAAATCGTCGGAATGTCTCTTGGCTGAGCGCACCGAAGATCGTCTCCATCGCGGCAAGGTGCTGCTCGGGATGGTCCTTCGGGCTCAGCATGAAGATGATCGAATGCACGGGCTGGCGATCGAGCGAACTGAAGTCCACGCCCGTCTGGGAAACGCCAAGCGCGGCGATGGGCTTCTTCACAAGGCTTGTCTTGGTGTGCGGGACGGCAACTCCATGACCGAATCCCGTCGAACCGCGCTTCTCGCGCACGAGCGCCTCCTTGAACAGTGATGCGCGCGACGCTCCATCGACGGCGCCGCACGCGATCAGCCGATCGAGCAGTTCGCCGATCGCGTGGTCACGCTTGGTTGCCTCAAGCTCCGGAACGATCGCATCCGTCAAGACGATATCCCGCAAGTTCATGCGGTTCGATCATACTGCGGTCGAGCAGGCTCAGCGGTGGTGGTGGCGAACGCGGTCCTTGTAGTGCGAGAGTTGACGCACGCTGCGGTCCACAGCCAGATCCACGCACGCATAGAGGTCGCGGTGGAGATAGTTGCAGACGAAGTCCTTGTGATGCTCGACATCGGACCGGATTTCCACATGGAAGCCTCGGGGCGCACGTTCGATCGTGACGGCGAGTTGTTGCAGCCCGTTGAAGAAGCGCGGCAACTTGCTGACCTTTGATCGGATGTACTTGCGGATGGCCTCGGTCAGTTCCATGTGCTTTGCGCTGATGGTGATGAGCATGATGGTCTCCTCTCGTGCGGATCAGATCGCTGCGCGTGCGCGAAGGGCAACGCGCCCCCCGTGTTGTCCCACCAACCATGAGCCTTTCGGCTGCAAGGGAGGTGGAGTTTGGAGCGCCTTGAACATCGGAAACTACGGTGTTACGGTACGACCTGCCGCTAGGTTCACAACGACCGTGCTATTCACGAGCCCGCGGCGGAAACGAACTTCCACTTTTTCTCCAGATTGCCGCCCGGCGAGCAGCATCAAGTAGTCCCCAACGGACCGAATCTCCTCGCCATCGATGGCAAGCAGGAAGTCGCCGCGCTGGAGCCCCGCACGCTGCGCGGGGCCGCCCGCAGCGAGCGAATCGATGCGTACGCCTTCCGGGCGGTTGGCGAGCGTTGTTCCGAGGACTCCCTCGCCACCCTCGACGGTTCCATCCTGCCGCCCGCGTTGCAGCACCCAGTCCCGCCACTGCGCTTCGATTGCCGCCAAAGGGGACCGCATCACACGCTCGAGGGCGCGCAGCCCGCTCGGATCCTCCGCGTACCCTTGGGTGTACTCGCGGTACCAGTTTGCCAGCTGCCCCTGATGGGAGAGGAACGCCAGCATGGACCGCGCCTGCGCGTAGTTCCAGCGCGAGTCCTTCATGAACTCGCCATCGGGCAGTGCGATGAACTCGCGCCACGGCGTATGCACGCCCTTCTTCACACGGTCATAGGTCTCCGCAGTTCGGTGATTTGGAAGGATCACGATTCCCCCGGCTGGACCGACGGTCCAGTCCTCGAAGAGCGTTCCGAAGCCCTCCAGAATCCAGATCGGATGGTTTTGCCCGAGCCGCTGCATGTGACCGCGGTGCAGGAGATGCGTGAACTCATGACGGAGAATCGCGCCCGTCGAGCATGCAAGGAGTTGACGCAGGTGATGCTGATAGATGCCGCCTTGGCGAGGATCCTCGAAGAGTTGTTTGGCGTGTTCGGGAGCAATCAGCACCAACAGCACAGTGTCAGGCTGGCGCTGTCCGAAAAAGTGTCCTGTCAGTTGCTTCGAGAGAAGTTCGAGCGCGGTGCGAGTACGCCTCACGGCATCTGGCTCGAGTGCCGAAGCAATGAGCAGCCCCATCGGCTTGTCTTCGTCGACTCTGTACTGACCGCCACCGAAGCGGCGCATCCACTGCGCCAGTGCTGAACGGGCAAGAGACTCCCCGAGCGCCTCCGCTTCCGGCTGCTCCTCAGCTGGTTGGGGTGGCGGTGCATTCGCACGAAGTTCAGCACGCAGGTCCTTCACCTGCAGCCAACCATCATGCGCGCGCAGACGCGCAAGATCCGGGTGTTCGTCGAGTGCTCGGTCATCGACCCACCCCGCACGCAGCGCGCGGAGTGCGAACGCCGCGCTGGAGCGCCCATCACCCATCAGCGCGCTCGCGCGACACGCATCAAACAGCACCTGTGGATCATCCGAGTGCGTCTCGAGGTACTGCTCCGCCAGTTGCAGTGCTTCCTGCACACGACCTTGTGCAAGCCACCGAGGGAACTGGCGGTCGTAGTCCGTGCGCGTGATTTCGGTCGGGCGCGCGGCGGCCTCCGCTGGCGATGCCTCATCCGGAAGCGGTGGCAGTGGCGGACCCTGAAGCAGCAGGACTGTGGCGATGATGGAGAGTGCCGCCGAACCCATCCCATCGGCATACTAGACCGCGTGCCTCGGCATGCAATCATGCGTGTGCGTGCTGCTGCAAAGTCCACAGGCGGATCGCTTCGCAGTACGCGGCGGCTTCCTCCTGTTGCACGCGGGCAGCGAGTGTTCGCGGCGTGTCGGAATCCAGCACGGGAACGCGCCGCTCCACAACCGTTGCACCGTGGTCAAACTGATCGTCGACGAAGTGGACGGTGCACCCTGATTCACGCACGCCACTTCGCAGCACTGCAGCGTGCACCTGCTCGCCGAACATGCCCTTGCCACCGAACTCTGGAAGGAGCGCCGGATGGATGTTCAGCGTGCGACCCGCCCACGCGCCGACACGGAAGTGGCGCAGATATCCAGCGAGCAGGACCAGTTCCGTGCCGACGCTCCGAAGCGCCGCATCGATGGCATCGCTCGCTGCATCGCCCGCAGGCAGCGGCAGGATGATCGGCTCGATTCCCGCGGCTCGGCAGCGTTCCACCGCGGGAATGTCCGCGCGGTGTGCGATGACCGCGACCACTGCGATGGGGATTTCACGCGCGGCCGAGGCGCGAAGCAAACTCAGGGCATTCGTTCCGCCGCCCGAAACGAGGATGGCAGTTCTGAAGATGCGCGGGGGGTGCATCAGACTGGGTTCAGCCCGTCATCGGGTCCGAGCGTTGCGGGCGCCGAGAAGGGGATGGGGCGATGCTGGCGGTCGATGGCGACCATCTTGACCGTGGCAACGGTTACGCGCGCCGTTTGACCCGTCGTGTAGCGCTCGGCCTCGACCACAACGCGAACCGTGACGGATGTGCGACCGGTCGTGGCGGTGCATGCACGAAGCGTGACCATCTCGCCCACGTAGACGGGTGCAACGAACTCGATGCGCTCGACCATGACGGTGACCCATCGATGCAGGCCGAGCGTGCGTGCGTGCGCGTACGCCGCCTGATCGATGTAACTCATGATGACACCGCCGAACACCGTTCCCGAGTGATTCGTGTCCCGCGGCATCGTGATCACGCGCAGGACGATCTCGCCGTCAGGGTGCTGCATGGCGCACGATCCTAGTGGGCGCCACGAACTGTGCGCGGTGGCGCGGGTCTTGTGCGCGACTTCGGCGCCGTGGAGTGCGCGTTCGCGGGCGTCAGGGTCGGGCTTGCGAGAACGCGGCGGAGGTAAGCGCCCGTGGCACTGCCTTCCTGTGCCACGATCTCTTCAGGAGTGCCGACCGCGATCACATGCCCGCCGCCCTCGCCGCCGTCTGGACCGAGGTCGATGATCCAGTCCGCGACCTTGATGACATCGAGGTTGTGTTCGATGACAACGACCGTGTGTCCCGCATCTCGCAGTCGGTGGAGCACCGTCACCAACTTGGCAACGTCCGCAAAGTGAAGCCCGGTCGTCGGCTCATCGAGCACATAGAGCGTGTGTCCGGTCGAGGGCGTTCCCAGTTCCGTCGCCAACTTGATGCGCTGCGCCTCACCACCGCTCATCGTCGTCGACGCCTGACCGAGTTGAAGGTAGCCAAGACCGACATCGCACAGGCATTGCAGCATCGCTGCGATCCGTCCGTGCGCCTCGAAGAAGGCCAGCGCATCCTCGCAGGTCATGTCGAGCACCTGTGCGATCGACTTCCCCTTGGAGAGGATTTCCAGCGTCTCCTTGTTGAAGCGCGTACCGCGGCATGCCTCGCACTCGACGAAGACATCGGGCAGGAAGTGCATTTCGATGCGCCGCACGCCCTGACCTTGGCAGACTTCACAGCGCCCACCCTTCACGTTGAAGGAGAATCGTCCGATCGGATAGCCACGGATGCGCGCCTCTGGAACGCGTGCGAAGCACTGGCGAACATGGTCGAAGATGCCGGTGTAGGTCGCGGGATTCGAGCGCGGGGTCCGTCCGATTGGAGACTGATCCACTTCGATGACGCGAGTGACTTGATCGAGCCCGCGAATGCTGCGGTGCGCACCAGGCACGATTCGCTTGCCGAGCACATCGCGCTGTGCGGTCTTGAGCAGGATGTCGCCCACGAGGGTGCTCTTGCCGCTGCCAGAGACGCCAGTCACGCAGATCAGCCCACCCATCGGAAAGCGCACATCGATGCCGCGCAGATTGTTGGCGCGCGCACCCTGCACGAGGATTGCTCGCGACTCCTGTACTGCGGTCCGCTTCGCAGGAACCGGTATGCCCAGCCTGCCCGAGAGATATTGCCCGGTGATGCTCGCCGGGTTCGCGCAAATCTGCGCGATGGAGCCGGCTGTGACGATCGTGCCGCCATGCCGACCAGGACCAGGTCCGACATCAATCACATGGTCCGCTGCACGGATCGTGCCCTCGTCGTGCTCAACCACGAGCACCGTATTGCCAATGTGGGAGAGCCGCTGCAGTGTGGCGATGAGTCGGTCGTTGTCGCGCTGATGCAATCCGATCGTCGGCTCATCGAGCACATAGCAGACACCAACGAGACCCGATCCAACCTGGGTGGCGAGGCGAATGCGCTGTGCTTCACCACCAGAGAGTGTGGAAGATGAACGGTCCAGTGTGAGATAGTTCAGTCCCACCGACGAGAGGAACCCAAGCCGCGCATCGATCTCCTTCAGAATCGGCGCAGCGATCGTCTGCTGTGGTGCAGTCAGCCTCAGTGAGGCTGCAAAGTCACGCGCGCAGTCGATCGAGAGCGCGGTGAACGCAGGGAGCGACAGGCTGCTCTTCGCGCCGTGCAGCAGCACACCGCGTGACGCTGGCTTCAGGCGGGCGCCGCCGCACGCAGTGCAGGGGGTGTTGCTGGTGTAGGCGTGGAGTCGTTCCCGCACGAACTCGCTCTCGCTCTCCGCCATGCGCCGCTTGAGATTCGGCAGCACGCCCTCAAACGCAAACGCAAGCGGTCCATCTTCCTCGCTGCTGCCCTGCATGAGTGCACGGCGGATGGGTGCTGCGAGCGACGCGAATGGCATGGCTGGGTCAATGCCCGCTGCCGCACAGAAGCGCCGCAGCGTTCGCGAGTAAAAGATGTTCATGCGGCGACCGTTGCGTCGCCATGGCTCGATGGCGCCCTCCGCAACGCCGCGCGAGGGATCGGGAACCACGAGTTGTTCATCGAACTCATCAACACACCCGAGCCCGGCGCACGCCGGGCAGGCACCTTGCGGCGAGTTGAACGAGAAGAGCCGCGGTTCCAACTCTTCCAGCGAGCACTCGGGATGCTCTGCGCAGGCAAAGTGCTCGCTGTAGCGAATCTGCTCCCATTGCTCGCCCTCTTCCGCGAGCACGAGCAGCGATCCGCCGCCCGCACGGAGTGCAGTTTCCACGCTCTCCGCAAGGCGCTGACGCGCGTCTGCGGCAACGGCGAGACGATCCACCACCGCCTCGATGTCGTGCACTTCGTACCGCTTGAGCTTCAGGGGGTTCTCGCCGCCCGCCTTCAGTGCGTCGCGCAGATCGAGCACGCGACCATCGACCCGCACCCGAACAAAGCCAGCGCGCTGGAGATCCTCGAGCGTGTCCTTGTGGAACCCCTTGCGCGCGCGAACAACGGGCGCGCACAACTGCACGCGACGCCCATCGAGGTCCCCGACGATGCTGTCCACGATCTGTGTCGCCGATGATGCCTGAATCGGTCGTCCGCAGGTCTTCCCACTCTCATCGACATGCCAACAGCGGGGATCGCCGCAGCGCGCGTAGAGCAGCCGAAGGTAGTCGTGAATCTCGGTCGTGGTCGCAACGGTCGAGCGCGGTGTATGTCCACCCGAGCGCTGCTCGATCGCGATGGTCGGCGGGAGTCCATCAACCGACTCCACATGCGGCTTCTTCATCTGATCGAGGAATTGGCGCGCATAGGCGCTCAGGCTCTCCATGTACTTCCGCTGCCCTTCGGCGAAGATGGTGTCGAAGGCAAGCGAGCTCTTGCCGCTCCCCGATACTCCAGTGATCACCACAAGTTGGTCGCGTGGCACATCCACATCGATGCCGCGCAGGTTGTGTTCTGCGGCACCTCGGACGCGGATGCAGCGGGCTGCATCGCGGTTCTGGGCTTGATTGTTATTGGTGCTGCGCACGAGAAATGGGGGAGATCAAAATGCCTGATCGCAAAAAAACGCGGTCGGACTGGTCTTGCGGCTCGAATGCGCTATCGTATGCACACCAATTGTGCATCCGTCGACCAACTTTGGTCGAATCGCAAGGCACGAAGGAAGTGAACCGTGCCTGCCCCCTCATCCACAACTGTTAGCACTCTCGAGAGAACCGTTGCCCCAAGAACGGGCACGGCAGGCGGTTCGCTGCAGGATCAGGGGCCTGGACGCGGGGCAGCCTGTTCCTCATCGGGATCGTCAGCCTGCACCATGACAGTGTGCACGACGACGATGGATCAGCGGCCTCCTGTCCTCGGTGCAAACCGGACGCCGATCACTGATCTGGATGCTGAACTGCGCCGACGCGTGCAGCGCATCCGCCTGCGCGCACACTGATTCGAATCACATTCATATCGGTTCGGTGGCACCGAGTACCGCGGGAGCGGTGCCGTTCCGACATGGACCAACGCTTGCGAGCGGCACCGATGCGAAGGGACGCAGCCCGTTCGTTCATTGTTTCGGCTTGGGCTTGCGGCGCTTTCCCCTGCGAGGGCGCGTTCCAGGTGCGCCGGGCTTCGCGGCGCGCGCCGTGCGCGGGTCGTCATCGAGGGCGTTCTGATCCACCAGTTCTTCGGGCAACGAACGCACTCGCGTCAACTCATCACGGAGGCGGGCGGCGCGTTCAAACTCCAACTCCTGAGCGGCTGCCACCATCTCCTCCTCGAGTGCCGCAACCAACTCGGCCTTGCGAACCATCGCGCGTTCACGGCGCGGTGCATTCGCACGGCGGTCCGCAGCAACCTGATCCTCAAGCGCGCGTCGATTTTCCTTGACGATCGTCTGCGGGATGATCCCATGTTCGGTGTTGTGGATGAGTTGCTTGGTGCGGCGGCGTTCCACCTCATCCATCGCCCGCTGCATCTCCGGGGTCACGCGCTCCGCATACAAGATGCACTTGGAATCGGCGTTGCGCGCCGCGCGCCCCATCGTCTGAATGAGACTCGCCTCGCTTCGCAGGAACCCCTGACGATCCGCATCGAGGATCGCAACGAGCGCGACCTCGGGAAGATCGAGTCCTTCACGCAGGAGGTTCACCCCCACAAGCACGTCGAATGCGCCGTCGCGAAGATCGCGCAGAATCTCCAGGCGCTCCAGCGTCTCGATATCGCTGTGCAGATAGCGCACGCGAACACCCTTCTCGTGCAGGAAACTGGTGAGTTCCTCGCAGAGCCGTTTGGTGAGAGCGGTGACGAGCACGCGCTGCCCCTTGCCGATGACGGGGCGGATCTCCTCGAGGAGATCGGGAATTTGTCCACGCGCATCGCGAACCGTGACGGGCGGATCGAGAAGACCCGTGGGGCGGATCACTTGCTCGACCACGATCCCCTCCGAGCGCTCGATCTCGTACGCCGATGGTGTTGCACTGACGAAGATCGTCTGTGGAACGATCGACTCCCACTCTGCGAAGGTCAGCGGGCGGTTGTCGAGTGCGCTCGGCAGTCGGAAGCCATGCTCAATCAGCGTCTCCTTGCGGCGGCGATCGCCGAAGTACATGCCGCGCACTTGCGGCACGGTGACATGGCTCTCGTCCACGAACAGCAGCCAGTCGTTTGGATCACGCCCGGGGATGTGTCGGAAGTAGTCGAGGAGACAGAAACTCCGCGTGCCTCGGCCCCGTCCTTCCATGTGGGCGGAGTAGTTCTCGATGCCGGGGCACACACCCGTCTCCCGCAGCAGTTCGAGATCCCAGCGCGTGCGCCCGAGCAGCCGCTGGGCTTCGAGCAACTTGCCCTGTCCCTGCAAGGTGCGCACGTGTTCCTCCATCTCAGTACGAATCGAATCGACCGCGCGGAGCAGTTGATCCTCGGGCATCATGTAATGCACCGCAGGCGACACGAACACACGCTCCTCGTCGCTCAAGATCTCGCCCGTCAGCGAATCGAATCGTTCGATGCGCTCGATCACATCGCCGAAGAACTCGAATCGGATCGCGGACTGTTCAGTGGCTGGCCACACGTCCACGCACTCGCCTCGGACGCGGAAGCAGCCGCGCTCCGGGGCGACATCGTTGCGCTTGTACTGCATCGCATGGAGTGAAGTCAGGAACCCGCGGCGACTCAGCGGCTGCCCGCGAACCACGAGCGCCGTGCGATTGGCGTACTCGTCCGGTGATCCAAGGCCGTAGATGCAGGAGACGCTCGCGACCACAATCGTGTCGGGTCGATGCAGCAGGTTGCTCGTGGTGGCGAGCCGAAGCCGATCGAGGTCGGCGTTTCGTGATGCATCCTTTTCGATGTAGATGTCCCGCTGCGGGATGTATGCCTCGGGTTGGTAGTAGTCGTAGTACGACACGAAGTATGAGACCGCATTCGAGGGAAAGAGCGCCTTGATCTCCTCATACAACTGCGCGGCGAGCGTCTTGTTGTGGCTCATGATCAGCGCAGGCTTCTGGCAGGCCGCGATCACGCTTGCCATCGTGAATGTCTTCCCAGTGCCGGTGGCGCCGAGCAGCGTTTGGTGCGGTCTGCCGGCGCGGACTCCCGCGACAAGTTGCTCGATTGCGCGCGGCTGATCGCCCGCGGCTTGAAAGGGGGACTGCAGTGTGAAGGGGTGGTCCATCTCAGGCGCACAGCGTGCGCCGAAAGGTTAGGTCGCCACGGCCTGTCCCCCACGACGTGCCCATCGCCGCGTGGCGAGCCCCGCGCCGGCGCTCAGCAGTTCACGCGGTTCATGTCGCAGCAGGCGGCGAACGGAGGGCAGGGCGGAGAGCAGGGACACGGCGCAAACCGCCAACAACGCAGTCGCAATCACCAGCGGCTGAATGTTGAAGGACAACTCCATGCCGGCCACATCGCGGTACGAGCGGACGCCCATCCACGCCAACTGCAGTCCGAAGAGCGTTCCTGTGATGCCCGCTGCTGCACCAACAAGAAGACTTTCGCCGAGCACCAGTGCGCGCAGCGTGCCTCGCCCAGCCCCGACTGCCTGCAGTACGCCGAGTTCGCGCGCACGCGTGGCGATGCCGGCGGCGATGACCCCAGCGGCGGCAAGCGAGGCAAGTGCCATCGCCGCGACGGCGACAAGAGAACTGATCGTCATCATGAGTCCGCCGATGCGCAAGATCTCGCGGCGAATGCCTCGACCACTGGCGAACACGGCTCCAGGCGCGGCGGACTCCACTCCTTCCGCGAGAAGCGTCTCTTCGGCATCTTGCGCATCCTTCGCCATCTCGACCTGCACGAGGTATGCCTCGCGCGTTCCGAAGAAGCGCTCGACTGCCTGAAAGTCCATGAAGACACAGCTCACCGCATGCTCCATGTACAGGCTTCGTATCCCAAAGAACTGCGTGGCAACATCCAGTCCGGCGGCGCCAACGACACCCACCACTTCAAACGGGTGGTTCGACTCTGTCGCACCGAGCTGCACACGGTCGCCCACGGTCACGCCGCGCGCGAGCAGGAACTCCTTGGCGACCAGCACCGCATCACCCTCGCGCAGTCGCCGTGCGGCATGCGCAGGATCGCCTGCGATCCACTCCAGCCTGTTCATCGCGAGGAACGGTTGCGAATCGAATCCGATGCACACGACATTCGGCGTGGAGAGACCCTCAAGACCGATGACTTGCTCGCCAAAGACGCGGACGGGCAGGTATCCGACCGCCGCCGATGACTGCACGCCCGGAAGCATCCGAATGCGTTCCACTTCCTCTCGGTTGAAGCCACTCGTCTTGAACGCGAAGGCATCGCCAAAGCGGATCCGTTCGGAGATGTCGGAGAGGATTGCAGCGCCGTTCGACCACGTGCTCACCAGGATGGCGACGCCCACCATGAGCGCACCAGCGATGAGCCCAAATCGCCACGGTGTGGCGGCGAGTGAGCCAACGAGCAGCCCGCGCGGCAGAGCGAGTGCGCGCTCAAGCGGTGGTGCGAACAGGCGCGAAATGCAGCGGAGGATCGGTACCGCGAGCACGAACCAGCCGACATGCAGGAGGGGCAATCCAAACAGGATGTACCACCAGAAGCGTGAGTCCCGGTCAGGAACGAGCAGCAGCAGCAGTTGAACTGCCAGGCATCCCACCCCGATGCACGCCGCGGCCACAATGCCGCGCCGTGATGCCGGCCGCGCGTGCACCGCAAGCGCTTCGAGCGGCGAGACGCGTGATGCCTTCCACGCGGGGAAGAGTGCGCCGCCCACTCCCGCTGCCGTTGCGCCGCCAATGGCGAGTGCCATGCCCGTCCACGACAGCGCAAGCCCCGCAGGCAGGAGCAGTGCGTACCACCAGACCGCGGCCCCCGTCAGTGCGATCCCCACAGGAACGCCGATCGCACCACTCACAAGGCAGAGCACCCCGCCCGCAACCACCTGTCCGAGGAACAGTTGTGCGCGGGTCGCGCCGATGCAGCGCGCAATGGCGAAGAGGCGCTGCTGCTCGGCGAGCGCGGTCGTCATGGCGGTGGTCACGATGAACGCACAGCAGAGGAAGGCAAGCATCGTGGCCACGGCAACGGCGATCCTGCCGGCGGAAGCGGGGCGGTCGAGCCCACTCGACGCCAACTCGGTCGGTTCCAGTTTCAGTGGCAACTCGAAGGCGGGCGCGTTCGCTGCAATCCAGGTGGCTGGATCAACGCCCTTCTCAAGCACGATCGAGACGAGATCCACTTCACCCTCACTTTGCACGACATCCGCCAGCACGCGGCGGGAGAGATGCCCGAGTGGACGCTGCAGTGCGCCGAGTGCGGGGCGCTCGCGAATGCCGCTGACTTGGAGCACGATCGGCGCACCGAAATGCACCACTTCCAGTGGAGTGCCAATGTCAGCTCCGAGCGCGCGGGCGGCGAGTGAGTCGATGCCGATCTCCGTGTCGCTCGCGGGCGCGCGACCTTCCGTGTACTTGATCTGATCGAACACCGCCTCGGTTTCCAGATCGGCGCCGCGGCATTGCAGCGTGGCCCGCCGAACACGACCTTGCGCATCGGTGCCGCCATCGGCGCGCCGCAGCGAGAGGGCTCCACCGAGTCGGCCCGATGCCGCGCGAACCTGGGGAAGCGCGCGCACGCGATCGAGTGCCTCGACATCGAATGATGCGCCATGCTCGTGCACCACGCGCACATCAGCCTCACCGATCAGTGTGCGCATGCGCGCATCGATGTTCGCGAGGGCGGTCTCCATGGCGCAACTGATGGCGACCACCAGCGTGGACGCCAGCAAGACCGACAAGCCGCAGAGCAGCGTGCGGCTAGGCCGACCGAGCAAGCTCAGTCGAGCGATGTGCCAGCTGGGAGGGATCGAGACCATGGCTTTCCAGACTTCCCGCAACGCGACCGTCGTGGAGGATGAACGTGCGCCGGCAGTACGAGGCGGCGACCGGTTCGTGCGTCACCATCAGCACGGTCACCCCCCGGCGCTGCGCCGTCTGCTCGAGCAGCTTCCACAAGGCAGCGCTCGTGGTCGAATCGAGGCTGCCCGTGGGTTCGTCGGCGAGCACCACCGGCGGGTCCAGCAGCAGCGCACGTGCAATCGCCACGCGCTGCTGTTCGCCACCCGAAAGCGTGTCCGGTCGATGTGCGCTGCGGTCTGCGAGATTGAGTTCGTGGAGCAGCGCACGCGCACGCTCGCGCACGTCGCGTTCCGCCATGCCATCGAGCAGCCCGGGCAGCATCACGTTGCCGAGCGCATCAAGCGTCGGAATCAGATTGAACTGCTGAAAGACGATGCCAACACCGCGGCGGCGGTAGCGCACGAGGTCGGTTTCACCGAGCGAGTGAACGGCAGTGCCGCCCACGATGATTTCGCCGCTCTCTGGGCGGTCGAGACCCGCAAGCAGATGCAGCAGCGTGCTCTTGCCGCTCCCCGATCGGCCCATCACCGCATAGAACCCCGGCTCTTCGATGGTCATCTCTGCGCCACGCAGCGCCTCCACGGGGCGCCCTCCGCGCGAGGCGGGGGCATAGCTCTTGTGAACGCCTCGTACCGCGATGGGAGGGTCAGCCGATCGGGTGCTTGGCGTCATAGGTGGTGGCGTCCATCAGCGCTGCAAGACTGCCGGTGTCACCTGCGCGCAGACGCACGAGCCAACCTTTGCCGAAGGGATCCGCGTTCACGAGGGAGGGATCCTTCGTCACCGTGTCATTGACCGCCGTGACCGTTCCGCCGACTGCGCTGTACACATCGCTCGTGGTCTTGACGCTTTCCACTTCACCCAGTGAGCCGCCCGCAAGCACCGCCGTGCCGACTGGCTTCAACTGAACGAAGGTGACGTCGGTCAGTTCGTTTGCCGCAAACTGCGTGATGCCGACGACGACTTCATCGCCCTCGACGCGAAACCATTCGTGCGAGTCGGTGAAACGGCAGTTGGCAGGGCTTGGCATGGTCGATTTCTCTTGAAAGTGGATGTGTGGAAGGTGGGGGATGGTAGTCGCCTGCTATCCTCCCGTGGCGGAGCACCACTGCATGAGTTCCGAGATCCTTGTCTCGCTCTCTGCCTCCTGCCTTCTGCAGCCGCTGCCAAGGCAGCAGTCGCCTATTGCGCTGCTCGATGTGCCGCGATTTGTGGCGGAGGAACTTGAGGTTCGCGGGATCAACATTCCCGTCCAGATGATCCGACACCAGTCGCCTCAAACACTCGACCGCCTGCGCGACGAGGCGGACCGGGCGCAGTGCCCGTGCCTCGTGCTCTACCGAGATGAGCCCCTCGATTTCGTTGCCGAGGGTGAGAAGTCTGCGCAGGTCCTGCGCGAGATGGGCAAGCGGGCACGCATTCTTGGCTGCGCCGAGATTGCCGTCCGCGTCACGAAGATCGCAACCGCCTCGCAGCAAATCGCACCACTGATCAAGGCTGTCCTCGATGGACTGCAGCGATTGGAGGTGAACCTGCTCATTCGCCCCTCCGATGAGCCGTGTGATCAGCCGGATGCGGTGATCGAGTTGATTCGAAAGATCGGCGGCTTCCACATCGGCGCGATGCCGTCCTTTTCGAACGCGGCCGCCACGGGCGACGCACAGCAGTCCTTGCGCAAGCTCATTCCCTATTCGCTCGCTGTGGAAGCCACGGTGACATCCGTGGGTAAACAGGGTGTGCCGGTCGACGAGTCGTTCGATGAACACATCGACATGCTCGTGAAACTTGGGTTCTCGAACAAGTTGTCGATCGATTGGCGCGGAAGCGGCAACTGGGCGCTGGCAGTGCAAAGCGTGCGCGCACATCTGATGAAGAAGCTGGGGCAAGAGGATCCCGTGGCATGAGTCGGTCGCTGATCGTCACGATCGACGGTCCTGCGGGCACGGGCAAGTCATCCGCAGCGGCAGTGCTCGCGGAGCGGCTTGGTTTCGACATGCTCGATACGGGCGCGATGTACCGCACCGTGGCGCTTCTCGCACTGGAGGCGGGGATCAGTCCCGCCGACGGGGCTCTGATCGCCGCTGCCCTCGATCGGTCGACATTGCAGGTGGATTTCTCAGTGCAACCGCCGATCATTCGGCTTGATGGTCGGGACGTGCATCTGCGAATCCGCGATCATGATGTCACCGCGATCGTGTCGCAGGTCGCATCGCACCGCGACGTTCGCCATCGCATGGTGGAGGCGCAGCGACAGGTTGCGCTGACCCACGCCAAGTTGGTGACCGAGGGTCGTGATCAGGGAACCATCGTGTTTCCAAACGCTGTCGTTCGCATCTGGCTCGATGCGCGCCCAGACGTGCGGGCGCACCGACGCGCCGATGAACTCCGCGCGCAAGGAATCGCAGTCGATGATGCTGCCGTGCTTCGCGACATCGCCAACCGTGATGCGTCCGATCGCGGGCGCGCGGAGGGTCCGCTGCGGCAGCCCAGCGGCGCGCATGTTGTCGATACAAGTGATCTGTCGTTTGCACAGGTCGTGGATCGCCTGGAGACGATTGTCCGCGAAAGCCTCGCCGCAGCCAAGGTCGGATGCGGTGGTATGTCGGCGTGAGGAACTCGTTTGACCATCATCGGCGACGCCCTGGCTACGGGCTGCTGCGTACGGCGTTCTGGGATGCGTGTGCACAGGTCTGCCAGTCGGTGTTGTCGTGGCGCTATCGGTACCGCATCGAGGGTGCGCATCTGGTTCCTCGTTCCGGTGCGCTCATCTTCATCGGCAACCACCAGTCCTATCTCGATCCGATGATCCACGGGCTTGCGGTCGCCGATCGACCCGCTCGACCGATGGCGAAGGAGGAACTCTTCCGAAATCCGATCTTCGGTGCAGTCCTGCGTGCGGTCGGCACAATCCCCGTGCGCCCAGAGCGAGGCAACCGTGACGCATTTCGTGCGGCACTCGGTGAACTCGAAGCGGGGCGTACGGTGATGCTGTACCCGGAGGGTGGACGATCGCTCGATGGATCGGTGCAGCCATTCCAGCGCGGGGTCGAGTTGCTCGCGCGCAAGTCGGGGGCAACGATCGTTCCAATGGGCATCGATGGTGCCTACGACGTGTGGTCGCCGCATGCATCGCTGCCGAAGTGGAATGGGCGTATCTGGGCGACCATCGGCACGCCCATCGATTCGGCGCAGCAGGCGATCCTGTTCCGTGATGTGGATGCTGGGCTGGAAGAACTTCGTACACGCGTGCGGAAGCTGATGCTCCGCTGTCGGTCGCAGCTTCGCGCCCGCTCCGATGGTGAGTTCCCCGCGCACGGAGTGGCTGATCATGGAATCTGACCCGTCGCAGCAGCGCACGAAGCATGCGCCGGCGATCGCTCCTCGCGCAGCTGCGCTTGCGATCGCGAGATTGCTGAGTCAGAAGGGGCACGTCGCGTATCTCGCGGGGGGCTGCGTTCGTGATGAACTGCTCGGCCTTGAGCCAACGGACTACGACTTGGCGACGGATGCGAGACCAGAGCAGATTCAAGAGGTATTCCCGAAGGCCCGTGGGGTCGGCGAGTCGTTCGGCGTGATGCTTGTTCGGTTCCAGGGGCGCACGGTGGAGGTGGCGACATTCCGCTCCGACGGTCCCTATCACGATGGGCGCCGCCCGAGTGAGGTGCACTACGCGACGGCCCAGGAGGACGCGCAGCGCCGAGACTTCACGATCAACGGGCTCTTTCGCGACCCGGAGTCGGGCGATGTGGTGGACTTTGTCGGAGGGCAACGGGACATCGCGACCAAGACCCTGCGTGCCATTGGCGATCCGCAGGACCGCATCCGCGAGGATCGCTTGCGTTCGCTTCGAGCGGCGCGATTTGCCGCGCGCTTCTCGCTGCAGGTGGATGCACGCACGCAGGCTGCGATCGAAGCGACTGCGGCGGAACTCAAGGGCGTGAGCCGCGAACGCGTCGGTGGCGAGTTGCGCCGCATGCTTGCTCACCCGTCGCGCCTCCGCGCTGTGACACTGCTCGAGCAGTGGGGGCTCGATGCATCGGCGCTTGGCGAGGCGCATTCCGCCGGCGAACTTCCGCGGGTTGCTGCTCTTTCACCGCGTGCTTCGTTCGCGACAGCCCTCGCTGCGTGGAGCCTCGACCGTGCTGCACGCGGCGTCCTGGTCGGCGTGGGTCATTGGTCTGAGGCGGTGAATCTGTCGTTGCGTGAGCGTGCGGATCTCATGGAAACGCGTCGGATCGTTGGTGTCATCGCGGCGGAATGGCGCGGATGCCCCAAGTCAGCCCGCAAGCGGCTCGCCTCTGTGCCGTGCTTCATCGGCGCGCTCGATGTTCTTCTGGGGAGCGATGCAGACCATGCGCACACTGTGCGGCGCGAGGTGGAAGCGCTTGCCCGCGAAGAGGGCGGTCTTGCGCCAACACCATTTGTGCGGGGTGACGATCTGGTTCAACTGGGCTTCGCGCCAGGGCCTGCGTTCAAGCGGGTTCTTGATAGTGTCTACGACCTGCAACTGGAAGGCAAAGTGAACGACCCCGCGGCAGCACTGGCGGAAGCACGGACGATGTTGAAGGGTCTGGACGGGCTCTGAACACCCCGGGAGGGTGGCGGGTGGTGATGGGGGCGCGTGAAAGTGGTTGCCTTCGAATCGATGCTCCTGCCGTATATCATTCAATCATGCGAAACTTCAGCCTGCTTGTTGTTGTTTGCGCGCTCGCGCTCACTGACGCATCCGATTGTTGTGCGCAGAATGCGCCTGCCGGCACGACGCCAAGTGGGAAACAGTCGAAGCCGGCTGCAAAGCCGGGTGCAACGCCACCCGCGACTCCTTCGGCGAAGCCCGCCGCAGCACCGGCTGCGAAGCCTGCGACATCACCGACGACGAAGGGACAGACTGCGGGGGGGAAGGCGACCGCCGCTGCCAAGGCACCGGCTGAGCCTGCTGTACCTGCCGAGAAGCCGAAGAGCGTTTATGTCGTACCGATGGGTGTCCGTGGCAAAGGTGTGTTCGGGCTCGATATCCACGCGCAGCCTTACGGCGCCGTGGTGAAGGACATCGATGAGAAGAAGCCTGATGTGGTCGTCTTCATTCTTGATTCGGCGGATCTGGATTCGGTTCGCTACCTCGGCGATGACCCGCGAAAGTTTGGCATGTTCGACGATGATTCGATGCGCGCTCTGTCGCGGGACCTGCACGAGGTCGTGGACCGAAACGGTTGTGATGCAGTCATGATCATCCGTGATGCGGTGGGCTACTCGGCGCTGCTTGGTCTCAACTGGGCCAACATGTACATGACCGAGTCCGCGCGACTCGCCGGGCTGTCACGCATCAAGGAGCGCACGGAAGTCGAGGATCCTGAGGTGAGGGCGAAGTTCCGAGAGGCGTTCGTGGGCATCTGCAATGGATTTCTCGTCGCGGGCGGCTACAACCCATCGATCGGGCTTGCCATGATGCGCGATGACAAGATGCTGAGCGCGACATTCAAGGGACGCGAGATTGTGTGGACCGAAGACGCTTCGGGAACGTGGGTCGTGGACGGCAGCACGGACCGCATCACGGCGAACTTCAATGCGGAACTTGCGGAAGAGCTCGGCCTTTCCGATGGGACCGTTTCCGATGACCCGGCCACGATGATCGACGACATGATGTATCAGCGCGGCTACCGCGCCTTCGAGCGGATGCCCGAGGATGGCGCGTTGATTGTGAACGAGTACATCGAAGGTTGGCGCAAGGCTCTGGCGGACATCGTGGAGGCGTACCCGAAGTACGAGGAAGCGCTCGGCGATGCCACGGGCCCCAACGAGAAAAAGTTCGTTCAGAAGGCAAAGAGCATTCTGGAATCTGTCTTGTCCAAGTTGAAGAGGTATCCCGCGATCGAGATGAAACTGCGTCAGGAGTTCGGGATCACGAAACTTGAGATTGAAACGGAGATTCTCCGCCTGCAGGAACGCCTGCGCGGGTTGAACAAGTCAGGGTCTCAGCCGACTGGCGGCGGGCGCCAACGAGGCGGCGGCGGTATTGGGGCCGGCTCCTGAGTGTGGGGATCGCGCGTTCCAAGGCCCATGAGACCATTTGCGATGATGAGATGTGAGATGATGCCAATGAAACAAGAGATGAGTTCGATGCGTCGGTCTGGTCCGCTCGCTCGTGTGCTGCCCTTCGCTGCTTGGGAGTGGCTCCGCGCACTGACCTGTGCGGTGGTCATCCTTGCCGCCGTTTCACCGACTTCGGCTGCCCCCGCACAGGGCACCAAGCCATCGGCTCCGACGCCAACGGGCAAGCAAGCGGCTGCGCCTGCAAAGAGTGCGACGGGGAAGAGCACGGCCAAGGATGTGTCAGCCGACGCCAAGAAGCATGTCTTCATGCTGCCCCTCGACGGGATGGTGGGTATCGGGCTTCGACATGACGAGATGGAGAAGGTCGAGCAGGTTGCCGACAAGATCGGGCCAGGGCAGGTGATCATTCTCCGAATCAACTCCAACGGTGGACTCGTGATCGAGGGAGACATGATTGCGGAGTCGCTCACGCGCATCAAGAACAAGCATCGTTTGGTCGCCTGGGTTGAGAAGGCCATCTCAGGCGGTGCGTTCACGGCACTCTGGTGTGATGAGATGTATTTCATGCCGGAGGCCGCGCTCGGCTCGATCACCATGCTGAGCGGACGAACCGAGGTGTCTGCGGTTCGCGAGGAGTGGAAGGAGCGTGTGGCCGAGGCGTGCGCAGGCGGGGGGCGTGATCCGCTGATCGGTCCCGCCATGGTGCACTCGGAGGTCGAGTTGTCGTACGAAAAGACGCCGGACGGCAAGGTCACCTTCTACCCCGATGTGAAGCACACCTATGTGCTCAGCCGCAACAATGAGAACTTGGATTTCAACGCACAGAACGCGGAGCACTGCGGGTTTTCAGATGGCACGGCAAAGACCGAAGCGGATCTCTACAAACTCCTCGGGGTCGATGATGCGGAGAAGTACACCATCAGCGATGAGGGCAAGAAGATCGCGGCGGCCTGGCAGAAGCTGATCAAGGACTGCAAGGAGAAGGTTCCGCTTCTCATGAGAAAGCGCGAAATCGAGGGGACCAGCGAAGGTGGCGTGGCGCAGATGCAGGCACGCATCAAGAACAACCAAGCCATCATTGACTGGTTCAAAAAGTGCAAGCCAGAGATGGTGTACGACTTGGGTATCGGTGAGCAGGCGATCGAGAGCCTCAAGGAGGAGAACGAGGAACTGCGCAAGCAGATCAAGGAACTCCAAGCCGCACCGCGCAACAATCAGGGGAACTGAGCGCGCGAGATTTCGTCAGGCGACTTCGCGGCGCTGAAAGAGCGCCGTGGCGATTGCGAGCGCGGCGACCGTCAACGCTGCGCCGTACGCCAGCACCCGCCAGAGGTAGTCGGGTGGGACCTCAACCCCTTGGTTGATGGCGTCCACAGTCCAGAACACTTGAAAGTTTGGGACGACCGCATAGGCGGCTTCGTTGAGCCACAGGAGAACGCGGTCCCAGTCAAGCCAGTCGAGGTTCGCCGCCTGGCGTACCTCAAGCACCTCCTTCAGGCGCGTGATGTTCCTTGCAAAGAGCCAGTCCGACAGAAGCCCAAGCAGCAGCAGTCCAAGTGTCACGCCAATCGTGAGGATCTGTCCAAGGCGGGTGCTTGCGGCAACGGCAATCGCCGCGAGCACGGTCAGTGAAGTGCCCATCAGCAGGAGTGCCACCAACAGCTCGGGACGAAACTCCTTGCTTGGCGAGATGGATTTCCACGATGGATCAAAGAACAGCGTGCCAACGTAGGCGAGTGCCATCAAAGGAACGCCGACAACGCAGACGACGGCGGGGAAGGACGATCCATAGAAGAAGTTGCACCAGATCGCGATGGCAACGATGGTGAGGAGCGCAAGAGCACCGAACAACAGGACCGGAAGATGGAACGGTGTCGCGGCAGTCTGCATCACTCCATGCACCTCGACGAGCAGAAAGAAGAAAGCTGGCAGCGCGGTGGCGGCCAGCAGTGCGAGCGTGACACCAAGAAACTTCCCAAGCACAAAGATCCATCTGGGAACAGGCTTCGAGACAACGAGCAGCAGCGTGCGGCTTTGCACTTCCTGATGCACGACCGCTGTGGCGAGGAATGCGGCAAGGATTGCGCCCGACATGAAAACCGTCGACAGTCCGATGTCCACGTACATGCGCTGATCATCCATCATGGTGAACGCAGACAGCGGATTGCTGATGAGGACCAAGAGAGTCGCTGCGGCAATGATCACCAGACAGACTGGTTGGCGAACACACTCAAGGAATGTGTTTCGAAGGATCGCAAGGACCTGTTCAAAGAAACCGATCATGACGCTCTCGTCGCTGCCGAGATGGTACGGATGTTGCCTTCATCGGGTCAGTTTGAAGGCCCCCAGTTGCGAACCATGATCCTGAATTCTGCGTACAGTGTGCACCCAAATGGTCCGCGATCAGTTCGTCTATCAGCAGGCAACCCGCGTGTGCGGGATCGGTTTCGGCATCCAACTGGTGCTCGGAACATTCCTCGCAGTTTTTGGTCGGATTGCGGGAGATTCGGCGATCACGCTCGCCTCCTTCTACGTGCTGATCGGCATCCTGCCTTGGCTCTCGCTGATCGTGCTCTTTCATCAGCACTCGCTGGAGCGCCTTGAGGCACTCGAGAATGAGGAACTTGAGCAACTGCGTACCTCCGGTCGGAGCGTCTTCGAGGGTGGTCGGGAGCAGAGCGATGTCGCGACGCGTCGGCTCGCATCGATGCACCGCTGGCTGATGCCGACGGTCAGCGCATTCGTTGCGTTGGCGCTCGGGGTGCTGAGTTATCTGACGATCGACTGGTTGCGGCGATTGGACGATGCATCGGCAACGGCGACACCATTCGGTGTTGGTGCGAACCTCGGCTGGCAGTTGGCGCTGTGCACGGCGCTCGCGCTTGGCACTTTCATCTTTTCGCGTTTCGTCGCAGGCATGTCGCAGCAGGCGGCCTGGGCCAATCTTCGTGGTGGTGCGGGGACCAGCGTCGGCAACGCCCTCGTTCTGCTTGCCATCGCGGTCGGCATCGTCTTTGAGGTCTTTCGAAAGCCGAATGTGTTGGAGGGAGTCGCGTATGGCATCGCCGTCTTTGCCGCACTCATTGCGGCAGAGATCCTGCTCAACCTCATTCTCAACATCTATCGACCGCGTCGCCGCGAGGATGCGCCGCGACCTGCATTCGACTCAAAGTTGCTCGGTCTTGCCGCCGCACCGGATTCGATCGTTCGCAGCATCAATGAGGCTGTGAACTATCAGTTTGGATTCGACATCACGAGTTCGTGGGGGTACCAGCTCCTGCTCCGAAGTGTGGCGCGCTTGTCAGTGCTGGCGGTGGTCGTGTTTCTTCTCACATCAATGGTGGTGGTGGTGCAGCCGGGCGAGCAGGCGGTTCGATTGCGCGGCGGGCGAATTGTCGGCGATGTGGCCTCGGGCACGCTGCTGTTCAAGTGGCCGTGGCCATTGGAGTCTGTGGAACGCTTCGATGTCGGACAGGTTCGCTCCGTCGTGCTTGGACCTGCGCCCCTCAAGAACGAGAGCGTGAACGCATGGGTGATCGAGGGCGAGCCCGATGCCAATCGACCTGGCTTTGTGGTGCTCGCCAGTGGAACCGGCAGTCGTGCGGGCGGCTCCGGGGCATTGGAGTCCGACGGATCGCCAGTCGCGGCGCAGTTCGCCCTCATCGATGCGGACATCGTGCTGAGTTATCGAATCCGTGCTGGCGCACTGCTGGACTTCCTTGGATTTACCTCCGACGCACGCAGTCGCCGAACGCCGCTCGACATGCGCGAGCGCGCGTTGAAGGCGATCGCACTTCGGGAGGTCACCCAACTGTTCGCGACACTCCGTGCGGATGAGGTGCTCTCGCCGCAGGGTGATTCACTGGTCCGCCGTCTGAAGGAGCGCATTCAGCGTGCCTTCGATGTGGCACAAAGCGGAATCGAAGTGGTGGGTATTCAGATCCCTGTACTGCGACCGCCCGCGGGCGAGCCATCGGGCCGCTTTGAGGATCTCTCGATCGACCTGCAGAATGCCCGCAAGGTTGTCGATGAGGCAAATCGTCTCGTCAACACCACCATGTCCACATTGGCAGGTTCGCCCGAGCAGGCGAGGCGAATTGTTGAATCGATCGAGGCGCTTCGAGTGATCGAGCGTCAGTCGGGAAAGGATGCGCAGGCGGCGCGCACAAAGCGTGCCGAGATTGAAGCAATGATCGTGGAGTCGCGCGGTCAGGCGGCAAGCGTCATTTCGATCGCGCAAGCTCGGCGCTGGGACATGCTCATGCGCGCGCGGGCAACAGCGAGTGAAGTGCTCGGTCAGGCTCCCTCGTACCGCGCCGCACCCGCGCTCTACCGCGAGCGCGCGATCATGGCGGTACTGACGCGCGCACTCTCGGAGGCCCGCGTGAAGTATGTGTTGGCTGTGGATCCATCGCGTGTGGACATCGATGTGCAGATGGAGCAGCCCGAGTCGGGACTCAATCTTGGGGACTATTTGGAGAAGCAGGACAAATGATGCGAAAACTTCCAGTCGTTGTTGCGGTCGTGATTGTCGCAGTGCTTGTGCTTTTCAGCACCACCTACACCGTGAACTTCCATGAGATCGCCGTGCTGACCCGCTTCGGCAAGCCCGCAGGGGTGGAGCGCGAAGCGGGGCTCCACCTCAAGGCGCCGCTCTTCATCGATCAGGTGACGAAGCTCGATGTTCGTCTGCAATTCATCGAGAGCCCACTGGAGACCGTTCTCACCAAGGATGGTCAGCAGGTGCTTGTGCAGGCATATCTGCTGTGGCGTGTGCAGGAGACAGGCGATGCGCCGCTCCAGTTCTTCGTGTCGCATGGGACGCTTGATGCGGCAGGAAAGGAGTTGGGCGTGCAGTTGCAAGGTGCGGTGCGTGCAGTCGGCGGATTCACGTTCGCGGAACTCATCGGTCAATCGAGTCGAATTGGGGAGGCGGAAGCTTCGATCCTTGCCGACATGAAGGCCACTCGCTTGCCGGGCATCGAGCCGGTCAGCGTTGGAATCTCGCAGGTGGTTCTGCCGCCGAAGACGTCCGTGGCCGTTCTTCGGCGAATGGCTGCGGTTCAGGAAACGCTCGCGAATCTGGAAGAGTCCAAGGGGAACTCGGAAGCCGAGGCCATCAAGAGCCAAGCCGCGAGTTCAGCCGACACGATCCGCAACTTCGCTGCACAGTGGGCGGCGGAAATCGAGGCGCTTGGCAACGAGGAGTCCACTCGCTACTACCAGCTCATGAAGCAGGAAGCGGACCTCGCGATTTTCTTGGCATGGCTCGACACGCTGAAGGGGTCGCTGTCTGGCAGCACCACTTTCGTGACGGACCTCAATCGAGCGCCGTTCCACTTGCTTGATCTGAACGAAGCGGGGAGCGCCGCGGGAATCCCGCAGCCGCGCGAACCGTATCTCGCACAACCAACGGGCAAGGAGCAGCGCTGAGATGGCGGTCGATCCCCTGGACGAGCCTGAGTCGCCCGAGGAGGCGCAGCGCGCACAGCGTGCGAGCAAGCGCGCCACCCTGCAGGTGGCGGATGTTGCAAGCGAACGGGCCAGCCTCCGCGCCGCGATGGATCCTGCCAACCAGAGTCTTGGTGAGGCGCTGCGGCTGTCCTACCGGGTTCTCCAGATCGCGATCGCCGGGCTGGTTGTGACGTTCCTCTTCTCCGGATTCCAATCGGTGCCTGAGGGTGTCACCGGAATCCGCACCGTGTTTGGGCGGGTTGTTGGCGAGGGCGATGGACAGGTCGTCACGCCTGGACTGCATCCGTTCTGGCCAACGCCCATCGGCGAGTTTGTCACGCTGTCGCAGCGGCAGACCTTTGAGGTGCGCGAGTCGTTCTGGCCGCAGCGTGCGCTCAAAGATGTGACCATCGAAGCCGCGACCGATGCCGCGAGTGCCGATGATCCGATCCGGCCTGGGCGCGATGGATCACTGCTCACGGCGGATGGCGACCTCGCACACGCGCAGTTCTCGGCGGAGTGGACGGTGGTTGATCCCGTTGCCATGCTGCGTCTGATCGATCCGGAGCGCGCCGCCGAACTGATGCGCGCGGTGCTTCGCCGCGCTGCGGTTTCGACCGTTGCGGAGATGACATTGCCAGAGTTTCTTGAGCAGCGGGAGCCTCCTGCGCTGGCGATCCGTCAGCGGATGCAGGCAACGCTTCGCGGCATGGATGCGGGCATTGAGGTGGTTTCGGTGACCATTCTTGAGCGGACCGCGCCGTTTGCGGTGCGGGGGGCACTGCGCCGCGTTCAGACGGCGCGCGAAGAGATGAAGACCAATGTCGAGCGAGCGCGTCAGGACGCCAACACGAAGTTGGTTGGTGTGGCAGGTCCACGCTTCGCCGAGGTGCTCGACATGATCCACGACTACGAGATGCTGCTGACCAAGGGTGATGTGGCTGCATCCGACGCGCTGCTTCGGCGCATTGGCGAACGCTTCGAACAGCCTGATATCGGCGGCGAGGCTGCGCGCATCATTGCGCAGGCGCGATCGAAGCAGTCATCGGTGACGGCTGCACTCGCGCAGGAAGCGCGTCGGGTCGGGAGTTTGGCGGCGACCTTTCAGGAAAATCCACGGCAGCTGATTCGGCAGTTGTGGCTGGATGCGGTACGGCAGGTGGTCAACCAAGAGGAAGTTGAAGTGTTCTCGGTGCCCGACAACCTCGGGCGCTATGTGCTCCGGGTGCGGAGTTCGCCTGACACGATGCAGACACGACGCGATGCCGAACTCGAGCGGAAGAAGGCGGCGGCCGCTGCGATCGGGGCAGACCTTCCCTCGTTCCAACTTGGCTCTCGGCTGATTACTCCGGATGCGCCAGGGCGGCGACTCGACAAGTCGGGCACCAAGGCGTTCGGCAAAGACTGACGGGAGGCTCGGCATGAACCCACGCGGGCAAGGCAGTGTTCGGACGGTGGTCGAGGCCGAAGGACTCGTCAAGACATTCTCCGATTTCTGGCTGCGTGCGAAGGCGCGTGCCGTGGACGGGGTGACGTTCGAGATCCGACCGAATGAGATCTTTGGTTTGCTCGGTCCAAACGGATCTGGAAAGAGCACCACCATCAAGATGATCCTTGGGCTGCTACGGAAGTCAAAGGGCAGGCTCAGCGTGTTTGGACGCGATCCATCCGATGTGTCCGTCAAGGCTCGACTGGGCTATCTGCCTGAAGAGACATACATGTACCGCTTCCTCAATCCGAGGGAGACGCTTGATTACTTCGGCAAGCTGTTCGGGCTGCCGCGGACAACCCGTCGTCGTCGAACGGATGAACTGCTCGAGATGGTGGGGCTCGAGGGGGCTGCGCACCGTGTTGTTGGTGAGTTCTCGAAGGGAATGGCGCGCCGCCTTGGCATCGCGCAGGCGCTCATCAACGATCCTGAGTTCCTGATTCTCGATGAGCCCACATCAGGGCTCGATCCGATCGGCACGCGGCAGGTGAAGGACTTGCTTGTCGACTTGCGACGCAAAGGCAAGACAGTACTGCTGTCTTCGCACTTGCTTGCCGATGTGGAAGATGTCTGTGATCGCATGGTGATTCTCTATGGGGGAAAGATTCGCGCATCGGGAACCGCAGAAGAGCTCCTTCGTGATACGAAACACACAACGCTGCATCTTCCACGCTTGGATGCGGCGACGATTTCGAAGGTGGATGCCGCCATTCGGCGTGAGGTTGGTGTTGCGATCGATCGCGTGGAGACGCCGCGACAGCGCCTCGAGGATCTCTTCCTGCAGATCGTCGACGCCGCTCGGGCCGAGCAGGTGGAAACGAGCGGTGCGATGCGGGGTGGCCCAACCGCCGCGTTCCTAGGCGAGGGCGATGAGCGACAGCCTGGCGCGTTGATTGCTGACCTTGAGCGCGCAGCAACGGAGTCGAAGCTGGCTGCACCGGTCGCTCGGTCCGCCCCCGTTGTGCGGGGACCGCACATGGACACGATTGCGGAGCTGCAGCGGGCGGATGGCACGCGTACCGCCAAGCCTGCGAGTGCTGCCGCAACAAAGGCGGATTCCGAGACGGTTGACAAGTCGGTGATCGAGGGACTGCTTGGGGGCAGCGACAACCGCGAGCCGGATGGAGGGGCTGACGGCTCAGGAGCGCGACCGAAGTGAACTGGCTTGGAAGTGCCCTTGAACGCTTCGCCGTGTGGCAAGAGCGGGTTGGCAGCCGCGTTCTTCTGACCGTGCTTGCTGTGGTGCTTGTGAGTGCAGCCGTCGTGCCGCTGTGGTGGTCCTCGCTGCAGCATGCGCAACTTGTCAGCGAGATTGCGAGTGTCCTTCGCGAAGCAAACATCAAGGAACGCAATCCGCAGGCCATCAACCTTGTGGATCGGGGCACCGTGCAACTGAACGGGCGGGAGGTGGGGAGCGCGCGCGTGCAACTCGTTGCACAAGAGATGTTCAACGAAGCCGGAACGATCGACGATGTTCCTGCGTTTGCATCGTTCATCGCTGCAATCCAAGCGCCGCGGTGGGCACCACCACAAGTCGTCGAGCAGCCGCTGCTGGTTGGCGGGATCGGGATCGGCATTGCAGGAGTCGCGGTGTTGGCGATCTGGCTCGGACTTGCGCTGCCGCTCATGGGCATCACGCTTGTCACCGCGCCGATCGCGACTGCCTGCTTTGCATTTGGACAGATGCAGTTGTTTGTTGCGTTCACGGGCATCGGGATCCTGCTCTTTCTGTTTCTCGTGGCGACACAGTTGGCACTTCGGATGCTGTCTCCCGCAGGAGCGATCACGGGTGTTGCCCACACGCTGCTGCTCGAGGCGACTCGACAGCGGATTTCGTTGGCATGCATTGGTGGACTGCTGGTGCTGCTGCCGCTGTTGCCGCTGTTCATCTCCAGTCGTGATCCGCTGCGCTATCAGGTCCAGACGTTCATCGCGAGGGGGACGGGGCTGGTCTTTCTCGTCGCCGCGTTTCTGACGCTGCTGCTTGCATGTGCCACCGTCGCATTCGAGATTCGTGACCGTCAGATTTGGAGTGTGCTTACCAAACCCGTTTCGCGATTCCAGTACCTCGCGGGGAAGTGGCTTGGACTCGCGGTTCTCGATGGGCTGATCCTGACGGTGGCTGGTGCCGCGGTGCTTGTGCAGGTTTCGCTCCTGAGTGCCCGACCTGCGGGCAGCATGGAGGATGCTGCGGCGCTGACGAGCCAGGTGCTCGTGGCCCGCGCCACAGAACGGCCCGTGTACAAGAGCATTGATCCGATCGAACTTCGTGATGCGGTCAACCGTGCGATTGAAAACGATACGGTGCTTCGCGGGGAGATCGAAGCGGGTGCAAAGTCAGAAGCGGATGTTGTGCGCCAACTCCGCGTGCAGAAGATCACGGAGTTCTCCTCGGCACAGCGCACGATCGCCGCAGGAGCCTCGCGGAGTTACACGTTCTCGGGCCTTCTCGAGGCTCGAAAGGCGGGCATTGCACCGATGCTGCGGTACACCTTCCACAGTGGACCGGACAGTACGCACGAGGTCTACCCCGTTTCGTTCCTGTTTGGTGATCTGCCGCCTGAGCTCGTGGAGTATGTCCCCGTGCAGCGAAATGTCCTCGGCATACCAGTGGAGGCGATTGCCGAGGATGGAACGCTGCGCGTGACCATTGTGAACGGTGCGATGATGCAGGGTGGGCGGATCATTCAGGCACCGTGGTCGTTGAACTTCGATGCCGACGGACTCGAGGTGCTGCACCGCGTCGGCGGGTTCGAGGGAAACTTCCTGCGTGCCATGTTGGTCGACTGGGGGAAGTTGCTGTTCATCGCGGCGCTTGGGGTGAGTGCTGCGGGCATCCTGTCCTTCCCCGTGGCTGTCCTCGTGGCGATGACCATTTTCATTGTCGGTTCCATGTCTCCCTTCCTGGAGATCGCGGTCGAGCAGTTCGCCGTGCCGATCGATGCGCCCTGGTTCATGCAGGTCTTCGAGGCATTCATTCAAGGCTTTGTGGGGAGCGTGCAGTGGGTGCTCGCGCCATTCGCTTCGGTCGGGAGTTCGACCGACCTCGTCGATGGGCGAGTGATCCCGTGGGGATCGGTGGTGCGCGCCGTGGGTCTCATCGGGCTGCTGTGGAGCGCCTTGGCGTTCGCCATTGGCGGTTGGGCGTTCTCGCGCAAGGAGATCGCGATCTACAGCGGAGGCGAGGGCTGAAGTGCGCGATCGCTTGATGCAACTGGCGTGTGTTCTGGTCGCAGTCGCCGCACTGTTCGCGGGGTCGCGCCTGCTGCCCGAAATCCTGCGCATCAGCGATGAGAAGGCGTTGCGTTATACGGATGTCTCCGTGGAGGGCGCGCCTCCCATCGTGGCAATCGGTACGGCGATCGGCGCGCTGCGCGGCCTGATTGTCGACTACCTCTGGATCAAGACGAACATCATGAGGGAGAAGGGGCTCTTCTTCGAGGCGATGGCGGATGCCTCGCTCATCACCAAACTCCAGCCGCGCTTTGGCGATGTCTGGGGATTTCATGGTCACAACATGACCTACAACATTTCGGTCATGACGGACACGCCGCAGGAGCGGTGGGAGTGGGTGCGAGCTGGGTTCAATCTCATCCGCGATGAGGGGCTCCGTTACAACCCGAACGATCTGATCCTGCACAAGGAACTGGCGTTCATGATGGCGCACAAGCTCGATGGCGTCGCCGACGATGCGCATCTGTACTACAAGCGGGAGTTCGCGCGCGAATGGCAACTGCTGCTTGGAGTTCCGCCGCTCTCCTTCGCGGACCGCATTCAGTGGATCGCAGCGATCAAGGATGCCCCGCACACGATCGACGAACTGGAGTTGCGTGAGCCGGGCGTGAAGCGGATGTTGGATGAACTTCGAGCGAACCTCGCTGGCTTTGATGCGCGCTTCCAGTTCCGGCTTGACAAGGACTTCCTGATGAACCTCGGTCGTTGGGAGGGAGTGCAGTCAAGCCGCTACGCGAAGTTGTTGGGACTGGAGGCAACCTTCAAGCGCAATGATCCCGTGTATCTCGCGCTCGACACGGTGCTTTCAAAGCCCGAGTCGCGCGAGGCACTCGCCAAGTTCCTTCCGTTCCTGCGGCGAAAGGTGCTGCTGGAGTCGCTGAACATGGATCCCGCACTGATGTGGGAGTACACGCGCGACTTCGGGCCCTTCGACTGGCGTCACCCGCAGAGCCACGCGTTCTACTGGTCACAGAAGGGCACGACGACCGCGGCAAAGCGCAGTCAGGCACCCGACGACATCTACAAAGTTCTCAACACTGACCGAGTCAACATTCACGCGATGCAGGCACTCGCCCGCACGGGACTCATGGGCTACGACGTCTTCAGCAGCGACAACCCGACGAGGTTGAACGACCCACGCTGGATCAAGGCGATCGAGCGCTATTTCGGCGAACTCTACCGCAAGCATTACGGCACGCGTGGTGGCGGTGGCGACACATTCTGTGACTTCTATCAGAACTACATGACCCAGGCAGTTCGCGAGCTCTACCGCTTTGGGGATATTGAGGGAGCCCAAGAGATCCTCACCAAGTTGGACAATCTCTTTGGCCGCGGCGGGCTTGTTCCCAACAACAAGTACGAGGCGCCGCTGGAAGTCTTCGTTCGTAATACGACCTATGGCGAGTATGGACTGGCTCCCGATGTCGCCCGCAGCGATGTCTACGCCTCGCTGCAGCGTGGTTTCCGCGAAGGGCTGCTGCTCGACCGTCCGAAGGTGCTCGAGGAGGCGCTCAAGTTCGCGCGTGACCTGACTGACTACTTTCAAAGCAGCCAGATTGCCGACTTTGTCAACAAGTTCGGTGAACGGCGGATGGCGGCCCTGATCGGCGACCTGCGGACGAGTGTTCGCGATGTGTTCGCGAATGTGCTTGTGGATCCGTCGCAGCCACTGATGGACCGCCTGACGATTTACAACCGTGCGGGCGAGGCGGAGCGGCGGATGGTGTATGACCTCGTGCGCGGACCGATGGAAGCGGAGTACAGCCTCGATCCGATCTCGCAGATGGTGCCCTTTGCGCAGGTGCTTCCCGAGCCGCCTGGCATGGAGGAGCATCGGCTCGCAGTCGCCGCCGAGGAGGCGCGACGGCGTGAAGCGGAAGAGACCAGCAAACGCTCGAAGGCGGAGACGCGGTGACGCCACGCCCGCCAGCGATCATCGCCATCGGGCGCAACTACAGCGACCATGCGAAGGAACTGGGGCATGCCGTTCCGCAGCGGCCGATGGTGTTCTTCAAGAATCCTGCGGCGGTGATTGGGCACGAAGAGCCGATTGTGATCCCGGCCATTTGCCGCGAGGGCGGACCGCAGGTGGACTATGAGGGCGAGTTGGCGGTCATTCTTGGGCGGGATTGCCGCGACATGCCGCTTGAACGCGCCCTCGAATGTGTTGGCGGCTACGCGGTCGCCAACGACGTGAGCGCGCGTTGGTGGCAGAATGAGGGAGCGGGGGGGCAGTTCAGCCGAGGGAAGAGTTTCGACACATTCTGCCCGCTGTCGGCGGCTGTGCCGGCGGCGGCTGTCGGTGATCCGCAAACGCTGCGCATGCAAACCTTTGTGAGCGGTGAGTGCATGCAAGACGTATCGACGGAGTCGATGATCTTCCCTGTGGCACGGCTCATTGCGGATCTGTCGCGTGGCATGACGCTGCTCGCCGGTACGGTGATCCTCACAGGATCGCCATCCGGGGTGGGGCACGCGCGAAAGCCGCCGCGCTACCTGCGGCAGGGCGATGTCGTTGAGATTCGCATCGAGCGCGTCGGCGTGCTTCGCAATCCGGTCGTTGAGGAGGCCTGACATGCAGCGGTCGCCATCGATCGCTGCACGCTGCTGCGTGCAAGGCGTTCGGCTCTACCAGTGGTTGCTGTCGCCGATCTTTGGTGGGCGATGCAGATTCCACCCATCGTGTTCCGTCTACGCGGCTGCGGCGATCGAGCGGCATGGCGCCTGGCGTGGCGGATGGCTCACCCTGCGCCGACTTTCGCGCTGTCACCCGTGGGGCGGATGCGGTGATGATCCGGTCCCGTGAGATGTGTCCCTGTGGGTGCCGTCACCCGAGGAGGGCGCGGGCAAGTCGTGGTACTTCGGATGTGAGCGCGGCGATGTAGTCGCCGAGGGGGCGTGCTTGCGGCACTCGAGCGGACACAACCAGATCCACGCCGCCTGGCAGTTGTGCGTGCACTTGGCGAAACGCCTCGCGGGTGAGACGCTTGATGCGGTTTCGCTGCGCCGCGCCGCCAACGCGGGCACCCACGGAGAGCCCCAAGCGTGTGCACCCACGCCCATTCAAGTCCGCATGCAGGACGATCCAGCCGAGATCCTTGCGGACACGGCGGGAATAGACCCGCTGAAAGTCCGATCCGGTCGTGATTCGCATCGATCTGGTGAAGACTCTTCGTGCCTCGGGCATCGGCTTGCCTCTTACGCGTCGTTCCGCTATTCTATTGGGCTTCCCAAAGGCACTTCCACCATGCACGACGCGCTCAAGAGTGACGAAATCATTGCCAAGGTCGGTGGTCGGTTCAAGTTCACTGCGTTGATCCAGCGCCGCATCGCGGAACTCATCGCTGGTGCGCGACCGCTGGTGGAACGCAACGGTCGGAGCGACTTCGAGGTTGTGATCGAGGAGATCGCAACGGACAAGATCACCATCGACTGGGAGCGTTCGAACCTGCCCGCTGAAGCGCGGTAAGACTTGCACCGCGGCGCAAGGCTGAAACTTGCGCCCAAGATGGGTCTTGTGCTAATTCTTGGGCTGTCTCACTTGCATTCAAGTGGGGAGGAGTTATGTTCTTTGGAGCCGGGGTGGGCTGCACGGCTATCGGTCTAGACCCCTCACGGAGACGCTCAGATGGCAATCAGATCATGTGCGACGACCTTGTGTTTCACGCTTGCCATGTGGTGTGCGGTTGACGCGCACGCAGCCAGTGATGCGCCGCCAGCGGTCGTGGGGGAGCAACAGGTTGTCGATTCGAGCCGTCTGTTCCCGATCTGGTCCGCGTCCCGAGACATCCCAACCATGCAGGCGATCTATCGCCGCGGCGGGCAATCGGAAGGTGGCATCGCAGGCAACTGTCCATCGCAAACGGTGGCGCATACGGACGCGAGTTTCACAGGCGGTTCCTACATCGTGCAGGGGGGATTCGCTGAGCAGGAGATCGCCGCGGTTTCCTTCACGGTTCCCGCCGCAGCGTTCCCGATGCGGCTTGACATGACCGAGATCATCTTCGCCACCAGCAACGCAACGGTCCAGACGACAACGAAGTGGTCCATCCTTGTGTGGGAAGGGAATCCGTCTGGGACACCGAAGTATGAGTTCTCATCGGATGGAAAGATGCTTCCGCACATCATTCTTCCTCCAGGCACGAGCGGTGTGAATGTGCAGTTCCTGATTGATCCGCAGGACCCCGAGCAGATGTACCTCGATGACAACGGGACGCAGACATTCTCGATTGGCTACCGCATCGATGATCACAACAATCAGACGCAGAACCCGTGCTTCACAGCGCCACCGAGCGCGAGCAATGCGTTCCCAACAACCGATGTCAGCGGTCTTGCACAGCCCACGCGCAACTGGCTGTACCTGCTCAACTGCGGGTCGTTCGGTTGCGGTGTCGGCTGGAAGACCTTCGCACAGTTGCCGAGTCTGTGCCGTCCAAGTGGTGACTGGGTGATGCGCGCGACCTACACACCGCTGCAGTGCTCGCCCGCGCAGGGCGCGTGCTGTGTCGGCACCAACTGTTCGCTCTCGACGCAGGCCAACTGCCAGTCCGTGGGCGGGACGTACCGCGGCGACGGTTCGATCTGCAGTTCCACCATCTGCCTGCCCCAAGGCAATAATGCGTGCTGCTTCGCATCCACGGGGGGATGTGTCGCGCTGTCGTATCAGTCGTGCATCGGCGCCGGCGGTGTCCCCGGTCCGGAGGGCAGCGTCTGTGCCACCTACACCTGCTTTCCAACGGGTGCATGCTGCTTGCCAGATGGTTCCTGCGTGGGTCCAGTGAGCCCGTCCGCATGTTCGGCGCAGGGCGGCAACTACCGCGGAGACAACACCGTCTGTTCCCAGCAGAACTGCCCACCGCCTCAGGGTGCAGCCTGCTTCCCCAACGGATTCTGCTTGATTCTTTCGCAGGCGGACGCCACCGCAGCTGGCGCGTCGTGGAAGGGGGCTGGTACCACCTGTGCGGATGGGAATGGCAACGGTACGGCTGATGTCTGTGAACGACGCCCAGGCGATGTAAACGGAGACAATGTGGTGAACGGGGCGGATCTCAGTTTGCTCTTGGCAGCGTGGGGGAACAGCGTTCCAGCGGCAGACTTCAACAATGATGGAACAGTGAATGGAACAGATCTCACAACGCTTCTTGCCAATTGGGGTTGAGGTTTGAGGCTGAATCTGGGGGGCGCGTGGCGCGCGCGGCTATACTCGGCACGGCTCTGGAGAGGTGTCCGAGCGGTTGAAGGAGCTAGTCTCGAAAACTAGTAGCGGGCTTGTCCTGCTCGTGAGTTCGAATCTCACCCTCTCCGTTGAACAGCGTCTGGGCGTCCTGCTGACTGAAGGAGGACGCCCTTTCCTTTGGTGCGTTCAGAGGCTGCTTGCGGTTCGGTCCGTGTCCCAGGCGCCTGCGATATGCGCGTCGCCGCTGCGCACCCATGCCGACTGACCATCGGGAAGCCGTACATGAACCCACTGCGGACGAGCTTCGATGAGCGTGAACTCCATGCCGCGCTTGAGCGGCTCAGAGAATGCGGGCGCAAAGCCCTCCCCGTTGCCCTTTCGTGCGACCGTCGTTTCGCTCGTGATGACTCCTGGCGGATGGAGCGTTGTTCGCACGGCATCTGCCACGCACGTCCCGGTCACAACCGCCGCAGTGAACGCCAGCGAAGTGATGACGGTACGCCACGGCAGTCGGGCGTTCCAGCGTGTCCACACGCCGTATGCCACCACCAGCCAGAGCGCTGTCCACATGCCTGCCGCAGTGAAGCCGCGCGCCGACGGCGACAGCCATGACCACCAGGCGGCGGCTCGGTCAAGCGGGGCGGTGCTGTGCGATGTCGACGATCCTGATTCGACGAGTGCGCGGGCATGGGTGAGACTTGCAGCCACGCGCGCGTCGCCGGGCAAGAGCAACTGCGCATCGAGCAGCGCTGCGATCGCCTTGCCCGAATCGCCCGCCTGAATCCATGCGTTGCCGAGGTTGTAGTTCAGTTCGCCGTTGGCAATGGGTACATCCGCGAGCAACTGATAGAGCTCGGCTGACTTGGCGAACAGCGCGTGTGCGCGCTCCGGGTCCGTGGCAACTGCCTCCATCCCTGCGTCATAGTGTTGCTGCGCTTCAACGGCGACCGCGTAGGGATCGGAGATGGAAGTCTGTTGAACCATGTGCGGCATGGCGCTCGCCTGTGCGCCTGTGCAGAGCATGCATGGAATGATGGTCAGCAGACGGCAGACTGTTGAAATGCCCTTCATTCGGCGCCTCCCGTTCCCGCGCGTGCCGCGCGCCAGTTCAGTCGATCCAGGGATGCGATGCAGGAAACTGCGCGCGCCGCATCGTCCGTGGTGGCGGTTGGCGCAGCCCCTGGCGCCGCAAAGCGTGCGCGTTCAGCTCGGCTGAGAATCTCCTCAACATGCTGCTGAAGAGCATCATCCGCGCCCGCAGCGCGCAGGCATCGGCTCGCCTCTGCACGCGTCACCGTACCGCTTGGGCGGTGCAGACGGTCGGCGATGTAGCTCTGTACAGCCTCTGCGCCAGCACCTGTCCGCGCGCGCGCGGTCGCGCGCTGCCGAGCGCCCTGTTCCTGTGCCCACCCGCGGTCTCCAAGCCGGCGATCCCTTCGGCGCCGCATCAGAAGAACAGTCGCACACGCGAGCGGCGGAATGATCAACGCTGCGCCCACACGTGGCCAAGAAAGTGCGCCCACAGGTCGGCTCTGAACGATCGCTGGAGTGACAGATGCGTTGGCACTGAGTCCGCCAGCGGTGGCGACCAATGCTGGGGCACTCTGGATCGGCGCCATCTTGCCGCCCAGGATCGCGTCGGTGGTGAGGCGTTCCACCGCGCTGACGGACAATGCGATCGGCTTTGACGCTGCTGTCTCGTAGCGACCTGTCTCTGGATCGAACCAGGAAAACGCAATGGGGGGGATCTCTCGAACCGACTCTGCGGTTGGGCGGAGCGTTTGCGTGAAGGTCTTGGTGTTGCCTTGGACGGAGCCGGCGAGTGGTGCCGTCGGCATGCGGAAGTCCTCGGTGAGCGCAGGCGCGTCCAGCCGCGGCGGTCCGACAGAGTCGAGCTGACCTCCGCCTGTCGTGTCGGTGATGCGGTAGGTCAGGGTGATCGGATCGCCAACGCCAACGGCGAGCGGCTTGGCCGTGGCTTCGACGGAGAACGAACCGACTGCACCACCAAAATCCGATGGTCTGCCATCTTGCGGCAGTGGTTTCACCTCGATGCCAGAGTTAGCGGCATCTGCGGTGATGGGGCGAGTCGCAGACACACTCAACTCTGAACGCCCGAAGAAATCCTGATTTGCGGTCAGGCGCGAGGGATAGTTCCAGACGATTCGCACATCCGAGTAATCCGGAACGCCGGGCGCTCCCATCGTGAGCGGCGCCGTGATCTCGTACACCAACATGGACTGTCCATCGACGAGCGCCTCTCGACCCTGCGGGCGCTGATTGGACTGCAGCAATTCGCGCATTCGCGGCTGGAAGGGTCCGAACTCGCACTTCTCGAGATCGATGAACTGCCACATGTCCCCCTCTCGCAGCGTAACGCGGTGTTCACGTGACTGATAGGGTTTCACTTCGATGCGGAGCGTGGCGTTCACGGTCTGCCCCTCCCACAGGGTCGGCTGATCGGTGACGACCTGCACCTTCAGCAGATCGCCAGCTTCCGACTTGAGTGATGAGAACGTGAGCGGGCCGGATGAATGCTGCACGCCATCAACATCGATCGTGATCGGTGGAATGGTGAACTTGCCTGCGGTCCTCGGCGTGATGAGGACATTCAGGACAGTCGTGTTGTCACGGGTCACTCGTCCATTGATGACCTGCATGGAATTCATCGTCTGTCGACCTGACTGCAGCACGAAATCAAGTCCGTCCACGTGTGGCAGCACGGGATCGGCAATCGTGGTTCCGTCGCGCACAGTGATCTTCAGTACCGCGGGCGTACCAGCCCACCCTTGGAGCGGTGACAAATCGAATGCGACATCGCCTGCCAGCGCACACACGCTGACGGCGAGCGCGAGGACCTGTGGAATCCAGAAACGGAGAGTGCGCATGAAGTGACGCATGGGTTTACCAGTCCTTGCCGCCAGGCGCCCTGCGTGGCTGCGCCTGCTTGGCACGCTCCTTTGCATCTTCGCGGGTCTTCTCACGGTCGCGCACCATCTGCAGGAGTCGCTCTGCCTCTTCGCGGGTCAGCGGAGCCCCCGTCTGCGGCTGACCTGCGGCAGACTCCGTGGCACCCTCATCTGACTTCTCAGTACCGTCTTTCGGAGGGCTGTCTTGCTTGCCGTCCTTCGATGGATCTTCCTTGGCATCCTGCTTGTCCTGGCCCCCATCCTTTGACTGACCATCCTTGTCAGCCTTCTGATCGCCATCCTTCTTCTGGTCGCCGGGCTTCTGATCCTGCTGTTGGTCCTGCTTTGGGTCCTGACCTTGATCCTGCTTGTCTTGCTGGTCCTGCTTGTTTTGCTGGTCCTGCTTGTTTTGCTGGTCCTGCTTGTTTTGCTGGTCCTGCTTGTCTTGGTTCTGTTCCTTCTCCTCGTTCTTCTCCTGCTCTTGCTTCTGTTCTTGCTGTTGCTGTTCGAGTTGGCGGAGGAGCCGCTGGGCAAGTTCGGCATTGAAGCGCGAGTCAAGGTCGCGCTGATCCGCTGCCACAGCGTCCTTGAAGTGGGTGAGGGCAGTCTTCAGCGCATCGATGGCTGGCTTGAGGTCTGTTGGCTGCTGAGCGCCATCGGCTCCCGACTCCTTCGGCAGCATGCGAAGCGCTTGGGCAAAGGACGCGGTGCCCTGGTTGTACATCGATGCCGCGGCAAGAGCCGCATCGCCGGAACTGCCGGATGCGGCAAAGCTCTCGCCTGCGACTGGGAAGTCATCGCTCTTGTAGGCGGCAACGCCGCGGTTGTAGGCGGCGCGGGGGTCGGTGGGGTCTGCGGCGATTGCAGCAGCAAACGCACTCTGCGCCTTCGTGTAGTTCTTGGCTTCCAGCGCCTGCATTCCTTCTCGCGCACTCGCGCGGAACGCGTCGCGGTCGATCGTGCGCCGCTTGGTCATCTCACTCTGTTGCGCAGGCGCAGGCTGCACCGGCGGCGGCTCTGCTGATGCGTACAGCGCGCAAGACGCGGCAAGCATTGACATGAACAGGTGAGACTTCACGATCCGACCTCCACCAACGGAACCGATCGCCGCGCCTTCGGTGCGGCAACAGATACGGTACGGCGGTTCGGAAGCAGCAGTTCGATGAGCAGCAGCAGGAGTGCCGCACCCGCCAGCCACTGAAACTGCGGTGAAGTCAACACCACGGTCGTCGTTTCAAACTCTTTGCGCTCGAGATCACCGAGCGCCCGTTCAAGGATCTCTCCCAGATCGATCTGTGCCGTGCCTGCGGGCACGAAAATCCCGCCGCCCGCATCAGCGACTTCCTGCAGGGTCGAGGGATCCATCTTGGACCAGACTTCCTGTCCCTCGTAGAGCAGCCAAGTTCGTCCGCCCTTGCCGTCGACGGGGATGCGTCCACCGTCGCGAGGATCGCCGATCCCGACCGTGATGACGCGAATGCCATCCTCTTGGAACGCAGCCTTCGCTGCGGCGGCAGGATTGCTGTCCATGTCCTCCCCATCGGTCAATACAACGATGGCCCGACCAGCAGTGGAGTCGCTTGGAAAACTGCTTGCCGCACTCTCAATCGCTGCACCGAGCATGGATCCGCCGCGCGCGGAATCCTTCGGCGTCAGGTCATCCACACTGCGCATCAGCGCGCCATAGTTCAGCGTGAGTGGGGTACGCATCGCGGCGCTGCCCGCGAAGTCAACCAGGCCCGCCCGGTCGCCAGCCATCTTCCGTACCGCATCATCGATGAACGCCTTCGCGCGGTCGAGCCTGCTTGGTGTCGCATCCTCCGCGAGCATCGACCTGCTCACATCGACAACGAACATCACGTCCGCGCCGCGCCGTGTGACTTCCTCTTCCTGCCGTCCTGCGCGTGGATCGGCCAGTGCCACCACGAGGCATACGAGCGCCGCAAGGCAGAGCAGCGAGCGCACCGCAGGTCGGATGCGTGAGGCGCCGGCAATGATCCGCTGCTGCAGTCCCCGTTCGATCAGCGTGTCCATCGCACGGCGGCGCCACGCGATCGTCCAGCCCACGAGCACCGCGAGCGCTCCAACGAGCCAGAGCCAGTTCAGCGCCGCGAGGTTGTTCCACTCGATGCCGTTCATCAGGGTGCCTTTCAGTTCAAGGTCCTCAGCCGCGTGTTCGTCAGCAGCATCTCGGCGGCAAGCAAGAGGGCAGCGATGGCGAGCAGGGGTGGCATTGACCATCCTCCCCACGAACCCGCCTGGACAGCCAAATCGGTGTACAGCATCGAGCGCCGCTGTTCCGTCTTCGTCTTTTCCATCGCATCGATCTGCGAGTAGATCGAGCGCAGGCTCTGCGTGTCCGTGGCGCGGAAGTACTCGCCGCCTGTCCGCGCTGCCATGTCCTTGAGGAGATCCTCATCGATGTTCACCGCGACATTCCGAATGATCGGTTGCCCGAAGGGATCCGTTCCGACGGGGAATGGTGCAGATCCCTTCGACCCGACGCCCACCGTATAGATCTTGATGCCGTAGGTCTTTGCCAGATCCGCAGCAATGCGCGGATCCACGTCGCCTGCATTGTTCTCGCCGTCGGTGAGCAGCACGATGGCAGCGCTCTCGATGGGCTGCCGGCCATCACCCTTGGGTGCGTTCTTCATCGCATCGCGCAGGCGTTCCACGGCAAGTGCAACCGCATCGCCGATGGCGGTGCCGTCCTCGGCGCGCTCGCCCGCGGGCTCAAGTTGCCGCAGCACATCCACCACATAACCGTGATCGAGGGTCAAGGGCGAGAGGCTGTCGGCGAAGCGTGCGAAGCATGTGACTCCGATGAGATCGTTCGGGCGTCCCTCCAACCCCATGCCACCTGCGATGAACGATGTCGCCACGGACTTCACTGCCTCGAGGCGATCGGATGCGCTGCGCCCGACGGAAAAGTCGAGTGCGCGCATGGAACTTGAGCGGTCGATCACGATCTCGATTGCCGCACCCTCGACAAAGGTCTTTGTCTGCTGATTGGCGATCACGGGCCGCGCGAGGCAAAGCCCCAGCATCAGGATGGCGCACGCACGCAGCGCCGCAGGGAGCCAGCGCACGCGGAGGGCCCAGGATGTGGCAAGCGGCGCCGCGATGGCGAGCGATGAGTATCGCAGGGGTGAATGTCGGCGCCGATCCAGGGTCGGCAGCAGGGCAACGATGGCGAAGAGCGCGAGCGGCAACAGCCATGGATCAAGAATCGTGAGGAATGTCATGCGCGCACCTCTTGCGGGGATGGGCGTTCAGGTGCGGATGCGGTGGTATCGCGCACGAAGTCCCGTGCAGCAAACAGTCCGCGGCGGCAGTCCTCATCTGCGGGACGCAGCGCGGCAAACTTCACCATGTCCGCTGCGCGGAGAAAGTCAGTCAGCACATGGCGGTGCTCCGCCCCAACCTCGGGGTGCTCGCGAGCCGCTGCGAGAAACTCCTGCGTGGTCTTCTCGGGGGCCGCAATGTGGAAACGCCGCTCGACATACTGACGGATGATCCCCGACAGCCGCACCCAGTATGTGTGGTAATCCCCCTTGCCCACAAGATCATCCTTCTCAAGAAGAGCCAGTTCGCGGAGCGCCCACGCATCAGGCGTCATGGCTCGCTCAAGAGCCGCTGCGCGTCGCTTGCGAATCAGCCAGATCACCAGCGTCATCAGCAGCAGCACGAGTGCGCCAACGGCGACCGCAGTGACCCACGATGGCACGCCGCCGAGATCCATGGCAAGCGGACCCTTGATGTCCTTGAACGCAGCAGGCTCCGCATCGCCTGCAATGCTCACCACGTCAAGCGTGCAACCACCGACCTCGAGTGTGCGCGCTTCGCCTGCCGCATCCTTCCACGACAACTGGAAGGGCGGCAACTGCTGAGTGCCCGAATCGAATGTGGACGCGGTGAACGAGAGTGTCCATTCGCGGTTGCTGCCTGATGCGCGCGACTGCCGATCGAGTCCGCGGATATCGAAGGCACCGCTGGTCGACCCGATCTCAGGGAACTCCAGCGTGATGCCCTCGGGCGTGTACACCGTCAGGCGGAACGGGATCGCATCGCCCACCTGAACCACATTGCTCGGGAGAGTCCAGCGCGCGCGTACGCCGTCTGCCGAAGCTTCCTCGTCGATCGCGCGCGCGGCGGGCGGTGGTGCGACCGAAGTCTGCGCATCCGAGTGCTGTGCGATCAGTACGGCTATGACCGCAACAAAGAGAAGCGAACGAAGTGCCACCATCGCGCCGAGCCTCATCGCATCTTCCCTCCGCTGCGACGCTCGAAATACTCGGTCATGGGGTGCACGAAGTCCTCGTCTGTTCGCAGCACCAGCGGCTTGATCTTCAAGCGCCGCATGGCGTGGTCGAACGCCTCCGCACGGTTCGCAGCGGCGGCTGCAAATGCCACACGCCCGGAACGGCTGCCGAGATCGAGCCAGCGCACGACTCCGGATTCGGAATCGCAGGCCTGGACAAGACCCGCGGCCGGCACCGACTCCTCATGGCGATCACGAATGCACAGGGGAATCACATCATGCCGCTGCGCTGCGATGGCCAGTGGGCGTTCCCATCCCTGCGAGAGAAAATCGCTGATGACGAACACGACGGCGCGGCGCTTTTGGACGCGATTGATCTCGTCGAGCGCAGCCGCCATGTCAGTCCCAGTGCCTTCCGCTTCATGCGCGAGCAGATCACGGATGATTCGCAGCACATGACGGCGTCCCTTGCGTGGCGGGACATGCCGCTCAATCCGATCGGTGAACAGCAGCAGGCCGACCTTGTCATTGTTGCGCGTGGCGCTGAAGGCAACCGTCGCGGCGACTTCTGCCACGAGTTCGCGCTTGGTGCGCTGGCGCGAACCAAACCCGAGTGATGCGGAGAGATCCACCACGACAAAGACCGTCAGTTCGCGCTCTTCGCGGAAGAGTTTGATGTGCGGGCTGCCTGCGCGAGCGCTGACATTCCAGTCGATCGCGCGCACATCGTCGCCCTCGATGTAGGGGCGCACCTCCTCGAACTCCATGCCCCGCCCGCGAAAGGCGGAGACATACCGTCCCGACAGCGCATCCTGCACGATCCGCTTCGTGCGGATCTCGATGCGTCGGATCTTCTGGATCGTTTCGCTCGTCAGCATGGTGGCTGTCCCCTCGTCCTGTGGCAGCGTCGTCGCGTGGAGGTGGCGTCAGGTCTCAGGGGACCGGGACATGATCGAGCAGGGTCTGAACGATGTCGTCCGCGCTTCGCTCCGATGCCTCCGCTTCGTACGACAGTCCGAGGCGGTGCCGCAGCGTGTTGTGCGCGACATCCTTGACGTCCTGCGGTACGACGTAGCCACGACCATCCAGAAACGCCTTTGCCTTGGCCGCGAGCGTGAGCGCAATGGTCGCACGCGGTGAGCACCCGTACTGGATCAGCCCGTCGATCGGCACGCGATGGCGCTTCGGATCGCGCGTCGTGATGACGAGATCGACGATGTAGTCCTTGATGCGGTCCTCCATGAAAATCTGATCCACCAAGCGCCGCGCAGCCGCAATGTCCTGCGGCTGCATGACGGCATCGACCGTGGTCTTGGGATCGGTGGACGCCATCCGATCGAGGATTGTGCGTTCCTCCTTCGCCGATGGGTAACGGACGACCAACTTCATCGCAAAGCGATCGACCTGCGCCTCAGGCAGCGCGTATGTGCCCTCCTGCTCGATCGGGTTCTGGGTGGCGAGCACGAGAAACGGATCGGGCAGACGGAAGGTCTGCTCGCCAATCGTCACCTGCCGTTCTTGCATCGCCTCAAGCAGCGCTGACTGCACTTTCGCGGGCGCACGGTTGATCTCATCGGCGAGAATGAGGTTCGAGAAGATCGGTCCGTGCTTGACGGTGAACTCGCCCGTGTTGGGGCGGTAGATCATCGTTCCGATGAGGTCGGCCGGCAGAAGGTCCGGTGTGAACTGGATGCGACGGAAGCCCGTGTTGATGGCTCGCGCGAGTGCAGCAATGGCCGTGGTCTTTGCAAGACCCGGAACGCCCTCGATCAGCACATGACCGTTGGTGAGCAGGCAGCAGAGCATGCCTTCGATCATGCCAGGCTGCCCGACGATGACCCGATGGATCTGATCCGTCAGGCTGCGGAAGGGGCGGCTGGCTGCTTCGACTTGTCGTTCAATCTCTCGGATGTCGGTGTGTGCTGAGTTGGTCATGGTTGTTTGCATTGGGGTACTACGCGGCGTGCTGTGCATGGGTTCATGGCCCTCTGGTCAAGGCGCGATGAAGGGTGAAGCGTAACCTCCATTGGCATGGAGACTCCCGTTCAAGTTGGCTGGATTGGCACAGGTGTGATGGGGCTCTCCATGGCTGCACACCTGATCCGCGCGGGGCATTCCCTGCGGGTTCATTCGAGAACGCGTGCTCGCGCGGAGCCGCTCATCGCGCTTGGAGCGGAGTGGGCAGCGTCGCCGTCCGATGCGGCTGCCGATGCCGCGTTCATCTTCTCCATGGTGTCGATGCCCGCCGATGTGCAGAGCGTTCATTTGGGCGACGCTGGAACGCTTCGCAGCGCCCCGCGCGACTCGGTCTTGATTGACATGACCACGAGTACCCCCGCACTCGCGGTTCAGATTGCCGAGCGTGCGCGGGAGAGGGGCGTTGCAGCGTTGGATGCACCGGTCACTGGAGGTGATGTCGGTGCGCGAGAGGCACGCCTGTCGATCATGGTGGGCGGTGACGAGGGGACGCTTGCGCGCGCCGAGCCGCTGCTTCGTGTGATGGGAAAGACTGTGATTCTCCATGGACCGGCGGGCAGCGGCCAATTGGCCAAGGCGGTCAACCAGATTCTGATCGCATCGACGATGGTGGGAGTCGTGGAGGGGCTCGCCTTTGCGCGGCGAAGTGGGCTTGATCCGCACAAGGTGCTTGAGTCGGTGGGGGCTGGGGCAGCGGGAAGTTGGACCCTTGCCAATCTTGCCCCCCGAATGTTGCGTGGCGACTTCGCGCCGGGATTTCGCATCGAGCACTTTGTGAAGGACCTTGGAATCGCGCTCGAGGCGAGTGATCAGGCTGGTTTGAATCTTCCTGGCACTGCGCTTGCGCACCGCGTGTACAGGGACGCGGTCGATGCGGGCTTGGCGGACCGCGGTACCCATGCGCTTGCGGTGGTTCATCCTGCCGCCGATTCGCGGAGATGAGTCCGATTATCTGCGGACCTCCAGAGGAACGCAGACGTTGCAGCAGCGGTGTGGTTTGGGTAATCTTTCCAATCTTCGCAAGGAGCCCCTCATGACCGCCCTCACCGCTGGCAAGACCGTCACCATCTCCGTCCTCAAGATGCCCGCTGCACCCCGTCATCGAAAGACGATCGAGCGGCTCATGCGGCTTCAGCCGGCGGTGCAGCGCACGCTCACCCGAGTGGCGAAGCGCCGCGGCCGCGAGAATCCGCGCAATCAGCGCGGTGGGCGAATGTGGACCTCGCGAATCCCGGCGACCCGCTGCGTGTCCGCCAGCCTTGGCGCCACCTTCCCGCTGAAGGTCACCGCCAAAATCATCCCTGACATTCAGGCTGTGTCGCGGTTCATCAAGATCGCCTGAAGCGACGGGCGCGCAGCTCGCGCCACGCAAAGCCGATGGACGGTCTGATCCACGAATTCCTGAGGCTTTTCACCGAACTCGATCAGTTCCTCGCGGACTTTGTGCGCGATCATGGAACGCTCACCTACGCGCTTCTGTTCGCGATTGTCTTCTGCGAAACGGGGCTCGTCATTCTTCCCTTCCTGCCTGGCGACAGCCTGCTCTTTGCAGCAGGGGCGATCGCCGTACGCGACATCGGTATCGATCCTTGGACCACTGCCACGGTGCTCTTCATCGCAGCGGTGCTTGGTGATGCGGTCAATTACCACATCGGTCGTTGGATCGGTCCGCCGGCCTTTTCAGGTCGCTACCGTTGGCTTCGTCAGGATCACCTTGAACGCACCAAAAAGTTCTTCGAGCGGTACGGCGGGCGTGCGGTGGTCCTTGCACGATTCGTGCCGATTGTGCGAACATTTGCGCCATTCGTCGCGGGTGTTGGTGTCATGCGCTACCGGCGCTTCGTTGCATTCAATGTGTTTGGTGCAGCGCTTTGGGTTGTCGTTGCCTTTGGTGGCGGATGTCTCTTCGGGAATATCCCGTGGGTCAAGCGCAACTTCAGCGTCGTGGTCATCGGCATCATCATCGTTAGCGTCCTGCCGCTGGTGTGGGAGTGGTGGGCGCACCGTCGAAGTATCAATGGCAAAACGCGCTCGTTCTGACGAGCGGCGGTGGCATCTCGAGCCCGGTCGGAATGCCGAAGTTGTGGTGTGACCGCCCGCGGCCGCGAAGGGATCAGTGTTCCTTCGCGGGCTCGAGTCCGCACTCTCGGAGGAAGCGTCGGATGTGTCCGATCTCCGAATTGTCATCGAGCGAGTGGTGACCGTGGTGTGGAGCACGGAAGGTCATCTCCTTTCCGCGCAACCTCACCTTCAGGTGTTCCTTCTTGGTCTCCTCCGTCGTGCCACCCAGTCCCTCGAACATGTGCACCACATCCCGCCAGTGGATGTTGTGCGAGGTCGGATGGGCAAAGATCTGGCGGAGGGTGTTTTGTGCTTGGTCGGACATAGTTCGCAAGAGCCTACCGCAGCGCTCTCCACCCTGTCAGCCCACGACAATCTGCAGCAGGAGGTAGCCGTTCAGCAGAACGATGCCCGCCGTGACGAACCATGCGATTCCCGAGAGAAGCGGGGTGTTCACGAAGGTTCCCATCTTGCTGCGGCTGCCCGTGAACCACACGAGCGGAACAACCGCAAACGACAACTGAAGCGACAGGATGACTTGGCTGAGAATGAGCAGGTCGTTCACGCCACTTGCGCCGTAGAGCGCAGCAACGATGACGGCTGGCACGATGGCGATCAGTCGCGTGATGAGTCGGCGCAACCACGGCGGCAGTCGAATGTCGAGGAATCCCTCCATCACGATTTGCCCGGCGAGTGTTCCGGTCAACGTGGAGTTCTGCCCTGAAGCGAGCAGTGCGACGGCAAAGAGTGTGCTCGCAAGCGGCGCGCCAAGCAGCGGCGTGAGCAAGGTGTACGCATCCTCGATGCCGGCGACATCGTCGTGGCCAGAGTTGTGGAACGTGGCCGCCGCGAGCACAAGGATCGCAGCGTTGATGAAGAACGCAAAGAGCAGCGCCGCCGTGGAGTCGAAGGTCGCGAGGCGAACGGCGAGGCGCTTTCCATCTTCGGTGCGTGGGTAGGCGCGCGTCTGGACGATCGCCGAGTGCAGGTACAGATTGTGGGGCATAACGGTCGCCCCCAGAATCCCGATGGCGATGTAAAGCATCTCGGGATTCACGACGACTTCGGTGCGCGGCATCAATCCGCGCAGCATGCCCGGGAGATCAGGGCGCGCCGCGACGATCTCGTACGCGAAGCAAGCGCCGATCAGCAGAACCATGGCAGCAACAACCGCTTCGAGCACGCGCCAGCCGCGTGCTTGGAGGATCAGAATCAAGAGCACATCCGCTGCAGTGATGACGACGCCCCACACGAGTGGAATGCCAAAGAGAAGATTGAGGGCAATGGCCGAGCCGATGACTTCCGCAAGATCACAGGCGGCGATCGCGACTTCACAGAGGATCCAGAGGATGAAGTTCGCGCGAGGTCCGAAGTGATCGCGGCACGCCTGGGCGAGATCACGTTCGGCAACAACTCCCAACTTCACCGCGAGATGCTGCAGCAGGATCGCCATCAGGTTTGAAAGCAGCACAACGCAGAGCAGCGCATAACCAAAGCGGGCACCGCCGGCGATATCGGTCGCCCAGTTGCCTGGGTCCATGTAGCCCACCGCCACCATCAGCCCCGGACCGATGAACGCCAACCATGTGCGCAAACGGATCGGACCAGTCGGCACCCGAATGGATGCATGCACCTCTGGAAGTGACAGCTGTCGTCGTGCACGCCGCCAGCCTGCCGTTGGCGCCGTGGGCTGCCTGTCGCGGTCCATGGAGACAGAGTACCAACAGAGTTTGATGAGTCAAACTCAGGCAACATCCATGCCATCGCACCGTGGCGGTACCCTCTCGCTGTGGCAACCGAGACCGTGGAGAACTATCTGAAGGCCGTGGAGTCCCTCAGCCGAACGGGCGAGGTTGGCGTCGCGCGTCTTGCCCAAGAACTTGGGCTGACGAAGGGGACTGTCACATCCATGGTGCAGCGGCTGGCACGGCGCGGACTGCTTCGGGCGCCGCGTTATGGCAGCATTGCGCTGACAACCCAAGGGCGTCGCAAGGCGCTCGATGTCCTTCGCCGCCACCGCATCATTGAGTGCTTTCTCGTCCGTTTCATCGGGCTCGACTGGTCGGAGGTGCATGCGGAAGCGGAACGGCTCGAACACGCGCTTTCGCCGCGGGTGCTCGAACGGCTCGATGCGCTGCTCGGGCATCCGTCGCAGGATCCGCATGGCGATCCAATCCCAAGTGCACGAGGGCGCATTCGCGCCGTGCAGGGGGTTCCCCTTGACTGTCTGCCGACGGGTACCGCGGCGAGGGTTGCGCGTGTGATGCATCAGTCGCCGCAGTTCCTGCGCAAAGCGGCACGCTGCGGACTGCGGCCGGGTGCGTCGCTTGTGGTGATGCAGGCAGCATCGGGTGTGGGTGGCGTGCAGTTGCGCATCGGACGGAATGCGCCAATCCGCGTTCGGCGAAGCATGGCGCGACTCGTCACGGCCGTGGAGGTGAACGTGAAGCGAAGGCCAGCCGCTCGAGTATCGCAGGACCGTGCGCCAGCGAGGAAGGTTGGGGCGGCCTGATGGCATCGCCCGCCGTGATTCAAAGGGCGTTTGAGGACCTCCATGCGGGGCGTTCTGCGCAGGCGATTGCCGCCCTGCGCCTTCTTGTCCAGCGCGACGCGCGCGATGTGGCTGCGGTGCATGCGCTTGGACTTGCGCTCGTGGAGAGCGGGCAGCATGCCCAGGGCATTCATCATCTTGAGCGCTCGGTGCGGGCGGTCCCCGATTCACCCGCCTACCGAAGCAATCTTGGCAGTGCATTGATGCAGGTACGCCGCTTTCGTGAGGCACGCGCCCACTTCGAGGAGGCCGTTCGGCTTGATCCCAAGTATCCGCTGTCCTACATGGGGCTCACCATTGCGTGCAATCAACTCGATGACATCGCCGCAGGCATCGCCGCGGCGCGGGCAGGACTCGCAGCAAAGCCAGGTTGGCCTGAGTTGACCCGGAATCTCGGCGGGCTGCTTGAAGCGACGGGTCGGTTGTCGGAAGCGATCGAACTGATCCGTGCACTTGCGGATGATCACGTGGACGATGCAGGTATCCGCACGACGCTGCTGATGCTCACCAACTACGCGGAACTGCCCGCGGCGGAAGTTGCGACCGAACACCTGAAGTACCGCGGGTGCGTTCAGCCGCTTCGCATGCCAGCGCCACACGACCCAAACCCCGAGCGACCGCTGCATGTCGGTCTGCTGAGCGCCGACTTGCGTGCGCACCCCGTGGCGCGCTTCGTGGTCGCACTCTTTGACGCAAAGCCATCGGACTGGACGTTGTCTGTGTACTCGCTGCTCGATGCTGGTGCCGATGATGCGGGCGCGCGGCACTTCCGTGCGCATGCAGATGCATGGGCGGAGGTCGGCATGATGAATGATGCGGCGATCAGCACGCGCATCGCGGCAGACGGTGTGGATGTGTTGATTGAGCTTGGCGGGCACACGGCGGGGGGCAGGATGGCGGTCTTCGACCGACCGCCTGCAGCGGTCACGATCTCTGCGATTGGCTATCCCAACACCACGGGACATCCCGGCGTTGCGATCCGTGTGGTGGACTCGATCACGGATCCAATCGGCAGCGACGGGGCCTGCAGCGAGCAGCTCGTGCGCATCGATCCCTGCTTTCTCTGCTACACGCCCCACGCGGAGATGCCTTCGCCTGCTCGCGTACCGAGCGGTCCGATCACCTTCGGGTCGTTCAATCTCGCCTCCAAGATTTCTGATTCCTGCATGGCACTGTGGGGGCGCGTCCTGAACGCGGTCCCCAATGCACGGCTGCTTGTCAAAAGCAGGTTCCTGTCGGATCAGAGTGTGGTCAGTCCTCTGCGAGAGCGCTTTGTTCGGCACGGCGTTCCGCTCGACCGATTGGAGATTGTCACCCATCTGCCGACCCAGCAGGAGCATCTCGCGCTGTACGGACGTGTCCATGTGGCGCTTGACACGATGCCGTACAACGGCACGACGACAACATGCGAGGCACTGTGGATGGGCGTTCCAGTGGTGACTCGCGTGGGTGATCGGCATGCGGCGCGCGTTGGCGCGTCGCTGCTCTCTGCGGTTGGGCATGCGGAATGGGCGGCGGAGGGCGACGATGCCTTCGTCGCGATTGCGGCAGGTCTCGCGCAGGACTCGGCACTGCTCGCGCATAGGCGGACCTCACTTCGGTCGGAGATGGCGGCGAGCGCGCTCTGCGATGGAACCGCGTATTCCGCGCGCTGGCAGAAACTTGTTCGCGAGGCATGGCGGATGGCATGCAAGGCAGTGCGCGGAGCATCGGCGTGATGGCGACGAATGCCGCCGAACTTCGAGGGCGTTCCGGAAGGTTGTGGACCGCCGCCGCAGGGCCGATGGTTGGCGCGCTGCTGTGGTTTCTGTTCCACCCGCACTTCGGTGGGTTCGGGGACTTCACGGAACCAGCGGCGGGCACGATTGGGCTGCTTGGGTGGATGGCTCTTTGGTGGGCGCTTCAACCCGTGGACCTTGCAGTCACCAGTCTGCTCCCAGTTGTGGTGCTGCCACTGATCGGGGCAGGCAAGGGCAATGCGGTGCTGGCGCCCTACGCAAACGAGTTGATATTCCTCTTTGCAGGCGGATGCGTGCTTTCGCTGGCATTGGAGCGGCATGGGATCGCGGCACGGCTGCTGCGGTCGGTCATCGCGGTTGTCGGCCCATCGCCGCCCGGACTCATGCTTGGGTTTCTCTGTGTGTCCGCTCTCGTGAGCGCCTTCGTTTCGAACACGGCTACGGTTGCCATGCTGCTGCCGATGGTGCTCGCGACGATTGCTGCCGTTGAGCGTGGCAACGCCTCATTGCCACCGACTGCCCCTGCACTGCGAAACTTTGGAAGTGGTCTGCTGTTGGCGGTTGCCTATGGTGCGACGATTGGCGGTGTGATGACGGTCCTCGGCAGCCCGCCCAATCCAATCGCAGCCGAGTGGATCAACCGATACGCGCAAGATCATCCCGATACGCGTGGGGTGGACTTTGTTCGGTGGGTGTCCTTCGGTGCGCCTGTCGGAGTTGCGACACTCGTTGCCGCGGCACTCGTGCTTCGGGCGAATCTTCCAGTGCGAGGTCTCGCGCCCGCATCGATCGGTGGACGACAGCCTGTTCAGGACCGAATCAGTCGGGGTGGATGGATCACGCTCGCGGTCTTCCTGGTGGCGCTCCTCGGATGGATCGGCGTTCCGTTGGCGCGCGCGGCTGGCGTGCCGATGCCGCCGCTCACCGATGGGGCGGTCGCGGTGCTTGCGGCGATTCTGCTGCTTGCTCTCCCTGAACCGGGAACTTCGGGAACACGGATTGTTCCAGTGCAGATGCTTGGGAGATTGCCGTGGGGGGTCTTCATTCTCTTTGGTGGGGGGCTCTCCCTCGCCGATGCGATGGACCGAACCGGCGTGTCACAGTCCATCGCGCAGAGCGCGTCGTCGCTCGTGGCATTGCCGCCATGGGCGATTCTGCTCCTCCTCGTGTCGACGCTTCTCATCGCCAGTGAGGTCGCTTCCAACACTGCACTGACCGCGACGGCTGTTCCAATTGTGGGGCCACTGGCGGTTGGACTTGGCATGCCCGCCGATCAAATGGTGGTCGCGGCAGCGCTCGCTGCAAGCCTCGCGTTCGCACTCCCGGTCGGCACGGCGCCCAACGCGATGGTGTTCTCGACGGGCAAGTTGCCCATCGGACACATGATGCGGGTCGGGATTCAGTTGAACATCTGTGCGGCGATCATCATCACAGTCGCCTGCCTGCTGCTGTTGTGATCGCCGTCGCGCGGCTCACAAGCGCTTGGAGGAGCCTGTGCTTCGAGCACGAAATGTTGTGCGCGGTCCTGCCCGCGGAATGCGCGGATGCTCGGTGGCGCGGTGCCCAAGTTCCTGATACGCCACGCGGAAACAGTCGAAGTTGGTCTCAAGACATCGATCGATGTCCCGCTGGACCTGCACGAGCACATCGTGGAGCGGGCATGGGTCGCCCGCACCGCAGACACCACCGCCGAATGGGCAATTGAGGCTCGTATCCGTTCTCTCGAACAGGTCATAGACCTCGCGCAGGGTGATCGAACGCGGATGGCGCGCGAGCACAAAGCCGCCCGTGGGTCCACGAAAGCCCTTGACCAATCCGGCATGGGCGAGCGACGTCAAGACCTTTGCAACGAACGGCGCTTGCAGGTTGCGAACCTTTGCGATCTCCCTTGCGTCGAGCTTTGTCGTGCCATCGTCGTAGAGTTCGGCGAGCCGGCTCAGCACTGCAATCGCGCACTCGGCGTGCTTTCCGTACACAGGGCGCAGAGTATCCGATGACACCTCACGTGGTCCGCACCGCGGCTGTGTTGCGTCTAGCCTGCACCGCAGGATGATCTCCACGGACGGAGTTCGCAAGGATGGCGCAGTTGGAGGCGCGAGCGCCGCAACGCTTGCTGTCATCGCGGTCCTTGGATTCTCCACTGGAATCCCAAACCTGATGCTGACGTCGGTCGTGCGCACGTGGACAACAGCGGCGCAGTGGTCGATCGAGGCGATCGGACTTCTCTCGCTGCTTTCACTGCCCTACGCGTTGAAGTTCCTGTGGGCGCCGCTCGTGGATCATGTGCGCCCACCACTGTGCGGCACGCTGGGGCAGCGAAGAAGCTGGCTCTTCGCAGGACATGTCATCGCAGCCGCGCTGCTGATTGGGGCTTGTGTGGTCGGACCAGGGGATGCGCGCGTGTTTCTGACGCTGCTCGCCGTGGCGGCGATCGCGAGCGCGACCATCGACATTGCCGCGAGCGCGTATCAGATCGATGTGCTGCCTCGCGAGGCCTTCGGGAAGGGTGCGGGGCTTTTCGTGAGCGGGTATCGGATTGCCTGGGCGGGGCTTGGTCTTGCCGTCCTTGCTGCAGCGCCCGTGTGGGGATGGACGTTCGCGGCGTCGGCTGCGTGCGCGCTCGCGGCGGTTGGTGCCTTCGTGACGCTGTGGGCGGCAGAACCGCAGCGAAGCGACCGACCCGCGCACGGATTCGGCGCCGCACTGTGGGAGCCGCTCGCCCTGTTCGCGTCCCAGTGGGGAACGCGCTTGCCGATCCTGCTGCTCTTTGTCCTGACGTTCAAGTTGCCCGACCAGGTGGGGAACGCGATGATCGAGCCGCTGCTGCTGAAGGGACTGGGGCATTCGCTGCAGGATCTCGCCTTCATCCGGCAGGGGCTCGGATTCGGCGTCACGATTGTGGGGGCAGTGGCGGGCGGTTGGCTGGTAGGGCGCATCGGACTTCGCCCGTGTCTGTGGGCCTTCGGGGTCTTGCAAGCCGTGAGCAATGCGGGGTTCCTGTGGCTTGCATGGCGGCAAGGCGCGAGCATTTCGGGTGGGGCTGTCGTACCTGCTCCGCTATCCGCGCTGACGGCGGTGGTGATGGTGGAGAGTCTCGCCGGCGGGATGGTCAGTGCGGGCTTTGTTGCCGCACTGATGTCGCTCTGCGAGCGCCGCGTCGCTGCGACGCAGTATGCGCTTTTGACTGCGCTCATGGCGGTGGGGGGTGCCATCGGCGGCAGTATCAGTGGCGTGCTGCTTCGCCATCTCGATTACGGCCCGTTCTTTGGCTGGTCGGTGTTGCTGGGCGTGCCTGGACTCCTGTGCATTCCGCTGCTTCGCTCGCGTGCTGCCTAGGCTTCTTCCATGCCGCAGACGCGCACACGCAACCTGATCGTGTGTCTGGGTGATCAACTCAACCGCGACTCTGCGGCGTTCGACGGATTCGATGCTGCGGCCGATCGCGTGTGGATGGCGGAGGTGATGGGGGAGAGCACGCATGTGCGTTCATCGAAAGTGCGTACAGCGCTCTTTCTGAGCGCGATGCGTCACTTTCGCTTGGCACTGGAGAAGGAAGGAATCCACGTCGACTACCGAACGCTGGATGCGGACGACGGCAGCATCGATCTCGGATCTGCGCTCGAGCGTTCCATCGCGAAGTGGAAACCCGCCCGGGTGCTCGTCGTGCAGCCAGGTGAGTGGCGCGTGCACGTGCGATTCGGGCGGGCGGGGGGCAGCCCGTCTGAAGCGATACCGCGCTGACGGTGACGAAACGGATGGTGCGGGGTAGTCTTCGTTCACTGGAGGTTGGCATGGCAAACGGCGGACAAGGCTCAGCAGGAAATGTCATCGCGGCGGTCTGCAGCTTCTTCATCCCGGGGCTTGGGCAACTGGTGCAGGGGAGACTCCTGCTCGCAGTGATCATGTTCGTCGCAGCGGGTTTGCTCTGGCTCATCTGGCTTGGATGGATCATCCATCTCTGGTCCATTCTCGACGCGGCGCTCTGGAAGCCGCGCTGAACTGGACCCGCGGAACCGAACGCGCTCAGGCCATCGCCATCGCGTTGT
>Ga0194120_10000784_pt1 | contig 59746 bp, 50 predicted proteins | sample TA2MahCa65mmetaG_FD_148642 | JGI IMG/M metagenome (GOLD analysis project Ga0194120, IMG submission 148642) | Freshwater microbial communities from Lake Tanganyika, Tanzania - TA2015019 Mahale Deep Cast 65m | ecosystem: Environmental > Aquatic > Freshwater > Lake | place: Tanzania: Lake... | reverse complement strand
CAGCTCCAGCACCGTCGCCTGGTAGTCCTGACCGACGACCGCGCTGGGGTCGATCATGTTGGAGAGCAGATACTCGAGATCCTTGCGATTGGCCCCACTCAGATCGGGCGCGAGCGTGCCGCCGGTTCCGAACAAGGTGTGGCACTGCTGGCAGGTGCGAGCGAACAGGTCGCGACCGCGCGCGCGATCAGCTTGTTGGAGCGCGGGGCCGAGCTCCCGCACGAACTCGGCGATCAGGGCCTGCCGTTCGGAACTCGTACGGCGCACGCTGCCCACGTGGGCCGAGATCAGCGCATCCACGCCCGGATCCTGGAGTTCCTGGAGTTGCCGCAGCGCGAAGGCAGTCACGTCGCGCCGCTCGATCCGCCCCTCGCCGACGGCTTCGAGCATGGCGCGCGCCCAGTCGACGCGCGAAGACAGCGCCGACAGAGCCAGGCGCCGTTGCGCATCGTCGTACTCGGGCCAGTGAGCGATCATCGCGCGGCCGGCGAGGTGGCCGTTCGAGCGTGCGAGCGCGCGCAACGCGTCGTGTCTGAGCGCCGGCTCGTCGAGCAGCGGAATCAACAGGTCCTCGGCCAACGCGTCTGACAGATCGACCGCCGCGAGCAGGGCAGAGCTGCGTTCCGGGAGCGGTTTGCGCGGATCGCCCGCGGTCAGTAGCAGGCGCGCGGCGGCGGCCTCGTCGCCGAACCGCGCCGCGAGTCCCGTGGCGAGATCGCGCAGCCCGAAGTTCCGGGCCTGTTCCAAGCGCTCGGCGAGTTCCGGCCATCCGGCGGGCGTCGCGACGCGCTTCTCGGCAGCCGTCGCAGTATTCAGCTCGGTCAGCCACGCGGTCACCAGCGACGCTTCGCTCTCGAGTGGCAGCGCCAGCAGTTCTCCGCACACCTTGTCGCGGCCGGCGGCCTGCTCGGACGCGCAGCGCACGACCCAACGCGCGATCTCGTCCTCGGCCCGCAAGGCGAACGCACCGACTGCGCGGGCCGGCTCGGCGACGACCAGCGGCTCGATCGCATACCAGAGCACGTTGCGGATGTTCGCATCCGAGCGCTGGGCGCTGCGCGCGGCCAGCGCCGTCGCGATCGGCCAACGCCGAGGGATCGGCAGGCGCTGCAATGCGCTGGCGACGTACAGCAACACGCGTGGCGACGCGTCGGTCCGTGCGATGCGCTCCAGCTCGGCGAGCAGCGCGTCGTCGGGTGCCTCGGCGCGAGCCCGTTCGAAGTCCAGTTGCACCGACCAGGCGCGCAGCGATTCGTCCTTGTCGGCGCGCGCGATCGCGGCATGGCGAGCGGGGCTCGGACCCGCCGCGTGCAGGGTCCACAACGCGCGCAAGCGCCGCAGCGGCTGGGGATCGCTCGTCAGCACCGCTTCGAGCGCGGAGACCTGCTCGGCGCTCGTGCGCGCCGCGGCCAGTGCGAGCTGGGCACGCATGCGCAGCCACGCGTCGTCTGCCAGGCAGCCCTCGACCAAGGCGAGGCCGTCGAGATCGGCGGGTGCCGTTGCCCCGCGCCATTGCGCGGCGCGCTCGGCGGCGCCCGCCGTGCCGTACAGCCGGTACATCCGCCCATTGGTGCGGTCCCAGCGTTCGACCTCGGTCAGGTGACAGGCCTGCTGGTCGTACCAATCGGTGAGGAACACGGCGCCGGCAGGACCTTGTCGCAGCGCGATGCCGCGGAACCAACGGTCGTTGGCCAGCACGAGGTCCTCGCCGTGGCGCGCGACGAAGCCACTGCCGCGTCGCTCGAGTCGATCCGAGTTCGTGCGATTGCCGTGGATGTTGTTCACGAGCACGCGGCCGCGCCAGGCCTCGGGCAAGCCTTCGCCCTGGTACAGCAGCGCGCCGCAGTGCGCATGACCGCCGCCCATGCTGTTCGAAGCGCGGTTGCCGGCATGCGGATTGTCGCCGACGTAGTGGCGATGGTCGGCGATCGTGTCGATCTCGCTCCACGCGCGCGCGTCGAAGTGCGCGCCGGCCTGGCGAATGTACCGACCTCCCTGCACCACGTGGTACAGGTGCGGGATCACGCAAGCCGTGATGAACGCTTGTCCGTGCGCGTCGAAATCGATGCCCCAGGGATTGCTCGTTCCGTGCGCGAACACCTCGAACTCGCGGCGCCGCGGATGGAAGCGCCAGACCGCCGCGTCGAGTGCGACGCGCTCGTTCGCATCCGCGCCCGGCTTGCCCACCAGCGAGTCCGTGAAGATGCCGTGGCAACCGTAGAGCCAGCCGTCCGGCCCCCAAGTGAAGCTGTTCAGCGTCTCGTGCGTGTCCTGCCAGCCCCAGCCATCCAACAACACTTCCGCGGGTCCGTCGGGAACAAGATCGTCATCGCGATCCGGAACGAACGAGAGCGTCGGCGCGGCGCCGATCCACACGCCTCCGTGTCCGACTTCCAAGCCGCTGACCAGGTTGAGGCCCGACAAGAAAGTCGTTCGCTTCTCGTAGCGGCCGTCGCGGTCGAGGTCCTCGAGGACGACGATGTCGTCGCGGCCTTCGCCGTCTCGAGCCCGTTGCGGGTACGTGAAGGCCTGTGCGACCCACAGCCGACCGCGGCCGTCGATCGCCAGAGCCACCGGCTGTTGAAGTTCGGGTTCCGCGGCCACCAGGTCGATCGACACGCCCGCCGCCGGGGTCATCGCGGCCAGCGCATCACGCGGGGAGAGCCCGGCATTCGCGACGCTGTCGCGCGGCAGGATCGCGGGCACGCCGGCGCCACGCGCAAAGCGCGGACGCTCGGCGTGGAGCAGGAAGTCGTCGAAATTCAGATGTCCCCAGCCGCCGCGGGCCTCGTCGACGAGGCGGATGAAGATGCGCCGCCCGAGCTCGGCGCTCAGATCCACGACGACGCGCTGCATCGATTCGTAGTTGGCGGCCGAGGCGGTGAAGAACGGTTGTTCGGTGCCTTCGCGCAGCAGTTCGACGCGCGTCGCAGGGTCGCTGCCGCCGCCGATCAGGAAGCTCGCGAACGGTGCGCTGACCTCGAACGCTGCCGAGCTCAGCGTCCCCGTCGGCGCGTCGCCGTGTTTCTCATAGCCGCCGATCCAGTACTCGCCTTCGTGAAGCGAAGCCTCGCGCTTGCGGGTGCTGGGTGCGTCGCCGCGCACCGGCTGGTCGCGGAACGCCTCGCCGGAAGCGGTCCAGTTGGCGAGCGTGCCCTGTTCGAAGTCCAGGTCCGGCAGCGGTTGCACACCGTCGATGCGCCAAACGGCAGGTTCCTGATCGCCCGGGGCAAGTCCGATGCGCGGCCGCTCGTCGTGCAACAGGAAGTCGTCGAAGTTCAAGTGGCCCCAAGGAACGGTGGACTCGTCGACGAGACGAATGCGAATCTCTTGCCCGCGACGCAGCCTCAGGTCGACCACGACGCGCTGCATCGCCTCCTTGTTCGAACCCGAGCACGCGAAGAATGCGCGCCCCCTGTCGTCGAGCAGTTCGACACGCGTCGCGCGGCCGGCGCCGCCGCCGACCAGGAAGCTCGCCCAGTCGGCATCGACGGTGAACGGCTTCGAAGTCAACTTGCCCGTCACGCCGTCGCCGAAGCGCTCGTAGCCGCCGATCCACTGCCGGCCTTCCAGGCGCGCTCCGTCAGCCCCGCGCTTGGCCGAGGCGTCGCCGAAGATCGGTTGCTCGTCGAAGGCGCTGCCTTCGGCGGTCCAATCGGCGAGGCCGGATTCGAAGCCGAAGTCGAGCTCGCCGCTGACGCCTTGCGGCGGGCGCCCGGCGACGCGCTGCGGAGCCAATCCCAACGGCGGCGTGTCGAGCCCTGCGCCGACAGGTGCCGATTGCTCACGCAGAGCGCGGGAAGCCGCCGCGGTCTCTGGCTTCTTCTGCAGGAAGATGGCGCAGCCACGCTTGCCCGCGGTGATCACGTCGGAGTGTCCGTTGCCGTCCAGATCGTCGATCACCAGCTGCACGCCGATGCCGGCCTGGTCGTCGATGCGGTGAGCGATCCACTCGAGCGCGCCGTCCGCACCGGGTCGGCTGCCGAACCAGTACAGCACCGCGGGCGCGCCGGGCTCGGGGTCGCCTGCGGCGCCGTGCGACCACCAGCGCTTCCCGGTCACGATGTCCAAGCGACCGTCGAGGTCCATGTCCGCCAGCTCGACCGCATGCAGCTCCGCGAATCGCACCGGCTTGCCGTCCAGGTCGCGTGCGCCCGGCTCGTCCTTCGCGACCGGCAGGATCACGCGCGGTTCGAAGCGCGACGAACCATCGGCCGCTCGCAACTGCTCGAACCACGCAAGCCCGAACCCGTGCGCATTGATCGAAGAGATCACGTCGGCATCGCCGTCGGAGTCGACGTCGAGCACGTGCATCTGCGCACCGCCCTGTTGACCGAAAGTCGCCTCGTGCTTGACCCAGATCTGCCCACGCGCGAGCGCGGCGGGCTGCTCCCACCAGCCCGTACGCTCGAGGAGATCGAGGCGTCCGTCGCCGTTCACGTCACCGATTCCAAGGCCGTGCACGAACGGGCCGTCGGCGACCCGCGGAGAGAGGGCTTGGAACTCCCACGGCGCGCGCGGATCCTTGGCGTCGGGCGCGGCCCAGCCGAAGGCGCCGTCGCGCATGCACACGAGCTCGCGCCTTCCGTCGCGATCGAGGTCGGCGAACAGCGGCGCTTCGTTGCTGCACTCCTCGATCACGAGGTGGCGTTCCCAATGGCGCTCCAGTCCCTGCGGGTTGCGGAACCAGTGGGTCTGGCGGCCGGGGAATCCGACGATCAGCACGTCGAGCCAGCCGTCCGCGTCGAAGTCGTGCGACCAGGACTGGAAGTGATCGGAGTACTCGGCGGGGTCGAAGGACCGCGGCGGGTAGAGTTCGCTCTTCAGCTCGAACTCGGGGCCCTTGTACCAGTACGGCCCCGACTGCACGTCGAGGTTGCCGTCGCGATCGAAATCACCGCTGCACGCACCCTCGGCGCTGAACTCGCGCGTCAGCAGGAGTTTCGTGAAGACGGGCTCGCGCAGCGGCTCGACCGGCGACTTCTGGGCAGCCAAGGGCAGGCCCAGGCACACGACGAGGGTTCGCAGGGCATTCATCTCGGACCGCGGATCGCAGGGCAACCCATCGCCGCGCGCATTTCGCTAAGCGCGGTATCTATGCCGACGAATACGGCGTGAGCGACGATCGAGTGCCCGATGTTCAGCTCCTCGACGTGCGGCAGCGCGGCCACGGCCCCCACGTTCAGCAGGTTCAGCCCGTGTCCGGCGTTCACTCGCAGCCCGAGCTCGTGCGCGCGTGAAGCCGCGCCGTGCAGCCGTTCGAGCTCGCGGGCACGTGCGGCCGGGTCGGGCCACGCGTTGGCGTAGCAACCCGTGTGCAGCTCGATGAAGTCGGCCTTCAGGCGGGCGGCCGCCTCGATCTGGCGCGAATCGGGATCGACGAACAGGCTGACGCGAGCGCCGTTCGACCGGAGCATAGGCAGCACGGCGGCCAGTCGAGGCCCCTCGCGCGCGACGTCCAGGCCGCCCTCCGTCGTGACCTCCTGACGGTGCTCGGGGACGAGACAGAATTCGTCGGCGCCGCTCCTCGTCCCGAGGTCCACCATCTCAGGATCCAGCGACAACTCCAGATTGAGCAGCGTCGTGATCCGTCGGCGCAGCGCGGCGACATCGGCATCCTGGATGTGCCGGCGGTCCTTGCGCAGGTGGCAGGTGATGCCGTCCGCGCCGGCCCGTTCGGCCCTCAGCGCCCATTCGATCGGGTCAGGCTCCGCGGCGCGTCGCGCTTGGCGCAAGGTCGCGACGTGGTCGACGTTGACATGCAGGCGGATCATGGGGGGCAGGGTCGCCTATCGTAGTTTCGCGCGACGCAGGTGCGATAGCGCGAGCCTGCGAGCCCGCTTCGAACTATCCTCTCGGCGTGCGCATCATCGCTGGCGAATTCCGCGGGCGGCGACTGGAGGCCGTGCCCGGCGAGGGCACTCGCCCGATGCTCGATCGCATCAAGGAGTCGTTGTTCTCGACGCTGCAGCCTCGCCTCGAGGGCGCGCGAGTGCTCGACCTGTTCGCGGGCACCGGCGGTCTGGGCTTCGAGGCGCTCTCGCGCGGGGCCGAGGCCGTGCGGTTGATCGAACGGCAGCCCGCGGCATTGAAGGTGCTGCGCTCGAATGCGGCGCAGCTGGGGATCACCGAGCGTGTCGAGATCCTGCGCGGTGATGCGCTCGACTCCTCGCTCTGGGAGGTGGCGGGAGCCCCACCCGACCTCGTCCTGTTCGACTCCCCGTACCCGCTGCTCGAGCAGGGCCCGTTGCGCCGGCGCATGTTCGAGGCGATGCGCAGCTTGGTGCTCGAGCGGATGCAGCAGGGTCTGCTCGTGTTCCACTCGCCGCGCCGGGTCGTGCTCGCTTCCGAGTTCGGCCCAGGCACGAGCCTCGAGGAACGCGAGTACGGGACGAGCAGCCTGTGGTACGTGCAGCGCGCCGCGGAGGCCGCCCCATGAGCGCGGGGAGTGCCAGAGGTCGGTTGCTGATCGACGGCAGGCTCGTGCCCGGTCGGCTGGGCTGGCGGGGAGGTCGGATCACGGAGATCGTCACGCAGCTCGACGCCGCCGCTCGCGCCGAAGCGCTGCTCGGGCCGGTGCTCGCGCCGGGCCTGATCGACTTGCACGTGCACGGCTACGGCGGCAACGATCCGATCGAGAGACTCGAGGCGATGGCCGGCGCGCTGGCGCGGCACGGCACGACGGCCTTCCAGCCGACCCTGTTTCCGGCGGTACCCGCTCGCCTCGGCGAACTGGCCCAGCGCGTCACCTCGTGCGCCGACCGACTCAACAGCGGTGCCCGCGTGCTCGGCCTGCATCTCGAAGGCCCCTTCGTGAACCGCCTCAGCGCGGGTGCGCTGCCGGTCGAGGACCTCGCGGATCCGAGCCCGTCGGCGCTGCGCGCGCTGCTCGGCCCCTCCGGTGGATCCGGTCGCGGCATTCGCACGGTCACGCTGGCGCCGGAGCTCAGCGGGGCCGGCGATCTGGTGGCCGAGCTCGTGCGCTGCGGCATTCGCGTCTCGCTCGGACACTCGCTCGCCACGGCGGAGGAAGCCCGCGCGGCGGCGCGCGCCGGTGCGAGCGGAGCGACGCACCTGTACAACGCGATGCGGCCTTTTCACCACCGCGAAGCCGGCCTGGTGGGCTTCTCCCTCTCGGACGACGCCTTGCATGCCGAGCTGATCGCCGACCTCGTGCACGTCGGGCGGGATGCGATCGAACTCGCGCTCGCCGCGCGCGGCCCGCGCTCGATCTGCCTTGTCAGCGATGCGTTGCGCGGCGCCGGAACCGGCTGCGAGCGCTTTCACAGTCGCGGTTGCGAGCACGTTGCGCGCGACGGCGCGTTCTTCCATCCCGGGCAGCCGCCGCGGCTGGCCGGGTCGGCGCTCGGTCAGCTCGCGCAGGTGCGATTGCTCGTCGGGCGCGGCGTCGTCGGGTTGGAGGATGCGCTGACGATGGCTTCCGAGGCTCCGGCCCGCGCACTCGGCATCGAAAACGAGTGCGGGCGCCTCGTGCTCGGGGCGCGCGCCGATCTGATCGCGTTGCGCGGCGACGCGCTGGACCTGGAAGCGGCGTGGATCGGCGGAGAATCCCAGGCGCGCTGACCGGGAACGTTTTTCCCACTTCGCCCTCCAGCCGCCTCCAGCAGGCTCCGATAGTCCGGTCCGTGATCACCGGTCCGCTCGTCCACCTGACTTGGTTTCCGCTGAGCGCCCTGTGCGCGTTGCAGGAGCCCGCTCCACTCGGCGGATTGGAGCAGGTGGTTCAGGCAGCCCCGCCGCCCGCGGGCGTTTCGGTGCGCGAGCGCTGGTGGGAGCCGCCTGTTCCGGAGCAACCCGCGCGGGCCGAACTCTCGAACTTGCGCGCGAATGGACTGCAGTGGCTCGGGCGGCGCGCGCGCGTCGTCGTGCAGTACGACACGCACGTCGCGACCTGGGATCCCTGGATCTCGCGCTATCACCCCCGTGCTTGGCAGCGACTGTCGGTGTGGGGCGACGAACAGTTCCTCTGGTTGCGCGACGAATGGGAGCGGCCCTGGAGTCAGCTCTACGCGCGCAGCGACGGACCGGCGGCCGCGATTCTCAGCGGGGCGGTTCGTTTCCGCCGCTACGAGCTCCTGATCGAGGTCCGTGAGCACCTGCTCGGTGAGGCGCGGCTCGAAGTGCTCGATGCGATTCCGCTCGCCGAGAGCGTCGGCGAGGGGGCCATCCTGCACGCCAGCCGGGCCTTCGAGCTGTGGGCGCGCGGCGCAGAGAACCTCGCGCGCGCCGAATTCGAGCGCGCGCAGGCGGGGTTGTTGCCTGCTCACGCGCGAGCCGAGCTCGAGCGCCTGTGCAGCGAGTGCACGGAAGGGGAGTGAAGGTCTCCGAAGGGCGATGCGACGCGCGTCGAGCGATCGCCGCCCAGTGATCAGCGCGGCGCGACCACCGCGGCGCGATTACCCCAGCGCGACCACCGCGGCGCGATTACCCCAGCGCGATCACCGCAGCGCGATCACCAGTCTCGTAGCAGGGTCCAGGCTCCCCACAGGCCCAGCACAGCCAGCGCAAGCAGTACGAGATACGGCCAGGCTTCGGCGCGTTCGTGGGGCCGCCGCGGCCTTGCAAACACTGGACGAACGTGCGTCGGTGCGAGCTTCATGCGAACTCCTTGAGCAAGGCTATTGCGCATGCGAAAGACGGATGCGAGGCCGTTTTCACTGCGAGGCGTAGCGAGGTGCGCGGGCGACCGCCCGCGTGGGTGGTGGACGCGTGGCCCTCGGAGCGGGGGAAGGGCGCACGCGCGGACGTGATCGACGGCGCAGCCAGAGCGCCGCGCGGACCGGTCGCGGATTCCACCGATGTTCTCCGTTCCGCTCCGCGCGGAGTGCGCGTAGTCATCGTTTTCGACTGGGCTTGGGTCGTTTCGAGCGGGTGCATGTCAGGTTGGAACTGAGGTTGGTCGAGTGGGGGCCGCCCCGGTCGATTCGATTGCGAACCGCCGGACCCATACCCGGCAGCGCGTGTCCCCAGCCTGCAGGCGCTGGGCCCGAATCCGCTGGTGCCTTCTCCGGCGGAGTTCCCACCCTGGCGCCGACGGGCCGTGGTCGGTCGCGATGCAAGGACCGGGGCGTGCCCCGTTCTGCTAGATGCTCGAGCTTCCAGGAAGTGGCAGGTTCGCCACGAATTTCCGCCGCAGCACGCGCCGACTGGCAACTCGCCGCCGTTCCGAGCATCCTTCTGGGACGCTCATGTTGATCGAGCTGTGCATTCGCGACTTCGCGTTGTTCGAGCGCGTCGAACTGCGTTTCGGCCCCGGCCTCAACGCGATCACCGGGGAGACCGGCGCCGGCAAGAGCCTGCTCGTCGGTGCGCTCGACCTGTTGCTCGGCGAGCGGCTGCGCGGCTCGAGTGCCGATTGGGTGCGCAGCGGGGCCGAGCGCGCGCTCGTCGAGGGTCGCTTCTGCCTGCCGCCGGGTCCACGCCTGGAGGCCGTGCGAGCGTGGCTGTCGCGAGAATTGCCCGAGATCGCCGCTGATTTCGACGCCGTACCGGAAGGCGGTTCCGCCGCCGAGCGCGAACTCGTGCTCGGGCGCGCGCTGCTACGCGACGGCCGCACCCGCGCGCACGTCGACCAGCGGCCGGTGCCGCAGAAGGCTCTGCGCGCACTCGCCGGCCTGCTCGTCGAGGTGCACGGACAAAACGAGAACCAGGATCTGTTCGATCCCGCCGAGCAACTGCACCTGCTCGATACCTACGGCGGATTGCACGCGGAACTCGCCGCATGGCGCGCGGCGCACCTGAGATGGCACGAATTCGCGCGCCGGTTGGACGGGCGCGAGGCTTCGCGCGCCGAGCGCGCACGCCGACTGGATTGGCTGCGGCACCAGGCCCGCGAGCTCGCAGCGCTCGCGCTGCGCCCGGGCGAGTCCGCGGAGCTGGCCGGCGAGCGCGAACTGCTGCGCTCGGCTGGCGAGCTGCGCGACGAGCTCGCCAGCTCGCTCGAGGAACTCGCCGACGGCGAAGGTGCCGCGCTCGGTCGGCTGCAGCGCGCGGCGCGCTCGTACGAGCGATGGCGCGAGCGGATCGCAGGCCTGGCCGCCCCGGCCGAGGCGCTGGGAACGGCGCTCGCCGCTCTGGACGACGGCGTCCGGGCCTTGCGCTCGTTCGCCGAGGGCGTCAGTTCCGATCCCCGCCGACTCGAATCCGTCGAGGAACGGCTCGCGGCGATCGAGGAGCTCGAGCGCAAGCACGCGCTCGCCGCCGACCGACTCGTGGACCGGCACGCGGAGATCACGGCGGAAATCGAGGCCCTCGAGGGCGAGGAGGAGGCCGGCGGCGCGCTCGAGGCGGAACTCGCGCAGGCACGCACGGCGCTGCTTGAACTGGGCGCGCAACTGTCGAAGCGGCGAGCGAAGCTCGTGCCCGGCCTGCAGCGCGAGCTGTCGGCGGCCTTGGCCGATCTCGGGCTCGAAAAGGCGCGCATCGAATTCCTGCTCGCGCCGCGGGCCGAAGCGACGGCGTCGGATCGCGAGCACTTCGGCGAGGCCGGTCTCGAGCGCGCCGAACTGTTGCTGGCCGCCAATCCCGGCGAGCCTGCCCGCGCGCTGAGGCACGTCGCGTCCGGCGGTGAGGCCGCGCGGATCTTCCTCGGACTGCGCAGCGTGCTCTCGGTGCGCGATGCACCGCGCACGCTCGTCTTCGACGAGATCGATGCCGGCGTGGGCGGGCGGCTCGGCCCGCGCGTGGCGCGTCACCTGCGCGAGCTGGGCCGACGCCACCAGGTCCTGTGCGTGACGCACCTGCCGTCCATCGCGGCTTCCGCGGACGTGCACTTGAAGGTGGCGAAGTCCGTGCGGGGGGGTCGCACGCAGACGCACGTCGAGTCGATGACCGGCGAAGCGCGCGAGCGCGAGATCGCCGACATGATCGCGGGCGGGGCCGACCAGGCCACTGCGCGTGCCGAGGCGCGGCGACTGCTAGGCGATCGCCGAACTAGCTGAGCGTCGCTGGGTTTCCACCGTGGTGGACCCAGCGCGCTCGCAATCCGCGATTCGCGTCGCGGCTAGGGCATCAGAGTCGCGGTCAAGGGAACCGTGACGTACTCGATCTGCCCTTGGCTGTGGACGACCGCGCAGTGGTGGACTTGCAGCCCAACCAGGTTCGCGGGAAGGCCGGGGGGCACCTGGAACGCCGCCAAGGCCTCACCCAACTGATCGAGTTGGCCGCGACCGGCGCGGATCAGCCCGTCGTCGGGATTGCTCAGGGTCGCGAGCGTGTAGGCGTCCAGATTCAGCGGCAAGTGCACGCCGCCCAGGTCGAGGCCCGGACGAGTGCCGGAAACCGATCCGATCACCAGGTACTCGTGTCCGGCCAATTCGGCCGGAGCCACGATGGGGAGCACGTGCATGCCGCCGGTCGTCAGCGAGATCGGGTTCGGCACGCTCGCGGGCGCCAGCGGCAACTCGATGACGCCGTGGATCGGTTGCTGATAGATCGTGTCCCAGGGGCTCATGTCGTTCCACGTGCTCGGAACGTACGAGCCAGGCCCCATGAACTGCGCGAAGTCCTCGCCGGCCGGCGTGAAGCCGCTGTAGTTGTTGGGTTCGAAGGGGCCCCAGGAGGTGTAGGTGATCGGCTCGCCCGTGACCCACTTCCAGTTCCCTTCGACGAAGCGGTCCGTCATCCCGATCCACAGATCGCGCGAGTCGGCGAGCGTTCCGCAGAACGTGCTGTAGAGGAAGAAGTGCTCCTGCGGGGAGTTCACAACGACCAGGTGGGCGTTGAAATTGACCTGCGCGAAGAGTTCGGCCTTTGCCCAAGTGGTCGGCAGCTTCAGCAGGACGTAGCCGTGACCGCCGAATACTCCTGAGAACCAGGGCGACTGTCCCGCAAACTCGTGCTTCAACGGACTGGCTGTCCCGGCACCCTGGGAGGCGGATCCTGGGACGACCGGCGCTTGGCCGTGAATCGAGATGGGGACGGTCAGGACGAGCAACGGGATGAGGCGGTGGAGGGGCGACATTCCTCAAGCCTAACCGCAATGGACTTCAAAGGGTGGGGCTTCTTGCCGGTGGGTTCGTGCGCGTCGAGGCCGGCGTGCGGCCCCCCCCGGAGCGTCCGTTTCAGGCCCGAGCCGCCCAACGCAGTTTTGCGGCGGCTGCACGCGGGTTTGCGTGGCGCTCGCGCCCGCTCGGTCGGATCACCTCGTCACCCACCTCGGCATAGATGCCCCCGCGCGCGCCCGCCGCGAGCGCCTTCTTCACGCGCCGGTCCTCGCCCGAGTGGAAGGACAGGATCGCCACACGGCCGCCGCTCCGCAGCGCGGCCGGCAACTGCTGGAGCAGGCGCTCGAGCACAGCGAATTCATCGTTGACCTCGATCCGGATCGCCTGGAACACGCGACGGATCGTCGCCGTCCGATCCTCGTCCGCGCTGCGTTCCGGCAGCGCTTCCCGGATCACCCGCGCGAGTTCGTGCGTGGTTGCGAAGCGACGTCGAGCGAGCAGGGGAGCGAGGGTCCGAGCGCGCGGCTCGTCCGCGTTCTCCTCGAGCACGCGCGCAAGATCCATCGGATCCGCGGTCGCGAGATAATCGGCGGCCGAGCGGCCTCGTGCCGGGTTCATCCGCATGTCCAAGGGCGCGTCGACCTTGTAACTGAAACCGCGCGCCGGCGTGTCGATCTGCATCGACGACAGTCCGAGGTCCGCGTAGAGGAAGTCGATCCCGTCGCCCCATCCGAGTTCGTGCAGCACGGAGGACAACGCGGCGTAATTCGTGCGCCGCGCGTGCAGCGCCGGCTCGACGTGGCCGCGTGCCGCAAGGCGCGCCAGCGTGCGCGGCAACTCGAGCGGATCGACGTCCAGGCCGAGCAGTTCACCCCCCGGAGCGATCGCGGCGAGCACGTGCTCCGCATGCCCGCCCCAGCCGAGCGTTGCATCGACACCGCGCATGCCGGGGCGCAGGCTCAGGATCGAGAGCAGCTCGTCGAGCAGGATCGGCACGTGCGTGCCGGCCGGAGTCATGCCGCGCGCGCGCACCTTGGCGAGGAACTCCGGATCGGCATCCGCCGCGAGCTCCTTGTACTTCTCCTCGTAGCGGCGCGGGTGCGTGCCGGAGTAGCGCACGCGGCGTCGGCGCGGCTCGCTCACGAGCTCGATCCGAACGGGGCCGTGTGCGAGCGCGACATCCTGGTTTCCTGCACGCGCCAGTCTAACGGTGGGGAAGAGTCAGGTCGTGACGCGCTCAATTGGCCGCGAAGCGATTGAGGAACGCCCACAAGCCGCGCGCGAAGGTCAGGATCGCGAGCAGCGCCAGGCCGAGCTGGATCCAGCGACGCGATTGCTTGCGCTCGCGCAGGCGTGCCACCCACTGGATCGCGACGAGCAGGAACAGTCCGATCGCCCAGCGCATCCAAAACGTGCGCGCCCCGTCCAAGCCGAGCAGCCAGGCCGGCGGGCCGAACCCCAATGCCAGGAGACCCAGCGCGGCCCAGCCCAGCGCGGCGTAGGTCAGCCACGGCGACACGCGCCGCTTGGTGAGCGAGAGCACGCCGAGCACCGGCAGCAACAGCAGGCTGACGAACCCGAAGACCCACTGCCCGAGCGAGGCCAGGTCCGGCGGCGTGGCGCGCATGCGGCTGATAGCTGAACAGGTTCCAGCGCACCTGTCAGCAGGCCGGACCTCCTGCGCTCGCCGTCGACGGTTGCGCGGTGGCGTCCGCGAGTAGACTACGTAGCTCCTTGCTGCCCGAACTCGACGTCCCGTTACGCTTCGACCGCATCCTGCTGCCCAAGGTTTGGGGCGGGCGCGAGCTCGAGCGCGTTCCCGGCATCCGGTTGGAGGCGCCGGGTCCGATCGGAGAGAGTTGGGAGCTCGTCGACCGCGCCGAGCACTGCTCGCAGGTCAGCGCCGGCCAGGCCCACTCGAAGGGCGCTCCCGCTGGGGCCTCGCCGTCCACGCTGCGCGACCTCGTGCGCGACTGCGGTCGCGCGCTCCTCGGCAAGGCACCGGCCGATCGACACGGCCGCTTTCCGCTGCTGATCAAGCACCTCGACGCCCGCAAGCCGCTGTCCGTCCAGGTACATCCCGACGACGCGACCGCCGCGCGACTCGGCGGCGACAGCGAAGGTAAGTGCGAGGCCGCGATCGTGCTCGCCGCTGATCCGGGGGCCGTGATCTGGGCCGGGCTGAAGCCTGGCGTGACCCCGGCGGAATTGCGCGAGGCCGCCGCCGGTCCGGGCGTGCTCGATCTGCTTCAGCGCTGGGACGCGCGTCCCGGCCAGTGCTTCTTGATCCCCGGCGGCACCGTGCATGCGCACGGCGCCGGAGTCGTGCTGCTCGAGGTCCAGCAGAACTCCGACACCACCTATCGGCTGTGGGACTTCGGCCGGGTCGGCGACGATGGGCGCCCGCGTCCGATCCATCTCGAGCAAGCGCTGGCCGCGGCCGAGTACGGCGCACCGCCGCGACCGCCTGTCGAGGCGCGCCACGAGGACAGCGGGCGCGGCTATGGGCGCGCGCCGCTGGCACGCACGAGCAGCTTCGCGATGAACTCGCTCGCCTTCCACGCGCGCGGTCGCTTGTCGACGAACGGGCAGTACCAGATCTACTCGGCGCTGCGCGGTTCCGGCGAGCTCGCCGTGCGCGGCGGCGCGTCCGGTCTGGTGCTCCGCCCCGGCGACGTGTGGCTCGTTCCCGCTTCGATCGATTACCACTACATCGAGCCGGCCGCCGGCGGACTCGAGCTCTTGCAGATCCTGTATCGGGCCTAGCAGCCGCGACAACGATGAAAGATCCCACCTCCCCCGGACCGCGCGAGCCGGATGCCGGTCCTGCCTCGGTTCGATTGAACAAGTGGCTCGCCGACCAAGGCGTGGCTTCGCGCCGCAAGTGCGACGGCCTGATCGCCGCAGGCCACGTCAGCATCGACGGCTCCACCGTGCGTGAGCTGGGCACGCGCATCGATCCGGAGAACTGCCGCGTCGAGGTGGACGGATCGCCGATCGGCGTGCGTCCGACCCGCAAGCGCTATTACCTGCTCAACAAGCCGCGCGGTGTCTTCTGCACCAACGACGAGCTCGAGAATCGCTCGCGCGCGATCGACCTCATCGACGATCGCGACAAGGGCCGCATCTACAGTGTCGGCAGGCTCGACGAGGACACGACGGGGCTGCTCGTGCTGACCAACGACGGCGAACTCGCCAATCGGGTCATGCATCCGCGTTACGGCGTGCCCAAGACCTACCTGGTCAAGATCCACGGATTCGTCCCCGACGAGGCGTTGCAGGGCGTTCGGCAAGGAGTGCGGCTGGCCGAGGGCGTCACCGGCGGAGCGCGCGTGGTCGTGCTCAAGCGCAGCGAGAAGCAGTCGCAGCTCGAGGTCACGATCAACGAGGGCGTCAATCGCGAAGTGCGGCGCATCTTCGCCGCCGTCGGTTTCAAGATCGCGCGCCTGCACCGATCGCGCCTCGGGCCGCTCGACGACCACGGGTTGAAGATCGGCGCATGGCGCCCGCTGCGACGCGACGAAATCGAGGCGCTGCTCGATCCGACCCAGTCTGGCGCCGAGAATCCGCGCCTGGAGCGACTTCAGAAGAAGCGCGGTCCGGGGCAGAAGTTTCGCCGCGCCGCGCGCAAGGGCTCCGTTCGTACGAGCGTGCGCGCGCCCGGGGGGCGGCGCGCTTGAGGGCCGCTCCCGCGCGCGTGCTACGGCTGGGCGGCGCCGATTGCAGCGAGCACCGACTCGCCAACGGGCTGCGCGTGCTCGTGGCGCGGCGGCCGGGCGATCCGATCGTCTCGACCGTGCTCTGCTATCGCGTCGGCTCGCATGACGAGGCCGAGCACGAGGCGGGCGTCTCGCACTTCCTCGAGCACATGATGTTCAAGGGCTCGCCGAGCTACGGCAAGGGCGCGATCGATCGCGAGACGGCGCGTCTGGGCGGCTCGAACAACGCATTCACCGGGCACGACCACACGGCCTATTGGTTCGAGCTGGCTTCCGATCGCTGGGAGGCGGCCCTCGCGATCGAGGCGGACCGGATGCGACGACTGCTGCTGGAACCCGCCGAGTTCGACGCCGAGCGCGAGGTCGTGCTCGAGGAACTCGCGATGGGCGAGGACGATCCCTGGGGCGTGCTGATGCGGCGCGTCGAGGCGGTCATGTTCCCACGGCACGCCTACGGCCGGCCGATCATCGGCTATCCGAACACGCTGCGCGGCGCGACTCCCGCCTCGATGCGCGCGTATCACCGCGCGCACTATCGCCCGGACAACGCGCTGCTCGTGATCGCGGGGGACGTGAGCGTGGCCGGCGCGCGCCGCGCGGCCGCCCGGCACTTGGGCCGGCTGCCTGTACGCGCACCCGCCGCTCCCACGCGCCCGCGCGTTCCAGCGACTGCGCTCGGCGCGCACGCGCGCATCCGTCAGAGTTGGCCCGACAGCGCGCGCCGGCTCTGCCTGGCCTTCCCGACTTGCGCGGTGGGAACGCGCGAGGATCGCGCGCTCGACCTGCTGACGGTCGTGCTGGGTTCGGGTCGCCTGTCGCGACTGCAGAAGCGGCTCGTCTACGACGAGCGCCTGGCGGTCTGGGTGTCGGTGAGCAATGACACGCGGGCCACGGGCGGCGTGATGTGGATCCTGGCCGAGGCCTCGGCCGGCATCGAGCCCGCGGCGCTGGAGCGCGCGATCGCGGCGGAGCTCGAGCGCCTGCGGCGGGAGCCGATCGATGCAGTCGAGCTGCGGCGCGCGCGCGCGTTGATCCGCTCGGCAGAGGCCTTCGAATGCGAGTCGATCTCGTCCCTGGCGCAGGAGCTGGCCGTGGAAGGCATCGACCACGACTGGCGCGAGTGTTTCGACGGCGGCCGTCGCTATGACGGCATCAGCGCGCGCGAGCTGCGCGCGGTGGCCGCGGCGCGTTTCGATCCTGAGCGTTGCGTGATCGGCGAATCCCTGCCGGCGCGCGCGGAAGAGGCGCGCTCGTGAAGCAAGCACTGGCCGATCTGCCGATCCCGCATCTGCCGGTCGAGCGCGAGCTGCTCGACAACGGGATGCGTTTGTGCATCTCGTCGCGTCCAGGCGCGCCGGTCGTCGCGATGCTGCTGCACATCCGCGGCGGCGTAGGAGAGGAGCCGGAGGGCAAGGAGGGCCTGGCCTTCCTGGCCGGAGCGACGCTCGATCAGGGTACGCAGCGCCACGACGACGAGCAGATCGCCGCGCTGCTCGAGCCCGCCGGCGGCGTCGTTTCGGGAGATGCGTTCGGCCTGAACGGCGCGATCAACGGCGGTGACTGGAAGCTGCTCCTCGAGATGATGGGCGAACTCGCCTGCACGCCCGTCTTTCCGGCGGAGAAGGTCGAGCGGCAACGTGCGCGCGTGATCGAGCGCCTGCGCGTCGAGGCCGAGGATCCCGCCGCGCGCGCGTCGAAGAGCTTCCGCGAGCTGGTGTACGGAACTCACTTTCTCGGGCGCCCACAGACGGGCACGCCAGAATCGCTGGCACGCATCGAGGTCGAGGACCTGCGCGGTCACCACGCACGTGCCTGGTGCGGTCGGCGCGCGACGTTGGTCGTGTGCGGTGACGTCGATGCCCGCGCGGTCGCACGGGCGGCGCGGCGCGCCTTCCGCACGCTCGATGCGGGCAGGCCCGAAGAATTGCGCGACGGTCCCTACCCGCCGATCGAGCGTCGCCTCGCCGTGCATCCGATGCAGCGCGAGCAGGCGCACCTGTATTTCGGGCACCTCGGCGTGCGCTACGCGCATCCGGACTACGCTCGGCTGGTCGTGCTGGACCACGTGCTCGGCACCGGGCACGGTTTCACCAACCGAATCGGCCGGCGCCTGCGCGACGAGCAGGGGCTGGCCTACGCGGTGCACGCGTCGATCCACGCGACAGCGAGCCGCTATCCGGGGGCATTCACCGCGTACATCGGGACGGCTCCGGAGAACGTCGAGGCGGCGCTGCGGGGGTTCCTGGAGGAGGTGCGCCGGATACGCGAAGAGCCGGTGTCACGCGCGGAGTTGCAACTCGCGCAGGACTACCTCGTCGGTTCCTATGCGTTGTCCTTCGAGCGTTCGAGCGAGCGCGCGCAATACCTGTTGTCAGCGGAGTTGTTCGGTCTGCCGCCCGATCACCTGCAGCGCCTGGTCGAGAGCTTCCGCTCGACCACGGCGGCCGACGTGCTCGCCGCGGCGCGCACGCACTTGCACCCGGAGCAGGCCAGCCTCGCCGCCGCCGGTCCGGTCGAGCGCAACTCACTCGAGCGCGCGCTGCGCCGCGCGGGCGCCGCGACGCGCAGCGGGAGACGTCGCCGATGAGTCCGCCGCACGGCGCCGGCGCTCGCTGGAAGATTCCGATCCTGGTTGCGCTGTCGACATTCGTCGGCTGCGCGGCGGCCGAGTTCCTGTTTCGCGCGTGCGGGCCGCGCCGGCATGCGCCACCGCACATCGAGACCTCGGATGGGCGCGAGGTCCCGCTGTCCGAGATCGCGCACTTCCTGCGTACCTCGGGCGCGTCGGTATCCAGTGGGGCGGGCTCGCAGATGGCGCCGCACCTGTACGCCCGCGCGTGCTACGACTCGCCGCGCTGGCCGTACTTCGACGAGCGCGGCTGCATCACGATCCGCACGAACCGACTCGGTTTCCGTGACGATGAGTTCGACCTGCTGCCGGCCGAGGACGAGCTGCGCGTGCTCGCAATCGGCGATTCGTTCACCTTCGGCAGCGGCGTGCAGAGCGAAGACACCTGGCCGCAGCAGCTCGAGCGCATGCTCGAACACGGGCGCCTCGGGCCGGTCCAGGTCGTGAACGCGGGCTTCGCCGCGGGCCATGCTCCGTCCACTTACGCGAGTTGGGTCGCCGGCGACGGGCTCGCGCTGCAGCCGCGACTCGTGATCGTCGGTTTCTGCCTCAACGACATGGGGGGGCGCATTCCGATGCTGGCTTATCCCGTGCTCGAGCAGGGACCGCCGTTGTTGGGTGTTTCGAAGCTGGGCGAGTTCCTGCTGCGGCGCTCGCGACAGCAGTCTTTGAACGCGCAGGCCAGCGGCGACTATGAGGTCGTGCTCGAGGCCTTTCCCGAGCCATGGGAGGCGACGCAGCGCGGGCTGGTCGTGATCCAGAAGGCCTGCGAGCAGCGCGGCGTGCCGCTGCTGGTTGCGGTGTTCCCGATGCTCTCGATGCTCGGCGAGCGCTATCCGTACCGGGGTCTGCATCGACGCGTGGGCGAGTTCCTCGAGGAGCGCGGAATCGCGTCGGTCGACCTCTACGCGAATTTCGAAGGGCGCGACGAGCGCGAGCTGTGGGTCGACGTGACCGACCAGCATCCCAACCACGTCGGCCAGCACATCATCGCGCAGGGCATCCGCGACTGGCTGTCGCTGCATCCGGAGATTCTCGCGCGCTAGCGAGGTACTGAGCCCGCCTCAAATCCGGCGAGTTGGCATGAAATGAGCCCGCCTCGAATCCGCTGGCTTCGCTGCGCGAAGCCGTCGGATTCGAGGCGGGCTCGGTACCTCGGATTTGAGGCGGGCTCGGTACCTCGGTACCGCAGTACCTCAGTGGTGGTGGCCGTGTCCGGCCCCGGCTGCCTTCTCGCCCTCGGGTTCGGGCAGGTCGGAGACCAGCGCGTCCGTGGTCAGCAGCAGGCTCGCGACCGAGGCCGCGTTCTGCAGTGCCATGCGCACGACCTTGGCCGGGTCGATCACGCCGGCCGCGACCAGGTCCTCGTAGGTGTCGGTCGCCGCGTTGTAGCCGTACACGTTGCCGCTCTTCGCGCGCACGTTCTGCACGACGACGGGACCGTCCTGGCCCGCATTGACCGCGATCTGCTTCATGGGGGCTTCGAGCGCGCGACGCACGATTTGGGCCCCGATGCGCTCATCGCCTTCGAGCTTCAGCTTGTCGACCGTGTCCTGGCACGAGAGGAGCGCCACGCCGCCGCCGGGCACGATGCCCTCTTCGACCGCCGCACGCGTCGCGTGCAACGCGTCCTCGACGCGCGCCTTCTTCTCCTTCATCTCGGACTCGGTCGCGGCACCGACATTGATCTGCGCGACGCCGCCCGACAGCTTCGCCAGTCGCTCCTGGAGCTTCTCGCGATCGTAGTCGGACTTCGTGTCGGCGATCTCGGCCTTGATCTGCTCGATGCGACCCTTGATCGCTTCCTTCGAGCCCGCGCCCTCGATGATCGTCGTCGTGTCCTTGGTGATCACGACCTTCTTGGCGCGACCGAGGTCGCGCATGCTCATCGTCTCGAGCGAGCTGCCGGTCGACTCGAAGATCGGCGTGGCGGCCGTCAGCACCGCGATGTCCTCGAGCATCGACTTGCGGCGGTCACCGAAGCCCGGGGCCTTCACGGCGACGCACGGGAACGCACCGCGCAGACGATTCACGACCAAGGTCGCGAGCGCCTCGCCTTCGACTTCCTCGGCGATGATCACGAGCGGGCGGCCGCTGCGCGCGACCTCCTCGAGGATCGGGATCATCTCCTTGACGGTCGCGATCTTCTTCTCGTGCACCAGCACGTAGGCGTCCTCGAAGACCGCCTCCATCGTCTTCGGATTGGTGATGAAGTGCGGCGACAGGTAGCCCTTGTCGAACTGCATGCCCTCGACCCAGTTCACTTCGGTCTTCAGGCTCTTGCCTTCCTCGACCGTGATGACGCCGTCCTGGCCGACCTTCTCCATGGCTTCCGCCAGGATGTCGCCGATCTCCTTGTCGTTGTTCGCGGCGATCGCGCCGACCTGGGAGATGTCGCTGCGGCCCTTGACGTTCTTCGCGGTCTTCTTGATCTGCGCGACGCAGGCGTCGACGGCCTTGTCCATGCCGCGCTTGAGCGCGACCGGGTTGGCGCCGGCCGTCACGTTCTTCAGGCCTTCCTCGAAGATCGCTTCGGCGAGCACGGTCGCCGTGGTCGTGCCGTCGCCCGCGCCGTCGTTGGTGCGGGAGGCGACTTCCTTGACCAGCTGCGCGCCCATGTTCTCGTACGGGTCCTCGAGCTCGATCTCCTTGGAGACGGTGACGCCGTCCTTGGTCACGGTCGGGCTGCCGAAGGACTTCTCGATGATCACGTTGCGGCCGCGGGGCCCCAGCGTGACCTTGACTGCGCGGGCGAGCTTGCGCACGCCGTTGCGGATGTGCTCGCGCGCTTCCGCGTCGTAGCTGATTTGCTTGGCCATGTTCGCTTGGATCTCCTCGAAAGGAGGAAGGTGATGTTGGGTGCGGGGAAGTGGATCGGTGCGCGCTCGACCTAGTCTTCGAGGATCCCGAGGATGTCTTCCTCGCGCATGATCAAGTACTCCTCGCCGCCGATCTTGACTTCGGTGCCGGCGTAGGAGCTGAAGAGCACGCGGTCGCCCGCGCGAACCGCCAGCGGCTCACGCTCGCCGTTCTCCTTCACGCGGCCGTTGCCGACGGCGATGATCTTGCCTTCCTTCGGCTTTTCCTTGGCCGTCTCGGGCAGCAGGATGCCGCCGGCCGTCTTGGACTCGGCTTCGACGCGCTGAACGAGCACGCGATCGTTGAGGGGACGGACATTCACCTTGCTCTTCTGCTTCGTTGTCGTGGCCATGGAAGGACTCGCTTGTGGGTTGCTTCGAGGAAAAGGGGTTGGGGATCGGTGGACGGAAGCGCGGTTGCCGGCCTGCTGCGCGGGGCGTCGAGCTCGCGGTGACGCCGTCAGGCGTGCACCACGGGAGGGGGAGGTGGCGGAAGGCCGAGCGCGCGGCAGATCTGCTGTCGCAGCACGTGCGGTTGCACGGGCTTGCGCAACACGGCGAACGCACCGATGCGCAGCGCCTCGCGCTCGAGGAGCTCGTTCAAGCTCCCGGAGTAGACGAGGCACGGCAGATCAGCGCGCGCTTGGCGGATCAGCGGCAAGGCCTCCAGCCCCCCGCACTCCGGCATCTGGAGGTCGAGCAGGCAGGCATGAACCGGTTTGGAACGAACGATCTCCAGGGCTTCCCTGCCGGTCTCGGCGTGCAGGCTTTCGATCCCGAGATCGCTGAGCAACTCGGCAACGCCACAGCGGACGTTGTCGTCGTCGTCAGCGAGCAGGATCTGCCGCGGCACGAGCATAGAGGGGGCCTCGGAGGCGCCGTGAGAAGGCAAAGGGCGTGCCGCTGGCGAAGCTGACGCAGCGGATGCCCTTCTTGGTTCCAAACAGCCTTCAAAAGGAGTCCAGATAGCCATTAGCCTCGGCAGCGGCTATCTCCATCGCCGCTGCCGATGTGGCAGGAGGGGCAGGCAGGCGACGTGGCTGCTGTCGCTTTGGCAGCGTCAGGAGGGCGCGGCGCGGTGCCGAGGCGGAACTCTGAATCAAAAAGAGAGCGGCAGGTCTCGAATGGATGCGAGCGCCACCTACTCGCGAACCTTCAGTCCTCACGAGAGCCTCCCATGCCCAATCCATCGACAGCGTTGCTCACCCTGGCCCTGATGGCGCCCGCGAGCGTCATGGTCGCACAGCAGATCGCCTACGACGGCTTCCAGAACGGCCCCGTGCCTGATCTGTCCGGTTCCACCGGCGGGACCGGCTGGACCGGCGCCTGGCTGGACACCAGCACGGATCCGACCGCCATCGCGGGACCCGGCTTGGCCTATCCGGGGCTCGCCTCCCAGCCCGGTGCGGCGGTCACTCCCACGGGCAGTGGCGTCTATCCGATGTCGGTGTACCAACGCTCGTTCGCCGTGCCCCCCGGCGGCGACACCCTCTACGTCTCCTTCCTGATGCGCGACGACAGCGCATTCGGCATCTGGGGCGGCCTCTCCTTCGGTCAGTACCCGAAGAAGATGTACGTCGGCTCGCCGCCGGGCATGTACGCATTCGGCCTGATGATGAGCGAGGGGCTCGGCGACATCACGAACCACCCGCTCGTTCCTGGCGCCACCACGCTGGTGGTCGTGAAGATCACGAAGCCCGCCGGCAGCTCCAGCGGCACCTATCGCCTGTACCTCGACCCGCAGGTCGGTAGCGCGGAGCCGGCCTTCCCCGACGCAGCCTACTCGATCGGGATGGCGGCACTGCCGACCTCACTGCAGATCGACAATGGCACCGGGTTCACCACCGACGAGATCCGCGTCGGCACGAGCTGGAGCGCGGTGCTGCCCGCGCAGCCGCCGATCTGGATCGACGTCGGCTTCGCCAAGCCCGGCACGAGCGGCGCGCCGCACCTCGTCGGCTCCGGGCCGCTGGTCGCCGGTTCCACGAATCGCGTGACGCTGTCCAACGCCAAGCCCCTCTCGACTGCGCTGCTCGGCGTCGGAGCCAACGCGTTGAACCTGCCTCTGCTCGGTGGCGTGCTGGTGCCCGAACCGACGTTGATCTTCGGCCAGGTGACTTCGAGCACGGGCGGCGCGAGCCTGTCCTCCACGTGGCCGGCGGGCATTCCCGTCGGTCAGCCGCTGTACTTCCAGTACTGGATCCAGGACTCGGCGGCGAGCTTCGGCTACTCGGCCAGCAACGGCCTGAAGGCGCTCGCTCAGTAGACGCCGCAGCCTTCCGGCCGCGCCCGTTGCATCGCCCGTCGGCGGCGCGATGATGGCGCGCGCCGGAAGGCTGCATGTCCAACGTCCCTCCGATCGAGTCCGTGGTCGCAACGCTGGTCGCGGAGCACCCGCTCTTCGACGCGCACGTGGATGCGCTGCAGCGGCAACTCGACCTCGGGCACGACCTCGGTGTGGCCGGCCCGGGCCAGTTCGACCTCGAGCGCGGCCGCCGCGCCGGCCTGGGCGCGGTCGTGCTCGTGTGCTGGTGCGATCCGGGCTACATCCGGCCCGAGCGCGGCGGTGCTTTCGCGCGCACCGTCGCGCTGCTCGAGCAGGCGCACGTGCTCGCGCGCCGGCACCCGGCGCGCGTGTTGCTCGCGGGAAACGGCGCCGACGTCGAGCGCGCGCATGCGGGCGGACGCGTTGCCGCGATTCCCGGCATCGAGGGCGGCCACTCGATCGAGGACAGTCTCGACAAGCTCGATTGGTTCTTCGAGCGCGGCGTGCGCGTGATGACGCTGGTGTGGAACAACCACCTCGCGTGGATCCGCTCGTGCCAGGACGGCGCGGGGCCCGGGATCCCGGAGGGGCTTTCGGAATTCGGCCGGGGCGTGGTCGCGCGGATGAACGAGCTCGGCATGCTCGTCGACCTCTCGCACGCCGGCGAGCGCAGCTTCTACGACACGCTCGACTGCAGCGCGCACCCGGTGATGGCCTCGCATTCCGGCTGCAAGGCGCTGCACGACCATCCGCGCAACCTGAACGACGCGCAATTGCGCGCGCTCGCCGCACGCGACGGCGTCGTCGGCATCGTGTTCCACCCCGGATTCCTCGACGCGGCGGCGCGCGAGGAGGAGGCGCGCGTGCGGGCTTCCGATGCGTACAAGGCGCTCGGCGGCGGCGACGACACGCTCACGTTCACGCGGCAATCCGAACTGATGCAGCGCACGGCGAGCCCGCTGCCGCTGGCGCGGTTGCTCGACCACGTCTGCCACGCGGCAGCCGTCGCGGGCGTTGCGCACGTCGGCATCGGCTCCGACTACGACGGGATCCTGCGCGGGCCGCAGGGGCTGGAGCACGCAGGCTGCTACGACCGGCTCGTCGACGGACTGCTCGGGCGCGGCTTCGGGCACGACGAAGTCCGCGCGATCCTGGGCGGGAACATGCGGCGCGCATTCGCTGCCGCGACCGGCGCGGGCACGCGCGCCGGAGCCGGGGCCGAGCTCATTCCGCTGGTTGCGAGCTGAGAATTCGGGCCCCGGGCCGCCACCATTCGCGGCCTCGAGCATCCAGGGTTGCAGGACGCTCGTGTGGCGTCGCCGAGGAAATCCCTCACCGAGGACAGCCCGATGAACCCGCTCTCCGCGCACTCCCAACCTCCACCCTCCGGCTCCATTCCCCCGTCCGCTCCGATGGCAGCCGACTTCAGCTCGGTCGAGGACGTCGAGAGTTTCGCGTCCATTCCCGAGGGCGTGTACCTGTGCAAGATCACCGATGTGCGCGACGGGCTGTCGCGCGACGGCAGCACGCGCTGGGCGCTGCGCCTGGAGGTCGTCGACGGCGACTACGCGGGCCGGACGGCCGGTTGGGACGGCATCACCTGGAGCGACAGGGGGCTGCGGCGCGTCAAGCACGTGCTCGACAAGCTCGGCTTCGACGTGTCGGGCCGCCTCGAGGTCCACCGCGGCGACCTGCTCGGCCGGCAGGCGCGCGTGCAGTTCACGCTGGAAGAGCGCGAAGATCCGCTGACCGGCATCAAGCAGGTGCGGCTGCGCGTGCCCTACCTCGGCTACTCGACGGCCGCGCAGCCCGCCTCGCCGTTCTGAGCACCGCGGCGCGCCGCGGCGCGCCGAAGGCGCGCGCGCGGCGGCAGTTTGGTAGACCAACGCACATGACGAGCTCCCTCTCTCGCGACGCGCTCGAGTTGATGCGCGCCGCGCACGAGGTCGCCGCGCGCGCCCACAGCCCCTACTCTGGAATCCGTGTCGGTGCGGCGCTGCTCTGCGCGGATGGCGGCATGGTCGCCGGCTGCAACGTCGAGAGCGCGAGTTACGGCCTAACGCAATGCGCCGAGCGCGCGGCGCTGACCGCGGCGATCGCGCTCGGAGAGCGCGAATTCCGCGCGCTCGCGATCTGGGCCAGCACGCCGCGCGTGCTGATGCCGTGCGGCGCGTGCCGGCAGGTGCTGGCCGAGCACGCACCCGATCTCGTCGTGCAGTGCGGCTGCGGGTGGCTAGCGCGAGAGGCCCGGCCGCGCTCCTTGACACGCTCGAATCTGCGGCGCCTGCTTCCGGGCGCCGTGTCCGAGCACGACGTGCGGCGCGGCGGCCGCTGAATCCGACGCGACCGAACTGGGCGCAGTGTCCGCGGTCGATGCTCCCGTGATCGCCGACGCCGAGTCGCGGCGCCCGCGCGCTCCTATACTCTCTCGCCGCCGCGCGCCGCGGCTCTCGCCCCGCATGGACTCCGATCCCCGTTCGGCCCGGTCACGACCACCGCGCACGCCTGTCGAACGCATGCACTGGCTCGTCGGCGAGCTCGCTCGTCACGACCGTCTCTATCACGTCGACGGCCGGCCCGAGATCAGCGATGCCGAGTACGACCGGATGTTCCGCGAGCTGGCCGAACTCGAGCAGGCCCATCCGCGAGACGTCCTGCCGGACAGCCCCACGCGCCGCGTCGGTGCGGCGCTGCCGGAGGGGCAGGGGCTCGCGCGCGCACGCCACGAGGTTCCGATGCTGTCGATCGACAGCCTGTTCTCGGCGGACGAGGTGCGCGACTTCGAGGCGCGCGTGCGCCGCTTCCTCGCGCTGGGCGCCGAGGAGCCGCTGGCCTGGGTGTGCGAGCCGAAGCTCGACGGCGTCTCCGCGGCCCTGACCTACGTGGACGGGCTGCTCGCGCGCGCGCTGACGCGCGGCGATGGCGAGGTCGGCGAGGACGTCACCGCGAACCTGCGCACCGTGCGCGCCATTCCATTGCGACTCACCGACGCGCGCCGCGCGGCTCCCTCGCTGCTCGAGGTGCGCGGGGAGGTGATCATGGAGCGCGGCTCGTTCGAACGCTTCAATGCGGAACGCATCGCGCGCGACGAGCCTGAGCTCGCCAATCCGCGCAATGCGACCGCCGGCGCCGTGCGCCGCACCGATCCGGCCGAGGTCGCGCGCTACCCGTTGACCTTCCATCCGTGGGCCGTCGTGCGCGTCGAGGGCGTTTCCTTTGCGCGCTACCAGCACCTGGCCGAAGCGCTGGCCGACTGGGGCTTTGCCGAACTCGGCCTGCGCGCGGTCTGCGCGGACGTCGAGGCCTGCCTCGCCTACCACGCTCGGTTGGAGGCGCGGCGCTTCGAGATCCCATTCGAGATGGACGGCGTCGTCGCGAAGCTCGACGACCTTGCTCTGCGCGAGCGCCTCGGGACGACCGCGCGCGCCGTGCGCTGGCAGTACGCGCACAAGTTCGCCGCATTGGAGGCCACCAGCACGCTGCGTGCGATCGAAGTCCAGGTCGGGCGCAACGGCCGCCTGACGCCGCGCGCGCACGTCGATCCGGTCGAGGTCGGCGGCGTCACCGTCACGCACGCGACCTTGCACAACGCCGAGCACGTCGCGGCGCTCGCGCTGTCGATCGGAGACGCCGTGTTCCTGCGCCGGGCCGGCGACGTGATCCCGCAGATCACGAGCGTCTCCAAGAGCGCAAGCGGCCCAGCGCCTTCCGACTGGGATCAGCGCATTCCGCCGGAGCTGCTCGGACCTGACGGTGCGCTGCGCGCCGGAGTCACCACCGCTTGGCGCGCGCGCTTCGAGGCGCCGCGAGCCTGCCCGGCCTGTGGCAACGCCTCCGTTGCCAGTGGGAAGTACTGGGTGTGTCCAGCCGGTCTCTCCTGCCAGCCGCAACTGGTCGGACGCACCGAGCAGTTGGTCGCGCAGGCCGCCTTCGACATCGATCAGCTCGGCGAGAAACGCATCCTCCAGCTCGTCGAGCACGGCTTCCTGCAAAGCCCGGCGGACGTGTTCCACCTCGATTCGACCAAGCTGGTCGAGCTCGAGCGCTGGGGCGAGAAGAGCGTGGCGAAGCTGTTCGAGCAGCTCGCGGCGCGCCGCGCGATCCCGCTCGAGCGCTTCCTGGTCGCGCTGTGCATTCCCGACGTCGGTGTTGCGACCGCCAAGTTGCTCGCGCAGCACCTGGGAAGCTTCGAGCAGGTGCGCGCAGCGAGCGAGGAAGGGCTGCTGCACATCGACGGCATCGGGCCCGAGCTCGCGCGCGGGCTGCCGGCGTGGTTCGCCGATTCCGGCAATCAAGCGCTGGTTTCGCGGCTGCTTGCAGGCGGCGTGAGCGTGGGCGAGGCCACGCGCGCCGCCGCCGGCGGCGCTCTCTCGGGCAAGACCTTCGTGCTGACCGGGACGCTCGTGTCGATGGGGCGTGCCGAAGCGAAGCATGCGATCGAGGAGCGCGGCGGGCGCGTGGCCTCGTCGGTCAGCACGAAGACCGATTACGTCGTGGCGGGCGCCGAGGCCGGCTCGAAGTTGAAGAAGGCGCAGGAGCTCGGCATTCAGGTCCTCGACGAGGCCGCGTTCGGCGCGTTGTTGGCGCGTTGACCCGTCGGCGCGTCCCTGCGAGAGGCAAACGGCGCTATCCTGTGCGTCGCATTTCATGAGCGAGCAACCCGTCACCCCAAACGTCCCGGATTCGAAGGATCCCGACGAGCGCCTGTTCGACTTGCCGGCGGATGCCGACACGAGTCACACGCGTGGTCTGATCGAGCGTGCTCAGCATGGCGATGTCGAGGCGCTGAACCTGCTCTTCAAGACGTATTACGACTTGATGCTCGAGCTGGCGCGAAAGCGTTTGGGGACCCGGCTGCGCGGCAAGGAGGAGGCCGACGACCTCGCGCAAACGACCTTCCGCGAGGCGACCCGCGACTTCCACGCCTACGTCTACCGCGGCGAGGGGTCGCTGCTGCGCTGGCTCGTGCGCATCCTGCAGAACAAGATCCGCGACCGCGCCGAGTTCTATGCGGCGCGCAAGCGCGACATCTCGCGCGAACACTCGCTGGACGAGACCTCGCGCGACGATCCTGAGCTGCCGCGGGTGCCGGAACCGGCGGCTCGCGAGGTGCCCGTTGCACGAGCAGCGGAGCGACACGAAGAAGATCGGATCTTGCGCGAAGCGCTTTCGCGGCTCTCGCCCGAGCACCGGCAGGCGATCACGCTGGTCTTCTTCGAGGGACGACAGCTCAAGGAGGCCGGGCAGCTGATGGGCGGGCGCACCGAGGATGCGGTGCGGATGCTGCTGCGCCGAGCGGAGAAGAACCTGTACGACCTGATCCGAACCCGCGTGGACGCACTCGAGGAGTGAGCAGGGGAGCGGGTCCGCGCGGCCTTGTCGGGTCGCTGCGGCTGCGCTAGAGTCTTCGCCCCGCTGTCGATCCGGATGGGTCGCCGGGCGGAGCCTGAAAACGAGTGGGCCGCTAACTCAATTGGTCAGAGTGCCATGTTCACAGCGTGGAAGTTACTGGTTCGAGTCCAGTGCGGCCCACCAACATTACCCGGGCATCCCGGGCACGTCGGCGCGCGTGATGATGCGCGCGCGCTCTCGGCGCAATCGGCTCGCCGCAGGTGCCTGATACCATCCGCGGGATGAGCCGCAAGCTCGACGCCGGCGGCAGCTCCCCGCAGGCCGTCCCTCCGACGCGCGTCGGCGCGCTCCAAGCGTCGCTGTGGTTGTGCGCACTCGGCGCCGTCGCGGCCGCCGCCTTCGGGCAGCACCTCGACGGCCCCTTCGTGTTCGACGACATCGCGGCGATACGCGACAACGAGTCCATCCGCGGCAGCGCGATCGATGCTCTCTCGCCACCGCGGGACACGTCGGTCGCCAGTCGTCCGCTCGTGAACTGGACGCTTTGGGTGAACCGGGCGATGTGCGGACCCGAGGCCGTCGGATACCGGGTCGTGAATCTCGGATTCCACGTCATCACCGCGTGGGTGTTGGCGCTGCTGCTCGCGCACGCGTTTGGCAGTCCCCGCGTGCCCGCCGCCTTGCAAGCGCGCGCGCGCCAGGCGGCGCTCGGAACCGCGCTCGTCTTCGTCGTTCATCCGCTGACGAGCGAGGTCGTCTACTACCCGACTCAGCGCACCGAACTCCTGGCCGTCCTGCTGAGCCTGGCCTGCCTTTGGCTGTGCGCGAGCGCGGCGAGCCGGCAATCGAAGTGGCTGTCGGTCGCGGGGATCGCCTGCTGCTGGCTGGCGATGGGCTGCAAGGAAGCGGCGGCGGGCCTTCCCTTGATCGTGCTCGGCTACGACCGGGCGCTCATCGCGGGGAGCTTTGCCGGCGCGCTGCGTCTGCGCAAATGGACCTACGCGGGTCTTGCGGCGAGCTGGGTCTATCTGGCTTGGACCGTGCTGCAGGCCGGACGCGCCAAGACGGTTGGTTACGGGCTGGGACCCGGATTCACCGACTACCTCGCCACGCAGTTCGAAATTCTCCCGACGTACTTCCTGCTCGTCGTACGGCCTTGGCCGTTGAGCATGGATTACGGCCCGCTGCATCAGACGCCGTTGCTTGCGCATCCGATGGGGGCGATGTTCGTCGCGGCACTGGTCATCGGAAGCACGTTGGCCGTTTGGCGCGCGCCGCGGATCGGGCTGGTGCTGGGAGCCGTGTGCGGATGGCTCGCGCCCAGCTCAGGGCTCATTCCGATCGTGACCGAGATCGGCGCCGAACGTCGGATGTACCTGCCGCTCGCCGCGCTCCTGCCCCTGGCGGCCGCTCTACTCGTCGTCGGGATCGCGCGATCGGGGACCGGGCGCACGCTCGGAGCCGGGCTTGCTTGCGCGGTCGTCGCCGCCGCCGTCGGGCTGTGCGGGTGGCTCACTCACGAGCGCGGACGCGACTGGGTCAGCGCGCAGGCAGCCTGGTCCGCCGCGGCGGAAGCTCGACCGCGGAATGCACGCGCGCATTGGGCGCTGGGCGTCGAGCTGCAGTTGCAGGGCGATGCGCCGCAAGCCGAGCTCCACTACCGCCGCGCGCTGGAGCTGCGACCTTACTACGCGGATGCGAACATGAATCTCGCGGTCCTGCTCGTCGGCAGCGGCCGACTCGCCGAGGCCCTGCCGCATTTCGAGCGCGCCGTGGTCGCGGATCCGCTGAACGTGATGAAGCGCGCCAATTACGGGCTCGCGCTCAGGGATGCAGGGCAGCTGGGGCCGGCCCGAACCGAGTTGGAAGCGGCGCTGCAGGTGGATCCCGACTCTCCGGAGGCGCTGCGGAACCTGGGCCTGGTCGAGCTCTCGTCGAATCGACCGGAGGCGGCGTTGCGACATTTCGAGCACGCACTGCGGCACAGGTCCGGCGACGTGAACCTGCGGCTCAATCGAGCACAGTCGCTGCGCATGCTCGGCCGCGAATCGGAAGCACGCGCGGAGATCGAAGGCGTCTTGCGCGAACAGCCGTCCCATGCGGGCGCGCGACAGATGCTCGGGCAGTAGCTCGCGCTCGATCGGCGGCGCGTCGATGCCGGCCTACGGCCGCCGCGTCTCGAGTTGCAGCGTCGAATGCCCGATCTTGAACTGACGCTCGACGAGCGCCGACACGCGCCGCTGCAGCTGTTCCGCCTCGACCAGCGGCCGATCGTCGACCACCAGGTGCGCGGTCAGGCACACGTAGCCGCTCGTGATCTCCCACACGTGCAGATCGTGCACGTCGCGCACGGCCGGCTCACCCGCGAGGATCGCGTCGCGCACCTGCTCGGGTTCGATGTGAGGCGGACTCTGCTCGAGCAGCACGCGCAGCGCCTGCCGCAGCAAGCCGATGCCCCACCACACGATCACGCCGGCCACGAGCAGCGACAGCAACGGATCGATCCACAACCAACCGGTCGCCCACAGCAGGGCTCCGCCGATCACGATCGCGACCGAGGACAGCGTGTCGCCGAGCATGTGCAGGAACGCGCTGCGGGTGTTGAGGTCCTCGGCTCCTGATCGGTGCAGGATCCACGCGGTCAGCACGTTGACGCCCAGGCCCGCGGCGGCGATCACCGTCATCTGCGGGCCGGCGACCGCCGTTGCGCTCGAGAAGCGGGTGAAAGCCTCCCACGCGATCCACACCGTGAACGCGAGCAGGCCGACGCCGTTGGCCAGCGCGGCGAGTATCTCGGCGCGGTGCAGACCGAAGTGCGAGCGTGAATCCCTCGGCAGGGCCGAGATGTGGAAGGCCGCCCAACTGACGAGCAGCGCGACCGCATGGCTCGCCATGTGCGCGGCGTCCGACAGCAGCATCAGGCTGCCAGTCCAGAGGCCGCCGACGATTTCGACGGCCATCATCGCAAGCGTCAGCGCGACGCACAGGCCGAGCGCGCGGCGCGAGCGAGCGCTCACGTGTTCGTGGCCGTGCGCGTGCGCGTGGCCGTGGCCGTGTTCGGCCGCGTCGCGCGCCAGCGGGCCGTGGTGCTGGTCGCAGTGGGGATGGGTGGAGGCGCCGGACACGTCAGCGGGCAGTATCGGCCGTCATCGCACGCGCGCACAAGGGGCGCTCCGCGCTAACCTGCGCGGCCCCGCATGAGTGGCCAGAGCTACATCCTCGGCGCCAACGACCACGAACTCGCGCGCCTCGCATTCCAGCACGAGGTCTGGTCGGGACCGACGCGCGAACTGCTCGAACGCGCCGGCGTCGGTCCCGGCGCGCGCGTGCTCGATGCCGGCGCCGGGCCCGGCCATGCGACCGCCCTGATTCGCGAGCTCGTCGGCGAGCGCGGCCGGGTAGTCGCCCTCGACGAGGCCGAGCGTTGGCGCTCCGTGCACGAGGCTCGCATCCGCGGCGCGGGCTGGAGCAATGTCGAGTTCCGCGTCACCGAGCTCGAACGGGCCGAACTCCACGCGGGGACCTTCGACGTCGTGTACCTGCGCTGGGTGCTGTCCTTCGTGCGAGAACCCGTGCGGGTGCTCGAGCGTCTCGCGCGCGCGCTGGCGCCCGGCGGCCGGCTGGTCGTGCACGACTACAACCACGAGGGCATCTCGCTCTTCCCCGAGAGCGCCGGTTTCAGGGCTGCGATTCGCGCGACGCGCGCGTGGTACGCGCGCGCCGGCGGCGACACCTTCGTCAGCGGTCACCTGCCGCATCACCTGCGCGCGGCCGGGCTCGAAGTCGTCGAGCACCTGCCGCGCGTCTTGTGCGGCGGTCCCGACTCGCCGGCCTTCCGCTGGGCAGGCGCGTTCTTTCCGCATTACTCGCAGCAGATGGTCGACGGCGGTCTGTTGGCACCGGCCGAGCGCGACCAGTTCCTGCGCGAGTGGGCCGAACGCGAGCGCGATCCCGACAGCATGTTCTTCTCGCCGATCGTCACCGGTACGATCGCGCGTCCACGCATATGAGCAATCCCGTCGAGAAGCGCGGCCTGCAGGATCGATTCGCGCCGCACAACCGCTGCTTCGGCTGCGGGCCGGCCAACGAGCTCGGTCTGCGCATCCAGAGCATCCCGCAGGGCGACGAGGTCGTCGCCGATTGGACGCCGAAGCCGCATCACGAGGCCTTCGACAACGTGCTGAACGGCGGGATCTGCGGCGCGCTGCTCGACTGCCACCTGAACTGGACGGCAGCCTGGCACCTGATGAACAAGAGCGGCGCGAGCACGCCGCCGTGCACGGTGACGGCGGAGTACCACGTGAAGCTCAAGCGGCCGACACCGATGAACCAGCCGGTGCGGCTGGTGGCACGGGTGGTCGAGTCGGGCGCGGACCGCGCCGTGGTCGAGGGCACGCTGTCGTCGGGCGGCGTCGTGACCGCGACGTGCCGCGGAACCTTCGTCGCGGTGAAGGAAGGCCACCCGGCCTACCATCGCTGGTAGGGCGGCCGGCAGCACTCGATCGGCAACACTCGATCGGCAACACTCGATCGGCAACACTCGATCGGCAACACTCGATCGGCAACACTCGATCATGTTCCTCTCCGCAATCCTGCTCGCCGTGTCCGCCGCGCAACAACCGGCCGCGGTCGGTACGCTGCAGCTCGTCGAGACCGCGCCGGTCGAGACGACTCTCGACCACGCCGACATCCCGGAGACACTCGACGTCTGGCTCGCGATGATCGAGGGCGCGAAGACCTCGATCGACTTGTCGCACTTCTACGTGTCGAGCACGCCCGGCAAGCGCCTCGAGCCGATTCTCGGCGCGCTCGAAGCGGCTGCCGCGCGCGCCGTCAAGGTGCGTCTGATCGCCGACCTCAAGTTCGTGAAGACCTACCCCGAGTCGCTCGAGCGGCTCGAGCAGCGCGGGGTCTCGGTGCTGCGCATCGACTACTCGAAGATCGGCGGCGGCGTCCAGCACGCGAAGTACATGCTCATCGACGGCCGCGAGGCGTTCCTGGGCAGTCAGAACCTCGACTGGCGCTCGCTCGAGCACATCCAGGAACTCGGTCTGCGCTTCGACGCGCCCGAGCTCGTGCGCGCGCTGCAACGCGTGTTCGAACACGACTGGTCGCTCGGCGGCGGGGGACAGGCGCCGGTCGTCGGCGCTGCAAGCGCCGCGGTCACAGGCGCGGACGGCGCGCGGATCGAGTTCGTCGCGAGCCCGCAGGGCCACCTGGCGGGTGCCGAGTGGGACCTGCCGCGCATCGTGAGCGCGATCGACTCGGCCAGGCAGAGCGTCTGCGTCCAGCTCCTGACCTACAAGGCGAACGCGCGCGAGGGCGGCTATTGGGAAGAGTTGGAGAGCGCGCTGCGCCGCGCGGCCTCGCGCCGCGTCGCGGTGCGCCTGCTCGTGTCGGACTGGTGCAAGCGCAAGGGCACGATCGAGGGCCTGCAGAGCCTCGAGGTCCTGCCGAACGTGGACGTCAAGCTCGTTTCCCTGCCGGCCTGGTCGGGCGGCTTCATTTCGTTCGCGCGCACGATCCATGCGAAGTACATGGTCGTCGATGGCGCGCTCGCGTGGCTGGGCACGAGCAATTGGGAGCGCGACTACTTCTACCAGTCGCGCAACGTCGGTCTGCTCGTCGAGGGCGGCGCGCTGCCGCCGCGCTTGCAACGCTTCTTCGAGGACGGCTGGGCCAGTCCGTGGGCCTTCGCCGTCGATCCGTGCGCGCGCTACGAAGCGCCGCGCGTATCGGACGAGTCCGGCCGCTGAGCGCGGCGCGGGTTCCCCTGGCGCGGGGCGGAAGCGAAACGATACGCTCGCTGCTGCCGATGTACGCGCTCAGCACGACCCTGGCCGTTCCGCACGGCGCCGAGTGGTTGGCGCTGGGCCTCTCGTACCTGCTCGGCGCCGTGCCGTTTTCGTGGCTGCTCGCGCGCATGCTCAAGGGCGTCGACATCCGCACCGTCGGCAGCGGCAACATCGGATCGACCAACGCGGCGCGCGTGCTGGGCAAGCCGCTGGGCATCGTTGCGTTCCTGCTCGACTTCGCGAAGGGGTGGCTGCCCGTCGCGGTGATCGCGAGGAAGTTCTACGAGGGAACGGCCGGCAGCCCGGGCGCGTACGCCTTCGGGGCGCTGTGCGGCGTGGCGGCCGTGGTCGGCCACGTCTGGCCGATCTACCTGAAGTTCAAGGGCGGCAAGGCCGTCGCGACCACGGCGGGCATGGCCGTGGCGATCGACCCGCTCGTGTTCTTGATCGGCGGCTTCGGCTGGTTGGCGGTCAAGTACGGCGTCGGATTCGTCGGGCTGGCCTCGATGCTGATGTGCGCGCTCTTCCCGCTGGGCGCGGCGTGGCAGATCTCGACCGGCAGCGTCCACTACGACAACGGCGTCGTGTGGGTGCTCTGCGCGCTCGCGCTGCTGGTCGTGATTCGCCACCGCGGCAACATCCAGCGCATGTTGGCCGGCACGGAACCGCGCGGCGGGCGCACGCAAGAGGAGCACCGATGAGTTCGTCCTCACCCAAGGTCCGCACGCTCACACGCGCCTTCCAACAGGCGGTCGTGATCGGCGACGGCGGCTGGGGCACCGCGCTGGCCCTGATCCTGGTGCGCAACGGGCTCGCTGTGCGCATGTGGTGCCACGATCCGATGCAGGCGCAGACGCTGACGCGCGAGCGCGAGAACAAGCGCTACCTGCCCGGTGTCGCGCTGCCCGAGGGCATCTCCTTCCATGCGGATCCGCACGAGGCCTGCACCGGAATCGACCTCGCCGTGAGCGTGGTGCCGACGCAGTTCCTGCGCGGTGTGGCCGGGCTCTTCGAGGAGGCGCTGCCGGGACAGGTGCCGATCGTCAGTGCGACCAAGGGCCTCGAGATCGAGAGCTTCCTGACTCCGACCGCGATCCTGCGCCAGTGCATCGGCGAGCGCGCCATGTGCGTGCTGACGGGGCCGAGCCACGCGGAGGAGGTCGCGCGCGGCCTGCCCGCGTCCGTGATCGCCGCAAGCCGCGACGAGCAACTGGCGCAGCGCGTGCAGGCCGCCTTCGGTTGCGACTCGCTGCGCGTCTACACGAACGGCGATCCGCGCGGTGCCGAGCTCGCCGGGGCGCTCAAGAACGTGATCGCGATCGCCGCCGGCATCTGCGACGGGCTGGGGCTCGGCGACAATGCCAAGGCCGCGCTGATCGCGCGCGGAATGGTGGAGATGGCGCGCTTCGGCAGCACGCGCGGCGCGCAGGCGACGACCTTCTTCGGGCTCGCCGGCATGGGCGACCTGATGACCACCTGCTACTCGCGGCATTCGCGCAATCGCTCGGTCGGCGAGCGCATCGGACGAGGCGAGACGCTGCAACAGATCCTTGCAGGAATGCAGATGGTCGCCGAAGGCGTGTGGACGACCAAGGCGCTGTTCGGACCGGAATCGGAAGACAGCAGCGTGAGCATGCCCATCGCGCAGGCGGTGCATGCGATCCTGTTCGAGGAGCTTTCGCCGCGCGCGGCCGTGTTGCGCTTGATGCAACGCGAGCCGGCGGTGGAGATGAAGGGGCTCGAGCTGACTTGATGCGCTCCGCATGAGCCCTGTAGTTGCGTTCTTCGCGCTGTTCGGCGCCACGCTCGTCTTGCTGATCGCCGTGCTGGTGACCGGGCGCGCGGCGCGCCGGCGCGCGCACCTCGCCCTGGTCGCGCTGACCGTCTCCGCGCTGGGTGCGACGATCTGGCAGGCCTATCGGCTCGGCGAAACGGTCGACCTGGAAAGCGCCGGCTGGATCACGCCGGTGCACATGCTGCTGGCGCGCTCCGCGACGCTGTCGTTCGCGCCGACCGCGCTGCTGGGCCTGCTCACGCTGCGCGACGGCCGCCGGCGGCGCTGGCACGGGCGCCTGGCCTGGCTCTCCTTCGCACTCTCGGTCCTGGCGGCCGTCACGGGCGTGTGGATGCTCGTGCTTGCCGAGCCGCGCTGATCCCTCCGATCAACTTGCGGCCAGCAGGTAGTGCCGCGCGATCCACGGCAGAGCAAGCAGGCTGGCATTGGCGAGGATCGGCAGCAGCGCGAAGAACATCCAGGCGATGCGCGAGCGCACGCACCACAGTGCGAGCACGAGACCCGGAGCGGCGAACAGCGTCGTCAGCGCGGTCAGCACCCAGAATCCGGGCGCGAGTTCGGGCGTGAAGTGCGTCGCGAAGAGGTAGATCCACCAAGCCATCCAGCCGGCGCTGGCCAACGCCATCGAGCGCATCCACGTGCGGTGGCTGTGCCGCGCGAAATTGCGCCGGCGGGTCAGCGGTCGGGCGAGGCGGGGCATGCTTCCAACGCACAGAGTTTGACGGCTCCGAACGCGCACCGATACACTCTTCGGCCCCATTCTCCGGGTCGGGGCGTGGCGCAGCCTGGCTAGCGCGCTTGCTTGGGGTGCAAGAGGTCGCTGGTTCAAATCCAGTCGCCCCGACCAACCTTCTTCGCCACGCGCGGCTCGTGGTCCCACGCTGCCCGCGCGACGGCACTCGCTGAACAGAGTCTCGAGCATGAAGCTCCGCAGCGTTTCTCTCCTGCTCCTCTGCCTGACCTGGGCCTGCCCGACCACCCCCGCACCCGTCCAGCGGGAGGAGCCGCGTCCTGCGCCAGCACCCGCACCGGCGGCAGCAATCGCACTAGCCCCTGCCCCCGTGCCCGCCCCGGCGCCTGCTCCCGCGCCGGAGCCCACGCCTGCACCTGAACCTGCGCAGGTTCTCCCAACCGAGAGCGTGGCCATCGCATCCCCGCCGACGGCCCCCGCGGCAGGACCCGCTCCGCGCCAGCGCCGCGCGGGTGCGCCCGGTGCCTTCGAGCGCGAACAACGCGCGCGAGAGCTGTTCGCGAACTGCAGCGCGGCCGAGAAGGAACAGTTCCTGGGCTGGTTCGAGGGCGAATGCAGGGCATTGCAGACCTTCCAGAACACGCTGCTGCGTTGGGTGCTCGATGCGGCCGCCGACCCGTCCACCTGCGCGGATGCCGCGCCGCTGGAGTGGTTCGATCCACAGACCCACGCGCCCGCGCAGCCGATCCCGCGTCGCTGGGTCGACGAGGCCTCTCCGCAGTACGCACAGGTCAATGCCCAGATGTTCGGCGGCGTGCCCGCGCGGCGCGCCGAGAGCGCGTGGAACTACGACTACGCGTCGCGCGAAGTGCGGCGACTTCCGGGCGAGGCGGATCCCGATCGCGTCTTCCACAACGCGTTGCTCGGCCTGCCGCCTGGTTGGGACCACGCGGAGGCGCTCGTCGAAGGGATGCTCGACGATGGCTCGTTGCAGAAGAGCCACGCGGGCTTCGCGCGCGCCTACACCGACCGCGTCGGGAACGCCTTCCCCGGCATCACGCTCTACGACGCGTACGCGTCGCGTACCGATCTGGAGATGCCCGACGTCGACACGGTCGGCCTGATGCACGTCGTGCTCGACGATTGGACCACGTACAAGGCCGTCGTGCCGCCGAACCAGATGGCCGAGCTCTACGGCCGTATCGGCGCGCTCTTCCTCGACGTGCACCGCCAGCGCGGCCTGCGCAATGCGCTCGCACGCGCCTTCCTGTGCGGGACGACCGAGCTGCGCGACGGCTACCAGGGCCACCTCGATCGATTCCACGCGCTGTGGGAGGAGTCGAACTCGACACCGGAGCTGTTGAAGGCGAAGTTGCCGGATTCGGCGAACTGGGCGAGCACGCTGCAGGCCTGGACCGACGAGATGGCCAAGGACGAGTTGCGCTTCCTGCGCGGCGTGCGGCGGCGCTACTTCCTCGACGCGAACGCCGAGGCGGTGCGCGCGCTGCTGTTCCGGCTGCTCGATCAGTTCGAACTCGACCGACCCGCGCGCAAGTAGACGGCAACGATCGAGCAAGGATCGCGCAAGAAGGCGCGTCGACCCATTTCCTCGGGTGCGCGGCGCTGCGATGCTCGGCGCATGAATTCCCTGCTCCTCTCTCTGCTCGCGGGCCTGGACGCGGCCCCGCTCGCTTTCGTCGGCGTCTCGGTCGTCCCGATGGACACCGAACGCGTGCTCGAACATCAGACCGTGATCGTGCGTGGTGAGCGCATCGAGCGCGTCGGACCCGCGGCAACGGTCGAGGTTCCAGCCGATGCCGTGCGGATCGACGGCCGCGGCAAGTGGCTGCTGCCGGGACTGGCGGAGATGCACGGGCACATCCCTCCGCCGTCGGCTCCGGCGGCGATCATCGAGTCCTACCTCGAGCTCTACGTGCTGCGCGGAGCGACGACGCTGCGCACGATGTACGGCTTCCACAATCAATTCGAGCTGCGGGAACGCGTCGAGCGCGGTGAACTGCTCGGTCCATCGATGTACACGGCAGCGCCGGCGCTGCTCGGGCAGAACGTGAAGGATGCCGAGCACGCCCGCGAACTCGTCACGAAGTACGCGGGCGAGGGCTACGACCTGCTCAAGATCCACGAGGGCCTGACCATCCCCGAGTACGACGCGATCGCGGCCGTCGCGCGCGAGAAGGGCCTGCGGATGGCCGGTCACGTGCCCGACGAAGTCGGCGTGCGGCGCGCGATCGAGGCCGGACAGGGCATCGATCACCTCGACGGCTACTGGGAAGAGGCCGGCGAGGACGAGGCCAAGATGGAGGAGCTCGCCAAGCTCTCGAAGGAGAAGGGCACGTGGATCGTGGCCACGCAGGACCTGTGGAGCTCGATCTTCGGACCGGTCACGGTGGAGACGCTCGAGCAGCGGCCGGAGCTCGCCTACGTGCACCCGAAGGAGCACGCGCAGTGGAAAGCGGCGAAGAGCGCGCAGCTCGCGCACGGTGACGCCGAAGCCGGCGCGAAGATGCTGGCGGGGCGCGATCGGATGCTCGGGCTGCTCGCCAAGCACGGGGCGAACCTGCTGCTCGGGTCCGATGCGCCGCAGATCTATTCGGTGCCCGGGTTCAGTCTCGGGCACGAGATGCCGGCGCTGGAGCGGGCCGGGATGACGCGCTGGCAGATCCTGGTGGCAGGCACGCGGGCGCCGGCGGAGTACTGGGGTCAGGCGGAGCAGTGGGGGACGATCGCCGAGGGCAAGCGCGCGGACTTGTTGCTGCTGGAGGGTGATCCGACGAAGGACATCGCCAATGCGAACCGCCAAGCGGGCGTGATGGTGCGCGGACGCTGGCTCGACAAGGCCGAGATCGAGCGCAGGCTCGACGCGATCGCCGCCCGGATTGCTACCTTGTCGAAGTGACCGACCGCGACAACTACACGAGCCCACTCTCGACGCGCTACGCGTCGCGCGCGATGCGCGAGAACTTCAGCGACCGCGCGCGCTTCCGCCGCTGGCGCGAGCTGTGGATCGCGCTGGCCGAGTCGGAGCGCGAGCTCGGGCTCGCGATCAGCGCCGAGCAGGTCGCCGAGCTGCGCGCGACCGCCGCCGACATCGATTTCGACCTCGCCGACAAGTACGAGCGCGAGCTGCGCCACGACGTGATGGCGCACGTGCATGCGTGGGGCGACAAGGCCAAGCTCGCTCGCCCGATCCTGCACCTGGGCGCGACCTCGTGTTTCGTGACCGACAACGCTGACCTGCTTGCGTTCCGCGAGGGTTTGGGCCTCGTCCGCTCGCAGCTCGTGCTCGTGATCGCCGCGCTGCGCGAGTTCGCGCTGAAGTGGAAGGACGAGGCCTGCCTCGGGTTGACGCACTACCAACCCGCGCAGGCGACCACGGTCGGCAAGCGCGCGTGCCTGTGGCTGCAGGACGCGGTCGACGACTTCGCCGACCTCGAGCACGCGCTGTCGATGCTGCGCTTCCGCGGCGTCAAGGGCACGACCGGCACGCAAGCCTCGTTCCTCGAGCTGTTCGGCGGCGACCACGCGAAGGTGCGCGAGCTCGACCAGCGCGTCGCCCGGCGCATGGGCTTCGAGCGCGTGTTCGGCGTGACCGGCCAGACCTATCCGCGCCAGCTCGACTTCCGCATCGCGCAGGCGCTCTCGTCGATCTGCCAGAGCGCGCACAAGTTCGCCGTCGACGTGCGCCTCGCCTCGGGGCGGCGCGAGCTCGAGGAGCCCTTCGAATCGAAGCAGATCGGTTCGTCCGCGATGCCGTGGAAGCGCAACCCGATGCGCAGCGAGCGCATCTGCGCGCTGTCGCGCTTCGTGATCGAGGCGCTCGGCAACACCGCGCACACGGCGGCCAACCAGTGGTTCGAGCGCACGCTCGACGATTCGGCCAACCGGCGACTGGCGCTGTCGGAGATGTTCCTGGCCACCGACGCGGTGCTCAATCTGTGGCTCAATGTCGCCGGCGGGCTGGTCGTCCATCCGGCCATCGTCCGGCGCGTGCTCGAGGAGGAGCTGCCGTTCCTCGCGTCCGAGCACCTGATGATGGAAGCGGTGAAGAGCGGCGCCGATCGACAAGATGTCCACGAGCGACTGCGCGTGCTCGCGCGCGAGGCTTCCGAGGCGATCGGACGCGGCGAGCGCAATCCGCTGCGCGCGTTGATCGAGCGTGACGCGGCCTTCGCCGCCGTGCGCGGGCGGCTCGGCGAGCTGCTCGAACCGTCGCGCTACGTCGGTCGCGCGCCGCAGCAGGTCGTCGAGTTCGTCGCCGAGGAGGTCGACCCGCTGCTCGCGCGCCACCGCGCTCTGCTCGACTCGGCGCGCGGTTCGCGCGGCGAGGTGCGCGTGTGAGCGAAGGCGGGACGGCCGACCCGGCGGGTCCCCGCTTTGCGCGCCTCTGGTACCTGCTCGCGCCGCTGTGCGTGCTGGTCGCGTTCTGGCCGGCGTTGCGCGCCGGTTGGGTCAATTGGGACGACGACATCGCGGTGCAGAACAACCCGTGGTTGCGCGAGCTGTCGGCCGACTCGCTGCGTTGGATGTTCACCGAGTCGCGGGTCGGGCACTGGACGCCGCTCGCCTGGCTGTCGCTGGCCGTCAATCACGCGCTGCACGGATTCGATCCCTTCGGGTACCACCTCGGAAACGTGCTGCTGCACGCGGCGAGCGCGTGGCTCGCGGCCTTCGTGTTCGAAGCGCTGCTCGCGCGCGCGGTACCGGACTGGCAGCTCGCGCGATTGCGCTCCGCGGCGCTGGTCGGCGCACTCCTGTTCGCGCTGCATCCGCTGCGCGTGGAGTCGGTCGCCTGGATCACCGAGCGGCGCGACGTGCTCTCGGGCGTGTTATGGCTGGGCACGCTCTGGGCCTGGTTGGCAGCCTGCGCGCCGGGCGTGAGCGCCCGCGCGCGGCGCGTTCGCCTGGGGCTCGCGTTCGCGTGCTTCGCGCTGTCGCTGTTGTCGAAGGCCTGGGGCCTGACCTTTCCGGCGCTGCTGCTCGTGCTGTGCTTGTGGCCGTTGCGGCGCCTCGGGCCGGGTGAGCGTCGTGCCGCGCTGCTCGAGCTGGCGGCCTTCGCCGTGCTCGCCTGCGTGGGCGGAGGACTCGCGATCTGGGCCCAGTCGCGCGATCACGCCACGATCGCGCTGGCCGAGCACACGCTGTTCGAGCGCTTCTTGCAGGCCTGCTACGGCGTTGCGTTCTACGCGGGCAAGACGCTCCTGCCGCTGGACCTGCACGCGCTGTACCCGCTGCCGCGCGAGCTCGGCCTCGACCAGCCGCGCTTCCTGTGGCCGGCCGTGCTCGTGCCGCTCGCGACGCTGGCGCTGCTCGCCTGCGCGCGGCGCGTTCCCTGGGCCTGCACGGCCTGGTGCGCCTTCGGGATCACGGCCGCGCCGATTCTCGGGTTCACGCAGAGCGGCGTGCAGCTCGCCGCCGATCGCTACACGTACCTCGCCTGCCTGCCATTCGCGCTGCTGGCCGGCGCGGCGCTCGCGCGTTGGACCGGCGTGCGCGGCACCTGGATCGCGGGGCTCGCCCTGGGAGCCCTGTTCGGCGTCGCGACCTGGCGCCAGTGCGGTCACTGGCGCGACTCGCGCGCGCTGTGGGAGCGCGTGCTGTCGATCGACGGCGAGAACTACGTTGCGCTCTACAAGCGCGGCAAGGCGCGCTACGACCTCGGCGATGTCGAGGGGGCCGTGCTCGACTACCGGCGCGCGATCGTCGTCGACCCGCACGCGGCCCCGGCGTGGTTTCACCTCGGCGACGCCGAGCGGATGCGCGGCCAGTCGGCCGAGGCTCTCGCGGCCTACGAGAAGGCACTCGAGCTGCGGCCCGACGAGCCGGTGTACCTCGGGCGGCGCGGGACGTACCTGGCCGAGCTCGGCGAGCCCGCGCGCGGCCTGGCGGATCTCGATCGCGCGCTCGAGCGGATGCCGAACGACCTCGGCGTGCGTGTCAGCCGGGCCAGCGCGCGCCTGCTGCTGGGCGATGCGCGCGGCGCGGTGGAGGACATCGAGCTCGCGCTCGCGCGCGCGCCGGCGTCGTGGGAACCGCGCGAGGGCGTCGAGCGGATGCTGCAGGTCGCGCGCCAGCGAGCCGGGCCCGGAGCCCCCTGATTCCCGCCCCGTGGGCGACGGGTGGAAAGGGTTTCCGCGCCCGGTTTGGAGCTGCCGGGGGCAAGTCCTATTGTCTTGAGGCCCTCCCCGGCGGCAGGCCGATCAGGAAGGGCGCTGCGCATCCTCGCACCCCCCTGCGCATCCGACTCGCGTGACCGCTCCCGGCATCCCCAACGACTTCACGCTCTCGACGCGCTGCTTCGGCGGTCGATTGGCGTCCATCGAAGACGAGGTCTTCGCCGCCGCGGCGATGGGGTTCCGCCGTTTGGAACTGGGGCTCGGCGACGCCGTGACCAACATGGACGGCCTCGAGGAGTCCGAGCGCGAGACCGGCGTCGAGCTGCGCTCGATGATCGTCGGGTGCCGCGATCCGCAGCAGAACGGCGGCTTGGCCTCGAGCAAGCTGGGCAGCCTGTCGAGCGAGGCACGCGAGCGCGCCCTCAACTCGGTGCGCCGTCACGTGCGCCTCGCGCGTGCGTGGAAGTGCCCGCTGATCATCGTGCGCGGCAGCAAGACCGAGGATGCGAAGGCGCTCAAGCAGGCGCTGGAGCTGGAGGCGCGCATCGCTCGCGAGGGTCGCTCGGCCGAGCTGCGCGCCGAGGTGCTCGAATTCGTCGTGCGCCTGCAGAAGCAGGGCCAACGCCAGGTCGAGCATCTGTGCCGTTCGCTGCACACGCTGATGCAGGAGCATCCGGATGTGAAGTTCGCGATCGAGCCCGGCGTCGACATCGACGACCTGCTCGGCTTCGATGCGATGGGTTGGGTGCTCGACGATCTGGCCAAGCTGGGCCTCGGCTACTGGCACGACGTCGGCCGCATCCACATGCGCGAGCGCGTGGGCCTGCCCGGCCAGGCGCAGTGGCTGTCCACCTACGCCCCGCGCATGCTCGGCGTGCACCTGCAGGATGCGGCCGAGGACGAGGCCGAACGCCCGCTCGGACTGGGCGAGGTCGACTTCAGGATCGTGCGCGAGGCGCTGCCGCGGCAGGTCGAGAAGGTGCTCGAAATCGCGCCTCAGCACGGTCGAGCGCAGATTCTCCAGAGCGTGCAGTTCCTGCTCGATCGCGGGTTCTAGCGCGCTCCTCCGCGCCGCGCGCGGCGAGCTGCTAGCTTGGGGCGCGTGTCCGCACCGCTGATTCAGTCCGCGCCGCGAGTCCTGATCCTGGCGGGACACGATCCCAGCGCGGGTGCCGGCCTCCACGCCGACCTCGAGGCCTGTGACGCCGCGGGCGCGCGCGCGGTGCTCGTGCCGACCGCCTGGACGGAGCAGGACGGCTCGCGCGTGTGGGCGCTGCGTTCCCGCGGGGCCGGGTGGGTGCTCGGCGAGGCTCTTGCCGCCAGCCTCGAGCCGATCGACGCATTGAAGACCGGGCTGTTGGCCGACGTGGCAGCGATCGAGATCGTGACAGAGCTCATCCAACGCCTCGGTTCGAGCGCGCGGGGCGCGCCGCGCGTCGTCGTCGATCCGGTGCTGGCGGCCTCCGGCGGCGAGCCGTTCCTCGATGCGCAGGGGATGCGCGCACTGTTGGAACGGCTGGTTCCGCTCGGCCCCGTGCTCACGCCGAACCTCGACGAGCTTGCGCGGCTGACGGGTGTCGATCGACGGGCGCTCGACGAAGGTCTGGACGAGCGGGTCGATGCGGCGCGCCGCCTGCTGGCACTCGGGGCGAGCGCGATCGTGGTCAAGGGTGGGCACGGCACCGAGAGTCCGATCACCGATCTGCTCGTGGAGCCTCAGGGCCTGCACGCGATCCAGGGGGGGGCGCGCTACCCCGGGCGGCGCATGCACGGGTCCGGGTGCCGACACGCGTCGTTCCTTGCTGCACGTTGGGCGCTGCACAGCAGCCTCGAGCGCGCCGCGCGCGAGGCACAGGCCTGGATGGGCCGGCAATTCGGGGCTGGCGGCTGACCGGCCAGAACCCCCTTGCCTTCGAGGCCTGAGCCCCTTACCCTTCTCCGCCCTGCCTGGCCTCAGGCCTGCGGCAGCGCGAGCGGGTGTAGCTCAGTGGTAGAGCGCCACCTTGCCAAGGTGGATGCCGAGGGTTCAAGTCCCTTCACCCGCTCCAATCGCCGCCACCCCGGCCAACGCCCCCCGGCCCAGGCCTACCGCCAGACGCCCCCCCCGGCAAACGCCCCCCCGGCCGGAATCGGATTCCCCCCTGCGGGGATGCAATCCAGGGGGTCGTACTGACGGACTGACAGGGGCTTACGCTCGCACCGCCGTCCCTGTCGAAAAAGGTGGTCTAGCGCCCCCAGTCGAGGGGAACCTGGACAGGGCGCCCGACGTTGAACCGATTTGACTGCCCAGGCTCAGGGTGTCCGATTCGCGGCCGCGCGCTCTCCAGCAACTCGACCGCACACCCGATCGCCCGGACCAGTTTGGAATCTCGTGCAGGTAGCCCGTCCGAAGGGCCTTTTTCGACGCCATTCTTGCGTCTCGGCGTCTTGACAGGTCCCTGAAGCGGGGCATACTTGAACGAGTCCACCGGACCTTTCGGACATTTCCACCCAAGGAGTCTCTTCCATGCTTTCTAGTTTCCGTCTGGGCACCGCCCTCGTCGCCGGCCTCGTCATCGCCGGTGCCGTGGAGGCCCAGAACACCCCCAACAACCGCCGCAACCTCAACAACAGCGGGGATGTGGTCTTCATCTACGGCGATCCGTCCGTCGGCGCTAGCGCCGGCTCGGGCACGATCGACACCTCCGGCGACCTCTACTGGATGGTCTGGCCGCGTCAGGCGATGGTCTCTTGCAACCCCACGATCGAGATGTCGGGTGCCAGCTTCGGCCTGTTCGACACGGACTGGACCGACAGCGCGCCGATGTTCGACATCCTGTTTGGGCCCGGTAATACGAACGGGACCACGGGCTCGATCGAGCCTGACTTCAGCTTGGCTGGCCTCGGTCAATCCACGCTGCTCCTCGGTGGCCCGACGGGCTTCCCGAACCCCTGCACCGCTAGCCCGGGCTTCTGCACGAGCCTCGGTGGCACCTCGATCTGCCCGCCGTCGGGCTTCGTCGTTGGCTACTTCGTGAACGTCCAGCTGCTCAGCGCCTGCGATGGCACCGGTATCCTGTTCTTCGGGAACAACACGGAAGACAACGTTGTCACGGCCTTCCTCCCCGGCGGCATGACCTTCGCCACGGGCGCCCCCGGCCAGTGCAACCTCGGTAACTACACGCTGCAAACCGAAACGTCGACCAACGAGACGCAGAACGACAACGGTCCGACCTCGGGCTCGAGCCGTTACGGCGGCTTCCAAGTCGGCGCGGCGCCGGGCTTCATCATGGACGCCGTGACGGAGCGTTCGGTCTACGACGTCGAGTTCTGCGACAGCATGGTCAACGTGACTGTCTTGGGTGACCGTGGCACCGTCGGCCTGCACGCCGACGCGACCACGAGCTTCTCGCTGCAGCACGTGGTGACGGACACCGCGGGCCTCGGCCCGACGAACCTCGCGTTCGTGTCGGGCTGCTTGTTCCCGCCGTTCCCGCCTCCGGGTTTCCCGCTGTTCGGCACGTGCGTGCTGCTGAACCTGGCTGACCCGACGGTCACGACGCTCTTGCGAAAGGGTCCCATCGTCTCGGTGTCCGACTTCACCGGTTCGACGTACCCCTTCACGCAAGATCAGTTGTCCCCGTCCGTGTTCAGCAGCTTCTCACTGCCGCTCCCGTCGGTGACCCTGACCTCGCAAGCGTTTACCCTCAACATTCCCACGCTGACCGCTCGTGCATCGGTCTCCACCTCGATGGAGATCAACTGATCCGGTCGAGCTGGGGACTTCAGTCCGAATTGTGTGTTCAGTCGCACAATCCGGGTTGAGTGTCAACGAACTGCGGGGGGGCTCGTACGAGCCTCCCCGCAGTTTTTCTCATCTCTGGGCTCGACCAGTGCTTGCCTGACCAGGGCTGGCCTGACCAAGCCTGGAATGGTCTCGATGCCAGCCTCACATGCGAATTGGCTGCGAGACGCCAAGTACTCTCAGGATCCACACTCCCGCCAGCCGACTTCCTTGCCTTAGAAAGCCATGAACTCCAAGAACCTCCTCGTCATTTTCACGGCCGTCATCGTGGTGGCGGGCAGCGCCGCCTATTTCCTCGGTCGCCGGGCTGAGAACAAGAGCTCCGTCGTGACTCCGAACAAGGTGCCCACGGCCGTCGAGGCAGCGCCCCTGCGCGCGAGCCTTGAGGCAGCGCCCGCGCCGGTTGCCGCAGCTCCCGCACCGCAGCCGGCCGAAGACGTGGCGCCTGGAATCGTTCGGTACGCGAACCCCGCCGGCGACATCACCTTCGATCGGAACTCGAAGCATCTCTCCCAGACCAAGAAGATGATCATCCGTCGCGGCGACGGAACGCAGATCGAGAGGGATGTGCAGATCACCGCGACGCCCGGGGCTCGCCCGCTTTCCGCTGTCCCGCGCTTGAAGGCGATGGTGGATCAAGGGAAGGCCGCGCGTGGGCCCAAGGACGAAAGCTCCACCAAGGGCGCGCAGGATCCGGCCAAGGATGGTGCCCAGGGGACTGGCACACCTGCGAGCGGTGCCGGCGACAAGCCCGCCGGAAGCGGCAACAAGCCGTTCGTCAAGTAGAGACCGGTTCGTGCAGCAGGGCGGCCGACCTGTCTGGGTCGGCCAGTCTGTCTGGGTCGGCCAGTCCGGGGCGTGGGCAAACGCCTAGTCACTCACGGAGGCGTACAAGCACTCGTCGCCAATCGCGGCGACGAACCGTCTCAGCGGTTCTTCTTGTACCAGTCCGCGTTGATCTGCTTGTACTGCGCCCACTTCTCGGGCAGTTCGTTCTCTTCGAAGATCGCCTCGACGGGACACTCCGGTCCGCACGCCCCGCAGTCGATGCACTCGTCGGGGTTGATGTAGAGCAGCGTCTCCTTCGCGAACTCCGGATCGTTCTTCGTCGGGTGGATGCAGTCCACCGGGCAGACCTCGACACAGGCCGTGTCCTTGGTGTTCACGCAGGGTTCGGCGATCACGTACGTCATGGGCGTTCGTAGGCGAGGAGGAGGACTGGCTTCAGCTCGAGGATCCGCGGCAGGCGGCCGCAGCCGCGCGCGGGGAGTGCCATCCTAGATCGCCTTCGCGCCATTGCAAGCGGGCCCGAGGCCCGCGACGGCCCTGGCACGCAGGACTATTTTTCGAGCCACAGGTGTCCGCCGTGGACGACGCGCGCGCGCCAACCGGCAGGCAGCAGCGTCGTGCACGAGAACTCGCTGATCACGGCCGGTCCGCGCACCGCACAGCCGGGCTCGAGGGCCTCGCGCGCCCAGGCGGGCACTGCGTGCCAGGCGCCGTTGCGACCCTCGCCGAGCCAGACGCGCTGGGTTCCCAGCCGCGCCCGAGCCGGAGCCGGGCGTGTGCGCAGCCGAGATCGCCGAACGCGCGGCGGAGCGGCGGCCAGGCGCACGCGCAGCGCCACCAGCTCGATCGGTCGATCTTCGATGCGGTACCCATAGCGCTGTTCGTGCGCGGCATGGAAGCGCTGCGCGGCCCTCGGACCGGCGGGGATCGAGAGCTCGAACGACTGCCCCGCGTAGCGCAATTCCAGACGCCGTTCGATTCGCGCCGCCGGCGCGCGCTGACCCAGCTCCGCGCGGGCAGAGTTTTCCAATTGCCGGAACGCTCGTTCGAGTCGAGCCGGCCCCGCGCTCTCCAGCGGAACGAGCAGCGTGCGCACGCATTCCGCGCTTCCCGACGCCCGCGCCATTCCCAGCGCCGACAGCGCGCCCGGGTGCAGCGGCACGATGGCGCAGCGCATCTGCAGGCTCTCGGCCAGCGCGGCCGCGTGCAGGCCGCCGGCTCCGCCGAAGGCGACCAGCGCGAGGCCGCGCGGATCACGGCCGCGCTCCAGCGTCATCACTCCCAACGCGCGCCGCATGGCTGCTCGCGCGGCGCCGATCGCGGCCGCTGCCACCTCCGTGGCTCGCCGCACTCCGGCACGTCGCGCGAGGCTCGAGCAGGCCTGCTCGGATCGCGCCGCGTCGACCTCGAATCGGCCGCCGAGAAGGCGCTCTGGATGCAGGTGACCGAGCACGATGTGCGCATCGGTGAGCGTGGGCTCCAACGACTTGCCGAAACAGGCCGGGCCCGGATCCGCTCCCGCGCTGGCGGGTCCGACGTGCAGCGCGCCCCCCGCATCCACCCACAGCAGCGAGCCGCCGCCGCAGCCGATCGTGTGCAGGTCCAGCGCCGGCAGCGCGACGACCTGTCCGGCGATGCGCGCGGGTTCGGCCGTGCCGCTGGCGACCGCCTCCGCGTCGCGCGACCGTCGGGCCGCGCTGGAGTGGAAGCCGACGTCGGTGCTCGTGCCGCCCATGTCGAGCGTCAGGACCGCGTCCAACCCCAGCTCGGCGGCGGTCCGCGCGGCGGCCGCGATGCCGCCCGCCGGGCCGGAGAGCAGCACGCGCGCGGGTTCCGCCGCGGCGCGCTCGATCGGCAGCGTGCCGCCGGTGGACTGCAGCAGCACCAGCGCACTGGGCTTCAATTGCCCCTCCAGGCGGTCGAGGTACTCGCGCATCAGCGGCACCAGGGCCGCATTCACGATCGCGGTGTTGAAGCGTTCGAACTCGCGATGCTGGGCCAGCAGCGTGCCCGAGCAGGTGATCGGGATCCCCAGCGCGGCCAGCGCCCGCGCGAGTTCCTGCTCGCGACGCGGGTCCGCCCAGGCGTGCAGGAAGCCGATCGCGATCGCCTCCGGTGCCGCCCGCAGCAGCGCATGCCGGAGCCGGGCGATTTCGGCGCGCGAGCTGCGTCGCTCGACGCGGATGCGCGACGAGCCCTCGACCGGTGCGCTCCGCTCGCCGATCTCGAAGCGCAATTCGCGTGGGACCAGCGGAGCCGGCTTGCGCGGCTCCAGCGCGTAGAGCTCCGGGCGATCCTGTCGCGCGATCTCCACCAGATCGCGGAAGCCCTCGTTCGTCACGAACGCCGTGCGCGCGACACGGCCGGTGAGCAGCGCGTTGAGCGCGATGGTCGTGCCGTGGATGATCAGGTCCGGGGGCCGGTCGGGCGAGATTCGGCGCAGACCTTCGACGATCGCGGCTGCCGGATCGCGCGGCGTCGAGCGCACCTTCTCGATGCGCACCTCGCGTCCCTCGACCAGCGCGAGATCGGTGAACGTGCCGCCCGTGTCGACCCCGACGATCCGCATCGGCTGCAGTCTAGCCACGCGGCGCCGTCGTCAGGTCCCGATCGCGTGATAGCGGAAGCCCAGATCCTCGAGCGTCTTGCGCGGATAGATGTTGCGGCCGTCGAAGATCACGTGCCCGCGCATCAGCCGCTTCATCTGTTCGAAATCCGGCCGGCGGAATTCGTTCCACTCCGTGACCAGCATGAGCGCGTCGGCCCCGCCGAGGGCGTCCATCGGATTCTGCGCGTACTGGACGCGATCGCCCAGGTGCCGCTTGCGCGCCTCGTGCATCGCCTCGGGGTCGTACACGCGCACCGTGGCGCCGGCCGCGAGCAGGCGCTCGATCACGACGAGCGACGGCGCCTCGCGCATGTCGTCGGTGTTCGGCTTGAACGCCAGCCCCCAGACTGCGAAGTGCTTGCCCTCCAGCTTGCCCTCGAAGTGCGCGAGAGCCTGCTCGAATGGGATGGACTTCTGCTTTTCGTTCACGGCCTCGACGGCCTTGAGGATCTGGAACTCGTAACCGCAGTCCTCGGCCGTGCGCACGACGGCCTTGACGTCCTTCGGGAAGCAGGAGCCGCCATAGCCGAGGCCGGCGAACAGGAACTTGCTCCCGATGCGCGTGTCGGAGCCGATGCCGCGCCGCACGAGAGCGACGTTCGCGCCGACGCGATTGCAGATGTTCGCGATCTCGTTCATGAACGAGATGCGCGTCGCGAGCATCGCGTTGGCGGCGTACTTGGTCAGCTCGGCCGATTCGATGTCCATGTGCAGGATCGGATTGCCCGTCCGCACGAAGGGCCCGTACAGCTCGTCCATCACTTCCTTGGCGCGCGCCGACTCGCTGCCGATCACGACTCGATCCGGCTTGAGGAAGTCGTCGATCGCGGCGCCCTCCTTGAGGAACTCGGGGTTGGAGACGACGTCGAAGGCGTGTTGGGTCGACTCCTTCAGCGCCGCGGCCACCTTGCGCGCGGTTCCCACCGGCACGGTCGACTTGTCGACGATCACGGCATAGCCGGTCATCGCCTTGCCGACCGCGCGCGCGGCGGCGAGCACGTACTGCAGGTCCGCGCTGCCATCCTCGTCCTGCGGCGTGCCGACCGCGATGAACACGACCTGCGCGCCGGGCACGGCCTCCGCGTAATCGGTCGTGAAGCGCAACCGGCCGTCCTGGATGTTGCGCTTGAGCAGTTCCTCGAGTCCCGGCTCGAAGATCGGAACGCCGCCCGCGCGCAGCAGCTTGATCTTCTCGGGGTCGATGTCGATGCAGGTGACCGTGTTCCCGCTTTCGGCGAAGCAGGTTCCCGCGACGAGGCCAACGTATCCGGTTCCGACGACTGCGATGCGCATGGGGGGTGGTGGGGCCCGACATCCATCGGCCAAGTCGTGAGCCGAGGTGGAGCCCGAGGGGCGAGCAGGATAACGTGTCGGGCTCCGACAGGCCCGCTCTCAGGTGCTGACGAGGGCGAATCCGGGCGATTAACTCAGCGGTTAGAGTGCGTCCCTTACAAGGACGAGGTCGGGGGTTCGAATCCCTCATCGCCCACCCGCACATGACCCGGCACGCCTACTTCGCGACCTGCGCGCCCGGCCTGGAACCCCTGCTGCACGCGGAAGTGCGCAAGCTGCGCCTCGCGCGCGTCGAACAGCAGGTCGGCGGCGTGTACTTCGAGGGCGTGGCGGAGGATGCCTGGCGCGCGAATCTGTGGTTGCGCAGCGCGATCCGCTTGCTGCAACGCGTGGCTCGTTTCCCGGCCGCGGACGAGCGCGCGCTCTACGAGGGCGTCCGCGCTCTGGACTGGTCGCGCTGGCTGCGCCCGGACGGCGCGCTGCGCGTCAGCGCGCAGTGCTCGGATTCCGTGCTCTCGCATTCGCGCTTCGTCGAACAGCGCGCGAAGGATGCGATCGTCGATCAGTTCCGCGCGCGCGTCGGCTCGCGGCCGGACGTCGAGCGCGATGAGCCCGACCTCGCGCTCCACGTGCATCTTTGGCGCGATCGCTGCACGCTGTCGTTGGACAGCTCGGGACGCTCGCTGCACAAGCGCGGCTGGCGCGTCTTCCAAGGCCGTGCGCCGCTGTCGGAAACGCTCGCAGCGGCACTCGTCGAGTTGTCGGAATGGGACGGCCGCGCGCCCCTGGTCGATCCGTTCTGCGGCTCGGGGACGCTGCTGATCGAGGCCGCGCTCCGGCAAGAAGGTGCGGCGGTCGGCGCCCTCGGTGCGCCGTTCGGGTTCGAGCGCTGGCTCGGCCACGACGCGGCCGGCTACGCGCGCGTGAAGGCCGCTGCGCTCGCGCAGCGCGAGCGCCCGGCCAAGCGCATCCTGCTCGGTCTCGACGTCGATCCCGCCAGCCTCGAGGGCGCGCGCGCGAACGCGGCGGCGGCGGGGCTGGACGGCCGCATCCGTTTCGAACTCGGCGACGCGCGGGAATTCGCTCCGCAGCGCGGCTGGAACGCGGTCGTGCTGACCAATCCGCCGTACGGGCATCGCGTCGGCGAGCGCGCGGAGGACGAGGGCGAATCTGCCGCGCGTCCCGGAGACACGTCGATCGAGGCGCTCGAGGACTTGTACCGGTCGTTCGGGACACAGCTGAAGAAGCACTGCGCCGGCTACGGCGTGCATCTGTTGTCCGGCGAGCGGCGCCTGTCCTCCGCGCTCGGCCTGGCGCCGCGGCGCAAGCTCAGGCTCGTCAACGGCGCGTTGCCGTGCCACCTGCTGAGCTTCGACATCCGCTGAGCTCAAAAATCAGCTGAGCCGCGACATCCGCGGATCCGCGGAGCTCACGGGGCGGCTCCGTCTCAGTGGTGGTGCCCGCCCGGCCCGTGCACGTGGCCGTGCTTGTTTTCCTCGTCGGTCGCCGGCCGCACTCCCGCCACCGTCACTTCGAAGGTCAACGTGCGTCCCGCCAGCGGGTGATTCTGGTCCAGCACGACTTCCTCGGCCTCGATCGCGTGGATCTTGACCTGCCGTGCGGGTGCCGTCGGGCTGGTCATCGTGAGGAGGCGCCCGACCTCGAGCTTGAGGTGAGCGGGCAGCGCGCTGCGCTTGATCCGGAAGATGCCCTCCGCTCGATGCGCGCCATAGCCGTCCTCGGGCGGCACGGTCACGACGATGTGCGCGTCCTTGGCCTTGCCCTCGAGCGCCTGCTCGAGGCCGCGCACGATCTGGCCCTTGCCGTGCAGATATGCGAGCGGCCCGCGGCCCTTGGTCGTGTCGACCAGCGTGCCCGTCTCGTCCTTGACCGTGTAGTAGATGGCGGCGGCCATGCCGGCGCTGACGACGTGCGTGCTCATGGGGCGGATATTCTAGCTGCGCCACGGCCGCGGCGCCGCAGCACGAGCACGTTGTCGAGCTGCGCGCCGTCGAAGGGAATCGGTCGCGCCGCGTCGTGGTCGTACGCGTGCGTCGCCACGTGCTCGAACTCGCGCGCGCGCGCCAGCAGGCGCACGAGTTCCGCGTGGTCCCAGGTGCGGAAGGTCCAGTTCGACTCGTGTCGCAAGACCGGCCCCAGCCCGCGCACCCAAACGCGCGAGCGCATCGTCTCGCTGCGCGTGCGGCGATCGGGAGGCCGGCCCACGACCTCGAGCGCGACGCGCGCGCGGCCCGAGCGACCGCTCCAGCGCTCGACCCAGAGCCGGGAGCTGTCGTATTCGGCGAGGTCGATGCCCAGCACGTACAAGCCGCCCGGAACGAGCCCGCGCGCGATCGCGCGCAGGTGCGCGAGCGCCTGTGCCTCGCTCTGCACGTACTTGAAGCTGGAAACGAGGCAGTAGGCGAGCTCGTGCTTCCCCAGATCCGGGCAACGTTCCAGTCGCCCCTCGACCAGGCGCCCGCGCAGTCCGCGCCGCGCGAGCCGCGCGCGCGCATGGGCCAGCATCGCCGCGCTGGCGTCGAATCCATCGACGCGCCAGCCGCGCCGCGCCAGCTCTGCGACCAAGCGGCCCGAGCCGCAGGCCGGCTCCAACGCGCGGCGCCGGCCGCGACGGCCGTGGCGCTCGACGAGCGCCTCCAGGAAATCGGCCTCGCGCCGGGTGCCGGGGGCGTAGATCGCGTCGTACCAGCGCGGGTGGTCGTACCAATCGACCGACGCCCAGGAGCGCGCCATCACGTCGCCGCGCGCGCGGCCTTCTGCTCGCCGGGGCGGAACTGCAGGTGATGGAACATCGCCAGCGACCCGACGATGAAGAGCGCATACATCGGCGGAGCGAAGGAGAGCGGATTGTCCGAGGCGATCAGGTCGAAGTCGCGCGCCATACGGATCGCGCACTCGACCAGCGCGATCGCGGCGACGACCCACAGTTGACGTGCCCGTCCCGGCACGACCGTGCGCGGGTCGGTGATCATGAATAACATGAACAGCGTGTACATCGCGCCGGTGACGGGCGCGATCTCGGCGCGCAGCGGCACGCCGTTGAACAACGTGCGGAACCAGGCCAGCAGCACGAACAGCGCCACGTAACTCAGCGTCAGGTGCCAGACCCGCGCGCGCACGACGACCAGCAGGCCGACCGCCCAGATCACGCCGATCGTCCACCACGTGTTGCCCCATTCGTGGGACAGCAAGGTCACCTGCGCCGGCGCGAGCAGCATCATCATGCACATCGCGAAGTTGGTCGGGTTCCACACGTGATTCCCGCGCCAGGTGAGCACGTACTTCGAGAGGATCGAGAGCAGGGCTCCGACCCAGAACGGCCACCACACGCCGGCCGCCGGCTTGAGCAGGATCGCGATGCTGTTGCCGCTGATGTACGCGGAGAGCAGGTTCGGGAAGCTGCGGCGCAGCCACAAGGACAGCGCGATCTCGCTCGCGAAGGACACCGAGAGCGCCAGGGCCCAGCGCTGGTAGTCGCCGAGGATCTGGAATTGCCACTGTCCGATCAGCAACACCAGCGTCAGCAGCGACGAGGACAGGATCCGCGGGTCGAGTCCCTTCCCCTTGTTCGGCTGGCTCATGGCTCACGCACCTCGTTCCAACGGCCCGGCAAGAGCACGAGGCCCTTCTGTACTTGTCCCGATGGCCACGCCACGTCGGCGGTCAGCGCTCCTGTTTCCGACCCGATCCCGAATAGCAGCCTGCGATCGTTCTGGGCGCTGAAGCCCGAACCGCCGTCCACGACCCTGCACTGCCTGCGCGCGCCAAAGTGCAGCATCACGTGCGCGCCGATCGCGCTGATATTGGGAGCGCGGCCGTGCAGCGCGACGCCGGTCCAGCCGTTGCTCGTGCCACCGACGTTCTTGTAGGCGAGCAGCGGCCCGCGTTGATTGGCGACCAGCACGTCGAGCGCGCCGCGATTCCACAGGTCCGCCAGCGCGACCGCGCGTCCGTCGTACAGATCGCGCACGCCGGCCTTCTCCGCCACATCGAGCCAGGCTTGCCCGCGCAGGTTGCGCAACACGCTCGAGCGTTCGTAGCCCGACAGGCTGCGATCCTCGATCGGAGGCCAGGCCTTCACGTCCTGGAAGATGTTGCCGGCGCCCTGGGCGATCTTGCCCATCTGGTACCAGTAGTCGCGCTCCTGGCTCGCCGACAGGAAGCCGTTGGCGACGAACAGGTCCGGCCAGCCGTCGCGATCGAAATCCCCGAACTGCGCGCCCCAGGCCCAACCGCAATCGGCGAGCTGGCCGCCCTGCGCGTCGCCGAGGTTCTCGAACTTGCCGTTGATCGAGAGGTCATTGCGGCGCAGGTTGTTGCCCTGGAACAGGTAGCCGCGCTTCGAGATGTTCGTCACGTACGTGTCGAGCGCGCCGTCGTTCTGGAAGTCGCCGACCGCGACGCACATGCCGCTCTTGCTCGACTCCTTCAGGCCTGCGTCGAGCTGTTCTTCGAAGCGAGCGCCCGCGACGTTGCGGAAGTACTCCTCGGGGCCGTAGTCGTTCGCGACGTACAGATCGATCCAGCCGTCCGAATCGAAATCCGCGGCCGCCGAGCCCAGGGTCCAGCGCGTGATCGTCCGCCCGAGCAGATCCGTGCGCTCCTCGAAGCGCAGGTCGCCTTGGTTGCGATACAGGCGTTTGGTGCCGCCGTTGGTCGCGAACTCGAAGCTGTTCTGCCGGATGCGCGTGTGCTCGAGCTCGTAGAGGTTCACGTCGTCGGCGAAGTACCCGGCGGTGAACAGGTCCAGGTAGCCGTCGCGGTCGTAGTCGATCCAGCAGGCGGTGTTCGCATTGATCCAGCGGCGCAGGCCCGATGACGCGCTCTGGTCCGCGAAGCGCAGCTCGCCTTCGTTGCGGAACAGCTGCGGGTAGCCCCACTTGTACACGTAGGCGTCCTCGTCGCCATCGCCGTCGAGATCGGCCCAGATCGAACCCATCGATGCGCCTTCGCCAGGTCGATTGAGGTCGGCCATTCCGGCCGCGGCCGCCACGTCCTGGAAGCGCCCGTCGCGTTGGTTGTGGAACAGCGCATTGGAGGCCCCGGTCGCGCTGGTCGTCGCGTACACATCGACCCAACCGTCAGCGTCCGCGTCGACCACCGACACGGCCGCCCCCAGAGTCGAGAGTTCGGCCTCGATGTGCGCGAGCTGCGGGTCGAGTCGAGCCGCCTCGTGGCGGAACACCAGCCCGGCGCTCGCCGAGACCTCCTCGAACTCGATGCCGGAAGCCGCGCTGCCGCGCCCGGGGTCCATCGCCAGCGCGTGTTCGCGCTGCGTCCACACGAAGCCGAGCAAGCCGGCGAATACGCTCGACACGACCACCCTCTTCCAGGTGGGGATCGCGGGGGCGGTGGGCCGGCCCATGGTCAGAGCTTAGGCGCGCCGAGCCCCTAATTCTTGCCCTTGAGCGCGTTCTGGAAGAGCTTTCCGAGGTTCGTCCCGACGGCCGGGCGATGCGCGCCCTGGTTCAAGAGCTCGTTGATCGCCCCGGCGTCGGCGGCATCCTCGGATCCGAGGCGGGCGCCGCGGCTGTCGAGGCGCGAGAGCGAGATGCGCCGCTGCGCCTTGTCGATCGACAGCACGCGCACTTCCACCGACTCGTCGACCTTGACGACGTCCTTGGCGTGGCGAACGCGCTGCGTCGTGCCGAGCTGCGACACGTGGAGCAGGCCTTCGATGCCGGGCTCGAGCTCGACGAAGGCGCCGAATTCCATCAGCCGCACGACGCGACCCTTGAACACGCCTTCGACGGGGAAGCGTTGCTCGAGCGTGTCCCAGGGATCTTCCTGGAGCTGCTTCATCCCCAGGCCGATGCGCTTGCCGCCTTCCTTGATCTCGAGGATCTGCACCTCGATCTCCTGACCGGGCGAGAGGAGTTCGCCGGCCTTCTCGACGCGCCGCCAGGCCATGTTCGACACGTGGACCAGGCCCTCGAGGCCGCCGCCGATATCGACGAATGCGCCGAAGCTCTCGACGCGCGTGACCTTGCCCTTGAGCTTCTGGCCTGAATGCAGCGAGCCCAGCTTGTCCGTGCGCTCGACGACCTGTTCGCGCTCCAAGGCGGCTCGGCGCGAGAGCACGACGCGCTTCTTCGCCGAGTCGGTCTCGCTGACGACGCAGGTCAGCGTCTGCCCGATGAACTGCGCGAGGTCCTCGACGCGTCGCGTGTCCACCTGCGAGGCGGGCAGGAAGGCGCTGATCGCGCCGACCTTGCACTCCAAGCCGCCGGTGTTCTGGCCGGTGACCTTGGCCTTGACCAACGCGCCGACCTCGACGTCCAGGCCGGCCGAGAGGTCGGCCTTGTTCTTCAGCGAGAGCAGCCACAGGCCTTCCTCGGCGCCCTTCAGGAAGAACTCGTGCACCTCGCCGACCGCCGGGGCCGTCGGGAACTCGAGCGGGGAGATCACGCCCTGCATGCGCGGGCCGAGTTCGACGATGACGTCGTCGCCGTGCACGCCGACGATCGTGCCCTTGAAGACGCGGGGTTCGGGACGCTGACCGCCCGTGCGGCGGCTGGATGACGGGGCGGACATGGAGCGGTGGGACGAAACGAGGAGGCCGGGCTCGGGCCCCTCATCCTACCCGCGCCGGCGGCGCGGCGGGAGCGCGGAAGCGCGCCTGCAGGCGCAGCAGCGGTCGCTCGATCACGAGGAACGAGATCCACGCCGCCGCGAGCGAGACCGCGACGGCCGCCGCGATCCGCGCGGCACCGGCGGGCTGGTCGCCGCGGTGCTGTACGAGCCCGAAGGCGTGGAAGATCGGCAGGTGGTACAGGTACAAGCCGTAGGAGATGCGCCCGACCCAGCGCATTCCGCCCCAAGACGCCGCTCCCGCGGCGGGACCCTCGAGCGCGCACAGCAGCACGCAGGTCGAGAAGGTCGCGTAACCGACCAGGTCGACGAACGGCGCGAGCGGAAGCCCGAACCGTCGATTGAACAGCACGAGCAGCGCGCTGAGCATCAGCACCAGGGGGGCGAGCCAGTGCGCACGGGCCAAGCGCTCGCGGATTCCGAGCTCGTACTGCGCGACGAGCGCGCCCGCCAGCAGCGAGGTGGCGCGCGTCGTGCTCGACTCGTGGATCCAGCGCCGCGCGAGTTCCGGATGCACGTGCTCCGGGAACAGCAGCGGCGCCACGGCCGTCGCCAGCGCGAGGGCGAACAACACGAGCGTCGCGCGCGCCAGCCCGGTGCGGCCGCGGAACGCGTACACGACCAGCGGCCAGACCAGGTAGAAGTGCTCTTCGATCGCGAGCGACCAGGTGTGGCGCAATGAGCTCGCATCGTCCGGCGCGACCAGGAAGCGGAAGTTCGACAGGTAGGCCGCGCACCAGGGCCACTCCGGCCCGCGCTCGACGAACCACAACACTCCCAGCAGCAGGTAGTAGATCGGGAAGATGCGCAGGAAGCGCCGGAACCAGAACCAGCGCAGCGGCGCCTGCGCGTCGCGATCGGCCACCAGGATGCGCGTGATCAGGAACCCCGACAGAACGAAGAACATGTCCACGCCGAGGTAGCCGGGCCGGACCAGGCCCTTGAGCACGTCGTGCGTCGCGCCGAAGCTCCCTACCGGCACGTGCGTCCACAGCACGAGCAGCACGGCGAGGCCGCGCAGGCCGTCGAGCGCGGGGATGAACGACTTGCGGTCCGCGACGGAAGGCATGCGGCGAGGTCGGAGTATAGGGTCGACGCACAGGGCGCCCGTAGAATCGACGCCCAGGCGTTGCATTGACCACCGAGGACCGCACCAGCACCGCAGCCGACCTGCTCGCCGCGCTCGCGCTCGGCGCCTGCGCCTTCGCGCTGTACGCGCTCTCCTTCCAGAGCTCGTACTGGAGCGACGGAAGGTTGCTGATGACCTGGGTGCAGCAGGACGTGTGGCGCCACTACCACGTTGCCTACCTGCCGCTCGCGCACGGATTCGACCGCCTGCTCGGCGACCTCTACGGCGGGGACCCCGAGCGTCCGCTGTTGTGGCTCTCCGCGGCGTGCACGGCCGTGGCGGTGGGCTGCACGCACCTCGCCGCGCGCGCATGGGGCGCGGGCCCG